>Ga0079224_100011769_pt1 | contig 12077 bp, 9 predicted proteins | sample Stecom2015_FD_80414 | JGI IMG/M metagenome (GOLD analysis project Ga0079224, IMG submission 80414) | Agricultural soil microbial communities from Utah to study Nitrogen management - Steer compost 2015 | ecosystem: Environmental > Terrestrial > Soil > Agricultural land | place: USA: Utah... | reverse complement strand
TTCTCCGAGATCGGTCTGCCGTTCGCGTACGGCTTCTACGCCACGTTCGCGCTCATCTCCTTCTTCTTCGTCTACTTCCGGGTCCCGGAGACCAAGGACATGGAGCTGGAGGACATGTCGGACGCGCCCCAAGCGCGCCGGCGGGCGGGCGCCTCGGCGGCGGGCTGATCCTTCAGGCGCCGAGCTCGAGGTACGGAACCAGCGCCGTGACGAGGGCGTCGACGTCCTCCTCGCTCGTGTCGAACGAGGCGACGGCCCGCACGGTCGAGGTGTCCCACGGAAGGACCGGAGCGGCGGCGACGACCTCCGCACGCCGCTCAGGCCGGACCGGGATGAAGACGAGGTTCGCCTCGACCGGATAGCGGGGCGTCACGCCGAGCGCCGCCAGCCGCTCCGCCAGCACCCGCGCCGCATCGTTCGCGCGGGCCGCGTTCTCGCGCCACAGATCGTCGCTGAGCAGGGCGAGCAGCTGCGCGGACAGGAAGCGCATCTTGGAGGCCAGCTGGGTCGAGGCCTTCCGCAACCGGTCGACGGGTTCGGCCAGATCCGGACCGCGGGTGATCACCGCCTCGCCGAGGAGCAGGCCGTTCTTCGTCCCACCGAAGGAGACGACATCGGCGCCGCCGGCGGAACCGGCCAGGTCGGTGCCGAGCGCGACCGCGGCGTTGGCAAGCCGGGCGCCGTCGAGGTGGACGCGAGCGCCGCGACCGCGGGCGGCGGCGATGACCGCGGCCAGTTCCTCGGGCCGATACACGGTTCCCGTCTCGGTGACCTGGGCGAGGGAGACCGCGGCCGGCCGCGCGTGATGCACGGTGCCGTCGTCGGCGTCGAAGGGCCCGGCGAGCGCCTCCGGCGTCAGCTTTCCCTCCGTGTGCGGCACCGTGGTCAGCCGCATGCCGCCGACCATCTCGGGGGCGGTCGACTCGTCGTTCGCCACGTGGGAGACAGTCGTCGTCACCACGGCCTCCCACCGGCGGATCAGGGACTGCAGGGCGACGACGTTCGCGCCGGTGCCGTTGAAGACCGGGAACACGGTGGCGTCGTCGCCGAAGAGGTCCCGCACCCGTTCGCCGAGTTCGGCCGTCCAAGGGTCGTCGCCGTAAGCGGAGGTGTGCCCCTCGTTGGCAGCACTCAGTGCGGCCAGCACGCGGGGATGGACGCCGGAAGCGTTGTCGGAGAGGAAGCCACGAGTCATCACCCCATTGTCCGCCGATCACCTCGCGCGCGCCGAAGCCGCCACATCGCGGGGGCCGGCATGGTTGGATCGGCGCAGAACGAGACAGCGCAGCCGCGATACCTGGGGGGATCATGGCGATCACCGCGTCGCGGACGATCCGACGTCCCGCGGCCGTGCTGGCGTGTGTCGTGACGGCCGCGGGTCTGGCGGCGTGCACCTCCGAGCCAGGGCCCGGACCGGAACCCACCGGCCCCGCGCCCACGACTGCACCGAGCGAGGAACCCAGCACCGGCCCGGCACCGGATGAGCCGACCGACCCGGGGGCGTTGCGGCACCTCGCGCTCGGGGAATGGTTCGAGCTGTACAGCACCGTCGACAATCCCGATCCGTCCGCGCAGACGCCGACGCGTGCCGGCTCGATGACCCTGCTGGGCTGGGACGAGGTCACCGGCTGCGAAACGGATCTCTCACCCGACGGGCATCGGCTCCTCGCCCTCGACTACACGGCGCACGCGGTCGACTTCGGCGCCACCGCGTGGAACGGCGTGCCGGTGTGGCTGCGACAACTCTTCTACGTCCCGGCCGACGCACCGGCCTACGAGCAGGACCTTCTCGAGATCGAGGACCTGGCGGGCCACGAGCTCGACCAGCTCGAGATGGGCTGCCTCGAGCCGGACGAGCGGGCCGCCGCCGAACTCAGGCCGGGACGGTCCGCCGCGGGCCGGATCGCCCTCTGGGTGCCCGATGAACCGGGCCGGCTGGTGCTTCGGATCAGCAGCGCGTTCGAACTCAGTCCGCGCAGCTGGTACTACGGCTGGGACGTCACCGCCCCCGCCGTCCCAGACCGAGCGGAGCCCGGCGGCGATCCCAAGCTGCCCGAACTACCCGACGGCGCCCAGCCCCCCGACGGGCGAACCGTCCACGGCGCCGTTCCGATCGAGGTCGGGCAACCGTTCGAGCTGTCGATGCGGCCTGACGCACCCGGGGACGTCACGTTCGGCGACGTCACCATCGAGGAAGTCACGGTCGACCCGACGTGCCCGGACGCCGAGCCGCCGGCGGAGGGGCATCTGGTGCACGTGCGCTACTCGGCCACCCGGACCCAGGACGAGGTACCGCGCGCCATCGCGTCGGTCATGCTGCCGAACGAATGGGGGTTCATCGACGAGGACGGTCGCGAGACGTTCGGGCTCGAGGCGGATCGCCGCTGCGACGACGAGGACCTGGCGCTCGGCGAGAGGGACCCGGACCAGCTGCCGCTGAACGGCACCGGCAGCTATTCGATGACGCTGCACGTCCCGGAGTCGTCCGGGTCGATCTACCTGCCGAACAGCTACGAACCGGAATTCCACTACGAACTCGAGCTATGAACCTCCGCGCGGTACATCTCGCGGGCCTGCTCGAACCCGATGACCCACCCGGTCTGGCGGATGCTTCGGTAGAAGGGCGTGGTGAGCATCTCGCCGTCGGCGTCGTAGACCTCGGGGAACCCGCCGTTGGCCAGCATGGCGTCCTCGTAGGCGGCCAGGTGGCGGCCGGCCTCGTCGAGGTAGTGGCCCTCCCCCGTCGTTCGGTGCAGCAACACGAGCGTCTTGATGTACTCCATCCCCCAGAAGCTCCAGATGGCGTCACCGCCGTAGGAGGCGACGGCGAGCCGGACCACCGGGACCTGACGGTGCGCACGCTGCTCGGCCTGATACTTCACCGGCAGCGGGTCGGCGATGCCGTGGCGCCGGATGTACTCCACCGAGCGGGTGAAGTAGTGCCGCTCACCCGGATCGGCCGGGTCGAGGAACCCGGTGGCCAGGGCGATGAGCCAGTCTGAGGAGTAGTACCGGCCGGCGACCGCCTCGGGCGAGAGGTCCTCGAGGAAGTGTCCCGCCTCGTCCAGCCAGAAGATCTCCAGGACCGAGTCCTTCAGACTGCGCAGGAAGGCCGGGTCGTCGTCGACGATGCCGAGCTTCATGGCGAGCTCGGAGGTCTTCCACAGCACGACGTTGTCGAAGAAGGCGGACCGGCGTTCGGTGATGTCCTTGGCGCCGGAGACGCGCAGGTCGGTGCGCACCCGCATGGCGTGCTCGTCCAGCAGCCGCCTGCGGTAGGTGCGGTAGTGGCGCGCCAGCGAGTAACCGTACCGCTCGACCAGCGCCGCCGCCGCCTCCGTGGTGCCGAGCTCGTGGACGTCCGCGCCGTACTCGGCCGGCCGCCCCGGCTCCAGCCCGCGGAGCGAGGCGAGTGAATAGAGCATCCCGTACAGGGTGTCCGACGGGTAGTGGTAGAAGTTCACGCACGTCGCGGCCCGCCGCCCGGTGGCGACGATCGTCGTGCTGAGATCGTCCGTGCGGTCGAAGACGCCGAGCGCGTACCCGAGCGTCTGCAGATACACCGTCTGACGGTCGCGCCAGTCCTGCTCGCTGCCGGGGATGGCACGGTCGAGCATCGGGTAATAGAAGACGCCGAGGTTGCGCACGAACAGGGCACTGAAGTGATCCCCGGAGATGAGCAGCAGCCGCTGGGGGTCGAAGCGCAGGTCGTGGATGTCCTCGATGATCCCGTCGACCGTGGTGGCCCGCGACCGCGGGGAGGAGACGTACCGGGTGGAGAGGATGTTCAGCCCGGTCGCGTAGACCGCGAGGGACTTCCAGGCCGGGCCCTGCCGCACCACGAGCCGGTCGTTGCGGTCGATGGTGCGCAGTGCCTCTCCGGTGAACCGCGCACGGTAGGTGCGATCGACGATGGTGTACCGGCTGAACGGGTTGGTCACGTACGTGAAGACGAGCGACCCGAGCGCCACGATCGCCGACGCCACCGCGAGCAGGGGCGAGGTGAGCAGACGGAGCACGGGATCTCCCAGGACGCAGGTCGGGGCGTTCGTGGTGAGATTACGCGCCGGGGTACTCGCGGGCCAGGGTCCGTGAGTGAACCCATAGCAGGACCGAGCGCCGGCTAGGCCTCGCCGCGCTCGCGCTCGAGTTCGTGCTCGAGCTCGTCGACACGGCGACGCAGCTCGAGCACCTTGCGGACCCCGGGGAGAGTCACGCCCTCGTCGGTCAGTTGCAGGACCTCCCGCAGCCGGTCGATCTCCTCCTGGCTATACCGACGCTGGTTGCCGTCGGAGCGCTCCGGCTGCACGATCTCCTGCTCGTCGAGCCGGCGCAGCTGTGCGGTCGGCACCTCGAGTAACGAGGCCACCTGACCGATCGTGTAGAACGGCACGTTCCGGCCGGTCGCCGCCGGGCCCGGCGCGCCGTCGTCCTGACCGTCGCGTCGCATCACCACTCACCCCTCACCAGGATCAGCCCGCATCGTAGTTGCCGGCGCGCGGTGCGGGCTCCCCGGGTTCGGCGGAGGCGGAGCCGCGCCCGCCGTTCGCACGTACCCGCACGTCCTCCTCGAAGGGCAGGTTCTCGATCGAGACCTCACCGAGGCGCTCGGGCGCGGCCTGGGCGTCGCCGCCGGGACGCGCCGGGGTCAGCCCGGTCGCGATCCGCAGGATCTCGAACGGCACCGCGGCCGCCCAGGCCTGGGGTGAGCACGACGTCGGGTACGGCACCGGCACCGGTTTGTCCGCCCGGTCGAAGCCGCAGAACAACTCGGGCAGACGGCCGTCGAACGCCCTGGCAGCATCGATGAGGCCGTCGATGATGCGACGCGCCTGGCCGGCAAAACCGTAGGCGGCGACGCCCGCCGCACACAGCACGGTGTCGTGGGGCCAGACCGAGCCGTTGTGGTAACTCACCGGGTTGTACCGGGCGTTGCCGACGCCGAGCGTACGGATCCCGAAACCGGTGAACATCTCGGGTGAGACCAGCTGTTCGACCACCTGGTCGGCGACCTCCTCCTCCGCGATCCCGGTCCACAGGCAGTGGCCGACGTTCGAGGTGATCGCGTCGACCTGCCGCTTCTCGCCGTCCAGCGCCAGGGCGTAATACCCGGCACCCGGCATCCAGAACGCGGCATGGAACCGGCGCTTCAGTTCGGCGGCACGGCGGCGCCATCGTTCGGCGTCGACGTGACGGCCCATGCGTTCGTCCAGGTCGGCCTTGGCGAGATAGGCGGCGTAGCAGTAGCCCTGGACCTCGGCGAGGGCGATGGGTGTGCGCACCGTGGTCCCGTCCCGGAAGGAGATCCCGTCGTGACTGTCCTTCCAGCCCTGATTGGGCAGGCCGCGATCGGTACTGCGCTCGTACTCGACGAAACCGTCGCCGTCACGGTCCCCGTAGGTCTCGATCCAGGACAGGGCGGCGTCCACGGCCGGCAGCAACGGCTCGATCCGCTCCAGCGGCACCCCCCACCGGGCGGCTTGGCCCGCCAGGACGACGAAGAGCGGCGTGGCGTCGACCGAGCCGTAGTAGACGCTGTCACCGCCCAGAGCCATGGACGTGTCGGCACCGAGTCTGACCTCGTGCAGGATCTTGCCGGGCTGTTCCTCGGTCATCACGTCGACCTCGGTGCCCTGCATGCGGGCCAGCGTGCGCATGGTGCCGAGGGCCAGCTCGGGCGAGAACGGCAGCGTCATCCAGCTCGTGAGGAGGGAGTCGCGCCCGAAGAGGGCCATGAACCATGGCGCGCCTGCCGCGACGACGTCGTCCTCGGGGTGCCGAGGGTCGACGATGCGCAGGGCGCCGAGATCCTCCTCGCTGCGCTCGAGCGCCTCGGCCAGCGCAGGGTCGTCGACGCGAATGGCGGGCACCGACTCGCGCCAGCCACGCATGCGGCGGGCCGGCCCGGCCTGGTCCACCGGCTGCTCGACGGAGAACGCCATCCCGAGGTCCTCGCCGCCGACCACGGCCACGGCCTCCACGGTCACCGTGGTGCTGCCACCGGCCGGGACGACCAGGGACGTTCGCAGTGACTGCTCGCCGGCCGTGGCTCCACCGGCGGTGACACGCACCCCACGACTGTCCTGAGCACGATCCATCCACAGCGACAGCTCGGACCCGGCTGCCCGCCGCCCCACGCGGCGCGGGTGCCGGACGCGGTTCTCCTTGACCTCGAACAGGTCTGCGAAGTCCGCGTCCACCTCCAGGCGCAGGTCCACGCCCGCCGCCTCGGGACCGAAGTTGCGCAGGGTGATGTCCTCACGCATGCCCTGGGCAACGTAACGCCGTCGTTCGACGACGAGAGTCGGCTCGCTCTGACCGGGCCGCGGCGCTGCACGGCCGACGAACGTCGCCTCGTACGGTTCGCCCGGAGTGACGGCGAGCGGCTCCGGCACCGTCCCGTCGATCGTCAGCTCCCACCGGGACAGCAGCCGGGTGTCACGGACGAAGAGACCGTGGGCGTACTCGGGGTGGATGTCGCCACTCGTGCCGCTGACGCAGAACGACGACCCCTCGACCAGGGTCACCGTGCCGCTCGGACTGCTCTGCATCGCCTCCGACATCAGATCACGCCTCCAACTAGCTTGCTCCTAGACTCATGATGATCTTCATATCGCAGTCGTAGGTTTGGCACCTCCGAGGATGTGGGGCCTTTCTCGATCAGCCGTCAACCGGCATGTGTAAGGAGGGGCGTGTGTCCATCGTTTCGACGCAGACCGCGGCGCGGGCCGACGAGCCGAGCGACAGCGGGAGGCCGTTGAGGATCGCGATGATCGCACCACCGTGGTTCGAGCTGCCGCCGAAGGGATACGGCGGGACGGAGGCCGTGGTGGCCTCATTGGTCGACGGCCTGGTCCGGCGCGGCCACGACGTCACCCTGGTGGCCGCGGGCGAGCACCGCACGCGAGCCACGAGGTTCCATGCGGTCTACGACGTGCCGCCGACCTCGCTCCTCGGGACACCGATGCCTGAAGTCGTCGTCGCGGCCGAGGCCGCGCGAGTGCTCGAGACGTTCGAGGTCGACGTGGTCCACGACCACACTCTCGCCGGGCCGTTGCTCGCCCGTGGCCGGCAGATCCCGACCGTGACGACGATGCACGGGCCGGTGACCGGGGCGAACGGCGACTACGTCGAACGGCTCGGCCGCAGCGTGGACGTGGTGGCGATCTCGGACGCCCAGCGCCGCGCGAACCCACGCCTGAACTGGGTGGGCACGGTGCACAACGCCATCGACGTGGCGTCCTTCCCCTATCGCGCGGAGAAGGACGACTACGTGCTGTGGCTCGGCCGGTTCAACCCCGACAAGGGCGCACACCTCGCGATCGACGCGGCACGCGCGGCTGGGCGCCCGATCGTGCTGGCCGGCAAACTCAACGAGGCGGGGGAACGCGAGTACTTCGAGACGTTCGTCCGCCCCCGCCTGGGTGACGACGTCGAGTACGTCGGTGAAGCGGACGCCCGTACCAAGTGTGACTTGCTCGCCTACGCACGGGCCCTGGCCTTCCCCATCCAGTGGGAGGAGCCGTTCGGCATGGTGATGATCGAGGCGATGGCGTGCGGCACCCCCGTGGTCGCGATGGATCGCGGCAGTGTTCCGGAGGTGGTCGAGCACGGCCGCAGCGGCCTCGTGGTCGACAGCTTCGCTGACTTCGTCGACGCCCTGGAGGCCGTCGACGAGCTCGACCCGGCTGACGCGCGGATGCGTGCCGAGGAGATGTTCGACGTCGACGTGATGGCGGCCGGCTACGAACGGGTCTACCGCATGCTCGTCGAGGGAACGAGCAGCATCCGGCAGCTGACCGACACCGACTTCGGAGAGGTGGCTTGAGCGCTGCACCCATGGCAACGTGACCCGGAACGCACGACTGCGGAGGCCTGTGTCGCGGCAGCCCCTACCGGGTGTGCGCCTGTCCTCACACGCGTTCCCCTGACGCGCTCGAGGGGGTCTGTGACGTGGCCGTCCGGCGGACAGCACGAAGCCCGGACCCCGAGAGGTCCGGGCTTCGGTCGACGCCCGGAGGGCGTCGCGGAATGTGGAGATGGGGGGAATCGAACCCCCGTCCGACGGCGTGGAACCAGGGCTTCTCCGGGCGCAGTCTGCTGCTGATTTTCTCGGCCCCAGCGATCACGCAGACAAGTCGCTGACGGGCTCAGTCACCTGAATGTTCCCGCAGCCCCGGTGACGAGGACTGCGAGCAGTGGCTCTCTAGCTGACGCCAGGAACCGGGTCGAGAGCTAACCCGGGCTGACGGAGTTCGAGGCTCGCTCAGGCGGCGAGGGCGAACTCGGTGCGCTTGGAATCGGCACCTATTGGTTTGCAGAGGGCGTTAACGAGATAACTCTGCGTCCTCGGCCCGCTTCACCTGGATCGACGACCGTCGTCGAAACCGATCATCCCCTGTGGAGTTGTGCTGTGTACCAGCCGGCTCACGCCGGTCCGGTCTCACCATGCTATGGGCACAACACGGATCCGCGCACGGACATTCCCGCGCCGGCCGGTGTGGCGCACATCGCAGCCGCGGGTGCGTCGTGACGGATCGACGGCACATGTCTGGACGAGCGGCACAAGAATGACGAGTCGGCACAAGAGTGACGAGTCGCGGGTGGGTGGGCGGGTGGCGCTAGTTCGTGCGCTTCTTGCCGGAGAGCAGCGAGTCGAGGATGAGTGTGCCCGCGATGCCGAGCAGGAAGACGTCCTTGGCGATCCCGATCCCCTGCTGGCTCGGCTTGATGCGTGAGCCGTCCTCGGTCATGCCCGGGGTGTTGGTGTACATGTACAGCAACGACCCCGAGAACCCGGCGAGCCCGAGGCCGGCGAGCCAGCTCGGCACGAGCGGGGCGATCAAGGCCGCGCCGAGGCCGATCTCGGCGTTGGCCAGGAGCTTGCCGAAGTCCTGCGGCGAGAGATCCTTCAGCTGCGGGAACGCGTTGGCAGCCATGTCCTGGTACTGCGCCGCGTCCTCGGCGGACAGGCCCCGCTTGCCCAGGCCCGAGTTGAGGATGAAAGCGCCGGCGGCGACACGGGCGGGGACATGGCTGAGCTTGAGCGGCAGACCCATGGGAGCGACCTCCAAGACCGGACGGCTATGTGAACGCCCTCAACCTAACCGGTCGGGCGAGATCGGCACACCCGGAGCGCCGCGAAGCCACGTGGAGCGTCGCGTCGCTCTGCGCAGGATGAGACCTGCGCACTCCTGACACTCACCAGCTCCCGCCGCCGGTGCCGCCCACGCCCGCACCCACGGTTCCGCCGGTGAACCCGGACCCTCCGCCGGCGCCGACCGAGGCCGCGGTCACCGCTGTCGTCGTGAACGCTCCTACCGATGCGGCGAACCGGTCGGACCCCGCCCACACGTGCACCCCGGAGAGCCCGACGTACCAGGCCGGCTCGGGAACGGCCATGCCCCGTGCGGCCGCGTCGGCGACGATCTGTGCCCACCGGTCGGCCAGCCCGAAGACGATGGCCCACGGCAGGTACCGAGAGAAGACATCCTCGCCCTCCTCGAAGCGGAGCTGCTCCGCCTCCGCCGTGGCCAGGTACTCACGGAAGCCGAGCGCCTGGGCGAGCACCGCAGTGCCGGCAGCGGTGCGGGCCGGCATCGACGCGGAGGCGACCATCAGCGCCACGCCGACGGCCAGCGGCGCGAACGCGAACACCAGCGGCAGCTGGGTCAGCCAGAGGACTGGCACCGAGATCGCGCCGAGCCCCAGCACCACCGCACCTCGCGCGATCCACCGGTGGCGCACCTTCTGCGGCGAGGCGGTGAACCAGCCACGCTCGACGACGGTCGTGTAGAGGTCCGCCGAGGTGGCGCTGACCGTCTCGTGCAGCTTGCCGCCGAGGTCCGAGAGAAGTGGTGCCTCGTCATCGGCGAAGAGCCGGTCCAGCAGCGCCGCTTCATAGGCCTCGAGATGATCGGTGTCCGTCCGCAACTGCACGAGCCGCCAGTCCCCCGGTTCCGGGGTCGCCCGGCCGTGAAGCTCACTGGCCTCGTCCACCTCGGAGTCGGCGTCCTCGGGGCCGTCGTCGGGCTCTGATCCGGCGACCTCCTCGATGCGCAGGTATCCCCGGACGGCCAGGTCGACGATCGTCGCCGTCACGTCGTGGCGGTGCGCGATCTCGTCGGCGAGGGTGCCCACCTCGCCGGGCCGGACTCCGTCGGGCGGTGTGAACCGGACGGCCACGGACTGCTGGGGCGCCGGACCGACTGTGCCGGGCGCGTCACCGGCCGGGGTCAGGCCCGGGGTGAGCCCCAGGTACGCACGGTCGCGGCCCCGCGTCCGGGCGAGCACGCCGATACCGGCGAGGGCAGCGAGGACGGCAGCGGCCGTGATGCCACCAGTCACAGGCGTGAGCTGGACGACGTTGGCGGGCGTGTATCGGTGGACGAGTTCGGGTTCGGCGCCGGTGAACGTGCCGCCGGGCCAGCCGACGACCACGCTGACGCCCTCACCGTCGCCGAGGCCGGTAGTGCTCGCATGGACGGTCCGGCCGTCGGTGGTGACGTCCGCGCACGGGTCCGTCGAACCCGTCGGTCCGACGTAGCAGGCGCTGCGCTCCGGGGCGACCGGGCCGGAGATCGCGACGCTCAGCTCGTCGATCGGGATCTCGAAGCCGCCCGGGGCGACGACGTTCCAGTACAGCTCGTCCTCACCGCCTGCCTCGGCCGGGTTCACCAGCCCCGTGACGGTGTAGGTGATCCGGTAGTCGTGTGCGCCGGTGATCTCGGTGTCCTCGTCGCCGACGTAGACGCCGACCACTCCGTCCTCATGCTCCACGCGCAGGTCGTCCGGGGCTGTCTGTGAGTGCGCGGTGACGTCGTCGATCTCGAATCGGCGGTAATGGTCCGGGTCGCCGACGATCTCCTGGAGCTCGGCGAGCACGAGGTAGGGACCGTGCGCCTCCTCGGAACCCAGATCGAGCCGCAGGTCGACCGTGACGTCGGCCCGCCCACCCTCGGCGGCCAGGTCCGCCGTGATATCCATCCGGCTGATGGTGCCCACCGCCTCGTCGTCGGCGTGGGCCGGCGTCACCGGCAGGATGAGCGCGCCCAGCACCGTCACTGCCCCCGCCAGGGCCAGCATCGCGGTGACTCCCGCGCGCCGCATGTCCGTCACCATCGGGTGCCCCCTCTCGTCGATCCCGATCACGGTAGACGGCGAGGTGGGCGCGCACGTCCGTCCGCGGACGGAGATCACGGCCCGGCGGCCGGGAACGTCTCCGACCGCGGGTGGAGCCTCGTCGATCACCCGCCGGTGGACCGACCGGGATCTGCCGTCAGCGGTGCTGACGCAGGCTCATCGCCCGCTGCGCCTCGCGCTGGTCCTGCTTCTCGCGCAGGGTCTGCCGCTTGTCGAACTCCTGCTTGCCGCGCACCAGCGCGATCTCGACCTTGGCCCTCCCCTTGAGGAAGTACAGCTCGAGCGGCACGATCGTGCGGCCCTTCTCCCGGGACTTGCTGCCGAGCTTGACGATCTCGTCCTTGTGCAGCAAGAGCTTGCGCTTGCGGCGCGGGCCGTGATTCGTCCACGAACCCTGCGTGTACTCGGGGATGTGCACGTTGTGCAGCCAGGCCTCACCGCCGGCGACCTCGACCCATCCCTCGACGAGGGAGGCCCGGCCCATGCGCAGCGCCTTGACCTCGGTGCCGGTGAGCGCGAGGCCTGCCTCGAACGTGTCGTCGATGTGGTAGTCGTACCGGGCGCGCCTGTTGCGGGCGACCACCTTGCGGGCGTCGGCGTCCGCCTTGGCCCGCTGCGCCGCGGTGGGCTTCTTCGCCCCGGGTGCGTTCGCGCGGGCCATGGTCGGTTCCTCTCTCGTTCGGGGTGCCACGGTCGTGGCGAGCGGTGTGCGCAGCTGCGCATGCCGACCCTCCAGGATAGGCCACCGACCTGGTGCGGTTCGACGACTTTTCGCTGCCGGCGTGCAGTCGGGCGTCATCGAGACGTAACACCGTGCGCATCGCCCGGCAACATCGCCCTGCCACGGTGCCTCGCATGGAGAGCAACAGATCGACCGACGCCGTCACCACCACGGACCGGACCCGCGCCACCGGCCTGGTGCGCCGGGGGCTCGC
>Ga0079224_100011768_pt1 | contig 12077 bp, 11 predicted proteins | sample Stecom2015_FD_80414 | JGI IMG/M metagenome (GOLD analysis project Ga0079224, IMG submission 80414) | Agricultural soil microbial communities from Utah to study Nitrogen management - Steer compost 2015 | ecosystem: Environmental > Terrestrial > Soil > Agricultural land | place: USA: Utah... | reverse complement strand
TGGTAGTTAGATGAGATCGAGGAGTGGCTGTCTGGATGCCGATGTGTATAAACTCGACTGGTACGACATGTGGTCAAAGGATTCAATAATATCTACGGTCGCCACCTCATGGATTATGGGCGGCCGACCGGCGCGCCGGGCCGCATCGCCCTTCCTGACGCGTGTGATGATCCGAGAGCCAAGGCAATCGTTTTGAAGTTAATTGACGAACTCGGGTTTGATGCAGTAGACGCCGGAAGCATTGACGATTCGTGGAGGCAACAGCCCGGTACTCCGGTCTATGGGACCGATCTCGATGTGGAGGGTGTGCGCCGGGCCCTGGCTGAGGCAAGCCCCGAACGCCTGCCCCGGTTCCGCGCCACCGACAAGAGTCCCGGTACCTTCTCCAATCCTGTGTGATGATTGCCGGCGCCGCGTTACTCGTTCTCTCCCCTGATCGATAATGCAAAAAGCCAAGCTTTCAGACGGAGTTCCGGACGGGCACGGACTGAAACCATGCGTTAAGCAACCGCGCAGCTTCGATCTAAGGAACTGTGGAACTTCGATCGAAGCAACCCCGTAACTTCCATTTCAATCAGCACCGAACTTCCAGGAAGTATTCGACTACGAAGGGCGGTACGGTTACTCCAGCCGCCGAATGAGGATGCTCCCGTCTGCTGTTGTGAGACTGACGGCGTGGCCGCCCCCGTTCAGGATAACCTTACCCGTGATTGGGCCGTTGGACTCTCCCTTCTGATACTCACTCATGGGGAAATCGGAATGGATATCATTCTCCTCGGGCCGTCCCGGGCCTCCTCTTCGGATTCGAGCCTGAATCTCGGCCTGAGCCGAGGGGGAAATAAAGAGCGTTAGGTCTCCTCCGGCGCTCTGAATTGAGCTGCTTCCTCCTTCTACCGGAATGAGTCCAGCAGAAACGTTTCCTCCAGCCGTCTTAATCTCCACCGATCCCATGACCTGCCGGAAATCCACGTTGCCTCCTCGGGTGGTTGCGCTCACTTGACCCGAACCACTTTGCAACTCAATGTTGCCGCCTGCGGTTTTAAGTGAAGCGTCTCGCGCGACCTCTCCAACCCGGATGTTGCCACCGGCCGTTACCACCGTAGCCACACCGCCTACTCTCTGGACGGAGATGTTTCCTCCGGCAGTCTTGGCTTCGAGATTCTGACCCACACTGTCGCCTTCAATATTGCCACCGGCGGTCTTGATTTCACCATTCCCTGAGACCGACTCAAATGTGATGTTGCCGCCGCCCGTCCTAGCCGTAGCGTCCCCATTGACGGACCCGATTCGCAGGTCCCCACCGCCTGTGCTGAGTTCAACCGTACCGGTTACCTCTCCGAGGTTTAAATTTCCACCACCGCTCTTGGCGGTAACGCTTCCATTAATCGGTCCTTGAATTTGGATGTTGCCTCCGCCGGTGGTGAGATAGAGACTGCTTTGCGTCGATACGCGCATCTCCAGCCGCTGGGCATTTCGGAGCCTCACCTGGATTTCTTCTCCACTTTGATCGATCTGCAGGTGAGAGGGTTCGAATTCTCGGGTACCAACGACGTTGAGCAAGAGCGAATTCCTGTCCCAGGTAGTCACCTGAATATCCCCACCTGTGAGCATGACGCGAACCATCTGACCTGGGCCTATGTCCAGAGTCTCTGAGTGGCTGGTGATCTGAATGGCCCAGAGTGCCGGGATCAAGAAGAGCAAAACGACAAAGATTGAATACCGTGTTGATTTCTTCATTGCGTTAATTCCGCCTTTTCAATGAGTGTGTGGCCACGGAGCCGGATGTAGGGATTGGACTCCGTTTCGATCTCTTCCTGCAATTTGCGAATAAACCTTTGATCCAGGGTTACATTGCTGTGCATGCTTTTTTTGAGGGCGTTGATGGCCTCGATTCGGAGTTTAGAATTGCTGTCGTTGGCCAGGACGTACAGAAAGCCGCCAACGATCTTGTCGCTTGGAGGGCGCTTGGAGAGGGCTTGAAGAGCCCTTTCTCGGACGGCCGGGTTGTCGTCGGTTTTCAGTGCCGTCAGAAGCGCCGTTTCAATTTCAGGATCGGGATCAGCTGCCGATTGCGCAGTGATCAATTCCGCAGCTCTGAGGCGCACTCCAGGATTCTGGCCTGTAACCAGGGCATAGGTCAGAATCTGTTGGATCCGGCGATCTTCCAGCGATCCGCTCAATCGAATCGGTCGAACGACGTCAAAGGAAAGGTCGAGGGTTTCATCTCCGGAATCCTCAAGGAACCGCACGTTGCGGATACTCAGTTCGCCTTTTGCAAGTTGATCGAGATCTACCGGTGTCGGATCTTGACCGCCGGCTGCGGCGAGATATCCGATCAAGAGGCCGATCGCCAGTGCGGTGGCAGTGGTCGCCCACTGTCTCCACTGTAAGCCCTCGAACCATCTCCCAAACCGCTGATTGTTCCGAGCGCTTTCCGCTTTGTCATAGTCAATCCGGCGAAAGAACTGCTGACGGACCTCCTGAAGCAGTGGTTCCGAAGGCTCTTTTTTCGCTTCGGACAGTGCAGTATAGAAGCGTGTCCAGTCCTCCCATTCCATCCGGCAGGCGGTGCAGCCTTCAAGATGCCTGTCGAGTCGGGCCTGGTCGGGTTCGCTGAGTTCTCCAGCAAGCGATAGCCCGATCATTTCGATATATTTATCGTGTTTCATTGGTTTCAGTCTCCGTGATGAACAAACTCCGCCAGACGGGCCCTCATTCGCTGCGTGGCAACGAAGAAATGCTTTTTCGCGGTGCCTTCGGAGCAATTTAAAATGGAAGCGATCTCCCTCAACTTCAGACCGTGAAAATGCTTCAGTATGAAAATGAGTTGCTGGCGGGGCGAGAGTTCTTTAAGGGCCCGGTCGATTTCCAGAGCGATCTCGGAAGCTGCAACGCCTTCGTAACCGTTCTCGGTATGCCCGATCGCAGCCATCGAGTCGGGATCAGACTGGCGTTGTCCGCCGGCTTCCTCATAAGATACAAACTGTTCTCGGGAATGCTTCGACCGGAAGCTCAGACAGGTATTGGTAGCAATACGATATAACCAGGTTGAAAAGCTGCTTTCAAAACGGAAGCCTTTCAAAGAGCGATAGACCCGGAGAAACACTTCCTGATAGATGTCCCGGGCATCTTCGGGGCATCGAGTATAACCGAGTGCAAGCTTGAGAACATCCTCATCGTAACGATGAACGAGTTCTTCGAAAGCTCCTCTATCCCCTTGCTGGGCTCGCCTGATCAAGTGATCATCGCTATCCGGCATCAATTCCAGTTCTCCGCGGTTATACGACTATTAGACTCTGGGCCAGCTCGGACGGTTGGGGGCCAAGTGTTCAATTGGACAGAAAAAAGGGCTTTGCAACGTTTCTGAGTTTTAGTTTGCCTTTCCAAGCGGAGGACGACAAGATAACCGGCAGATGAAGACGTGAAAAGTCCTGATAGGGCCTACGAAAGATTGCCGGTTGATTATGCCGGGGTTGTGGCTGCAAGGCGACTCACCAGGGCTTTGACCAGACAAGGCTAGACGGAAGGAAGAGTGATGATGATCCGACCAGTATCACGCAGTCTGAGTGCATTACTGATACTACTTCTTTCGTTGCTCCTGCTAGTGCAGGCCTGTACTGAAACTGAGGCGCCTGTCCCCTCGTCGGCCGAACAGGTTGCCCAGCGGTCTACGGGCACGTTGCGCGTAATGACTTATAACATTCGCTACAACAACCCTGAAGATGGCATCAATGCCTGGCCGAACCGCAAAGAACGAGTGGCAGAAATGATCGGTTCTCGATACCAGGCCGACCTAGCTGGTCTCCAGGAAGCCCTGCGCGAGCAAATTGACGATCTGGATGCTCTGCTTCCTGATTATGACTGGATCGGGGTGGGAAGGGAGGACGGCCAAGATAAAGGCGAGTTCACGCCTATCTTTTATCGAACCGACCGATTCGAGTTATTGGAAAGTAAGACATTCTGGCTCTCCGAGACTCCGGATGTCCCGGGAAGCAAATCCTGGGATGCCGCCATTACGCGAATCGTCACCCGGGCTCTTTTCCGCGATCGCCAAAGCGGCCGAGAATTCTATCACTTCAATACCCATTTTGATCATCGGGGCGAGCAGGCCAGAGTTGAAAGCACGAAGCTTCTGCTGAAGCGTGTTCGGGAAGTTTCTGCTGAAACGCCGGTTATTGTCACCGGCGATCTTAACTTCAGAGAAACAACTGAGGGATATCAGATTCTGGTTGGTAATCATCTCACCTTTGAGATCTCCTCCGGTCTGGTGGATACGCGATATGTAGCGGTGGGCGAACCGCAAGGACCGGACAGCACATCGAACAACTGGGAGGAACTGCGTCCTGGTGCACGGATCGATTATGTTTTTGTGGGTCGGCGGATGGAGGTTCTTTCCCATCAGACGCTGGATGACCGCTACGAAGGTCGATTCCCATCCGACCACCTCCCGATTCTTGTAGAGCTGCGCCTGGAACCGGCCGGCAGCGCCGTACCATCGTCCAGCCAGTAGGTGGTGGCAGAACCACCCCTCTGTGCCCCTGTGGTTCATATTGAGCCCTCGGCTTAGCGCCCTTTTGAGTCTCCCAGTATGCCGCCTAGCAAGCCACGCAGAATTTTGCGGCCGAGCTGGGCGCCAACCGTACGTGCCGCCTGCTTGGCCATTGTTTCTATCATGCCTTGCCGCCGGCCGGTACCCCACAGCAAGTCGCCCAACGGCCCGCCCGCTCCGGGGGACGGACCCGCCGACTGCCCCGCCGGCCGTTCCTCGGATGCCGCAAGTTTAGCTGCGCGCTGGGTCAGAATCTCATAAGCTGACTCGCGGTTGACCGGCGTATCATACTTGCCGACGAGAGGACTGCGAGCACGCACAGCGGCTCGTTCCTCCTCCGTGATTGCGCCCATTCGACAGCGGGGTGGGGCAATCAGGGTGTGTTCCACCGGCATGGGGATGCCTTTATCCTGAAGGGTGGAAACCAGTGCCTCCCCCACGCCCAGCCGCGAAATAACATCGGCTACGTCCAGACCCGGATTACTCCTGAAGGTCTCGGCTGCCGTGCGTACCGCCTTTTGGTCGCGCGGAGTATAGGCACGCAGAGCATGCTGGATGCGATTTCCCAGCTGACCCAGGATCTCGCTCGGAATATCGTCCGGAAACTGTGAACAAAAGTACACTCCCACTCCTTTGGAGCGAATGATCCGGACGACCTGCTCTACCCGCCGGAGTAGAGCGGGTGGTGCATCATTGAATAGCAGGTGGGCCTCGTCGAATACAAATATGAGTTTCGGCTTTTCCAGGTCGCCTGCTTCCGGCAAGTTCTCAAACAGTTCGGAAAGCAACCAGAGGAGAAAGCTTGAATAAAGGCGCGGCTTAAGAATCAACTGATCGGCCGCCAGGATGTTGATGACACCGCGTCCACTCAAGTCAGTACGCATCAAGTCACCAAACTCCAGTGCTGGTTCACCAAAGAAGAACTCTCCCCCATCTCGCTCGAGCGACAGGAGCGCCCGCTGTATGGCGGAAATGGACTGAGGACTGACCAGACCGTACTCTTTCGAGATTTCTTTGCGGTTCTCGCCAACGAAACCCAGCAACGCACGCAGGTCATCGAGATCAAGAAGAAGGAGCCCCTGCTCGTCGGCCAGCCGGAAGGCGACTTCCAGTACACCCGTCTGGGTCTCATTGAGCTCGAGGATCCGTCCCAGAAGCATCGGTCCGACCTCGCTCACCGTGGCTCGAATCGGATGACCCCGCTTTCTGTACAGGTCCCAGAACAGCACGGGGCTGGCTTCGGGGACATAATTATCAATTCCGATCTGCGCTGCTCGCTTGCTGATCTTCTCGTCGCGAATTCCCGGCGCGGCCAGGCCTGCGACATCTCCCTTGACATCGGCAATAAACACCGGCACACCGATTCGGGAAAAGCCTTCAGCCAGTACCATCAGCGTGACGGTCTTGCCAGTGCCTGTGGCGCCGGCCACCAGGCCATGACGGTTGCCATATCTGGGCAACAGGTGAACATTCCCTTCGCCTTTGCCGATCAAAATGGGGTTCATGATCCGATCTCCCTTCCAAAAACAAGTGCCGACATTCTACTCAAGTGTCTTTCTGAGCGCATCCGTCGACTCAAATCTCGGCGCGAGTCGGCAAAGTTCTGCTGAAAAGACCGCAGTCTTTGATAACCCGTTCGAACTCAAATACACTTGAGTAGAAGTAGTTTAGGAGGAAGCGTTGACCGGTCGGACGGGGTGGAGCCGGGTTGCTCGTTTCTTTCATCTTCTTCAGGGTCTCTATCTAAGCCAGGGGCTCTGGCTAGTCTTCCTCCACACAAAGGGGATGAAAGGGATTAGTATTGAGTCACAATACCTGGGCAATCGTTCTGGCCGGAGAAAACGGACACTCCTTAAGACCGGCAGGCGAACCGGTTGATGATGCAGATAGGCGTTCGTTTTGTGCTTTTTGCGGCAGCCGATCCTTGCTCGAACGGACCGTTCATCGGGCGATTCGAGTGGTGGGCGACCGGATCGTCACGATCATAAATGAGAACCAGTCTTCTCACATTCCAGAAAATCTACCGGGATTGATCATTCAGCAACCGGAAGACAAGGGTACGGCACCCAGCGTTTTCCTGGCCGCCAGCTATATCCGGCAGCAAGATGAAAATGCCAGGATTCTTGTCCTGCCGTCCGATCATTTCGTACCCCCGGAAGAGCGATTTCTCCAGCAATTGCACCGGATGCTTTTCCTGTCGGAAGCTTTTGATGATTATGTGATTGTGGCCGCGGCTGAGGTCCGACGTTCGGATTCAGGCGACAGCTGGATCGTGCCGGGAGATCCTCTTGACAGTGACTTATGGAGAAGGACCACTGTCAGGAAAGTGTCCGGCTTTCAAGTAGATCCGTCGTACGGCGGAGCAAGTGAACCTAACCAGGGGAAGAAGTACTGGAACACGTCGATTGTCGCTGCAAGGGCGGAGACGCTCTGGCAGGTGGGAAACTGGGCCATTCCTTTTTTGACCGACCGTTTCACCGACTTCCTGGGGGCACTGCTGTCTCTTGAAAATGAACCGGAGAGAGTCGAAGCGGAAAGAGGACTGATTCGCTTGCTCTACAGGGATATGCCAGAGATGGATTTTTCCAGAGATGTCCTGGCAGCTGCCGCGGATAAGAGTGTTCTCTATCCGCTAGAAGGAGTGTACTGGAGTGACTGGGGAAGGCGAGAACGAATCCTGAGCACGATAAGGGACTTGGGTCGCCAGTCTGAGAGAATTAGGGGACTGCGTCACCCAACAATGCATAAGGCATCAAGAGATAAAGGTGCTTTCAAGGATGGAGATCGGGGGACAGCCTCGGGGAGCTCTCGCAAAATAGCCGGCTGATTCCGGGCAGCGATAGCCTTCTGACTCTTAATAAGGTTACTTTCGCTTGCTAGGACGAATCGTGAACGGGAGAGGGACAGCAGCAGTTCTCACACGATGGCCGGTGGACTGCCGAGGAATGGTAACTCTCACCGTTTTTGACCGCTGTCGGATTTTGCTCCTTGAACTTAGGGCTTTGAACCAACGGCTTTGCCGGATAGACACAGCGGAATCCGACGAACTCTCGGGCGTTGGCTGCTTCGTGGCTGTCACGCCACCTGGTGCGAAGATTGACGACCGTCCCTCCAAAGCTGGCGCCTCGGATCGTTCGGCGTCCGCTGATGCTTTCAACTTCTCGGGCGGCTTCTAGGCCGCCGGCAACCGGGTCTATCTGCGCTTCGGACCGGTATTGAGGCGTCCATTCATCGAGAACCCACTCCCACACATTGCCCGCCAGGTCGTAGATTCCGAGAGCATTGGGCGGGTAAGTTCCCCACCGGTGTGGTTGTTCCTAAGTCGCTGGCTCCAAAATTGGCTAGATCTGGAGAAGGGGACTGATCTCCCCAGGGAAATTCCGAATCACCTCGTGATCTCGCTGCATACTCCCACTCGGCTTCCGTCGGCAGCCGACCCCCGGCCCATGTGCAAAAGCTCTGGGCAGCATGCCAGGTGACAAAGGTGACCGGGTGAGAAGCAAGCTCCTCCGGATAGGTGTTACCTTCCCAGAGCTCGAGGTAGTGGCCCTTGTGCCGCTCCGGCGCCGGCCCGTCAGGTCCCCATTCCGGATGGCCGGCGACGAATTCGGCGAAGCGCTGGTTGGTCACTTCGTAAGCGTCGATCCGAAAGCTGCTGAGAGTGACCTCATGCTCCGGGGTTTCACTCTCGAACGAACCCGGAAAACGGACTCCGTAGCGTACTCTCAGATTGTTGATCTGTGATGCGCGCGTACCCATCTGGAACGATCCTCCCTCGACCTGCACCGCGTCACCTCCAGGCTGGGCAAGAAGCGACCCAAACATGGCAATCATCAAGACCCCTTCCGGCAACCGTTTCCTCAACCGCTTAGCTGTCATGATTCCCCCCTACCTCAGATCGATGAGTTCCTGTTCAGAGTGAGCGCTGCGTCGGTCTCACCCGGCTCCGGTGTCTCGTTTCGTTCGTCTGTCGAATCGTGAACCAGTAGATCCAGAGGATGATCGCCAGTTGAACTGGGGTTCGGACCAGTAGGTAGATCGGTCCCCAGGCATGCCCTCCCATCGGCGCGTGGTTGAAGGCTGCATAAACATTGGCGGGGAAGAACAATAACAGCATGACGGCTGCCACCCACCCGGTGACCTGTCGGGTGACGGAGCTAAAGAAACCGGCTGCGATGGCGAACTCCAGGACCCCGGTCAGGTAGACCAGAGGCACTCGTCCCGGAACCCATTCGGGAAGCATCGAGGCCATCTCATCGGTTTGTAGAAAGTGGCCGATACCGGTAAAGACAAAGAGAATGCCCAGTCCAATGGCGGCGGCTCCCTGTGTATTGAATTGGCGGCCGGTAAGTGACGAAGCTGATTGCGCGATCAGAAAGGGTCCCGTCATCAGCAATAGCATAACGATTAGGATTCCCATGGGTAGCTCTTCCTTTGTACCCGCCTCATTGCGCCTGTGGGCGTTCTGCCTCCACTCCCATACAAAGGTTTTTGAAGACCTCAGTGTTCTACGCGCCACTGTGGTTCAGATTGGGACCGCCGCCATTGCCGGATGACTTCATCCATCACCCACGCGGTACGAGCGGCAGTGATGCCGGTGCTCGGACAAGTCCCGCCTCGTCCCAAAAGCTCGCTGACGATTGTCTCCACCAGCGGCTGATGGACATGCTCCGGAAGCTCGAACTCGAACTGCTGGACTTCCGATTCTAGCTCCAGCCGAACCGGTCGCGTATCGAAAGAGTGAAAGATGATGCGGCCCCGACTTCCAATGATTTCTGTCTCTTCAGTCCGGCTCGACTTATCAACCGTGAAGCACCAGAGTCCGTTTCCGATCACGCCGTTTTCGTACTGGAAGACAGCCGCGACGATGTCTTCGGCGGGATAGAGACCTGCTTGGTTGGCAACTACGCTGCTTACCCGGGCCACGGGTCCGAGGAGATAGTCCAGGAAGTCCAGTTGATGCGAGGCCAGGTCGAAGAAGTACCCACCGCCGGCAATCTCGGGATCGACGCGCCAGGGCAGCGCTCCCTCACCGATCGGCGCCTGCCAGTCGATCGGCAAGTACAGGCGGACATTAACAAAGCGAACGTCGCCGATAGTACCATCCTCCACCAGCTCCTTTACTTTGAGATGGTTGGGAAGCATTCGTCGGTAATAGGCAACGAAGAGAGGTACGCCGGCCTTCTCGCAAGCCGCGACCATCTGCCTACATTCTTCATGGTTCCTTGCCATCGGTTTCTCGACGTAAACCGGTTTTCCGGCGGCCGCTGCTTTCAGAGTGTATTCACAGTGCGAACCCGGTGGAGTCGCAATATAGACAGCGTTGACGTCAGGATCGTTGATGAGCTGGCTGGCATCGGTATACCATTTCGGTACACGATGACGGCGGGCGTAATCGGCTGCCTTGTCAGCGTCACGCCGCATGACGGCGACCAGCTTCGATCCGGGCGTCTTGTAAAAGGCCGGTCCGCTCTTGACTTCAGCCACGTCGCCGCAACCGATCATCCCCCACCTGACTTCGTCCATAGGCAGGGCTAGTTTAACCGTAGAGACGCGAAGATCACAAAGATTTCTCCGGAGCCTTGAGGTCAATCAAGGTCTGACAAGTCTCTTGCACTGAATGCCCGTCTGGGGCAGAATCGGATAACCAACAGCATTAACCGCCTGCAGAGTCCAACACTATGAAAACGAAATCGATACTCCTGGTGGCAGTATTTGTAATCGGGGTCGTGATCCTGTTTGCTTTCTGGGTATCTCGAGACCGGCACCCTCGGCTCACCCTAAACAAAGGCGATCACGTCGTGATTATCGGCAATACGACGGCCGAGCGAATGCAGTACTTTGGTCATTTCGAAACCCTCCTGCACGCGCGATTTCCTGAGCATGAACTGGTTGTCCGCAACCTCGGCTTTTCGGGGGACGAAGTAAAGCTCAGACCTCGTTCGCTCAATTTCGGAAGCCCTGATCAGCACTTGGCCATGTGGGAAGCCGACGTCATCCTCGCCTTCTTCGGCTTCAATGAATCCTTTCGAGGTAAAGATGGCCTGGAACAGTTCGAGATCGAGCTCAGGGAATTCATAACACATACCCTGTCACAGCGATACAACGGGGAGTCTGCGCCTCGACTGGCCCTGATCTCGCCGATTGCTCACGAGAATTTGAATGATCCGAGCTTGCCCGACGGGTCCACGACCAATCCCAATCTTGAACTCTACACAGATGCGATGTCGCGGATTTCGGCCGAGTACGATGTCACATTTGTCGACCTCTTCAGACCCTCACGACGATTGATGGAAGAAAGTACCGAACCGCTTACCATCAATGGGGTCCATTTAAGCGATTATGGTTATGCCCAGCTTGCGCCTGTCCTGGCCGATGGTCTGTTTGGTCCACTTCCTGAACCGGTCGAGATTCCTGCCAATCTTCGAGCGGAAGTGAACGATAAGAATTTCTTCTTCTTCCACCGCTACCGGGCGGTCAATGGATATTACATCTATGGAGGCCGCTCTCAACGCGATCACGGCAATCCTCCATTCACCGATGCCTACGTGATGGAGAACGAACGTCGTAAGCTCGACGACATGGTCGCCAATCGCGATCGGAGGATCTGGCAAGTGGCGCAGGGACTGAATGTTCCGCCGGAGGTCGACGACAGCAATACCCGGCCTTTGTATGATGTTCCGACCAATTTCCACCAGCCGCTAAACATCCTTTCACCGGAAGAAGCTCTGAGGACCTTCGACGTGGCTGATGGGTATGCGATCAATCTGTTTGCCAGCGAGCAGGATTTCCCGGAACTGGCCAATCCTCATCAGATGACCTTTGATTCGAAGGGACGGTTGTGGGTCCTCACGATGCCCGACTATCCGATGGTTCAACCCCCTGCGCGGCCCAATTGCCGGCTGGTCTATATGGAGGACACTGATGGAGACGGCAAGGCTGATAAGTTGACGGTGTTTGCAGACGGCCTCCATGTTCCCAGCGGCTTCGAACTGGGGGATGGGGGTGCCTATGTGGCGGAGCAGCCCAACTTGATATTTCTCAAGGACACCGACGGAGACGGTAAGGCTGATCTGAGCAAACCGATTTTGCACGGGTTTGACACTGCTGACTCCCATCATTCGATCAGTGCTTTTACCTGGGGACCCGGTGGGGGCCTCTATATGTGCGAAGGCACTTTCAATTACACGTCGGTGGAAACACCCTACGGTCCAGTGCGCAACGCACACGGCGGCGTTTACCGCTATCATCCCAAGTCGGAACGCGTCGAAACATTTATCCACTATAATTTTGCGAATCCCTGGGGACACGTGTTCGATAGGTGGGGACAGGACTTCGTCGCCGATGCCTCGGGTGGAAACAATTACTTCGCCGCTCCTTTCTCGATCCGGGCCCCCCAGTACGACGGTTCGGATGACTTCGGCCCTTTTAAATATGTTTACCGCAATCGAATGCGGACGTTTATCCCAATGAGGGTTCGCCCAACCTCGGGTGCCGAATTTGTGTTCAGCCGCCATTTTCCCCCGGA
>Ga0079224_100011767_pt1 | contig 12077 bp, 8 predicted proteins | sample Stecom2015_FD_80414 | JGI IMG/M metagenome (GOLD analysis project Ga0079224, IMG submission 80414) | Agricultural soil microbial communities from Utah to study Nitrogen management - Steer compost 2015 | ecosystem: Environmental > Terrestrial > Soil > Agricultural land | place: USA: Utah... | reverse complement strand
CCGATCGAGCCCAGCCGCGAATCGCGCCAGTAGCGGTTTACGCGGGTGTCCTCGACGTAGCCCATTCCGCCCCAGAACTGGACGCACCAGTCGGCGATCTCCCGCGAGACGCGTCCGGCCTTGAGCTTGGCCATCGATGCGAGCTGCGTGACGTCGGCACCGCCGACGTACAGCTGCACCGCGCGGTACAGCAGCGCGCGCAGGCACTCGAGCTCGGTGCCGAGCTCGGCGAGCCTGAACTGGATGAACTGATTGGCGAGCAGCGGCTGCCCGAAGGCCTGTCGCTCGCGCAGATAGTCGATCGTCTCGGCGAGGATGGCGCCGGCACCCAGCGAATTCGCCGCCGCCCAGAGCCGTTCCTCCTGGAACTGCATCATCTGGTACGTGAAGCCCATTCCTTCCTCGCCGATGCGGTAGCGCTGCGGAACGCGCACGTCGTCGAGGAAGATCTGGGCGGTGTCCGACGAGCGCATGCCGGCCTTGTTCAGCTTGCGCGCGATCTGCACTCCGCGCGCGTCCATCGGCATGCAGATCAGCGTCTTGTTCCGGTGTGCCGCACCGTCGGAGGTGTTGGCGAGCAGGCACATCCAGTCGGCCTGCGTACCGTTGGTCGTCCACATCTTGCCGCCGCGAATGCGATAGTCGCCGCCTTCCTTGTGCGCGAAGGTGCGGATCGAAGCGACGTCGGATCCGGCGCCGACCTCGGACACGCCTAGGCATGCGACGAGCTCGCCGGCGATCGACGGCGCGAGGAACTCGCGCTTGAGTTCGTCGCTCCCGAAGCGGGCGAGCGCCGGCGTGGCCATGTCGGTCTGCACGCCGATCGCCATCGGCACACCGCCGCAGTGTGCGTGTCCGAGCGCCTCGGCCACCGCGACCGAGTACGAGTAGTCGAGCCCCGAGCCGCCGTACTCCACCGGCTTCGTCACACCGAGGAATCCGAGCCGGCCCATCTTCCGGAACAGCTCGCATGCCGGGAACACGCCCGCTCGCTCCCATTCGTCGACGTGCGGGTTGATCTCGGCTTCGACGAAGCGGCGAACCGAGTCCTTCAGCCGTTCGTGTTCCTCGGTGTAGATCATTGCGGGTCGTCCGGTGCGTGGGTGCGTTTCAGGGACGTGCGACGCCGAAGCTCGACGGGTGCAGCGTTCGAGCCGCTGCCTGCGCGCAGGTGTCGAGCAGGAAGCCGAGCAGCCTGCGGGTGTCGCGTGGATCGACGATGCCGTCGTCGAGCAGCCGCGCGCTGGTGTGCAGCACGCCCGCCTGCGCGTCGAAGTGCTCGACGATGCGGGCGCTCGACGCGTCGAGTTTCGCCTCGTCGATCGGCTCGCCGCGCCGCCGTGCGGTCGATTCGGCGACGAGGCGCATCGTGAGCGCGGCCTGCTCGCCGCCCATGACGGCGGTGCGCGCGTTCGGCCACGAGAAGACGAAGCGCGGCCCGAATGCCCGCCCGCACATCCCGTAGTTGCCGGCGCCGAAGGAGGCGCCGCAGTGCAGCGTGATCGATGGAACGCTCGCGTTGGACACCGCCTGGATCATCTTCGAGCCGTGCTTGATCATCCCGGCCTGTTCGCTAGCGCGCCCGACGATGTAGCCGGTGGTGTTCTGCAGGTAGAGCAGGGCTGTCGCGCTCTGGCAGCAGGCCTGGATGAAATGCGTCGCCTTGTTCGCGCCGGCGGGATCGATCGGTCCGTTGTTGGTGAGGATGCCGATGCGGTGGCCGTGCAATTCGGCGTGGCCGCATACGGTTTGCGGGCCGTAGTCGGGCTGGAACTCGAGAAAGCGCGAGCCGTCGACGATGCGTGCGATGACTTCGCGCATGTCGAAGGGCTCGCGGAAGTCGAGCGGCACGACGCCTGCGAGTTCGTCCGGCGAGTGCAGCGGCTCTTCGTACGCTGCGTACGCGCTGCGGTTCGTGTGAGTGGGGCCGCCCGCGCCCGCATCCGATGCATCGAAGCCGAGCCGTCCGACGATCTCCCGCGCGATGCGGATCGCGTCGGCGTCGTCCTCGGCGAGGTAATCGGCCAGGCCCGAGACCGCAGCGTGCATTTCCGCCCCGCCGAGCTCCTCGTCGGTGGCGATCTCGCCGGTGGCCGCCTGCAGCAGCGGCGGACCGGCGAGAAAGGCCTTCGCGCGCCCGCGCACCATGATCACGTAGTCGGACAGGCCGGGCAGGTAGGCGCCTCCGGCCGTCGACGAGCCGTGCACGATTGCCACCACCGGGACGCCGGCGGCCGAGAGACGGGCGAGGTTGTGGAACAGGCGCCCTCCGTGCACGAAATCCTCGACGCGGTAGCGCAGCAGGTCGGCGCCCGCCGATTCGATCGACTGCACCAGCGGCAGGCGGTTCTCCAGCGCGATCTGTTGCGCCCGCAGGATCTTCTCGCCCCCCATGCTCCGGATCGCGCCGGCGTCGATGCCGGAGTCGTTGACGACGACGACGCAGCGTGCCGAGGCGATGAAACCGATGCCGCAGACGACCCCCGCACCCGGGACGCTTCGCTGCGGGTCGGGATCGTCGATGCGGTAGCCGGCCATCGTGGAGAGCTCGAGCCACGGACTGCCCGGATCGAGCAGCCTCGCGAGCCGTTCGCGCGGCAACAGCTGGCCGCGCCGTTCGAACAGCGGTGCGGCGCGGGCCGACGCCTCGCGGGTGCGCTGCTCGAGCGCGCGCAGCTCGGCGATGCGCTCGAGCATCGCGGCACGGCGTGCCTCGAACTCTGCACTGCCGGCGTCGATCGAGGTGGCGAGACGTCGCATCGCCCGAGCGGGGTCAGGGTTTGCCGCCCGCGACGAGGACCATGCGCCCTTCGAACAGGGCTGGCCGGAACGCGCTGCGGTAGTCGGGCGGGGGCATGAAGAACGGATTGAGCGCCGCTCAGTAAAGTGCCCCGGCGATTCCTCGCCGTCAAGCCGCAGCGCAGCATCGGAGCGCCGTCCCGCTCCTGTCTTCCCTCTTGCGCCTTCCCGTGCCTATACTGAGTCGCGCTCACGATCGGCCCCGAACGATGTCCGCTCCGCTGCCCCGCAGGCGTAAACCCGATCGTCGCGACGAGATCCTCGCCGCTGCGCGCGCGGTCTTCCTGGAGCATTCCTTCGATCACGCTTCGGTCGCCGAGATCGCGGCGCGCGCCGGCTGCGTGGAGGGGACGATCTACACGTACTTCCGCAGCAAGCGCGAGCTGCTCGATGCCGTGCTCGTCGCCTTCTACGACCGGCTCATCGCCGACGTCGAGGCCGGCTTCGAGGCGATCGACGACACGCGCGCGCGGCTGAACTACCTGATCTCGCGGCACCTGCTGATCGCGATCGACGATCCGGCTTTCGCGCGGCTCATCGTGCGAGAGTCGCGCGGGCACCGACCGTATTTCGGCTCGCAGCTGCACGCGCTGAACCGGCGCTACGGGCAGTTCCTGGTCCGTACGCTGCGCGACGGCATCGGACGCGGGGAGCTGCGTGCCGATCTCGACGTCGCGCTCGCCCGCGATCTCGTCTTCGGCGGACTCGAGCACCACGTCTGGGACCGGCTCGGGCGGCGCGGCCGGCTCGTTCCGGCGCGCACGGCAGCGGCGATCGTGGATCTTCTCTGGGATGGCTGGTCGGTGCCCGCGCGCGACGACCTGCGCCAGCTCGCGCAGCGCGTGCAGCGCCTGGAGCGCAGGTTCGAGTCGACCTAGGAAGCGCACCTATAATCGGCTCGCGATGAGCGCCGAAGACCGAAGCGTTCCGTTGTACGTCGACCTCGACGGCTGCCTGTTGCGGACCGACACGCTGTGGGAGTCGTTCGCCGCGGCGCTGCGGGCGAACCCGCTCGCCGCGCTGTTTGCGCTGTGCGCGCTGGTGCAGGGTCGCGCGGCGCTGAAGCGCCGTCTCGCCACGATCGGCCGGCCCGAAGTCGAGTCGATGCCGACGCACGAGCGCTTCGTCGGATGGCTGCGCGCGCAACGCGCGCGGGGCAGGCGCATCGTTCTCGCCACCGCCGCCGACGCGATGCTCGCGGAGCAGGTGGCGCAAACGATGCGGGGCGAATGCGGCGGCGAGCTCTTCGATGCCGTGCTGTCGAGCGACGGCCGGCTCAACCTGAAGGGGCCGAACAAGCTGGCGGCGATCCGTGCGCACGCGGCGGATGCGCCCTTCGACTACTGCGGCAACGGACCCGAAGATCTCCCGATCTTCGCGCGCGCGCGCCGCGCGATCGTCGTCGGCGGCTCGGCGCGCGTGGTGAAGGCCGCGCGCCGCGAATCGAACGTGCTGGAGGTGTTCGATTCGCCCCCCCGGGGGCCGGCGCGGCTGCGCCTGTGGCTGCGCGCGATGCGTCCGCACCAGTGGCTGAAGAACACCCTCGTGCTGGTCCCGCTCCTGACGTCGTTCCGCGTCGACGAGGCGTTGTCGGTGGCCGACGCGGCGCTCGCCTTCGTCGCCTTCAGCCTGGCCGCCTCGAGCGGCTATCTGCTGAACGACCTGCTCGATCTCGCGGCCGACCGGCGCCATCCGCGCAAGCGCGCGCGCCCCTTCGCCAGCGGCGAGCTCTCGGTGCGCAGCGGCTTTCCGATGGCGGCCGCGCTGCTCGTCGCCTCGATTGCGCTCGCCGCCGCGGTCGGTGCCGCCTTCCTCGCCTGGGTGTTCGTCTACCTGGCGATGACGGGCCTGTACTCGGGCTTCGCCAAGCGCGTCGCGATGCTCGACGTCGCGATGCTCGCCGGGCTGTACACCGTGCGCGTGCTCGCCGGGGGCGCCGCGATCGGCGTCGAGGTGTCGTTCTGGCTGCTGGCGTTCTCGGTGTTCCTGTTCTTCTCGCTCGCGCTGGTGAAGCGCTGCGGCGAGCTGGTCGCGCAGATCGAGCGCGAGGAGCAAACGGCGGAGGGGCGCGGGTACCGCTCGGCCGACCTCCAGGTGCTGCAGTCGCTGGGCGTGGCGACCTCGTGCGCGGCGCTGGTCGTGCTTGCGCTCTACGTGCAGACGCCCGAGGTCACGCTGCGCTACGAGTCGCCGCAGCTGCTGTGGCTGATGCTCGTCGGGATACTGATCCTGCTCGGACGGACGTGGCTGGCGACCGCGCGCGGCCAGATGCACGACGACCCGTTGGTCTTCGTCGCCGAGGATCGAGCGAGCCGCTGGATCGTCGCCGTGCTGCTCCTGCTGTACGCGGCCGCGGCGCTGGTCCGCTGGCCTTTCTGAGCGAGCGTCGCCTGTCTCACGGACCCATCGTCGACGGCAGCCACAGCGACAGCGACGGGAACGCGCACAGGATCACCAGGCGCAGAACGTCGACGCCGATGAACGGCATCGTCCCGCGGTAGATGCGCCCGAGCGGGACGTCGCGCGCGATCGAGTTGATCACGAAGACGTTCATTCCCACCGGCGGGCAGATCATCCCGAAAGTCACGGCCATCACGACGATCACGCCGAACCAGATCGGATCGAAGCCGAGCTGCAGCATCGCCGGATAGACGATCGGCACCGTCAGCAGGATCATCGCGAGCTCGTCCATGACGGCGCCGAGCACCAGGTAGCCGATCATCACGAGCGCCAGCACGCCGTAGGCGCCCACCGGCAGGTTCACCAGCACCTCCACCGCCTTCTGGGTGAACTGGGTGATCGTCAGGAAATAGCCGAAGAGGTAGGCGCCGACGACGATCAGCATGATCGCCGACGAGACGCGGAGGGCGTCGACGAGCGCCGCGCGGATCTGGCGCGCGTTCAGCCGGCGCCGCGCCACCCCGATCAGCAGCGTGCCGATCGCGCCCACGCCCGCGGCTTCCTGCACCGTGAAGATGCCGCCGTAGATGCCGCCGAGCACGAAGCCGAACAGCACGAGCACTGCCCACAGGTCCTTCAGCGAAGCGAAGCGTTCGCGCCAGTCATGGCGTTCGCCGCGGGGGAAGCTCGCCGGCGAGCGCCAGCCGATCCACTGGATCACCAGGAAATACAGTGCGACCGCGAGCAGCCCGGGAACGACGCCGGCGGCGAAGAGCCGGGTGATGTCGTTCTCGGTCATGATCCCGTACAGGACCATGATCACCGACGGCGGGATCATGATTCCCAGCGTGCCGCCGGCGGCGATGACGCCTGACGAGAAGCCCGGCTCGTAGCCGGCGCGTCGCATCTCGGGCAGCGCCACCTGCGTCATCGTCGCGGCCGTGGCGACCGAAGAGCCGTTGATCGCCGAGAATCCGCCGCAGGCGGCCACCGTGGCGAGCGCCAGCCCGCCGCGCCGGTGCCCGAGCCAGGCGCGGCCGGCGACGAAGAGCTCGCTGCTCATCCCCGAGTGCGATGCGAAGGCGCCCATCAGCACGAACATCGGGATGACGCTGAGGTTGTAGTCGGTGAGCACCGAGAGCGGAACGTTCGCCAGCAGGTTCAGTGCCGTGCTCGCGCTGGTGAGCGCGGCAAAGCCGGCGACGCCGGCGATGCCCATCGCGATGCCGATGGGCACGCGCAGCCCCATCAGCGCGAACATGCCGACGAAGCCGAGCAGGGCGACGAGATCGCGGTCCATCGTCGTCACTCCGCAGGTGCGTGCTCGTCGGGGGCGGTTCCGCGTACGAGCGCGATCACGCGCGCGGCGCCGAGCAGTGCGGCGACGGTCGCGCCGCTGGCGGCCACCACGTAGAACCAGACGATCGGCAGGCGCAGGTCGTTGGTGATCTGCGTTCCGGTGTTCGACACCTTCACCCACACCATCCAGGCGAGCGGAACGAGGAACGCGGTCGTCACGACCGCGGCGAAGAGGTCGAGGAAGCGCCGTCCGCGCCGGCCGAGATGCTCCCAGACGATGTCGACGCCGATGTGCCCGCCGCGCCAGGTGGCGATCGCGATCCCCCAGAAGATCGCGATGCCCTGCAGCAGCTTCGTGCCGTCGAACCAGTCGGGGATCTGCGCGCTGAACGTGTCGCGCAGGAAGACGTTGCCCGCGGTGAGCGAAGCGATCGCGAGCAGGAAGAATGCGGCGACGCTCTCGGTGAGCGCCAGCAGGCGTTTCATCGTGGGAAGACCCGGAAGGAGGCGCCCGATCGGCGCTGCAATGCGCATGCGCGACGGCGCCGGGCGATGCGCCCGGCGCCGCGCGCGTCTACTGCCCAGGCAGGCGCGGGCTTACAGCGCGTCGCGCTTCTGCAGCTCCGCGCGGAAGGCGTCCAGCGCGGCCTTGCCGTCGTGGCCCGCCTTGTCGGCGGATTCGACCCAGCGCTGGTACAGCGGCTCGGCGGCATCGCGCCAGGCTTTCTTCTGCTCCGGCGTGATCGAGACGATCGTGTGACCGCCCATGGCCTCGAGCCGCGGCTTGCCGCCGTCCTCGTTCTCGCCCCAGGCGGCGCCGACCTTGGCCGCCCATTCGTTGTTGCAGTGGTCGTCGATGACCTTCTTCTGCGTCGCGGAGAGCTTGTCGTACCAGCCGGGGTTCATCACCCAGACGAAGGTCGACGCGTACAGCGTCTGGTCGTTGTGGTATTTCACGACCTTGTCGATGCCGAAGGTGATGATCGACTCCCACGGGAAGACGATCGCGTCGGCGACGCCCTTCTCCAGCGCGTCGCGCGCCTCCGGGGCCGAGACCTGCACGTTGGTCGCGCCCAGCAGCGACATGAACGCCGCCATCGTGCCGTTCGACGGGCGGATCTTCATGCCCTTGATCTGCGAGGGCTCGGTGATCGGCTGCTTCGAATGCATCGTGCCCGTGTGCACGTGGGCGAAGCAAAGCTTCACGTCCTTCATCTCGGTCTTGGCGTACGGGCGATACCAGGCGTCGAGCGCCGCCGAGCCGCGCGCCGCGTTGCCGATCAGCGTGGGCAGTTCGCCGATCGCGATCATCGGGAAGCGCCCCGCCTGGTAGCCGGGGTTCACCCAGGTCATGTCGGCGATGCCGTCGCGCGCCATATCGTAGTGGTCGGCCGCCTTGCCGAGCTGCTGCGCCGGGAAGAACACGACCTTGATCGAGCCGTTCGAGGCGGCCTCGACCGACTTGCCCCACGGCTCGAAGCCGAGCTTGGCGAGCGGATGCGTCGGCGGCAGCCAGTTGGCGAAACGCAGCTCGACGGGCTTGTCCTGCGCGGTGGCCGGGGCGGGACTGGCGAGTGCGGCGGCCAGCGCGGCGGCCACGGCAGCGGCGATCGGCGTCCGGAAGGTGCTCATCGCAGTGTCTTCTCCTCGATGTTCTAGTGCGGGGATAGCGCGCCAAAGTCGGCGTCAGCGGGACAGTACTATATCTTTCGAGCGCGAAGTCCGCGGCTTCTTCATCCAGACGATCGGCTTGGCCACCGGCGGCAGCGGGACGATGCCGGCCTGCTCGAGCGTTTTCTCGAGCTGGCGTCCCTCGGGTTCGGCCAGTGCGGCGGTGATGGCGGCCCGCAGCTCCTGCGCGGCGGCGACCGTCGGCGGCGTTTCCGAATGCAGCGCGCGGTCGACGAGCGTGTCGAAGATCCGCGCGTAGCTGGCGCGGCCGCGGCGATACGTGTCGCCGTAGCCCTTGAGCACGCGCGGCAGCTCGGCGAGCGCCGCGCCGAAGGCCGGCGACGCGGGCAGCAGACGGGCGAGCGCGTCGAGCCAGCGCTCGATGGCGGCCTGCTCCTCCCGGAAGCGCAGCGAAGCGCGTCGCAGTCGGCGCATCTTCGCGAGCGTGCGAAGCATCAGGAAACCGGTGACGGTCGTGCTCGGCAGATGCATGCCGCGGTTCAGCGTCTCGAGCCTGCCGTTCCTGATGGCCCAGTCGCGCAGCCGCTTGCCGAGCGACTCGGGCAGCACCGAGGCGAGCTCGTCGACCCCCGGCTTGAGGTACTCGACGACGCGCACGATCTCGCCTTCGCGCGCGCGCGACTCGTCGCGGATGCGCTCGACGCGGCTGCGTCGCGATTTCAGGTCGGCCACGCGGATGACGTCCTCGTAGGTCATCCACAGCGCGAGGTGGCGCGCCGCCTCGGCGAGCGCCTGCGCGACCGTCGGCTGGCCCTGCGCGTCGCCGGCGGCCGCCGCGATGCGCTGGAGTCGTTCGACGTACTGGCGTGCATACGGAGCGTCCTGGTAGTCGATCGTGCGCACGACGCCGTGCGCGGCGTGCTCGCGCATCGAGGCGGGCAGCGTCGCGAGCAGCGGTGCCCAGACCTCGGGCGTCGTCCGGGCGTCGGGTCCCGCGGCGGCGAAGGCCTCGCGCGCGGCGCCGCGGGCCACCGCTTCGTACGCTGCGCCGAAACCGGCCAGGCTCGTCTCGACGCCGACGCCGCCGTCGCGGATCACCCGTTCGCACACGTCGCGCGACCAGGGCAGCACGCCGCAGCCCGCGAGCGCGCCGAACATCACGGCGCTGATCACCGTTCGGTGCTCGGCGGCGAGCGCGGCCATGTCGAGCGTGACGTATTTCGCCGACAGGCGCCGGGCGGCCGCGTGGGCGAGCGCGTCGTCGAAGCGACCGTCGCCCATCTGCATCTTTTCCTGCGTCGTGTAGACGCGACTCGACGAAGCGATCAGCGTCGTGCGCTTCGGATGAACGAAGCCGCGCTCGATCGTGCGCGCGGCCTCCAGCAGTTCGCTGGCGACGACGACGTCGACGCCGCCGGGCATCGGACTGAGCGCGAACACGGGTTGCGCGCCCTCGGGGGCCGGCGTGCGCATCAGCTCGATGTAGTAGCTGGTGGAGCCGGTGCGTTGCGCCACGCCGGGAACCGAGGTCGCCTGTACCGGCAGGCCCTGGTCGAGCGCACAGGTGACGATCCAGTCGTTCAGCACCCCGCCGCCTTCGCCGCCGAGCGCGGCGATCAGGATCGTGAGAGGGCGGTTCTCGTTCATGTCGTCAGGCCGGTTGCAGCGCGCCGATGATCGCCTGGCGCACGCGCGCCTTGAAGCGATCCCAGCGGCTGGGGTTCGAGATGATCTCCGCGCGCCAGAACGACGGGCACAGCGTGGCCGCGTGCGCGACCTCGCCGCACAGCCCGCAGCCGACGCAGTCGTTCGTGACGTGCGCCACGGGATCGACCTTCAGCGGGTCGGTCGGCGTCTTCACGGTGAGCGTGGGACAGCCCGAGAGCCGGATGCACGAGTGGTCGCCGGTGCAGGTGTCCTCGTCGACGCCGAATCGCGTGCGCACGACGCGCCTGCCTTCGGCGAGCATCTTCGCGCGCAGCGGCTTGATCCGCCGCTGGCGCTCGAGCTGGCACTCGCCGTCGGCGATGATCACCTTCAGCCCGTCGTACGACGACGTGAGCGCCTCTTTCAGCGTCTGCTTCACCTTGCCGACCTTGTAGTTGTCGACGGTGCGCATCCACTTCACGCCCATGCCCTTCAGCGTGCTCTCGATCGTCACCTCGGTCGGCGTGGCGCTCGTGCCTTCGGCGACCCGCCGCGCTTCCGACGTCGGCGTGGAGATGACCTCCTGCGTGCCGGTGGCCGACGTGTAGCCGTTCTTCATGATGACGAGCACGCCGTCGCCTTGGTTCAGCAGCGCCGACGAAACGCCGGAGATCAATCCGTTGTGCCAGAAGCCGCCGTCGCCCATGATCGCGATCGGCCGCTTCGCCAGGAAGTTCTTCACCCCGGCGCTGCTCGCCAGGCTCATCCCGTAGCCGAGGATCGAGTTGCCGAACGAGAAGGGCGCGAAGGTGGCGAACGAGTGGCAGCCGATGTCGGTGGAGACGTGCAGCTTGCCGATCTCCTGTTCGACGAGCTTCAGCGCCGAGAACACCGGACGCTCGGGGCAGCCGGTGCAGAAGTTCGGTGGACGCCCCGGCAGCAGGCCCTTGAATTCCTCGGCGGCCTGCTCGCGCAGCAGGTCGACCTCGCGCAGCAGCTCGTCGGCGCCGCCGCGCGGCAGCTCGGGCGCGTGCTCGGCGAGGAAGCGCGAAAGCCCGCGCAGGATCAGCTCGGCGGTGTATTCGCCGCCCATCGACAGCAGGTCCTTGCCGTGCAGCTTCGTCTGCAGGTCGGCACGGCGCAGGATCGCGCTGATCTCCTGCTCGATGAAGTCGGGCTGGCCTTCCTCCACGAGCAGCACGGCGCGCTTGCCGGCGAAGAACTGCGTGATCTGCTCCGGAACGAGCGGGTAGACGACGTTCAGGTTCAGGATCGGGATCTGCGTGTCGCCGAACGAGTCGGCCAGCCCGAGCGTCTGCAGCGCGCGGATCAGGTTGTTGTAGAGGCCGCCCTGCACGACGATGCCCAGTTCGCTGCGCGGCCCTTCGAAGAGCTCGTTGAGCGCGGCCTCGGTGATGTAGCGCCGCGCGGCCGGCATGCGCACCTCGTGCTTGAGCTTCTCGTGCTGGAAGGTCACCGGCGGATGCGACAGGCGTGCGTAGTCGAAGTCCGCCGGCTCGGTTTGGAGCTCGCGGGTCGAGATGCGCGGCTTGCGGTTGTCCTTGCAGACGAAGCTGCCGCGCACGTGGCAGGCGCGGATGCGCAGCTGCAGCATCACCGGCGTGTTCGACGCTTCCGACAGCTCGAAGCCCTGCTCGACCATGCGCACGATGGTCGGCAGGTTCGGCCGCGGGTCGAGCAGCCACATGCCCGATTTCATCGCGAAGGCGTGCGTGCGTTCCTGGATGACGCTGGCGCCTTCGCCGTAGTCTTCGCCGACGACGATCAGCGCGCCGCCCATCACGCCGGGCGAGGCGAGGTTCGACAGCGCGTCGGACGCGACGTTGGTGCCGACCACGGACTTCCAGGTGACGGCGCCGCGCACCGGATACATGATCGACGCGCCGAGCATCGCGGCGGCCGACGCCTCGTTCGTGCACGCCTCGACGTGCACGCCGAGCTCGTCCATGTAGTCGCGCGCCTGCACCATGACGTCGAGCAGATGCGAGACCGGCGCGCCCTGGTAGCCGCCGACGTAGGTGACGCCGGACTGCAGCAGCGCCTTGGTGACGGCGAGAATGCCTTCGCCGTGGAAGGTTTCGCCATTGCCGAGCGCGAGCGAGCGGATCTCGCTGCGGAAGGATCGTTCCACTTGTGAAGACTCCCGGAGGATGGGGGATCGGGAGGGACGGCGGGGAGGGCGCGATCGCGCAGGAACTCCCGCGGTCGCCCTTGATCGGGGATTACGTTAAACGTACAGTTTCCATTCGTCAAATGGATTCTGAGAATCCGCTCTATTG
>Ga0079224_100011766_pt1 | contig 12077 bp, 5 predicted proteins | sample Stecom2015_FD_80414 | JGI IMG/M metagenome (GOLD analysis project Ga0079224, IMG submission 80414) | Agricultural soil microbial communities from Utah to study Nitrogen management - Steer compost 2015 | ecosystem: Environmental > Terrestrial > Soil > Agricultural land | place: USA: Utah... | reverse complement strand
TAATTTGGCGAGACTACGCCAGTTATACTGGGTATACCCATACACGTTCATCCAATTCCACTGTTCGTTGTATCCCCAAAACAGGCGACCAGCATTATTCACATAATTAAGGGTTCGGTAAAAGTCTGAACTTGTATTTCGTCCACTTCCGGCATCATACTCCTGCGAGGTCAAAAGACCTTGCACCCCACCGCCAAAGTAAGCTTCATCGCGGTTCCAGTTCTTGTGATACGTTCCATAAACATTCCAAGAAATATTGGAAGTTTGTCCGGCTCCTGCTCTCGCCGTATTCAACGCTATCCCGCCCTCTAGCGGTAAGATCGTACCGCTAGACAATCCCGGGATGAAAGCGTTCTGCCGGGTATAGTTGGAGAAGAGACCCAAAACAGCGTTCAGCCGAAAACGATCGGTCGCTTGATAGCCTAAGTTGGCCTGCACGAATACATCGTAGATATCCGACTTAAAATCCGCCGTTTGCAAAAGTGCGAGCGGATTAGATACACCAAATTGACCGACGCCGTCGAGCTCCGGCAGGACATTATTATCCACGTCTTTTTGAAAGGGACTTAGAATCGGCGCCCGGTAAAGTGCCGACACTAATGGACTCGTTGCGGGTAGGATACCCTGCTCTTGCATGTTGGAGGTGCTATACGTAAGTGCAGTGATCGCTTTTAAATCGAACTTGCCGCCCAGATTAATGCTAGAGTTCAGACGGGTGCTGTAACGCGTAGTCGCTGTTTGATCTAGTGTACCCTGCTGGCTCAGTACACCCAAAGATAGATCGTATTTCGCCACCGCATCACCTCCTTTGATACGCAGATGGTTATCGGTAACAAACGCATTCCTATAGATGACATCCTGCCAATCCGTCGCATTGTTATAGCGGAAATTATAATAGTAATTCGGATCGTCACGGAGGAAAGGAAATCTCGTCAGTAAGTCGCCCATATCTTCGTATTGGGTCATTCCTACGATTCCTAATAAGCTTTTATAGTCACTACCCCCTAATAGCGGAATCGTATTGTAATTATGTGCGACTCCGTAATTTCCTTTAAATTCTACCACAGTTTCTAGATCATCCGACGAGGAAGTTTCCAGCAATAGGACGCCATTGGAACCTAGGGATCCGTACCGTGCTGTTTCGGCTCCTTTTAATAAACGGATATGTTTTATGTCCTGTAAGGCAAATGGTGCAAACATCCCCCGGGAATATCCGCCTATGATGGGCGAATTCCCTAGATCCGGTAAATAAGGTATCCCATCGACAACAATCAAGGGCGTGTTATCCGCGTCGAACGAGCGCACACCTCGGAAATTTAACATTCCCCCCTCGGTGACCATACCGCTTTTGTTCAACACCCGCAAACCTGGCATCTCCCCTGTCAGCACCTGTTCGATATCCGCGGCACCGGCGCGGTAGTCATTGTCTGATAGCACACTGCTGTTTTTATCGGAAAACGTACCTTCTACGACATTGACGTAATTCGTTCTACCTTCGCCAATCAACGTTATCTCGAACGTAGTACGTCCCAATATTTCGACATGTGATTCATAATAGCCGGGGCTCCAAACGCGAATGGTGGTAGCACCATCCTCTACGTCCTTTAAGATAAAAGATCCATCTTTTTTCGTGCGGATATTGGACGTGGTGTTGAGCACGGTCACGACCGCATCCGGCACCGGACTCTTGTCGTAATTGCTCACTACTTTCCCGGTAATCGTGGTTTGTGCAAATGCCGGAACGCTCCCACATACCAATACGGTAAACAATAGCGGGAGCCACATCCTCCTCTTCGTTATATTCGTCATATATTCAGCTAATATTCGGTTCATTAATAGTTATTTTGTGTCGGGATCAGTGCCCAGTGGTACGGTTCTACACGTTCTACAGTTCCTTTACCCAACCCCGCAAACTCTATTTTTATTTTAAATGATGTAACATCGGTTCCTTCGATAATTATCGGTCCAACTAATCCCCCCCAGCCATTGTATTTTGTACCCGACACCGTATTCGTCGCCCGGTCATAATTCCAAGGTGTCGCAGGTTCCACGTTGAGGTTTAGCGCCACTGGCGTGTCGTTCACATATATGTTCACAAAAGGATGATTTTTCGCCAAAAATCCCATATACAGGTTATACTCACCAGGAGGTACTTCTACGGTCTTATATCCTGTCGATCCGTCTTCGTTTCGTTCTAACATTATTGGTGTATATTCGATCGAAGCTAACTGACCGTCATCAAGCTCACCTTCAAACATCAATGTACGGTAGGTTAACTCTACGCCAATGGTAGGGAAGGAAACTTTATCTCTGTCTTTCGGTTCTATATTCTTGACATTATTCAATTTAAATAATGCATCCTTTTCATCGTCCGGCACGAATTCCCAGTAATGAAACAGCTGCTTAATCATATCGATATGGACATTATTCGGTATTTTGAGGTGGGTCACTTCATAAATCCGTCCATTACTCATTCGTTTAAAAGCGGCATCGACTTTCTGAATACTTGGTTTCCATAACCTTCCAAAAGCAGAGGTCATGTCTCCTTCCATCACATTATCCACTATACTATTATAAAAAATGGCCTCTTTGATCCACGTGTATGCTTTCAACGAATCCGTATACAAAAAGTCTTTTCCAAATTGATCGTACAATATACCCAAATTATCAAAGCACTTTTCTACCACTTGATTACTTGGTAGAAACATGGTTACATTCGAAAATTCGGATCGGATATTGACACGTTCAAATATTGGGTTTGTGATGACGTACACCGAGTCGTAAAGTGTATTACCAGTGGGGTCTACACCGATGGGGATACTATTTTCAAGATCGAAAATGGTGTCGTTCATCGCGAGGATGGTATCCCGGATGATCGAATAATCATTGCCCAGCGACTCTATATATTCATAGATACTTAAGTCGGGGGTCAGTAACTGGTCAATTTCATGCACAACACCGTTCTGACAAATCTGGTTCCCTTTCACGACAGTTGCGTCACCGATACGGATAGCCGGCCCTTCTTTGTCGATGGATAAATACTTTCCATTGAAGGTCATGACACGCAATCCGCTCTTAAGCTTGGTGTTGTCATACATTAAACTGTTGATATGATAGCGAAGGATAAACTTCGTATCCTCGCCCAAATCTTCCAGTGCGCTCATTTTTTCGTTAGAAACGGCCCAAACGGTCAGGTTCTGGTCGCGCTTCAATTCCTCTGCCAAATCATATTCTTCCAACTTGGCTACGAAGTCCGAATACTGTGGCTGTGATTTCAAATAGTCCAGCAGATTCAGTGGCGACACGGTTCCTTCTTCTTTCCCATAGTGGGTGTCCCAGTTTTTGTTGCAACCGGCAAGTATGGTCACTAAACATACTGCCGCATAAAGTATCTGTTTCATAACAATGAGGTTTAAATTATTCTACGGGATCAAATTGCAGGTAATCCATTGTAATCAGACGGCCATCTAACGATAATATCCGTAAGGTATGATCTGTTGTTTCCGTAAATTCTACCGTACCCATCGCCTGGGTTAAATTTCGCTCTTCCCGGGAGTTCGATATCACTAGACGGGCGTGGATCATCTCATTATCCAAGATAAATGCCGCAATTCCCGTATGCGTCGAATGCTTGGGACTCGGCCAGACAAAGGACACCTTGTATTTCCCTTTTACGATGGTCGGCCCTTTAAATTCAATCCAGCCAGACTCGCCTAATTCAGCACGAAGATGATCGTGGTTCAACAGGGCATACCAATTCCTCTCCGACGGTCTATTATTCCGATAGGTGACTACATTTTGTTTGTATTCAGGCCGTGCAGACCACGTGATATTCGTTAGTTCATTAGCCGTGAATGTTTTGTTATACTGTGATCCTAAGTTGTCATTCCGGTACTGACTCACATTGGCTTCTATATCGGGATAATCGGTCAATTCCCAAATCACCTGCACCTGTTCCGGCAAAAACAACGGCATCCAGTTGTCCACCTCATGAATAACGCCATTTTTACAGGCGATATTGGTTTCTACAAGCGCGATCGATTCTTGTGTTTCCTCATTCTTATTAAGTACCAATCCTACGCCACTTTCAGATACTTTTAGCAACTCATTTGGTGCCATCGTTTGTAGGTTCATTTTGGTTATGCCTTCGGGGAATTGGCCCAGATCGGCATACGATCGCTGTTGATCCAATAAGTGGTATGAAACGTATTTATTCAATGGGTTTTCCGGGCTTGTATAATCACTACTAGCGGGTACCTCGAGCCGCTCCAATAGATCTGGTAGGCCATGAATACCTTCTTTGCTATAAGTCTCATTACTGACAACAAAGGCGGTGTATTTAAACCTTTGCTGAATAGGATTTCCCAAAGGGTCGGTCGTCTCCGTATAAACCGTCGCTAGCTTTTCCTTGTATCCGGTCAGATCTACCAGCGCCTTGAACAGGCTCCAATCTTGCTGTGCTTGCAACCGGTCATAAACGGTCTCCACCAACGGAACCAACACGTCATCAATACTATGGATGATACCGTTCGTCGCTTTAATATCATAACTGTTGAATCTCGACACGCCATTCAGATAAACGGCTTCTAACCCTCCATTTCTAAATTCAACAAACAGGTTATCGTCCGTCGCATTGAGTTCGTTAATGGCGCCACTTTGAAACTGCGCAAATTCTACTTTTACATTCGGAATTAAATGGTATCGAACTAAGTAAGCAGCCTGTTCCTCAGACATTTCTGATACCGCACCTAAGTTTGTTGCTTTTAGATAACGTTCCACACCTTCGTTAACCGGAGCGAAGTGCGTATATATGGCGTCGAGCTTTAGTGTATTGTATAAGTTTGCTTTTTGCAGTATCTCTACCCAAAGGCTGTATTTGTCTTCGTTATTTTTCAGGTAAAGAGCGATTGGTGTCTCTTCATACGCCGTATAAGTATTGTTTTCGAAAGCATCCTTACAGGAACTCGCCAAGGTGAGCATCCAACCCAGAAAGATCAGGAACCGCCAGCTCCAAATTTGTTTTTTTGTGTTCATCTCTCTTAATTTAAGTGTTCATAATAGGGGTTCTGTACTAAAAGCCTATTGAAGCGTAATTCATCTATGTGGATCGGCAGGTAGTGTGCATTTTCATTCATCAGCTGTGCTCGAATCACCGGTGTAGAGGCTCCGGGGTTACCTGCAAGTACCTGCTCAATAAAATATTCTTTGTATTTATAGTTGTCTCGCTGGGCGATACGCAATAGATCAAACCAACGCTTCCCCTCTGCTAAAAACTCTTTTGCTCTTTCTTTGAGCAATGCATCCAATAATTGTAACTCCGTAGTTCCTGCATCCAATGGGCGGGATATCGCCGCTCTGGCACGGACGGCAGTGATAAGCTCTATCGCAGCCTGGTAAGAGCTTTCACCTTTCATGATTAGGGCCTCGGCCTTCATGAGATAAATGTCTGCCATCCGGTACACAATCCAGTTCTGGTCGCTAAACGAGCGCGGTATTCCGGTACCTGCTTCCGCACCGAGATATTTCCATATTTTCAAATCGGTGGCATAAGAAGCCCCTAGCGCACGTATATCTTCCGTATCTTCCGCATATAATGACAGGGCATAATTCGAGATAATCCAGTTATACGACGCGCCAAACATATTCATCAAATCGTTATTCTGCGCCTTGGCGTTATCAAACTGTATCTCAAAAATCCCTTCGTTGGTGTTGCCTTCACTAAAGATAGTGAACCAGTTATTGGTGGTATTTACTCTTCCCTGAATCAATCCCACTCGTCCGGACTCCATCACGGCGTTACAAGATATGATTGCTTTATCATATTCCCCCATCCATAAGTAGACGTCAGCCAATGTGGCGTGGATCGCCCATTTCGTGGCACGTCCTTTTGTTTCCCATACCGTTGGCCATATTTCTTTGCTGTTGGCTAAAGCGGTTGTTAAATCGTGTTCAATCTGTAACATGATCTGTTCCTTGGAGGATTTTGCGACCTCATAGGCTGCGTGGTCGTCCATATAAGGTTCGAGAAGGAGCGGTGCTTCCCCAAACGTGCGTACAATGTAGAAATAACTCAACGCCCGGAGGAAATACGCCTCTGATAGATAAGACTGCATGACGGCTTGGTTAAACGAGGGATCTCTGTCCACCACATCCGGAGCGTATTTCAATACCATATTGGCGTAATTGATAATCTGATAAAAATTGCTCCACTTTACCAATTTATTCGATGGAAGGATAGACAAGCCTTTCAGCCGTATCAAGTCCATATCCACAACAAGACCTGCTACACTCAATGTATTGCCACGTCCGTCCCCGAAAATCAGCATATCTTTTACCGCTTTCTGAAGTCCAACATAAGCAGCTCCCAAAACCGCTTCCGCTTCTTCTTTATTTGCCCAATAATCGTCAGTAACCTGCTGGTTTTCTGGCTTTAATTCCAACCATTTCTGACAGGAACCGCTTATAAACAGTACCGTGATCATTAGGAAGCTATACCATACTTTCATAATTTTTCTCTATTAAAAATTTACATTTACCCCCAACGCAAACCGCCGTGGCCGTGGGGTATTGGCATTATCTTGGCTTAACATATACACATCGCTGGAAAGCGATACTTCCGGGTCTTGACCCGAATATTTTGTCCAGGTGTAGACATCTTGTAGGGTCGCAAATACGTCAAAACGGGTAACTCCGAAGCGTTCGATGAGCGACTTAGGCAACGAATAACGTAGCGAAACCATCTTCAACCGCACGAATGATGCATCTTCGACAAAACGATCTGATCCGAGATAGTTATAGCCTTCGCCATACAGCGCCCTCGGAATCATACTAGCATCACCTTCGTTCCGCCATCTTCCCAATACGGCGGTGCTCTGATTACTTGTTCCGCGCATATTCTCTGTACCCATCCGAACTTTGTTCACCACTTTCTGTCCGAATCGGCCGTGAAAAAAGGTACTCAAACGGAACCCTTTATAATGGATATCAACTCCTCCACCCGCCGTAAAGAGCGGCATAGCATTTCCCAAGTAGACAATATCATACTGATTGATAACCCCATTTCCATCGATATCCTGATACTTGGCATCGCCAGCAAATACCCGGCGATCTCCATTCCGTGTGAAAACGGCTTCTCCATCGAGATCCCGAATAACTTCGCCGTTCAGATCCCGAGCATAGGTTTCTTCTAAATTTTGATACACGCCTTGGTATCGATAGCCGTAGAATGAACCTAAGGGATTTCCTTCTACAATTTTGTGAGCGTAATTTTCGTTGTCAAAATCATAGCGTTCAAATTCCATATTATCCGGCAATTCCAGCACGGTATTTCTATTTCTGGAAATATTCAAATGGCTAAAAGTCAGGCCAAAGTCTTTACTACGAACGGCATCAACATTTACGATCAACTCCCATCCTTTATTTTCCATTTTGCCGGAGTTGTAGAAGCTCATTTCTGTGAATCCGGTAGAGGACGGCAGTTTTACATCTTTCTGCAGTAAGTCAGTGGTCACGCGGTTATAAATTTCCCCGGTAATGGTCAATCTGTTTTTAAAGAAGGCCAGATCAACGCCGAAGTCGGTTTGTGTAACCGTTTCCCATTTGAGGTTGTCGAGCTGCATAGATACCGGCCTAATCGCTGCCATATCCCCATAACCGGGGGTAATCGGCTCAAATACGCCCAAATAGGTGTAATTACCTCGCGGTGAGTTACCGGTTTTACCCCAGCTATAACGTAGCTTGATCATATCGGCGATGCCCAATTTCTTGATGAACTCTTCGTCTCCAAGATGATAAGCCACCCCCAGGGCTGGGAATCCCTTCCAGCGATGCTGCGCAGAAACTGCTGTACTGGCTTCCCAGCGATAAGTTCCATTAATCAAATACTTATTTTTAAATCCATAGTGCAAACTCGATATCACACCGATATCTCTTCCCATCGAGTTTCCAGATCCCATCTTTGCAACTGCTCCGCCCGACGTAGGGTCACTCAATGAGGAAGATGCGTTTCCGGAAGTCTCGCTGGCATAGCTAAAGTTTCTTGACTCTCGCGTTTGCACCAAGGCCGCACCTACGATACTGTGATTCTCCTGAAAGGTTTTGTTGTATATAAATTTATTTTCTGTCGAAATGTATAAATTATCGGTTAGCGCATCTGTACTTCTGTTGAAGAATGGGTCTGTCCAGATCACTCCGGTCACGGATTGCGGCAAATACTTTTTATTCTTGGTGGAACGGGTGTCAAAGCCTACTGTACCGGTATATTGTAGTTCAGGAAGGATCTGGTACTGTGCTCTAAAAATAACACGTGCCTGCTCGCCAGACGTTTTGTTAACCGATTCATTGACCATGGCTACCGGATTGTACATACTTTCTTTCTCATCCCCGATAAAACTTCCTTGGAAATTAAGGCGCGGTGTAAAATACTCGTCGGTATAATTACCGTATGCATCCATAAAATACGGGCTCATGTTTGGCATCTTGGTCATCGCCATGCCCCGCGGTGTCTGAATCTTACCCGTCCAGAAATTGTCTCGGTTACTCAATGAATACGACATATCCGCATTGATATTGAATTTGTTCGAAAACTTATAATTCACGCTTACCAGGGAATTGTAACGGTTTAATCCCGTGCCTTTTGTCGTTCCAACATCGTTCAGATATCCCAAGGATATGCGGTAAGTAGCCTTATCTCCTCCGCCACTGATCGACAAGGAATTGTCGACAAAATGCCCGATCTGGGTAACTTGATCCATCCAATTGGTATTTTGGTTGTACTCTTTAAAATAAATCCATGACGGATCGTAATTGATTTCCTGCGTATTATACAGCAATGAGAGGTAAGAAAATGCTTGCTGATACCCCAAGTCGTTTACGGAATTCCAAATCGCATCCTGTATCATGGCGACGTATTGTCCGCCATCCAACATCGGAATGGTTTCTGCCTCTCGTTTGACATCGACTTTACTGGAAAAGGCAAATTGAGTTTTACCCTGACGGCCTTTTTTCGTTTTAAAGAGTAGAACTCCATTCGCACCACGAGATCCCCATATAGCTGTTGCCGCAGCATCTTTCAATACTTCGATCGATTCGATATCCATCGGCGAAATGTTAATCAACGCGCCGAAATCCTCGTCGTTGGCCGTTGAGAAATTAAAATCACTGGAAATCTCCGTGGGATAAGGTACCCCGTCCACAACAATCAAAGGTTCTGAATTCCCGTTGAGCGACGAGGTTCCACGGATGCGGATCGAGCTACGCGCTCCGGGATCTGCACTGGAAATGATGTCTACGTTGGCTAAGCGACCTTGCAGCCCGCTTTCAATAGAAGCAAAGGGTATGGTTTCCAATGCTTTCATATCAATACTCTCGGTCGCAGATACTTGGTTGCGGTAAGAGATGCCCATCGCGTTGCGTTGCTGATCCCCTGCTCCGGTCACCACTACTTCTTCAATCGACTTATCGTCTACTTGCAGCGTCACATTAATTTCGGCTTGTCCTGTATAGGGAATACGTTGTGATATGTAACCTATACAAGCTACGACTATCGTCAAATCATTCTCAACGGGCACTTCGACACTGTACTGTCCTTGGGCATCTGTAGAAGCCCCACGTAAGTTTCTATTTTCCTTGTTTTCCACAAAGATTGAAGCTCCCTGTAGCGCTTCATTTCCTTGGCCCCTTATATTTCCCGTCAATACACGGGAAGACTGCGCCACGACGAAAGAAATAACGCCGAAACATGTTATTAAGGTTAATATATATCGCCTCATTTATTTTTTTTTAAATGCTAAACCTAAAATTCAATCCGTTATTGTTTTAACAACTTGTTTATCCGGTAAACAGCGCCATCACTAAATACCTGCGGGAAATCCCCTAAGACGGGAATAATCGTTCCGTCTGAATCAATTAGTTCAAGCTTTGTCCCCCGGTCGGCCAAGCTAATTTGCCGATACCCAGTTGTTCCAAGTCGCTGTGCGGTATCCCAGGTTCCTTGTATTCCGAGTCCCGCAAATGGATAATCACCTAAAGCGTTGTCCGGAACAGTTACAAAATATGATTTTACATAAGCTGCGAGCTCTGCCTTTTCGGTCGGGATTGTCCCGTCATTCAGTCCCGCCAATACCGTCGCGTTATCGGGCGCAAAAAGCAAAAAGCGGTTTCCGAACAGGAAGGATAACGAGTTTCCCACTTCCATTAATCCGGCCCGGGCGAGCAATTTGGAGAACTCCGCATACGGATGCAATACGTTAGCCGAAGATTCCGCACCGATCAGGGTAAACTTAATACTTCGGGTTTCTGCACTCATGGCTACCTGGGTTTCCATACTTGCGCCGTTATACCACGTGCCTGGGATAAATTCTGCCGCTGTATCTTCCAGACCGTTATACGTCGATGTCGAGTGAACTTTGCCATCGATAATATAGACATAGTTAAATGGGTTGCGAGTACGGTATACCTGTTTCCCCTGCAGGGATGTTATTTTTCCATATACAATATGGTCAGAAACAAAATTCGCCATCTGATTTTCGGACAATGGCACCAGCACGCCATCCGAATTCTCGACGAGAATGTTCTCATCGCCAAACACAGCTGGGTGCCCCTCCGTCCAGAACAGTTGGCTATCACCAATAAACGTTTCTAGAAGAACCTCGTTGTTCGGGATGAAAAGGGTAAAGTCGATATCTCTGCTTGCCAAGGTTTGATATAGGCCGGATTTAAACAGCATATACATGAAAATCCGGTAGTCTGGGTTTCGGAATGCGGCTCCGGTGACACTATTGAACATGTCTGGAACCAGTACTTTATCCAAGCCGTAGAACGCACCATTAGAAGTAATTGCCTTTTGTTTTACATCGCTACTCGGACTAAACACGATCGGGGTTCCAAAGGCTGTTTTGATATCTGGGTTCTTCCCGATTTCAGACGGAAACACCACATTGCCTTCGTATACATGATTATACAAAACCAACAACAGAGGTAGTAGATCCACTTGGTCTAAGGAAGCGTAATGCGCAGATAGGTACGTATTAAAAAAACTTTGAAAGGCTTGGTTACTAGGCGCAAATACATTAAACCCTCTATAGGTTAGGCCAGCCAAATCGAAATAGGCTACTGCATCGGATAAGCCGTAGGTAGTCCATTCCGATGCAATGGACGGCAGTAAGCCGTGGGACACGTTATAAAGCGAATCGCCTGCCATCCCGTAGTCGCGACTTGTTTCCTCATCATAGGTGAAGGTGCGGTATCTATCATATACGGTTAAAAAGTCTGCATATTCGGGTAACTCTGCTATGGTAGCGTGTATAGTTTTCAAAGGTTTCAAAACTTCGTCGACAATGTAGATGTACCCGTTATCGGTTGGAATGGCATATTCCGCCACTCGGGCATTGGCTACGTTAAAGCCACCGTCTCCCTGCCATGTTCCGGCACCAAAGAAATATTCATAATTGCTCGCGGCATCAATTCCTTTTGTCTGGAAATGTGTCTGGGACAAAACCGGTAAAAAACGGTCTTTATTGAATACCTTCCGTTGCCTTCCCGTAATGGGATCTAATTCAACGCTAATAGAATCTGAACTTCGCGTACGGTGTTTATAGTAAAGACCTGCCATATTGAGCTCTCTTGCTTCGCTACCATTCGGTTGATAATTGATCAACATGTCTCGGCTATAGGCGTAATAGACCAAATGATAGCCAATTAGCTTTTTTAGTTCTTTCTGAGGGACTTGAGCGATGGAAGACCAATTGTTTTCTGCCAGATACCGTTGAAACGCGTCATCAGAAGGCGCGAATATGGTTGCAATGGTTTTTCCGTCGAGGACTTCTTTAAATCCTGCTCGCTCTGCTCCTTCCAAAAACAAGGAAAATTGCCCCCTATCCTCCAACACTTCCCAACTATTGCCCTTGAGCCAATCGGGACGCTCATAATGCGAAACTAGTTCTTTCTTAGAGCAGGCTACAAAACAGGCTACAAACACACTTAACGTGTATAATAACAGTTTTCTCATTGATTAATCGGTTTACTAAATTGTTAGTGATTATTGTACTTATTCTCGTATATCTTAGTCAGCCGCGAGC
>Ga0079224_100011765_pt1 | contig 12078 bp, 6 predicted proteins | sample Stecom2015_FD_80414 | JGI IMG/M metagenome (GOLD analysis project Ga0079224, IMG submission 80414) | Agricultural soil microbial communities from Utah to study Nitrogen management - Steer compost 2015 | ecosystem: Environmental > Terrestrial > Soil > Agricultural land | place: USA: Utah... | reverse complement strand
CAGGGAGAACTATGAAAACTGGCTGCAGGGACTTCCCCAGGTCCTGTCCGGGGTTCAGATCACCCGGGTGGAAGTTTATCTGATGAACCGGGCAAACAATACGGAAAAGCTCAGAAATTTCGGTGCCTTTTTGGACCTGGGAGAGGGTCAGCGGATTTACCGGCCGGACAACCCGAACATAGGCGCCGGGACCCCCGGTGCGCCTGCTTCCAACAATGCCAACGCGCTCTTCAACAACCTCACCTCAAATCCCGGCTTCAGGCCATTTGACAATGCATCCACCGCCATTGCCAACGACCTGGGGCTGGTAAAGGGGACGGATTTTGAACAGATCAACGGCGCCAGAAGGCTTTCCCCTTCAGAATACAGCTTTCACCCACAGCTGGGGTACCTGTCCCTTTCCCGCAAACTTCAAAATGATGAAGTGGTGGCGGTCTCCTACGAGTACACCTATAACGGCCAATCCTATAAGATGGGTGAGCTCTCCGAGGATTACCAGAACCGCTCGGAAGATGACATCATTTTCTTAAAAATGCTCCGGCCTGCCCGCATCAACACCGAGCTGCCCACCTGGGATTTGATGATGAAAAACATTTATAACCTGAATGCCAATCAAATTCAGCGAGAAGGCTTTCAGCTACAGATAATATACAGGGATGACAGAACAGGCATGGAAAATCCCAGCCTGCTGGAGGGTCAAAACGTAAAAGACATTCCTTTAATACGGCTGGTCAACCTGGACAATCTCAATCCACAAAACGACCCACAGCCAGACGGAAACTTTGACTTTGTAACGGGACTGACCATTGTACCGGAACAGGGCATGTTGATCTTCCCCGTACTGGAACCGTTTGGCAGCAACCTGCGTGAGCATTTTCTTCCCTCAGAGGTGAACCTCATCGATAAGTATGTGTATGACACCCTCTACCAAACCACGCAGGCTGATGCGAGACTGGTTACCAAACTGAACAAATTCTTCATTAAGGGTAGTTTTACGGCAGGCTCTTCGTCTGAAATCATGCTTCCCGGCCTGAACATCTCTGAAGGTTCAGTCCTGGTAACGGCAGGCAATATTCCCCTGACCGAGGGGGTGGATTTTACGGTGGATTACAACATCGGGCGTGTGGTGATCATCAATGAAGGAATTTTACAGTCAGGTAAAAAGATAAACATCAGCTTTGAAAAAGCCGATCTGGTTTCCTTCCAGACGAGAAGCTTAGTCGGCACCCGCTGGGACTATTTGTTCAACGAAAACCTATCCCTGGGCGGCACCTTCCTGTACCTCAACGAAAGACCCAACATCAGCAGGATCAGCACCGGCAACGAAACTTTAAAGAACAGCCTGTGGGGCCTGGACGTGAATTTCAGTGATGAATCCATTTTCCTCACGAGACTCGCGGACGCCCTGCCCTTTACCCAAACGAAAGAAAACTCACTTTTTCAGTTCAGTGGTGAATTTGCCCATTTGATTCCCGGGACTTCCAATAAAGTAAACGGTGAGGGAGCTTCCTACATTGATGATTTTGAATCGGCCATTATCCCCTTCAACCTGGGCTCATCGCCCCAAAACTGGAAACTGGCAGCTACTCCTGCGACAGAGGATGATAGGTTTGACCTGAGTTTTCAGACTGAGGATAGACTGGGCAAAACCTACCGCCGTGGGCACCTGGCCTGGTACAGTATTGACAATGTGTTTTATAGCAAAACCGGTCCTGTACCTGATAATATAAGCACAGAAGACCGGAGAAACCATTATGTAAGAAGGGTGCTTCCCCAGGAAATCTTCCAGCGCCGTTCCCGGGAAAACATCATCCTGCCGGAACCCTTGTTTGAGATGGCTTATTTCCCCCACGAACGGGGCATGTATAATTTCAACCCCAACCTTACCCAGGAGGGCTTTTTGCCAAATCCGAGGCAAAACTTTGGGGGCATCACCCGCGCCATCACCTCTGAGGTTGATTTCGACAGAAACAACATCGAATACATTGAATTTTGGCTCATGGATCCCTTTCTTTCCGGCGACAACGGAAGGGTCTTGGATGGGCGGTTTAACGAAAATAACACCACCGGGGGCAGGTTGGTGTTCAACCTGGGAGATGTGTCCGAGGATGTCATGACAGACGGCCGTCACGCTTTTGAAAACGGACTTCCCGCTGACGGGGATCCCACCCAAACTTCCGAAAACGAATGGGGCAGGATCACCTCGCAACAATTCTTAACCCCGGCGTTTGATAACTCGCCGGATGCCCGGCAAAACCAGGACCTGGGCCTGGATGGCCTGAACAGCGAGGCAGAAACTGCATTTTATCAGGAGCGTTTTATCAACAGACTGAATGTATCCCCCAATGCCCTGCAGGAGATTCTCCGGGATCCTTCCGCGGATGACTTCCAATATTACCTGAGCCCCGAACATGATCAAAACGACGCAAAAATCCTGGAGCGGTACAAGCGGTATAACGGAATGGAGGGCAATACGCCCATCGCTTCCAACAGCAACCTTCCCTACACCCCTTCCGGATCAAATGTACCGGACAATGAGGACCTGAACAATGACAATACCCTTAACGAACTCGAAAGTTATTATGAATATCAGGTGGAACTGCGGCCTACCGAAATGGAGGTGGGCCGTAACAACATCGTAGACCAGGTGGTCCACTATGAGAACGGAGAGGAAGTTAAATGGTATCTTTTCCGGATCCCCATCCGCCAGCCCGACAACAGCTACGGCGGCATCTCCGGGTATAAATCCATCCGGTTTATCAGGACCTACCTTACCGACTTCCAGCAGCCCGTCGTACTCCGCATGGCAAAGTTCCAGTTCGTGGGCAGCCAATGGAGGGCCTTTCAGGAATCCCTGTTTCAACGGGGGTTTGCGGAGGTGCCGGAGCCGGACAATTCCAACCTTACTGTGGGCGTGGTAAATATTGAGGAAAATGGACAGGGAAGTGAAACCCAAAGCCCTTATGTCCTGCCTCCGGGCATAGAACGGGACCGCGACAATACCTCCACTGTGGAAAGGCAACTTAACGAGCAATCCCTGCGGCTTTGTGTGGAAAATTTACAGGCAAGAGACGCCCGGGCTGTTTTCAAAAACGTGAACCAGGACCTGGTCCAGTATGGCAGGCTAAAAATGTTTTTACATGCCGAAAGCCAGGAAGCTGTGAGCGGGGAAATGACGGCTTTTATCCGGATGGGAACAGATTATACCGACAACTATTATGAAATAGAGGTTCCGCTCCAGCTCACGCCACCAGGGACAAGGGATCCCAGACAAATCTGGCCCCTTGAAAACGAAATCGACATTGCCATTGATGAAATAGTCGGAGTAAAGGCATCAAGGGACAACAACCATAATCCTCAAAACCTAGCCTATACCGAACGCATCAGGCAGTACAACGTCACTGTAGTGGGGCGGCCTGAGCTGAGCATGATTCAGGGGATGATGATTGGGATAAAGAATCCCGGGACAGCCGGAGGAGGAAGTAAGTCTATTTGTATCTGGGCCAACGAACTCAGGGTCACTGACTTCAACAAATCTTCCGGCTGGGCGGCCAATGCACGGTTAAACGCCCAGATAGCCGATGTGGCGGTGATCTCCTCCTCCATACGCCACAATACCTTCGGGTTTGGCGGTCTGGAAACCAGGCTTTCGGAAAGAGCCAGGGAGTCCACTACCCAATACGATGTCTCCGCAAACGTATCCGTGGATAAACTCCTTCCCTCGGGGTTAGGACTCAGCATTCCGCTGTACCTGAGTTTCGAAAACTCAAAAACTACCCCACAATTTGATCCTTTGAATGCTGATGTACCTTTTGAGGTTACCCTGCAAAAGTTCAGAACAAGCCAGGAAAGAAGGGATTACCAAAATCTGGTCCTTGACCAGGCAAAGCGAAAAAATTTCAGCCTGAACAATGTCCGGAAAATCAGGGACCCGGAAAAGGAAACCAACAGGATCTACGATCTGGAAAATTTCTCCGCCTCCTATGCGTTCGGTTCGGTGCGTCAGAGCAACATCCAAACGGAGAGTTACATTTACGAGACCTATAACGGCAACCTTTCCTATAATTATCAGCCCGATCCTCTGATTTTTGAACCATTCAGCAAATCGGAATTTCTTGGCGGCAGATACCTGCAGCTCATCAGAGACATCAACTTCAATCTGGTCCCAAGCCTCTTGTCCGCAAGGATAGACGTGGACCGAAGGTATATGAAAACCCAAAACAGGAATGACCAACTTTCCACGGCTGGGGTCGATCCTTTGTTTCAAAAAAGTTTTTTTATCAATCGCTTTTATAACCTGAACTGGGACCTCACCCAAAACCTGTCCCTGGACTTCAGTTCCAATGTTAATGCCGTGGTAGATGAGCCGGAAGGGGAACTGGACACTGAATACAAGCTTGATTCCCTACGGGCCAACATCAAAAGGCTCGGGAGGGTCACCAATTACAACCATCAATTCGTGGCCAATTATTCTGTTCCTTTTGACAAAATTCCGCTTACCGACTGGATCAATGCCGATGTCAGGTACGAAGCGACTTATAGTTGGCTGACAGGATCAATAGGCCAGAAGGATACCTTGGGTAATGTAATCCAAAACACGCAGGACCGGTCCATCAACGGAAAGCTGGACTTTGTCAAGCTGTACAGCAAGAGCAAAAGACTGCAGCGGCTGAACACCCCAAAACGGCCTACCATTCCCGGCAGACAACCGAAAGAAGAGGAAGAGGAAGTGCCCGCTTCGGATGGCCTGGGCAATGCGCTGCTGAATTTTGCCATGATGATCAAGGACATCAACTTCAGGTACCAAATCACCAGGGGAACGTTCCTTCCCGGGTATATGGAAAACACCGGTTTATTGGGTATGGACAGGAGTTTTATAAATCCCGGACTTGGCTTTATTTTTGGCAGCCAACACAGCGACATCCGGTTTGACCTGGCCAACAACGGGATCATTGCCCCCAGCACCCAACTTACCCAAACCTTTAGACAAAATGAGGCCAGGAACCTGCAAATGACTTCTACGGTAGAGCCCTTCAGAGATTTCCGAATCGTTCTTGAGCTGAGGAAAAGAGAGACAGGTCAATACAGTGAGATCTTCAGAAACCTGGAAGGTACCGCGGGATATGGATCCATCAACCCTAACAGACTGGGTGGCTATGGCATAAGCTACAATATTATCAAGACCGCTTTTGCCAGGGATGATGCAAAAAACAACTCTCCCCTGTTCCGGGATTTTGAATCCTATAGGTCCACCATCAAAAGCCGCCTGGAAGCGGAAAACCCAGGGGGAGAATACAACATCAATGGCCAGGACGTACTGATCCCTGCCTTTCTGGCCGCTTATTCGGGCAAGAGTGCCACGGACGTGGGATTAAGCCCGTTTCCTAAATTCCCGCTCCCCAACTGGAGGGTCGACTACCGCGGCCTTTCCAGAATTCCGGCCTTGCAGGAATATTTTTCCTCCATCAACCTGAGCCATAATTATACGTCTTCCTATGATGTCAGCAATTTCTCCAATTCCCTGATTTATCAAAACGGACTGGAGCTTTACAATACCCTGCAGGAAATCCCCTTCGCCAGCATGACGGATGAATTCGGGGCCTATATTCCGGTATTTGTGCTTAACGACGTGACAATCGTTGAAAGGTTTGCCCCGTTATTGGGACTGGATTTGCTGACCAGGGACAGGATGAACGTTTCTTTTGAATACAACACCGAGCGGACCGTCGGGTTAAACTTCTCCAACGCGCAGGTGACTGAAAACAACAGCCGGGATTTTCGGTTTGACCTTGGCTATACCAAAGCCGGGGTGCGCATCCCCTTCAAGATCCAGGGAAGGGAAGAAGTGCTCAGCAATGACCTGACTTTTAGGGTTTCCACCAGAATTGTGGACACAAAAACCGTTCAACGGAAAATCGGAGAAGTTAACACCGTGACAAACGGAAACCTAAATATTCAGCTTAGGCCCACCGTGGGGTATGTCGTCAACCAGAAGTTGAACGTGACCCTTTATTTCGACAGAATCATCAATGACCCGAAAGTCTCCACGGCCTTCAGAAGGAGTTCAACGGCCTTTGGGGGACAACTTATATTTAATTTAAGCGAATAGATTTTATACCTAAATTAAACCTTGTATTTTTATGCCCTTAAAGACAATCATATGAATTTCCCAGAAGAACTTAAGTACACTAAGGACCATGAATGGGTGAAGATAGAAAACGACACCGCAACGATAGGAATTACGGAATTTGCCCAGAATGAACTGGGAGATATCGTATTTGTAGAGGTCGAAACCGTTGGGGAAACTATTGAGGCCGGACAGGTGTTTGGTACTATTGAAGCGGTAAAGACCGTATCGGATCTGTTTATGCCGTTGGACGGTGAAATAGCAGAACTTAATGAGGAACTGGAATCCTCACCGGAGCTGGTAAACGAAGATCCTTACGGAAAGGGATGGATTATCAAAGTCAGATTCGAAGGTGAAGCCACCGGAGAATTGCTAAGTGCGGAAGAATATTCGAAGTTGGTAGGTGTTTAAAACGAGGACAAGGCTGGCACTCGCAGTATTTTGGCTTATACTTATTGTGTTTGTCACCCTGACGCCCGGCGAGCAACTTCCAAAATCTCCGGATATTATTGGATTTGACAAGCTGGTTCATTTCGGCATGTTTATGGTGTTGACGCTGCTCTGGCTGAGTGTTTATCCCCAAGACCGCGGCGGAATCAGTTTAGCAAAAATAGTGACTAACTATTTAGTTTTTGGAATTGTTTTTGCTATATTTGTAGAGTACATGCAACATTATATTCCCGGAAGATCATTTGATTACGGAGATATGGCTGCAAATTTAACCGGAGGGACAGTTGGAGTAATTGGTTATTATATTTTACTCAAGAAGAAGTGTAATCTTGTATAAATAAAAATAATTGTTTACAATTGTTCTCTCTAACCTAAAGAAAAATATTCATTTATAAAGGAAGCTAATCATGGAAGCTAAAAAAACCCCCAAGGCTGACCTGAGCAGAAAATCCGGGATGTTTTTAAATCTCGGCTTGGCAATCAGTTTGGGTATTGTCCTGTTTGCTTTTGAGTACAAATCGTATGATGACGGTGCTTTGAAAGACTTAGGGTCAGTAAACGATGAATTTGAAGAATTGCTGGATATTCCGATCACGGAACAGCCACCTCCACCCCCACCGCCGCCGATTGAGCAACCCATTATTTAGGAAGTTCCAGATGAAGTGGAAATAGAGGAAATTGAGGTAAACTTTGACGTTGACGTCAAGGAAGAAACCGTGATAAAGGAAGTTGTTATCACTGAGGCTCCCGTTGAAGAAAAAGCAGAAGAGATCTTTGACGTGGTGGAAACTATGCCTACTCCTCCGGGAGGAATGGAAGGATGGAACAAGTACCTCAGCAGCAACCTGAAGTATCCTACCCAAGCCAGGAGAATGGGTATTGAGGGAACCGTCTATGTGGTATTCGTAGTAAATACTGATGGGTCCATTCAGGATGTGGAAATATTAAGAGGTATCGGCGGTGGTTGTGATGAAGAAGCAATGCGGGTAGTGCAGAATGCTCCCAATTGGGAACCCGGAAAGCAAAGAGGTAGACCAGTGCGTGTAAAGATGAGGTTGCCTATCCGCTTTAAATTAAGCTAATCCAGGACAAGGGTTATAAAACAAAAAAGGAATCTGCCAACGCGGATTCCTTTTTTTTGTTTTATAGGATTAAAGGATATTCAATGCCTGCTCCTTGATCTTTTCCAGTTCGTCCTTCATCAGGATTACATGCCGCTGGATCACCGCATCGTTGGCTTTGGAGCCTATGGTGTTGATCTCTCTCCCCAACTCCTGGCTGATAAACCCCAGTTTTTTTCCCTGGCCGCTGCCGCCCTTCAGGCTTTCCCTGAAGTAATCCAGGTGCGTCCCCAACCGAACGATTTCCTCGGTGATATCCAACTTCTCAAAATAATAGATCAGCTCCTGTTCAAAACGGTTCTGGTCAAAGGAATTTTCATCCAGCCACTCGGAAAAGTTGTTCCGAATTCTTTCCTGAATCTTCTTACGACGCCGGGGCTCCTCGGACTTCACCTGTTCCAGCCCCTGTTCCAAAATTTGAATATTTTCCTCAAATCGGTGATAGAGCGTGTTGCCTTCATCCTCCCTGAACTGGTTGCAGTTTGCCAGGGCGTCCATGAGGGCCGCCCGCACCGCCTCCCATCCCTCACCACCGGTTCCGCCGGAAGGATTGGGTGTGGATACATTCGGGGACTGAATTGCCAGCTTAAACAGGTCTGCCTTGTCAGCCCCTACCGCTGCGGCCAGCGTACTGTATTTATTATAATACGACTGAAAAAGCCCCTCATTAATGCTTACAGGAAGCTCATTTCCTGCCTTGGGGACATATTCTATCCCCACATTCACTTTGCCCCTTTCCAGCTTTTCGGCCACCAGATTCCTTATCTCTAACTCCCTGTCCGCAAACTGCCGGGGGCTCTTTATGGAAAGATCCAGAAACTTACTGTTCAGGGACTTTACTTCTACCACTACGGTGGCTTCCTCATTTTCTATATGGCCTATGCCATAGCCTGTCATGGATTTTATCATCCTGTGGTTGCTTGTTTTTGACAATTGATAAAGTGGGGACCCGCTAAAAATTGTACCCCAACGTGATGTAATACCGGGGCTTTTGGATAGTATAATCCCTCACTGGCCGAGCCATATCGAATTTCACATAATAGTTGAGCAACACGGTCCTCAGCCCTGCCCCATAGCTTTGTAGCCAGGGATTGTTAAAGTTATTCAGGGTAATTTCAAAAGGAGACCCTTCTGTGTTAATCACCTCCGTATTCTGGTCATTTACCCTTTCCCAAGGGGCGGCATCCGTCCAGGAAGACCCTGCGTCATAAAATCCCACCAACTGGAAATTCTTTATAAAATTGGAAGCTATATTGCCCCGGGACAAGTACGAAAATATGGGAATTCTTAGCTCTGCGGAAAAAGTAATTACTTTTGTTCCCCTTATTTCATCATAATCATAGCCTCTTAAATCCACGAATTCCGCAAACAGGATATTCGAATTTTCGGCTCCCGAGGCATTTCTGATCGGCGATGATTCAGGCCGGTTGGTGGGAGGCTGATGAAATTCGTTGAACAGCCAATTGTTCATTCCACCTACGAGGTAGCTTTGGGGATTCTCACCAAAGTAGGAACCCATGTACAACTTCGTGGCAAAGGTGATGTTTTTATGGATTTTTTGATAATTCCTGATATCAAGGTAAAGATTGCTAAAACTTCGTTCCGGCCTGTTCAATCCCCGGTAATGGACATACCCCGCTTTGCCCTTAAATCCCTGCTCCATGTACAGCCCCAACAGTTCGGTTTTATCCACCACCAGTTCCGCCCTTCCCCCGGCATAGTTGATGTCAAGGTGGTTTTGTATCCCGTCTTCTCCCCTTAAGATAGAATCCGGATTCAGGTTAAAATATTGGGATTTTGCCAAAAATGGACTTACGCTGACCCTGGTGTGCACACTGATGGGATACGAAACTCCAAGTTCCGTTCTGGTGAGGGTATACTTTTGGAAAGTAAGGTCGCCTTCTGATCTGATCAGAGATTTTCTATCAAACCTTCCCCTGAAATCCAGTCTGGTTTTCAGGTACTGGTATTCAAAAAACACGTCACTTCCTGACCGGAAGTCCATCGTGGTCATGATGCCACCGGTAAAAGAGTGGTTGTCCAGTAAATCGGACATTTTCGCATTTAGGCTAATCCCAAAACCTCTAAGCGGGTCCACCACAAAGGAGGTATTCAGGCTACTTGCAATAAACTGGGGAACGTACAGGCGGGGGCCTGTGACCCTTTTCACCATGCTTTGTTTCCTGAAAGCATCCAGTATGCTGCTTCCGCCCGTGGTTTGGCGGTCGGTGATTGGCTGGTCCACAGGCGGGATGGTGTCAAAAACATAATTATCAGTGTCTATGCCTCCCCTTCTTTCAAACCTCAGCCTGTCGGTATCTATTGCGCCTGTGAGATTCCCCGGCTGGGGAACGGTATCATTGGCGGCAGCAGGATCCGTGTCCATCATAAAATCTTCCGGATCTATGGGCTTAGAAGGATCAAGCTGGTTGGGGGTGTCGGCCATCTTCACCGGCTCCTGAACAGCAGGCTCTTCATCTTCCTCCTCCGGACTGTCATTTTGCAGTCGTCGGGACGACAGCCTTTCACTCAAAGCCTGCGCCTGCCTGATCTGGATGCGGGGCGTGCTCATGGTAAACTGGTCCAGGTTGGAAAAAGGCTGAACCACTAGTTTGCTCTGCCGGCCATCCCTTACGGCGAATGCCCATTGGTTTGAAGCCAGAGAATAGTCAAACGTCTCTATACTTTGGTTAAAGGCCGAAACCTGGCTGGACACGGAATTCCCAATGCCATAGCGCATCAGGTTCATGATACCGCTTTGATTGCTCAGATACAACAGGGCATTGTTGTTCATTACCCTTGGACGGAGGTTTTGGTGGTCAACATTTGTAAGCCTTTTGGTAACTACAGTGTCCCCGAGCTGCTTCATGAAGAGGTTGAAGTAACCGGGCAGGTTGTTGGCATCGGAGATTTTGGTGTTCAGGCTGTCCGGTAAATCTGTGAAATTGGAGGCGTAAATGATGGTAGAGTCATTAAGAAACACCGGAGAGAGATCATCAAAAGCATCGTTGGTCAACCTTCGGCCCTGCCCCCGCATATTGAGGGTGTAAATATCTGTCTTGCCCCCTGACAAAGCCGACAATACCATATTGACCCCACTGGGCGAAAAATCCAGGCTCAGAATCTGGGTGATGTTCCGGAGAAATATTTTATCCTGGCCACTTCCGTCCACTGCACGTAACCTCAGCGTGGCCACACCCCGCTGAAAGGTAGCAATTCCCAAATTTAAAGTATCTTTCCAGGCAATCACCGGACTGGAAAAATCTGGCCGTTGTCCGTCTGCTACAAAGCCACCCTTGTAGATTACCCTTTCCCGGTTCAACGCCATATCCCTTACAATAACCCTGAATTTCCCCTTGTTGTTGATTACATAGGCCAGGTGCTTGGCGTCCGGGCTAAAACGCACGTCGTTGATTTTGCCTATCCGGTTCTTTGACGTGGCTGCAATGACATTATCCTCATTGATGTCCTTGAAATTGGCCAGTACCTGCTTGTTTATATCGGTATAATATTGTTGCCACTGTTCCGAAAAGGCCTTATAACTGTTGCCGATGGTATTGGCGATACTGTTTTCTTCATTTCTGTTGATACGGCTTAGGTTTAAGATGCTGGAAATGTACCTCCGGCCGTATTTCTGAACGATAAAATTCCATATGGACTGCCCCACCAGGCCCGCTTCGTCTTTTTCAAGTTTGTGCAGTTTTGGCTTTTCATTTTCCCTCAGATAATGCCTCACATAGTCGTCCATTTCCATTCCCCATCCATAAGCCAGGTATCTGGCGACGCCGTCAATGTACCAGTCCGGAAAACTGTTGATCAAATTGGACTGGAAGGCGTCCGAAATGCTGGATCCGTACAGCATCTCCTCGATGATGGCTTTTGAGGTTCCGTATACCAGCTCTTCCTTGAATGATTCCCAGGAACCGGTAAAAGGCACCTCGGCCAGCAGTTTGGCAAAAAATGTCTGCCCGTCTACCGTATAATCATTCTTGTTCAGGTTGAGGTTGCTCTGCAACAGGTCTTGCCGGGAATTATAGATAAATATTTTAGGCTTTGTATAAGCGACGAAGCCTATCATTTGCGTAATCCTGTCAAATTCGCCTTCCAGAAAATCAATGGCCATGCGGGCATTAGCCACCCCGTTGTCGTAGTAATACACTTCAAAATTATTGGAGCTGAAGAAATACCACTCCATATTTTTGTGCTGGATCCGGTTTTTCCCAAACCGCTCTTGGTCAAACTGCGCCAACAGGCAGTTGGGGAGCATTAACATTGAAACAACCCAAAAAAGAAAGCGAAACTTTACCATCATTTATTTTCCTTCATCTGTGTTTTAAATATACTTAAAAAAACGTCTTAAGTTTACCTCTTCCGGGGGTT
>Ga0079224_100011764_pt1 | contig 12079 bp, 12 predicted proteins | sample Stecom2015_FD_80414 | JGI IMG/M metagenome (GOLD analysis project Ga0079224, IMG submission 80414) | Agricultural soil microbial communities from Utah to study Nitrogen management - Steer compost 2015 | ecosystem: Environmental > Terrestrial > Soil > Agricultural land | place: USA: Utah... | reverse complement strand
CCGGCCCCCGTCCCTCCAAGAGTGTATCGGACCGGATTGGTATGGACATCGCACACCTCATGCCGATTGTGGAAAAAATCGGCAGGCTTCCTGTACCGGCCCTTCCAGGGGCGGGATGAATTCCAGGTTGCTTCTTTGGAAAATTCCCAGTTCTCATCCCGCGAATACCTCAGGTTGAACCGGTCGACACGGTTTCTTTCCTGGGGAGATTCGGACAAAGCATCGGCAAACGCTGCCACGTCACTTCTGCGGTACGGCTTGAACCCGGTGTTGAAATGTTGGTTAAGCTGCCCTTCCAAAATTCCATACCGCTCTATGAGTTGGTAATAATCCCGGTCGAGGGGGACATGGCTGCCTTGTCCGTTTGCTTTGGTCAAAGCGTAAATTGATAAAAAAAGTAATAGAAAACGTCTTTTGTCCGGGATTGTCATTTTCATCACGCTAATTTACGGAATTCTTTTCCTTAGCTTCTGCGAAATGTCCCGGTTAAATCATAGTTAGGGCTTCCCACCATGTTCTATTGGTTAAATATTATTTTCAATTCAAAACATTTGGACTGGGTTACAAAAAGAAGTAACTTTGTGCCTCAATTTGAATTAACGGGCTAATTACGCTAACTGGCAATAAAAATGAAAAAGGACATTCATCCAAATTACAGGGAAGTGGTATTTCATGACACTTCCAGTGATTTTAAATTTATTACAAGATCCACTGTGGAAACGCAGGAAACGATTGCCTGGGAAGACGGTAAGGAATATCCGCTTGTCAAAGTGGAGGTAAGTTCTGCCTCTCACCCGTTTTATACGGGCAAGAAGATGCTGTTGGATACTGCCGGAAGGGTAGAGAAATTCAACAGAAGGTACAAAAAGGACTAATAATCCCTTGGGTTGGACGTAAGGTCTCCCGGATTTGATATCCGGGAGACTTTTTTATTTTTGTGTTATGGACCAGATCATACTGTTCGACGATCCTGCTTTAAGGGGAGGATTGTTGCCGTTTACCTTTACCCGCCCGGTGGCTGAAATTCGGATCGGTATATTAACCATCAGGGAAAAATGGGAAAGGCATTTCAAGACCCGGGCTGGATTTTTCACACAGGATTACCTGAAGGCGAAATATGGTTTTGATCATGTGCCCTCGCTGTTTATCAACGGGAGCCTGTGTCCCGATGAGAGCCTGTTGTCAGCCATCAGGGGTCTGAAATTGGGACAGGGATTATGGTACAACAACACCCTCCTCGCGGTGCCCATAAGCCAGCCGGAAACGTTTTCTATGGAAACGGCAAAGAAAAGCACGGCCATTCAATACGAGAAGGATGTCAGTTTAGTGGAAAAAAGCTGGCATATTTTCCAGTTCAACGGCCGGGAATTGCGTTTGGACTTTGATTTGATTACCTCCGGGAGGGTTTCCGATTCTGTTGCGGATCCCCATACCGCGGTTTATAACAAGGACTTAGTTTTTGTGGAGGAAGGTGCCAAGATCAAGGCCGCAGTACTGAATGCGGAAAACGGTCCGATCTATATAGGCAAAAATACGGAAGTTCAGGAAGGTGCGCTGATCAAAGGTCCCTTTGCCCTTGGTGAGGGCTCCATAGTGAACATGGGCGGCAAAATGCGCGGAGACATTACCGTGGGTCCCCATTCAAAGATAGGGGGGGAAGTATCCAATTCCGTGATCTTCGGATACAGCAACAAAGGACACGACGGTTTTATGGGAAACAGCGTCATTGGGGAGTGGTGTAACTTTGGCGCGGGGAGTAATATCTCCAATTTAAAGAACAACTACGCCCCGGTAAAGGTGTGGGATTATATAAAAGGGACGTACGTGGATTCTGGCCTGCAGTTTTGTGGATTAATGATGGGGGACCATGCTAAGTGTGGCATCAATACCATGTTCAATACCGGAACGGTGGTCGGTGTTGGAGCGAATGTCTTTGGAGCCGGCTATCCTCGCACTTTTATCAGTTCCTTTTCCTGGGGGGGCTCCGCCGGATACAGCACCTATCAGCTCCGGAAGTTTGAGGAGTCCGCCTTCAGGGTAATGGAAAGACGCGGTATTCCTTTTGATGACCTGGAAAAATCCATCTTGCATAAAGTCTTCGACCTGACCCGGCCCTACAGAATCTGGGAAAGGGAAAACCATTAACCGGAAAAGTCAATGTTGTTCTCCTCAATCCCCGGTCTGGAAAGCACCAAAGAAAAACTGATCTCCGCTTCCCGCAACAATCATCTGGCCCATGCGCTGCTGTTTCATGGGCAGGAAGGCACAGCGGGACTTGCGATCGCTCTGGCGCTGGCTACCTATGTCAATTGCGAAATTCCGGGGGAACATGATGCCTGCGGAGCCTGCGGCTCCTGTCAGAAAATGCTGAAGCTTATCCACCCCGATGTGACCTTTGTATTCCCCGTTCCCAGTGCCCCCGTAAAGGAGGAGGGCAAGGAAAATGGAGAAGAAGGCAAAGGCGGTAATATCCTCGCCAACTGGCGGCAATTTGTCCTGCAAAACCCCTACGGGAATTTGCAGGACTGGATATCCCACAACGCGTTTACCAAGCAGCTCAACATTTCCAAGGCGGCAGGAAAGACGATTATCAAGACGCTTTCGATGCGCTCCTTTGAAGGAGGGTATAAAATAATTGTCATCTGGTCACCTGAATTAATGCATGACGCCACGGCCAACGCATTGCTGAAAGTATTGGAGGAACCTCCCCCGAAGACGCTGTTTTTGTTGGTGGCCAATCAACCGGACAAGTTGCTGAACACCATCCTGTCGCGTACCCAAAAAATACTGGTCCGGGGTTTTATGGATGCCGAGATCAAAGAGCACCTGGTCGTGGAGGAGCGCTGCTCCCGGGACCATGCCGAACAGATTGCCCCCCTGGCTGACGGGAGCATGAGGGAAGCATATCGGCTGGCCGAAGAAGCGGTGGATATTAATACCTCACAATTCAGGGATTGGATGAGAATTTGCTTTAGGCTTGACATCAATGAGATCGTTTCCTTTGGGGATCAAATAGGAAAACGCGACAAAGAAATGCAAAAGACATTGCTACTCGCGGGCCTGAACGTGCTCAGGGAAAGCCTGCTAAAAAAGGCCCAGTTGGATATGCTGATGCGTACTAGCCTAACGGACAGGAAATTTATTGAAGAATTTGGGACTAATGTACTGACGGAAGAAAAAATGGTTTCCCTGTATCAACTGTTCAACGAGGCACATTACCACCTGGAAAGAAATGCCAACGCCAAGATTTTGTTTACGGCCCTGTCATTTGATGCGGCAAGGGTACTTCGAAAAAAAAGTTAAAAGATGCTGGAAATTATAGGCAGGAAGGAAAAGATCAGCTTAATCGAATGGGGGTTGTTCAACGTATCCGCCAAGGTAGACACGGGTGCGTATACAAGCTCCATCCATTGTGATTACGTGCGGGAAAGGGAAACCGAAGGTAAAAAAATACTTGAATTCCTGCCCCTGTCCCCACAACACAAGCAGTTTAAATACAACTTGATCAGTACGCGACAGTTTGCCCGGAAGAAAGTGAAAAATTCCTTTGGGCATGTTGAAACCCGGTACAAAGTCCGCACAAAAGTATCTATGTTTGGAAAAGAATTTGATGCCGAGTTTACCCTGTCGGAGCGCTCCGGAATGAAAACCCCCCTTCTCTTGGGAAGAAAAATCCTTAAGGGGCGATTTCTCATCGATGTGGACAAAATATACCTTTCCTCCTTACGAGCGAAAAAATGAAAATAGCTGTGCTGTCGAGAAACGCTTCGCTTTATTCCACAAAGCGATTGGTCCAAACGATCCAGGAGTCAGGTCATGAAGCCTTGATCGTTGATCATTCCCTTTGTGACCTGATCATAGAGCAGGAGGGCCCGTCGATCATTTATAAGGGAGAGCGGCTGACGGACATTGATGCGATTATTCCGAGAATAGGTGCTTCGGTCACGTTTTACGGAACGGCGGTGGTGAGGCAGTTTGAACTGATGGGGATCTTTTCCGCTGTGGAGTCGCAGGGCATCGTCAGGAGCAGGGATAAATTGAGAAGCCTTCAAATTCTATCAAGGGCAGGGTTGGGCATGCCAAAAACTGCTTTTACGAACTTCTCCAAAGGTGGGGAAAAACAATTGGTGGAACATGTGGGGGGCGCGCCACTGATCATCAAGCTGCTTGAAGGAACCCAGGGACTGGGGGTAGTGCTGGCGGAGACAAAAAAAGCGGGGCAGTCTGTTATTGAAGCCTTTCACGGACTGAAGGCGCGGATTATTGTTCAGGAATTCATCAAAGAAGCCAAAGGTGCGGACATTCGCGCCTTTGTGGTGAACGGCAAGGTGGTGGGTGCCATGAAGCGGCAGGGAGCAGAAGGTGAGTTCAGGTCCAACCTGCACCGGGGCGGCAAGGCAGTGGTGATCAAACTCAGCAAGCAGGAAAAACAGGCAGCACTAAATGCCGCCAAGGCGCTGGGGCTGGCCATTGCCGGGGTGGACATGCTTCAGTCCGACCGGGGTCCGTTGATTCTGGAAGTAAACAGTTCACCTGGCCTGGAGGGTATAGAAAAAGCGACCGGAGTAAACATTGCAAGAAAAATTGTGGAATTCATTGAAGATTCCGTAAATAAAAAAGTTTCGAGGAAAGGAGTTAAAGAGTAAACATGAAGCCAATAAGAATCGGTACCCGGGGAAGTAAGCTGGCGCTATACCAGGCCCATCATATCGCCGGGCTGCTTGAGAACAGGGGAATGAAATCCGAAACCGTGGTCATCGATACGACTGGAGATAAAATTCAAAATGTTTCCATTGCAAAAATCGGGAGCAAGGGTGTCTTCACCCAGGAGCTGGAAGACCAGCTGGAAACCGGTGACATAGATATTGCTGTTCACAGCGCCAAAGACATGCAGTCCTCGCTGCCGGAAGGTTTTGAGCTCATTGCCTTTTCCGAGCGGGAAAAGGTTAATGATATTATTTTAAGCCATCAGCCGCGGATCATCTACGACAATCCTAATTTACCCCTGGTGATCGGCACCTCCTCTACCCGGAGGATTGCCACCTTAAAGCATTTTTTTCCCCATATAAAAACAGTGGAAATGAGGGGTAACCTGCAGACCAGGATCAGCAAGATGGAATCCGGCGTCTGCGATGCGCTGTTATTGGCTTATGCAGGAGTCCACAGGATGGAATACGACCACATGATCCGTCAAATACTCCCCGCTGACGTGTTCATTCCGGCGGTGGGTCAGGGAAGCATTGCCGTGGAAGCACATGCAGCACTGGATCCCGGCTTAAGGAAAAAAATCCGGGAAGCAGCCCACCATGAAGAGACCGGATACAGATTGCAGGCGGAAAGGAGTTTTCTGAAGGTCCTGGAAGGGGGATGCAGCATTCCGGTTTTTGCCCTGGGGAAGGTTTTGGGACAGCAATTATCCTTAGAAGGTGGGGTCTTAAGCCTGGACGGCAGCAAGCGGGTGTGTTTTGAAGTCCACGGCACCGTGGATGAAGCGGAGGAAATGGGACAGCAACTTGCCCACAAGGTACTGCAAGCCGATGGGCGGCAAATGCTTGATGAAATAAAGAAAACCCTGGGAAAATGAATAGGCAGACAATTCTTATTTTTGGCCTGTGTCTTTTGTTTGCTTGTGCCGCTGAAAAAGACCATTTGATTACCATTGAAACGCGACACGGAACCATCCATGCCATTTTGTACGATGAAACGCCACGGCATAAAGAAAACTTTATCGAACTGGCGGAGAGCGGACGGTTTGACTCTACAGATTTTCACCGTATTATCCCCGATTTTATGGTACAGGGAGGCGATGTGTTTGGAAAGGAAGGCCTTCCGCCGGATGAATGGTACACCATCCCTGCTGAATTTAACCAAAACCTGATTCACGAAAAAGGCAGCATAGCAGCGGCCCGACAGGGTGATGGTATAAATCCTGAACAAAGATCCAGCGGGTCGCAATTTTATATTGTTTTGGGGAAAGTGTACGAGCCTTCGGAACTTACGACCAACATGCCCCTGCTGCAGGAATCATTCCTGAAATATCTGCAGCTGAAGAGCAACGACAGCATTAAGCAGCAATATACGGAACTGTATGAACAACAAAGGTTCGAAGACATGACGTCCATGATGTTGGGGCTAAAGGACCATTTGGAGAGCTTTTTCAGCATCAATTTGGACAAACCTATAAGGCCTAACCAATTGGAGGCCTATACAAGCGTGGGCGGGACGCCCCATCTGGATGATGGCTATACGGTATTCGGGAAAGTAGTTCAGGGAATGGAGGTAGTGGAAAAAATCGCCGCCGAAAAGACTAATATGCAAGACCAACCTGTAGATCCCGTCCATATGAAAATCTTAGTTGAGGAGATGTCAAAGCAAGAAATATCAGAAAAATATGGATATCAATATGCCGGGACAAGTGAGTAAGCCAAGTATTTTGATTACCGGTGCCAATGGATTGTTGGGTCAGAAACTGATAGACCGACTGCGCGGAGATACCCGCTTCAATATTTTAGCCACCGGAAGAGGGACTTCCCGGCTGCCCCGTGACTGGAAGGGATATACCTATGTACACATGGACATCACGCAGCCTGAACAAGTAAGCGGCATCTTCCTTCAATACAAGCCGGATATTTCCATCCACTGTGCCTCCATGACTAATGTGGACCAGTGTGAAATTGACAGGGAAGCATGTTATGAACATAATGTGACCGCTGTCTCCTATATTGCACAGGCTTGTGAAAAGTCAGGTACACACTTGATCCACCTTTCCACCGACTTTATATTTGATGGAAACGGTGGTCCTTATCTTGAAGATGATCGTCCTAATCCCATAAACTATTATGGACAATCCAAGCTGGCATCGGAAAAGATTGTAAAAACGTCTTCAGGAGACTGGACAATCGTCAGGACCGGTTTGGTGTACGGAATATCCGTTGACATGAGCAGGTCCAACATCGTTCTTTGGGTGAAGAAGGCGCTGGAGGAAGGCAAGGAACTGAACCTGGTGGACGACCAGATAAGGACTCCTACGTTGGCGGAGGACCTTGCGGAGGGCTGCGTTTTGATAGCCGAAAAAAAAGCCACCGGCGTGTTCAATATCTCGGGAAAGGAGCTTCTCACTCCCTACGATATGGCTGTGGAAACGGCTGCGTTTTTTAAGCTGGACAAATCTAAAATTAAAAAAGCAAATTCCAGGGATTTTACACAAACGGCTAAAAGGCCACTAAAAACAGGCTTTATCATTGATAAGGCGGTTAATTTCCTGAACTATCGGCCCCACAGCTTTAAGGAGGGCATTGCTATTATGGCAAAACAAATTAATTTTAAGCCATAACCGATTCCTGCGACTTGTCCTATAATTTTTAAAAGAACATTTCTCTTGTCACAACACAAACAAATTTTAGCACTTTGTTTTTTATTTTTTTCTCCAATGCTCAGTCTCGCCCAGGCAACTGAGAACAGGCCCAGCCTCGGTGAAAGGATCGACCGGTCCTTTCAGCCGGTAGCGGATTTTTGGGAAGCGTTGATCCTGTATCCTGTTCCTATTGGCGGCATTGACATACCCCTTGTACTTATTCTGTTGATTAGTGGCGCATTCTTCTTTACACTTTATTTTGGCTTCCCCGGAATCTCCAGATTTCCCCTTGCCATCAATACCGTCAGAGGAAAATACGACAAGATTGAAAAGGCCGGAATGGATGATATTGAGCAGGAGGATATTCCTGACACCATCCGGGACGAAAGCAAAAAAGGAGAGGTTAGCCATTTTCAGGCCTTGGCCACCGCCCTGTCCGGCACGGTTGGCTTGGGCAATATTGCGGGAGTCGCCATAGCCATCGCTATTGGAGGGCCCGGTGCCACATTCTGGATGATCGTTTGCGGAATCCTCGGCATGAGTTCGAAATTTGTAGAATGTACGCTTGGTGTGAAATACCGCGACGTGGATGCCGATGGTACGGTGCATGGCGGACCGATGTATTATCTGTCAAAAGGCTTCAACGATCTTAATAAGGCAAAAGTGGGAAAATTTATGGGCGCCCTCTTCGCGCTGTTGTGCGTGGGAGCTTCCTTCGGAGCGGCAAATGCATTCCAATCCAACCAGGCAGCATCCCAATTGTCGAGCCTATTAGGGATTAATTTTCAGACGGCGGGCTTTTGGATTGGATTGGGATTTGCTTTTTTAGTGGCCATCGTGATCATTGGCGGAATCAAGCGAATCGCCCAGTTTACGGAAAAAATAGTTCCCGTTATGGCTGCCCTTTATGTTTTGTCGTCGCTGGTGGTGATCGGGGTCCATTATGATTACATAGACGATGCCTTTGTCCTGATCCTAGAGGGGGCATTTTCTCCGGGTGCCGGCCTGGGAGGAATTATGGGCGTGATGATCGTCGGATTTCAAAGGGCAGCGTTTTCCAATGAAGCCGGGATTGGTTCCGCTGCCATTGCGCATTCTGCTGTCAGGACACATTATCCTGCCAGTGAAGGAGCTGTGGCCCTTTTGGAGCCGTTTATCGATACGGTAGTAATCTGCACCATGACGGCTTTGGTAATTATTTTTTTCAACATTGATGGGGGGCTGGATAATATGGAAAGCATATTCAGGTACGGCGGTGACGGGTCGGGCAATGTGACGCTGATAGCGGGAGGAAATTCTGTCGGAGGCGTGGAGCTCACCGCGTTGGCCTATGATGCGGCCATACCGAATTTTTCTTACCTGCTTACCATTGCGGTGATCTTGTTTGCCTTTTCTACCATGCTTTCCTGGTCCTATTATGGCCTGCAAGCTTGGATGTACCTATTTGGTAAGAAAAAAGCTTCGGACCTGGCCTACAAACTTATCTTCCTGTTCTTTACGGTAGTGGGGGCTTCCACCTCTTTAAACGCCGTGGTGAAGTTTTCCGATGCCATGATACTCGCCCTGGTGTTTCCAAACATGGTAGGGTTGTTTTTTCTGTTTCCCAAGGTTAAGGAAGAACTGAAAAAATACATTGGGGCGGTCAGGACCGAAACCGGGAGTTCATCTAAGCCTTAGTATTACGTGTTGTCCCCTACCTACCAACTTCTGTGGAAGTTTTTGAGTATGGGTTCAACGGGAGCTTCTTCCGGCTCCCTGGATGGCGGCTTTTCATGCTGCACAGGAATCTCTTTCCGCTCGAGCACCTGTTTTTGTTCGTCTTTTTCCCTTCTTGCTTCCATTAGAGAAAAAGTCTTTTCCATATCCACATTGTTGAAGTCGACAGATTCTTTTTCCTTTCGGATAGCCTCCGGGCTTGCTGTCCTGATGCTGGTATTCAGTTCGGCCCCTTTGTGGATAAAGATTTGATGGGTTACAATGTTGCCGGTTACCTTCGCATTGGGATAGATGGTCGTTTCTCCGTTGATGTAAAGATCCCCTACGACCACCCCGCTTACACTGATTTCGTCCGCCAGAATATCCCCTGTAATGGATGCTTTTTCCCCTACCACAACCCTTTTGTCCGTCCTGATATTTCCCCTTAACACACCGTCTGCCCGGATATCGTTCTTGGATACGACATCACCGGTCAGTTCAAATCCCAGGGAAAGGACCGTGACCTTACTTGCATGGATTTCTTCGTTGTTCTGTTTACTCGAACCAAATTTCATTTTCCTCAATCCGTCAAATTTTATTAAATGCCTTTTTCCTGTCTGAAAGTGGTCATAATGGTGGAGCTGTTGCCCAAATCCAGCCCCACAGCCTTGTCTCTTGCCCCGTTGTTGATGGCCAGGCTGTTGTAGCAATATCCAATGGAGGCGAGCTGCTCGGGATTTTCGGGCACATGAACATTCAGGACATCATCAAATTCACTCCTGATCAGGTTCACAAGGTCTATATAATTGGCACCGCCCCCCGCCAGGTACATGTCCTCGGTTTTGGCAAAATCCGTATCCGTGAACGCCTTTTTCAGGGAAGGCGAGATCACGTCCCTAAAATATTGAGTCAATACCTGCTTCCTTAATTCCTTCAGATCCAACCTTTTGCGGTTGAGGAAAATGGTGCCGTCACTGAAATACTGGTCTATCTGATGCTCGGTTTTTAGGTCCAGATAGTAGTCCTTCTGAAGTTCCCGGGTGATCAGGTTGACGGCATACCTTAGGCCAAAAGTAGAAACGCTGGATCTTTGTACCAGCCCCCCTTCTGTACTGAGTATGGCTTCCATCGTGCCGTATCCAAGGCTTAACACGAAAAAATTTCCGGTTGGCCTATGGCCAAGCTGCCTGATGGCCAGGCTGCAGCCTACGATTTCGGGTAAGACAGATGCCTTGTCCACTTCCACGGCAATCTTCTTTTTGCCCCCACCCCCGAAAGTGTGGGTGTCAAATTCGATCAAATGTTCTTTTTCCAAAAGCTGATAGGCTTTTTCCTTAAAAACCTGAAAGGTGGAAAAAGGAAAACCCGTAGTTACCGTAATGGGACTTCCAAGCTTTTGAGACGCCAGCAACAATCCGGATTTCAAAAAAATGCGGTAATCATCCTCGTCCGGGGAACTGTTGATGTTTCGGTGCGGCGATGTTCCTTCAGATAGCGCCAGGTCGCCCACCAGATAACCTATACCCTCATGGGACAATTTTAGACCCGAAACCAGATCCGGGGCCACGTTTCTCAGCTCCAGGTTGCTACTCTCAAAAACACTCGGATACTTTATTACTTCTACATCTATCATTTGAACGTATTTATAAAATGACTTAAATCCTTTACACTAATTTTTGTTAAGAGAATTGGACTATTTCCATTATAGCAGACTTACAAAAGTAAATTTTTCATTCATTTTTTCACCATCAAATCAAAGAATTTCTTTGCCGTTCCCAACAAACCAAAAATATAAGTGTTTTTTACCTCAGATTCAAATGCGTAAGGATTCCTGACCAGATAAAAAGCCTGGTTATATCCGTGCGTTTCCCATAAAAAAGGCCTGCTGTCCAACTTTTTCTTCAATTATCCGTTATCCATAAAGCTTCCTGCGGGACAGGTGAAATCCTACGTACCCGAGCATGGGATTCGTGGTTCCGTCTGGCAGGGAATTTGTCCGGATAAACGAAATCTAAAAAAACCAACTTATGAACATCAAATCTTTGTGCATTGCGCTGGCCGCTTTTTTCGCGGTGGGGACAGCTGCCGCCCAGGAGTTTTCCATTGGGCCTAAAATTGGAGTATCCCAGGGAAACATTCAGGTTGATGGCAACGGATTTTCTAAAGGGGACAGCAAGCTCGGTTACCATGTTGGTCTCTTCGCAAGATTAGGCGGAAACGCGATCTATCTGCAGCCTGAAGTGCTTTACACCAACACAGGTGGGGAGTTTGAGGAAAATACCGGACCGACATCGGTAAGTTATGAAGCCTCTTTCAACCGGCTGGATATTCCCGTTTTGGTCGGTCTTAAGCTTGCCAATATTTTCCGGATTCAGGCCGGGCCCGTAGCCAGTTTTGTGTTGAATTCGGAGGTAAGCTCGGACGTCCACAGTGGCCAACTGCCGGACTACAAAAAATCCACTATTGCCTATCAGGCCGGTATAGGCGTGGATGTCGGAAACATGATCCTCGATTTGAAATACGAGGGGCCGTTCGGAAAGAATTCCAAAGACATAGCGGGATTTGACACGGACCAACGGCAGAACCAGTTGATCCTGTCCTTTGGGATAAGGTTGTTTTAGAAGGAGAAGCGGGGATTTCGAGGCCCTTCGCGCCGAACGGTTTTTTGAATGCATGGAGAATAATGCGAAGTCACAGACTTCGCATAACCTCAGGATAAGGCGAAGTTGCAAACTAAGCTCCATGCCCTTAAAGATCAATATGGAGCGCAGACGGCAATTTTTTCCGTATTGAGATCATTGCCGTCGGCGTTCTTCCCTATGTTTCCCGCGGCGAGGATGATATGATAGTCGGGTCCATCCAGAGCCAGGTGGATTTTGACATGCCCGTCAAAATTTTCAAGGTCTTCAAAGAGCAGTTTTTGTCCGTCAGCCAGTTCTGAGATCACCGTGGTGCTTTTTAGCGTTCTCATCTCCACGGGATTAAGCAGGGCGGCCATAGGCGCATCAGGACGCTCGTAAGCGCCATAAT
>Ga0079224_100011762_pt1 | contig 12080 bp, 13 predicted proteins | sample Stecom2015_FD_80414 | JGI IMG/M metagenome (GOLD analysis project Ga0079224, IMG submission 80414) | Agricultural soil microbial communities from Utah to study Nitrogen management - Steer compost 2015 | ecosystem: Environmental > Terrestrial > Soil > Agricultural land | place: USA: Utah... | reverse complement strand
TACAGAACGCCGACCGGGGTGCCGTCGCCGAGGAAGTCGACGAACGGGTCGGGCTCGATCAGAACGATCGCGCCGAAGGCGAGCGCCATCGTGCCCATGCTGAGCAGCGTCCCCCTCACGCCGAAGGTGGCGGATGCCGCGCTCAGGAAGACCAGTCCGACGACGACGTCGATGATGCCGAGCACCAGGGTGTGGTCGATGCCCAAGACGTTGGCGGTGTCGCCGGTGAGTGAGTCGAAGCCGACTCGCGCCATCGCCACGCCGCCGGCGATGACGAGTCCGAGCCCGAGAATTCCGGCGATGATCTGGCCGACGGTCGAACGGGTCCGGCCGACCGCGACCCGGCGAGTTTGGTGTGCTGTCATGACGCTCGGAGCTACCCGGATTCCGACGCCACCAAACCGTTCAGTGGACCCACCCCTCGCCGACGGCGTCGGCGTTCTCCCACTCCGCCAGCTCCATTCCGGTGGGCGGCTCCGCGATCAGCTCCGGCGGAACGTCGTCGACCACTTCCATGCGGGCTGAGCCGCTCTCCACGTCGAACTCGAGGTAGGCCACCTGGGCGTAGCGGTCGTCCTCGTCCGGGAGCCAGACGATCGCCACCGGGTCGGGGCCCATCTCGCCTCGGCTCAGCATCAGTCGAGGCCAGCGCTCCATGACCGTCAGAACGCGATCGACCAGCGACTCCGGCACGGAGACCGTGTTGACTGCGCCGAACATGTCGGGGTCTTTGGCGTTCACTGCTTCGACGACCATGTCCCGCACTTCGTCGGCCCTCGGATCGGGCATGTCCACCTCCTCTGCTCGTGCCGGCGACATACCCTCGCTTTGCAGGCCCAAACTGGCGGTCATCTCAGGTGAGCGACTCGGTCATTCCGAGCGCCTGAGACCTCTCGAGCCAGCGAGTCAGGTCCCGGGGGGTGATGATCCCGACGACGGTCCCTCCATCGAGGACCACGACGCGGTGGTGCTCGTTGCGGACGAGCTTGTCGAGGACCCGGTCCATCGGCTCGTCGGCGAGGGCGGTGCAAGTGTCGTCGAGGGCGGTGGCGTGTTCGTCGACGAGGGTCGACTGCCACTGCTCACGCGGCACCCGTTTGACCGACGACAGCGTGATGATCCGGCGACGATCGCCGTCGACTCGCACCGGGAACGCGTTGTAGTCGTACCGCATGAAATAGTCGTCGACCGCCTGCTGAAGGGTGAGACCTCCCGGGATCTCCACGAGGCCGCCGCTCATCATCCGCCGGGCCGGCACCCCTCGGAGCATGCGCCGCACTTGCATCTGGGTGAACGACTGCTGAGCGGACTGGGCCAGGAACCATCCGATGGCGATCAGCCACAGCCCGTTGACGAGATTGCCGCCGAGCAGGAGGAAGAGGCCGATCGCCATGATCGCGAAACCGACGGCATGACCCACCCGCGAGGCCAGTCTGGTGGCGGCGACGAAGTCGCGATTCGCTTTCCAGACGAGAGAACGAAGCACCCGGCCTCCGTCGAGGGGGAAGCCCGGTAGCAGGTTGAACACGGCTAGCGCCATGTTGATCCATGCGAGGTAGCCGGAGGCGTAGCCGACTGGGTTGTCGCCTACGAGCCGTGACACGGCCCAGAGCACGGCGGCAACCACCAGGCTGGTCACCGGGCCGACTCCGGCGATCACCAACTCGTCGGTCGGATCCTCCGTCTCGAGTTCGGCGTGGGTAGCGCCGCCGAACATGTAGAGGGTGATGCTGTGCACCTCGATACCCCGAGCCAGGGCCATCCAGGCGTGGGCGATTTCGTGGACGAGCACGCCGAGGAAGAAGACCAGGGTCATGGCGAGGGCGAGGCCCACCCGTCCGGTTCCGTCGAGCTCGGGGAACTGGAACGACAGCAGCACGTAGAACGAGTAGCCGACGAGGAACGCGATCACGCTCCACGAGGGGTCGATCCGTACATCTACGCCTCGAAACCTTCCGATCGTCCACGCGTTGGAGCCCAACATGTCCTCGTACCTCCTAGCTCGGACGCTATACGCCCTTGCCGCCATTCCGGCGCCTCTTCTCGCTCATGAGACGCTCGAGCGCTCGCGCCTGATCGGGGGCGTGCCCGTGGCCGTCGTTGTCGAAGTAGACGTACACGTCCCGTGGCGGGGTCCCAGGGCTAGGCCGGGAGGTGATCCGGCGGGCGTCGGCGGGCTCCTCCCCGTTGTTCCACCGATCCAGCCGCCTCGCCCAGTAGCGCAACTCGTCCGGCTCGTATGGGCTGTCGTAGAGCTTGCGGGGCCCGTGGAGGCGGACGTACATGAAGTCGGCTGTCACTTCTTCGGTGTAGTCCCATTCCGAGGAATGGGAGACCGCCAGGGCCACGCCGTGGCGGCGCGCGATCTCGACGACCTCCTCCACGAAGAAACTCGGGTGGCGGATCTCGAGCGCATGGCGGATGGGGCGATCGCCGTTCGGGCCGAAACCGGGGTCGCTCACGCGCTCGTCGTGGCGGCGAGCGAGGCGTACGGCGTCACGGGTGTCGAACGGCAGCACATCGAGGAAGCTGGCGAGTCTGTCGGGGTCGAAACGGAAGTTGGGGGAGAGCTGCCAGAGGATCGGGCCGAGCTTCTCTCCCAGCTCCAGGATCCCAGAAGCGAAGAAGTTGGCCAGAGGGCCCTCGACGTCGCCCAGCTTCTTGTTGTGGGTGATGAAACGGCTGCCTTTGACGGCGAACACGAAATCGGGTGGGGTCCGGGAGAACCATTGGCGGACGGTGCTCGCCCGCGTCATGCCGTAGAACGTGCCGTTGATCTCGATGGAACGGAAGCAGGAGGCGGCGTACTCCAACTCCCGGCGTTGGGGCAGACCCTCCGGATAGAACCGACATCGCCAGTGGCGGTAGTTCCAGCCCGACACCCCGATCCTCATCTCTGCCATCGCTCTCGTCGGCTACCCGACGGCGTGGACGGCAAACAGGTCAGTCGAGGTCCACCTCGGACTTGATGCGCTCGAAGATCGACGAGAGGATCCGCGAGACCTGCATCTGGGAGACACCGATCACCTCGGCGATCTCCGACTGGCTCATGTCCTCGAAGAAGCGCATGTGCAGCACCTGCTGGTCCCGTTCGGACAGCTTCTCGAGGACCGGCTCGATCATCCACCACTGCTCGGCATCGACGAGGGCCTCGTCCTCGTCGCCGATGGTGTCGATCACCGTCGTCCCCGGATCTTCGCCGACAGGAGCATCGAGAGACGTCGTGCCGAACGCCTGGCCGGCGCCCATCGCCTCCTCCACCTCGGCGGGTGTCATCCCGACTTTCTTGGCGATCTCTTCCACCGTCGGCGTCCGGCCCAGCTCCTGGGTGAGCTCGTTTCGCTCCTTGGTTACGAGCAGCACCGACTCCTTGAGGCTGCGCGGGACCTTCATGGCCCACGCCGTGTCCCTCAGGTACTTCTTCAACTCGCCGCTTATGGTCTTGCCGGCGAACGTGGAGAACTTGACGCCGCGGGCGGGGTCGAAGCGGTCGATGGCCGCCACCAACGCCATGTAGGCGACCTGGTCCAGATCGGCGCCTTCGCCGGAGCGTCGGTAGCGGCGGGCGATGGCTCCGGCGAATCCTTCGTAGCGGGCGAAGATCTCATCGCGGGCCGCCCGGTCCTCGGTGACTTGCTGCCACAGGGCGTCCTCGTCGAGGTCGGCCCGGCGAGGGCGGCGGACCAGATCGAGCTCGAACCACGGAGGCGGCCCGATCTCCCACCGGTCCGCCAGCCGGTCGAGGATCGTCTTCGTGAGCTCGTCAGCGCCGCCGTCGAACGACGCCTGCACCTCGATCCGGGCGGTGGTGGTGGTTCGTCGGATCTCGAGGACGATGGGATCGTCGCCACCCGAAACTGCAGTGACCAGTTCGGAGGCCAGGAGGGCAGCGTCCACCGACTTGATGGCAGGACCCCGGTCGATCAGGGCGGCGACCACACGCCGGGCGATGTAGGGGGCCGATATCGACGGCTCCAGCTCGACTCGAGTGACCGTGCGGCTCGGTACGCCCCCGACTCGATCCGACGTCATCCCAGGGCCTGAGCTGCGTCCTCGGGCGAAGCGAAAACCTCGAATCGGTCGGTCAACCGAGTCAAGTCGAGGATCCGTTCCACAGGTCCCTCCCCATAGACGAGTGCGAGTCGCCCGCCCGCTCCAGTCACCTTGTCTTGCGCCGTCATCAGCGATCGTAGGCCGGTCGAGTCGATGAAGCCCACGTCACGCAGGTCGGCGATCGTGGGCGCCTCTGGCTCGGCGCTCAGGGCCTCGGCGAGTCGCGGGGCGGCGGCCAGGTCGATCTCGCCGGACACTGTGACGAGCCGGGCGCTCCCGAGGAGTCCTACCTCGATCTGGAACTTGGGTCCTGTCGTCAACTTCACCCTCGGTTGGGATCGAGCGCCCGAAGGATAGCCCTGCGCAGGGGTGCGATCAGACCTCGAACCAACTCTCCGTACGCCCGTCGTGGTGGGTCACGTCCCATCGTTTGGACACCGCCCGGACGATCTGCAGCCCGTATCCACCCGGGCGGTCACTCGGCGGGTCGGCGTGGTGGTCGAAGGGTCGCCCGTCGTGGGAGACGGTCACTCGCACGCCGTCATCGGCCGTTTCCACATCGACGAGGATGCGGTCCTGGGGCGTCAGGTTCCCATGGAGAACGGCGTTGGAGACGAGTTCGCTGGTGGCCAACAGGATGTCGTCGGCTGATTCGGACTCACCGACTATCGACCGCACCGACGCTCGTGCCCGGGCCGGGGCGTCGGACGACGCCGGAACCTCGAAGCTCACCGTGGCCACCTCGTCCCCATTCCCCCTTCTCCCGGACGTCGGGGGCGCATCAGGGAGGCAGGTGGTCGGCTAGCGTCCGTCCTGATGCCTCTCCTGTCACCGAGCGGGTCCCAGTGAGCGAGGCGTCGGAGGAACGACGTCTCTGGGGGGAGGTCGATCCCCGGTGGCGTCGCCGGTTCGGCGTCGTGGCCGAAGCGGCGGGCTTGGTCGTGCTCGTCGGGGCGAGCCTCGCCCTGGTCGGCCGCGTCCTCAGCGTCCCGATCCTGGCGCAGTGGATCCCCGAGCTGACCGTTCGGCCGATGCAGCCGGCCACCGCGTTCCTGTTCATGATGGGCGGGTTGTCCCTGTTGGGAGCGCTCGTTTCCACGGGGCGGTGGACACGGGTCCTCGGCATCCTCGCCGCGGCGGTGGTCTTGGCCGGGGGGATATCGGTGATCGTGGCCAATGTGGCCAACCTGCGGTTCCCCCGATGGCTCCTGTCGTCTCTCACCGCGGAGGACGTCGTCGGCGGCGAGCTGCCCGCCCGGCCGGCGCTCAACGAGGGAGCCGTGTTGGCGGCCTGCGGCGCCGCCCTCATCCTGTTGGCGACTCGCTCCCGGATCGCTCACATATTCGGCCAAGTCCTCGCCGTCGCCGCGGCGATGGTCGGGGCGACGGTGATCGTGGCGTTCGCCTACGGGGACGACACCCTGAGAGGCTTCCCGCTCGGTTCGGGGCGGATGGCGATCAGCGCCGCCCTGCTCACCGTCGTCTTCTGCGCGGGGATCGTGATCGCCCGGCCCGGCCTCGGCATCATGGCGCCGATCATCAGCCCGTGGCCGGGGGGGATCGTGCTGCGTCGGTTGCTGCCCATCATCCTCGCCGGACCTCCGGTGGCGATCGCCTGGCTCCTCGGCGCCACCACCCCTGCCGAACAGCCGCGCTCTTTCGCCGCTGCCGCCGTCCTCGCCAGCGCTCTTCTGGCGGCCGCTCTCTTCGCCACTGCGGCGGCGGTGTCCCAGGCGGCGCGGAGGCTGGCGGTCGCCGAGGATCTGGCCGATAGGGCGGCGGCGGCGGTGAGCCGCGACGCCGCCATCGTCGACGTATTGCTCGGTCGCCTCTCGGACTACCGGGCGTCGGTCGAAGGGCTGGACGTCGCCGTGCGATTCCGACCCGCCGAAGGGTGGTTGGCGGGTGATGCTGCCCTCACCGTGCCTCTCGGTCAGTCCCGGTTGGCGGCCATCCTCGTCGACATCGTGGGACACGGGCCTGAGCCGGCGGTGGCGGCTCTCCGCCTCTCCGACGCCATCCAGCACGCCCTCCGCCAAGGTGCGGGGCCGGCGGCGGCGATCGCCGCCTCCCGCTGGGTGCTCGACGACGGGGGGGTCATGGCGTCGGTGGCCGTCACCGAAGTCGACTCTCGAACCGGGGCGGTCATCTACGCCTCGGCCGGCAGCCCACCCATCTTGCATCGCCGGGCGCGGGAAATCCGCCAGTACGAAGCCACCGGGCCGATCCTCATCGGAGGCGACGAGCAGGCGAAGTGGGACGAGGGGGCGGCCGTGATCGACGAAGGCGAGGCTTTGGTGCTCTTCTCGGATGGCCTTGCCGACCCCACTGGGCCCCACGAGGTGGCCGTGGCAAGCGTCGAGGATCTCACCCAGGCCCTCGTGCGCTGCCCGTACGTCGACGCCGACCGCCTCGCCGATTGGTGCCTGGAGGAATCGCTCGGTCAGGCCGAGGGGGTGGCCCGTGACGACGCCTCTCTCATCGTTATCGGCAGGGCGCCCAGGAAGGGCGCCGACAACCCCCCGGACGTCTGATCGGATCCGACGGCTCACCTTCCGTCTGCTTCGACCGGGATCATCCTCGGGGGCGGCTCGTCAGCGACGAAGCCAAGCACGGTGAGGGTCACGAGCACCACGGCAACGATCACCCCCACTGCGACCAGGATCTGGTGGAGCGGGAACGGCCGCTCGTCCTCGGTGGCCTCAGTCGTCTCGTGGTCGTCGAGTAGGAACATCCGCGCCGTCCTACCCGTCGGCGGAGGGGAGCAAACGGCCCGCGTTCAGCGGTCGTCGGCGGCCAAGAGGCGGCTCCGCCCTAGTTGCCATGGGCGCCGCGGATCCGCCAAGAGGAGCTGGCCGACGGTGATGTGCCCGAAATCGAACGCCACCGCCGACCCGGCCATGTACAGACGCCAGATCCGGTACACCTTCTCGCCGACCATCGCCGTGGCGGCGGCGGCATTCCCTTCGAGGTTCGCCACCCACCGCTGAAGGGTGAGGGCGTAGCTCCGGCGGAGCATCTCGACGTCGCGGAGCTCGAACCCGGCATCGGACGCAACGGCGATCGCCTCGTCGACCCGGTGGAGCTGGCCGTCCGGAAACACATAGGTCCGCACGAAGGAAGGTCGCCGTCTCGTGCTCCGTGAGCGGGTGTAGATGGCATGGTTGAGGAGTTGTCCGCCGGGAGCGAGCAAGGAGCGGAGGTGCCGGAAGTAGGTGGGTAGCTTGGCGAGCCCTACGTGTTCGGCCATTCCCACCGAGGCGATGGCGTCGTATCGACCCTCGACCTCGCGGTAATCGGCTTCGAGGATGCGCACCCGGTCCCCGACGCCGGCCCGGGCGGCGCGTTTTCGGGCTTCCTCGGCCTGCTCGGCACTCACCGTGATCCCCGTCGCTTCCACGCCGTAGGCGGCGGCCGCATGGATCACGAGCGCTCCCCACCCGCAGCCCACGTCGAGGAATCGGTTTCCCGGCCTCAGGTCCAACTTGCGGCAGATCAGATCGAGTTTGCGCCGCTGCGCGATCTCCAGCGGCTCGGCGGGATCGAGGAAGTGGGCGCACGAATAGACCATCAGAGGGTCGAGGAACAGGGCGAAGAAGTCGTTGCCTGTGTCGTAGTGATGGGAGACGACTTCTCGGTCCCGGCGGACCGAATGGGCTCTGCCGCCGAAGCGGGGGCGATCGCCGGGGTGGCCTCGTCGCATTCGGGGGAGGGTGCGGGCCAGCCGGAGGGCGCGCACGCGCGCCACCGGGCCTGCCTCGAGCAGGCCGTGGGCGAATCGGAGAGCGGCGACGATGTCGCCTTCGATGTCGATGTCGTCGAAGACGTACGCCTCTCCGGCGGTCAGGTCGGAAGGAGGGATGAGCAGGGCCGCAAAAGCGCCCGGGTGCCGGAGCACGAGTGTGGCGGAAGCGTCGGAGGGTCCCCACTCCTCACCGGTCCAGGTTCGAAGCCGGGGAGGCGGCTCACTGGATGCAGCCGCCAGCAGCTCGTATAGCCGACGCGAGGCTTCCAAAGCCTCCATGGGGCCGAGTGTATGGGTGCCTCGTCGGCTGTGTCGGGCTGTCAGCGGCGGTCGACTAGCCAGAGGTCGGCGACGTTCACTCCGGTGGGGCCGGGCCGGAGCAGAGCTGCCGCGGCGCGGAGGGCCGTGTGCGAGTCGTTGTCGGCCAACGCGGTTTCGGGGTCGAGGCCCTGAGCTCGGATCCGGGTGGCGGTGGCGCCGTCGACGTAGGCGCCGGCGGCGTCGGTGGGGCCGTCGATGCCGTCCGTGCCGAACGTGACGAACCGGTCGCCGCTGTCTTCCAGTTCGAGGGCCGCGGCGAGTGCCGCCTCCTGGTTGCGGCCGCCCCTCCCGCTTCCTCGCACAGTGACGGTCGTCTCGCCGGCGAAGATCCCGATTCGTCCGGGCTGGGTGGCGGATAGGGCTTCGATGGCGGTCGTCGAGGCCTCGCCCCGGAGGTCCGTTTCGACGACGTCCGCGGGTATGCCCCGGCCCCCGGCGGCGGAGGCCACCGCCTCGGCGGCGAGTGCGCCGTCGCCGGCGACCATCACCTTTCCGGGCGGGAGGTCCGGAGGCCGCTCCGAGCTCCCCAGTGCTTCCGCCACCGCTTCGGGGACCCGGGACGAGAGTCCGTGACGGTCGAGGATCGCCCGAGCGTCGGCGGAGGTCGAGTCACACGGCAAGGTCGGTCCGGAGGCGACCATTTCGATGCGCTTGCCGACGTCCGAGACGATCACGGTGGTCGTGGGAGCGGAGGCGGCCGCCGCCAGGCCCCCGCCCTTGAGGGCCGACAAGTGGGAGCGGACGGTGTTGGCGTCTTCGATGGGCACTCCGGTCATCAGCATCAGCTCGTAGACCTCGGCCAGGTCGGTGAGGCTGATCCCCGGTCGTGGCACCTCGGCGAGAGCGGACCCTCCGCCCGATACGAGGAACAGCACATGGTCGGTCGGTTCCGACGCAGCGGCGAGGAGACGCCGACCCGCGTCCAGGCTCGATGCGTCGGGGACGGGATGGGCCCCGATCAGGAACTCGGCTCCTTCCGGCACCGGCTCGCTGTGGTCCGTGACGATCACGATCCGCGATGTGCGCTCGCCCAGGGCGGCGACGGCTCCCCGTGTCATCGCCGGAGCCGCCTTGCCCACTGCCAGGACCGTGACCCGATCGCCGGGAGGCGGATCCTGCTCGAGCAGACCGCGGACCGCCTTTTCCGGATCGATCGCCTCGAGGGCGGCGTCCAGCAGGGAGAGGAGTTCGTGGAGACGCTCGGGCTCGGCGGCAGCGATCGAGGATGCGAGGTCGACGAGACGAGTCGGCACGGCGGCAGCGTACCCCGGAGCGGGTGGGCGGAGTTGGGAGCGGATGTCCGTGCCTCCACTAGCGTATCCATCGAGATGTGGTTGACCCTGATTCGACATGCCGAGCCCGCGTACGTGGTCGACGGCATCTCGTACACAGACCCCCCTCTCACCGAACGTGGCCGAGAACAGGCGATTCTCCTCGCCAAGCGTGTGTCGCGCTGGTCGATCGACGAGATCTGGGTGTCGGGCATGGTCCGGGCGCAGCAGACGGCGGAGCCGCTGGTCGAAGCGACCGGGATCGAACCCCAGGTGATGGAGTGGCTCAACGAGATCCGCAACCCGCCGGAGTGGGATGGGAGCCCCGCCGACGAGATCGAGGAGTTCTTCGCCACGTCGCAGAACCGCTCGGTCGAGGAGATGTGGGAAGGAGCTCCCGGCGGCGAGAGCTTCCGGGACTTCCACAAGCGGATCCACTCGGGCATCGAGGAGACGTTCGCCGAGCGAGGCATCACCCAGACCGGCGACCACCACCTGTGGCAGGGTGTAGACGATCGGCGTGTGGTCATCGTCGCCCACGGAGGGACCAACGCCCTCATCATCGGCAAACTCCTCGGTGTCGAGCCCACGCCGTGGGAGTGGGACCGCTTCACGCACGTCCACTCGGGTGTGTCTCGGCTCCTGTCCCAGCCGACTGCCGGTTACTACTCTTGGAGCTTGCGGGCCCTGAGCGATCGCAGCCATCTTCCCCCCGAGATGGTCACGGCATGAGGGGTGACGTGGACGACATCACTCACCTGATCTCCGACTGGCCCGTCCAGAACGCCGCCGTCGGAGTGACGACAGACGAAGCAACCATCGCCGTCGGGGGAGACGTCACGTGGGTGACGAGGATCGCCTCCGTGGCCAAACTGCTCGTGGGCGTCTCGGCGCTGGTCGCGCTGGAGGAAGAGACGATCGCTTTGGACGAGCCGGCGGGCCCGGAAGGCGCGACCGTGGAGCATCTCCTCGCGCACGCCTCGGGTATGGCGTTCGACTCCGATCGGATGCTGTCGGTTCCCGGAAGGCGCCGGATCTACTCGAACACCGGCATCGAGGTGTTCGCCTCTCACCTGGAACGGCGGGCCGAAATGGACTTCGGCGACTACCTTGGCTCGGGGGTCCTGGAGCCGCTGGGCATGCGCTCGACCGCACTCGCCGGGTCACCCGCCCACGACGTGTGGTCGAACGTCGAGGACTTGCTGGCTCTCGCGCGTGAGTTGCTGAGGCCCACCCTGGTGACGCCGGAGACTCTCGCCGACGCCACCCGTCCCCACTTCCCCGACCTCGCAGGCGTGCTCCCCGGAATCGGATCGTTCGATCCCAACCCGTGGGGACTGACCTTCGAGATCCGTGCCGGAAAACGCCCTCATTGGACAGGCGAGTACAACACGCCGTCGACGTTCGGGCACTTCGGTGGATCGGGGACCTTCCTGTGGGTCGATCCCGAGGCGGGCCTGGCGGCGGTCGCCCTCACCGATCGGGAATTCGACGAGTGGGCGCTCGAGGTGTGGCCCCCGTTCAGCGACGCGGTGCTCGACCGCTACGCCTGAGGTGCCTCGAGACGGACGCCTCCCGGTGCGCCTTCGAGCTGGGGAAGTGCCGGTCGACCCGCACTCTCCACCGCCTCCACCAGATCGGCGACGAAATCAGCATGGCGATCAAACGGATCGCCGGCTGTGGTCAGGATCGCCAGGTCCACACCGATCTCCGCCAGCCGCCCATAGTGATCCACCGCCTGCTCCAGAGACCAGTTGCGGTTCAACGACCCGGTGGTCGTCACGACGATGTCCTCGAACCGTCGCCCCTCCCGCTCGCAGTGGCCGCGCAGCACCTCCAGTTTCCGTTCGACGACGCTCTCCCACATGTTCGTGGCGTCGGCATAGCGAGCGACGAGACGCAGGGTCTTCTTCTCCCCGACCCCTCCGATCATGATCGGGGGGCGGCGCACCGGGCGGGGGTGGTTCAGCGGTCGCTCCAAGCGGAACTGTCGGCCGGTGAACGGTTCCGGGTCGGAGCCGAACATCCGGTCGGCGATCTGCAGCGCTTCCTCGAGTTGTTCGAACCGGTCGGCGAGCGACGGGAAAGGCAATCCGAGGGAGCGTGCCTCGTAGTCGTTCCAGGCAGCGCCGATCCCGAGCCAGGCTCGTCCGCCCGACAGGACGTCGAGGGTCGTCGCCGTCTTGATCAGGAGCCCTGGCGCCCGATAAGGGACGGCGGTGACCAACGCCCCCAACTGCATCCTCTCCGTGTGGGCTGCCGTCCAGGCCAGAGTGCTGTACACCTCGAGCATCGGCTCTTCGGGTTGGCCGAACACCGGGATCTGGAACAGGTGATCCATGAACCACAGGCTGTGGATCCCAGCTTCCTCGGCGGCTCTGACCTGGCGCAGCAGTTCATTGGCGATTCCAGGGCCGTGGAACTCGCCCACGTTGTACCCGATCCTCATCTCCCCTCCGGGCCTTGACGACGTACCTCGTGGACCCGTTGCAGGGCCTCCCTCAACTCGCGCAGCCATTCCTCCTCGTTTTCGGCTACGAGTCTCACGCACCAGGCGAGTGCTTCAGACCGCGACCGAGCCACGCCCGCCTCGATCAACGTGTCCAGCACCTGCCGTTCACGTAGACGGAGCCGGGTCATGACCGGGACGCTCAGCGTCGTGAACATCATCGATTGCTCACCGCAGCGGG
>Ga0079224_100011761_pt1 | contig 12080 bp, 9 predicted proteins | sample Stecom2015_FD_80414 | JGI IMG/M metagenome (GOLD analysis project Ga0079224, IMG submission 80414) | Agricultural soil microbial communities from Utah to study Nitrogen management - Steer compost 2015 | ecosystem: Environmental > Terrestrial > Soil > Agricultural land | place: USA: Utah... | reverse complement strand
GGCGACGCCTCCGGCCTACAATGCCGGTGACTTCCCGCCCGGCAAGGATCGCGCACCCGTGGACATCACCGCGTTCGTCATTGGTCTGCTGACTGGCCTGCTAGTGGCCGCCATCGCCTGGGTCCTGGGCCTGCGCCAGGGCCGCCAGGCCGGCCATGGCGAGGGCCGGCAGAGCCGCGAGGCCGAGCTGGTGGCCCTGGCCGGCGAACGCGATGCCGCCCGGCACGAGCTGGCCCTGGCCGGACGCGACCTGGAGCGCGCCCGTGCGCAGGTGGAGGAACTGCGCCGGCATGCCGAACGCCTGGCGGCGGAGCGTGCCGCCTTCCAGGCGCGCTCCGAGCGCGTCACCACGCTGGAGGCCGAACTGCTCGCACTGCGGGATCAGCATGCCCGGGCGCTGCAGGCGGTGGCCGAGTCGCGGGCCCGCAACCAGGAGCAGCAGGAGGCGATGGCGGCCCGCCTGCGCGAGCTGGAGTCGGCACGGGAGCGCATGAAGGCCGAGTTCCAGTCGCTGGCGAACGAGATCCTGGAGGAGAAGGCGCGCCGCTTCAGCGAGCGCAACAGCGAGCAGCTGGGCCATCTGCTCAATCCCCTTCGCGAGCAGCTGGGTGATTTCCGCAAGGCGGTCAGCGAGGCCTACGAGAAGGAAAACATGGCACGGGCGGCGCTGCAGACCCAGGTGCAGCAGCTGCGGGAACTGAACCAGCGCCTCAACGAGGAGGCACGTGCCCTCACGAGGGCGCTCAGCGCCGAAAGCCGCAGCCAGGGCCACTGGGGAGAACTGAAGCTCGAGCGCCTGCTGGAAATGGCCGGGCTGGAGAAAGGCCAGCAGTACCTGACGCAGGAGAGCTTCCGCGATGCCGACGGTGACACGTACAGGCCCGATGCCGTGCTGAAACTGCCTGGCGGGCGGGACATCATCATCGACGCGAAGGTGGCGCTCACCGACTACCAGCGTGCCTGTGCCACGGCCGACGAGAACGAGCGCGAACGCCATCTGGGCCAGCATGTGGCGGCCCTGCGCCGGCATGTCGTGCAACTGGGCCAGAAGGACTACAGCCGGCTGGAGGGGCTGAACTCGCCCGATCTCGTGTTCATGTTCGTGCCGGTGGAAGGTGCCTTCCTGGAGGCGCTGCGCCGCGAGCCATCGCTCTATGACGATGCGCACCGCCGCCGCATCATTCTGGTCGGACCGAGCAACCTGCTGGCTTCACTGCGCCTGGTGGCACAGATCTGGCGCACCGAGGACCAGAACCGCAACGCGCAACTGATCGCGGAGAAGGCCGGCGCCCTGTACGACAAGTTCGTCGGCTTCGTCGAGGACCTGCAGAAGGTGGGAGACCACCTCGACAAGGCCGCACGCGCGCAGCAGGCCGCGCTGGGCAAGCTGGCCATAGGGCGCGGCAACCTCGTTCGGCGCGCCGAGGAACTGCGGCGCCTGGGGGCTGCCTCGTCCAAGCAGCTGCCGGCCGGGCTCACCGGGATCAGCGACAGCGACGACGGTCCGGAATGCGGGGTGCCCTGAACTTCGCGGTAGGCAGTACCGCATGGCTGGGTTAGTCTCCGGTCTTTGCCGGAGACACGTGCATGCTGAAGCGGATCGCCTGCGGCGGCCTGGCCTGGCTGGCCACCGCCTCCCAGCTGTCTGCCCGGGACGACCCCGGCCCGGCGGCGGCCGCGACGCTGGCCGAGCGGATCGATGCCGCCGTCCGCCCCGTGGCCGATGCCATTTCCGCCGCGATCTTCCATGAGGTGCAGATCGGCGGCACCGCCGATGCACCCGTGCGGATGCCGTTGATCGTGGCCTGGCTGATCCTCGGCGGCGTGGTATGCACGCTGTACTTCCGTTTCATAAATGTCCGCGGCTTCAGGCATGGCCTGGATCTGGTCCGCGGCCGGTACGCCGATCCCACGCATCCGGGCGAGGTCAGCCATTTCCAGGCCCTCACCTCGGCCGTTTCCGGCACAGTCGGCCTGGGCAATATCGCCGGTGTGGCGGTCGCCATCACGCTGGGCGGTCCGGGCGCGACCTTCTGGATGATCCTGGCCGGCCTGCTCGGCATGAGCACCAAGTTCGCCGAGTGCACGCTGGGCGTGATGTACCGCCTGGAGAAGCCTGATGGCACGGTGTCGGGCGGGCCGATGTACTACCTGCGCCGGGGGATCGCCGCCAGCCATCCGCGCCTGGCCGGGCTCGGCTTCGTGCTGGCGCTGGTGTCGGCGTTCTGCACCATGTGCGGCGCCGTGGGGGCAGGGGCGATGTTCCAGGCCAACCAGGCATTCGCCCAGGTGGCGAATGTCTCGCATGGATGGCTCGATGATGCCGGCCTGTGGTTCGGCCTCGTCTACGCCCTCCTGGCGGGTGCCGTGGTGATTGGGGGCATCTCGCGTATCGGCCACGTCACGGCGCGCCTCGTACCGGGCATGGCCGTGTTGTACCTGGTGGGTGCACTGGTGGTGATCCTGTGCAACCTGCCGGCGCTGCCGGGCGCGTTCCTGGCCATCATCGAAGGTGCGTTCACCGCCGAAGGCGTCAGCGGCGGCGTGGTCGGTGCGCTCATACAGGGTTTCCGGCGCGCCGCCTTCTCCAACGAGGCCGGACTGGGGTCGGCGCCGATCGCGCACGCCGCCGTGCGCACGCGCGAGCCGGTGACGGAAGGATTCGTGGCGCTGTGGGAGCCCTTCATCGACACGGTGGTCATCTGCACAATGACGGCCCTGGTCATCATCGTCACCGGCCAGCATGAGGTCACCGGTGTCGACGGTGTGCGCCTGACCTCGGGGGCCTTTGCCACGGTTTCGGGCGGCTTCCCCTACGCGCTGGCTGCGGTGGTGGTGCTGTTCGCGTTCTCCACCACCATCACCTGGGGCTATTACGGCGCCAAGGCCTGCAGCTACCTGTTCCGCGAATCGGGAGTGGCCCTGTACACCTTCAAGCTGGTCTACCTGGTCGCCGTTGTGGTGGGCTGCACGATGCCGCTGGCCAGCATCGTCGATCTGGCCGATGGACTGCTGTTCATCATGGCCATCCCGAACCTGGTGGGGGTGTACCTGCTCCTGCCCGTATTGCGGCGTGAAGTGGAAAGCTACTGGCGTCGGTTGAAGGACGGGGAAATCCGCCCGGTGACGGCACGTGTCGCGCCACCCGCGCCCTGAGTGCCGCCGGCGGGTGCTCCCTGCCGGGGAAAACAGAAGGGGCGCGGCAAGTCTGCGCCCCTTTGCGCATCGGGCAGGCCCGGTTCAGCGATCGCGCAGCTTGCTGTGCCAGTAGCCGTAGCCGAAGTAGATCAGCAGGCCCAGCGCCGTCCAGCCGACGAAGACCCGCCAGTGCTCGGTGAAGGGCGGCACGAACAGGTAAAGGCAGGCGAGCACGCCGAGCGGACACACCAGGATGGCGAACGGCACCCGGAAGGGGCGCTTCACCTGCGGCTGGGTAAAGCGCAGGATCAGCACGCCGGCGCATACGGTGGCGAAGGCCAGCAGGGTCCCCATGGACACCATCTCGCCCAGCAGGTTGATCGGCAGGAAACCGGCGAGAACGGCGGCGATCACACCGACGATCACCGTACCCAGGTAAGGGGTCTGGTACTTCGGATGCACCTTGCCGAACACCTTTGGCAGCAGGCCGTCCTTGGACATGCTGTAGAAGATGCGCGGTTGTCCCATCAGCATGACCAGGATCACCGAGGACAGACCCGCGATGGCGCCGATCTCGATGATGGTCTTCAACCACAGCAGGCTCGGATAGGCCTCGAGGGCGGTCGCCACCGGCTTGGGCGTGCCGAGCTGCGAGTAGTGCATCATGCCGGTGAGCACGGCACACACGATGATGTAGATCAGCGTGCACACCGCCAGCGAGACGAGAATGCCGATCGGCATGTCACGCTGCGGATTGCGGGCCTCGCCGGCGGCCGTGGAGACCGCATCGAAGCCGATGTAGGCGAAGAAGACGATGGAGGCACCGCGGACCACCCCCTCGAAACCGTACTTGCCGGGACCGGCATTCTCGGGAATGAACGGAACCCAGTTGCTGGTGTCGATGTACTGGATGCCAAAGGCGACGAACAGGAGGATCACGGTCACCTTGATGGCGACAATGATCGAATTGGCGAAGGCCGACTGGGTGATGCCGACGTAGCACAGGCCGCTGATGGCGGCGATGATGAGCACGGCGGGCAGGTTGAGCAGCGCACCCGTGCTGATGAATTTGCCATCGACCACTGCAAAGGGTGCCATGGAAAGCCAGTCGGGCAGGGCGATGTTCAAGGTGGCCAGTAGGCTGTTGAGGTAGCCGGACCAGCCGACGGCCACCGTGGAGGCGGCAAACAGGTATTCGAGGACCAGACACCAGCCGATGAACCAGGCGATGAATTCGCCCAGCGTCGCATAGGAGTAGGAGTAGGCGCTGCCGGATACCGGCATCATCGAGGCAAACTCGGCGTAGCAGAGGCCCGCCAGGGCGCAGGCGATTCCCGCCATCACGAAGCTCAGCATGATCGCCGGACCGGCGTGTTCGGCGGCTGCCTGGCCGGTGAGGACGAAGATGCCGGCACCGATCACAGCGCCGACACCCAGCATGACCAGCTGTGTGGCGGTCAGGCTGCGCTTGAGCGTGGCTTCACCCTGCAGACTCCCCTCCACGGGTTCACCGGCGTCGACGTGCGGCGCGGGCGCGATCGGCTTTATGGCGAAAAGACCTTTCAGCATGTTCTTGACCACCTGTCTGACGTTTTGTTATCGCGATGGCCGACGAGTGCCGACCCCTCCCTGCGCAATGGCAGACCGCTGAACGCTAAGGCAGCGGGCCGCCAAGGGCAAGGGGCGGCGCGGCGAAGACCCGCCGCCCCGGGACGTGGGGACTGGCCTCCCGCATTGCGTACGGGCATGCTGTGGCCGCCCATGGACACGCAGTTCGACCTGCCGCGCATGCTCACGGAGTACGCGCGGCGCCACCCGGAGGATGCGCAGAAGGTGGGGGAGTACCGCCGGCTTGCCGGGGCAGGCGCGCCTGCCTATGGCCGGGGTCTGCCGGGACACTTCACCGGGTCTGCACTGGTGCTCAGCCACGATGGCCGGCGAACGCTGCTCACCCATCACCGCAAGCTGGGCCTGTGGCTGCAGCCGGGCGGCCACGCCGATGGCGACACCGACCTGCGGCGTGTGGCCCTGCGGGAGTCCTGCGAGGAAACGGGACTGGCCGGCCTGCACATCGCACCGGATATCCTGGACCTCGACCGGCACTGGATTCCGGCCCGCGGCGACGAGCCGGGCCACTGGCATTTCGACGTGCGCTTCCTGGTGCACGCGACCGGAAGCGAGGACTACATCGTCAGCGGCGAGTCGCACGCGCTGGCCTGGTGGCCGCTGGTCGAGGTGGCGGGCGGCGATTTCGAGCCCTCGCTGCGGCGCATGGCACGGCGTGCCCTTGCGCTGGCGGGCTGATTCGAATGGTGCATCACAGCCAGGCGGCTTCCAGTTCGTTCCCCCAGGCCTCAAGCCGGTCCAGCAGGACCTGCGCCGTTCCATCCTGATGCCGCAGTCGCAGGGCCGCGATCTCCTGGCGGTACTCCCCCAGGCTGTAAGGGCCGTCGCGTGTCTGTGACAACGGATGCGTCCCGCGAAGGCGATCGGCGACAAACTGGCGCCAGCGCGCCAGCTCGGAGTCGTTGAGCGTTTCGGGCCAGTTGCGCGCGCGCCGGCGGAACAGCAGTTCGGCGTGGCGTGGCTGCTCGAACCCGAAGTCCGCGCCGGCCAGTTCCTGTGGCGGAGTCCGCCGGGCACGGTCCAGACGCGCCCGCTCGGCAGGGCTGGGAAAACCGCCGCGGTAAAGGCCCAGCTCCACATCCTCGACCGGCGCTTCCTCTTCCTCACGGCACATCACACGGGCCAGCTTGTCGGCCAGGCCGGGCGTGGCGAGCAGGCGCTGCCGGTTCGCCTCGCAGCGTTCCGGGTCTAGGCCGATCCGGCGCAGATCCACGCCCTTGAGCACGCTGGCGGGGGCCAGCATGGGGCAGCGGTTGACAAACACCGTCTTGATGGCCGGTCGCTGCAGGTCATCCGGAAGATCGGCACGCGGCGTGTAGAGCAGGTCACGCAACGTCTCGACGTCGTTGTCGATGAGCACGGACGGATCGGCCATCAGGTCCACCACGATCACGCCCTGTCCGCTGTCCAGGCAGGGACCGACAGGCAGCACCAGGCTGGTGCAGCCGCGTTCGGCAGGGAACTTCTCCGACGTGTGCAGCAGGGGCGTTCCGCCGACCCAGTCGAGAAGACCGCGTGCGCGGCGCTTGTCGCGCAACTGCAGGGCCCATTCCCACAGGCGCGGCTGCCGCCGGCGGATCAGGCGGGCCAGGCCCAGGGTGGCATGGACGTCACTGAGGGCATCGTGCGCGCGCTGCTGGTCAAGGCCATTGGCCGCGGCCAGATGTTCCAGCCTGAAGCTGGGCCGGCCATCCTCCCGCAACGGCCATTCGATGCCCTCCGGACGCAGTGCGTAGCACAGGCGTGCCAGATCGATCAGGTCGAAACGCGAATTGCCGTTGGCCCATTCACGCGCATAGGGATCGTGCAGGTTGCGCCAGAGCAGGTGGCGGGTAAAGACGTCGTCGAAGCGGATGGAGTTGAAGCCCAGGGCGCAGGTGCCGGGCCGCATCATCAGCTCGTGGATGCGGTCGGCGAACTCGGCTTCACAGCAACCTTCCCTGTGCGCCTGCTGTGGCGTGATGCCGGTGATCAGGGTGGCCTGCGGCCGCGGCAGGCGGTCCGGTGCCGGCCGGCAGAACCAGTTGACCGGGTCCTCGATGATCTCCAGCTCCGCATTGGTGTACAGGGCGGCAAACTGCAGGGCGGCATCACGTGCCGGATCAGCCCCGGAGGTCTCGTAGTCGTGGAACAGGAAACGCGCGCTCATGCCGTTGGTCGGTGGACGTCCGGTGCGCCCCTTCGCGGCGCGGATCTCACAGGCCGGTTGCGGAGGTCTGGTCGGGCAGGAGCTGGAAGCGGCGCCGCGCCGCCTGTGCCGGTGTGGCACCTTCCAGCAGTTCGCTCGGCTGCGTGGCAAGGAACAGTGACATCTCGCCGGGCGACCGGCCGGACATGCCCTGGTCCCAGGCTTCTCGCAGAAGGGATTCGTAGTGTTCCAGCCAGGCCACGGCCGTGCGGTCGCCGGCGGAAACGGGCAGGAGGGGCTGCAGCGCTTCGCGTTCCAGGCGCGCCAGCTCGGGGGGGAAGCGGATGTCGAGCAGCAGCCGGTACAACTCCCGTGGCAGGCGCACCGGGACTTCGTCGAGGGGATCTGCGGCCATCAGCAGCGGAAGGCGGGCATGGTCACTGACGGCCAGCACCAGGCGCAGCGGTGGCAGTGCCACGAAGGCAGCCGTCCAGTCCCCGAGGCGTGCCAGTGTCGGGGCGGTGGCGTCCCCGCCATCTCCCGCCGGCAGCCGGCGCAGCAGGTCTTCCTTGCAGTAGAGCGTGCTCATCGATGGGCGACCTTCAGGCCAGGTGCCCATCGTGGCAGCAATGGCGTGCCGCGATCAATCCTGGCGGAATACCGGACGGCAGATTTTTGACCCCATGCGCGGTTCGCAGCGGCCGTCGTTCCTGGCGAGCAGGAAATCGAAGGCCTGCTGGTACTCGCCATCGGCACCCGCTGCGAAGCGCCAGCGCTGCAGGGCTTCGATGGTGGCCTCCTCGAAAACGCCGGCCGGAGTGGCCGAGACCACGCGGATGTCATGGGGTTCACCGGCGCCGTTGATGCGGTAGGCGAGGGTGACGCTGCCCTCGATGCCATCCCAGCGGGCCAGGCGTGGGTATTCGGGTTGAACCTGGCGCAGGATCCGCGGCCGCGCCGGCCGGTCGCCTCCGGCCGGGGTCCCGATCGTGGCCTCCGGGAGGGCGTGCGACCCCGGCGGATCCTCGGCCGCGGTGGCCGCCGACTCCGGTACCGGCGCGACCGTGTCCGGCGTGGCGGGCAGGTCCATTGCCGCCAGGTCCGGTTGCGCCAGCGCGGCTTCCGCCGCACCGGCGGCTGCCGCGCCGGCCGGAGTGGCTTCGTCGATCATCGCGGCCGCCGGCAGCGCCGGCAGACGGGGCCGGGGCAGGTCGAAGGTCAGGTTCGGGGCGCTGATGGATCCGGGAGCCTGCCTTGGGGTCAGCATCAGGTAGGTGGCCTGGACCTCCGGGCGGACGACCGACAACAGGCGGTGGGCATCGTTGCCGCCCAGGCCGGCCATGACCAGGGCGATGGCGGCCAACGCCAGCACGAGCGGTGCCCGTTCGCGGCCCTGGTGTGCCGGCGGGTCAAGGTCGAGGATGCGGTGCACGCGCTCGCTCAGTTCGCCGCCGGTGGCGGTGAGGAGCGGAACCGGCACCTTCACCCGCTGCCGCAGCGATTCGGCCGTGCTCAGGGCACGGGCGTACTTGAGGCGATCGATGTCGAGTGCGACGACCAGGTCGTCGCACAGCTGCTCGCGGCTGCTCTCGAGGTCGTGGCAGATGCGATGCACGACCGGATGGAAGTACAGCAGCGTGCGTGCCAGCAGGGCCAGCGAATTGGCAATGAAATCCGCGCGCAGGACATGCGCCAGTTCGTGGGCGACGAGGGCTTCCAGCTGGTCGCGCGGCATGCACAGGGCCAGCGCGGCCGGCAGCAGGATGGTGGGGCGCAGCCAGCCGTACACGCCGGCGGTGGTGATGCGCGCGGTCACGCACAGGCGGACACGCCGGCGGATGCCCAGCCGTCGCATCTGCCGCTCCAGGACGTCCAGCAGCGCAGGCGGAGGCTCGCTGCCGGCGCGGATCGCGGCACGCAGCTGCAACCAGTCGCGCAGCAGGCGCAGGGCGATGAGCATGGCCCCGGCAAGCCAGGCGAATACGATCACCTGCGTCCAGGACTCCGGCGCCTCCGCGGCGGAAGCGATCGCCGTAACGTTGGGCGCGGCCGTGGCGCCGTCGGCGGCGGGTGCCGCTGCGGCGGCCATCGTATCACCGGATCCGTACAGCTGCAGGAAGGTCAGAGGTGGGAGCGTCAGGATGACCAGCAGGCCGCCCAGGGCGAGGGCGTGCCGGCGACGCGGGGAGCCGGCCCAGCGCAGTGCCAACAGATAGACGAGTCCGACCGCCGCTCCCTGCCAGAGGAAGTGGAGCAGCGTCCGGGCGAGGGCGTGGCTCAGCGCGTGCACAGTCTCCCAGCTCATGGCAGGTCACTCCTGTGGTTCGGCCGGGTTGGCCTGTTCACGTTCCAGACGGTCCAGAAGGGCACGGATCTCCGCCAGTTCCTCGCTGGAGGTCGGGGGCGCCGAGCCCAGGGCCTGCAGGACCAGCTGCGAGCTGGAGCCGTTGAAGACGCGGTCGACGAGGTCGTGCAGGAAGCGCTTCTGGGTGTGGGTCTGGCTGACCGCGGCGCGATAGGTGTGGGCACGCGTGGATTCGTCGCGTTCGACCAGGCCCTTGGCATGCATGATCTGCAGCAGCTTCAGAGCCGTGGTGTAACTGGATTCGTCCGGCTGGTACAGGGCATTGAAGATCTCCCGCACGGTGCATGGGCCCTTCATCCACAGCACCTGCAGGATGGCCAGTTCAGCCTCGGTCGGCTTGTCGCTCGGGTGTCGTCCCATGGCTGCTCCCGTCCTGGCCCCTGGAGGGCCCCGGTCACGGCAATCGTACGATGTGCATCGTAAAAGTCAATCGGAGGCGGATCGCCGTGCCAGCATGGCGCGGCCGGCGCGGCTCTGGTTCTCGCGGCCGAGCAGGGCCGAGATCCACCCGCCCACCTGTGCCAGCGCCTCCAGGTCGACGCCGCAGTCCAGGCCCAGCCCCTGCAACAGGTACACCACGTCCTCGGTGGCCACGTTGCCGCTGGCGCCGCGGGCATAGGGGCAGCCACCCAGTCCGGCCACCGAGCTGTCGATGACGCGTACGCCCCGTTCCAGGCAGGCGAGGATGTTCGCCAGGGCCTGCCCCCAGGTGTCATGGAAATGCACGGCAAGAGACTGCATGGGGACTTCCGAGGCCACGGCGGCGAGCATGGCGGCCGCCTTGCGCGGCGTGCCCACGCCGATGGTGTCGCCCAGGGAGACTTCGTAGCAGCCCATGGCGTGCAGGGCGGCGGCCACCCGCACCACGTCCGCCACCGGTACCTCGCCCTGGTAGGGACAGCCGAGGACGGTGGACACATAGCCGCGCACGCGCACCCGGGCCTGCGCCGCGCGTTCCAGCACGGGGCGGAAACGCTCCAGGGATTCGGCGATGCTGGCATTCGTATTGCGCTGGTTGAAGGCTTCCGAGGCGGCGGTGAACACGGCCACCTCGCGCGCGCCGGCGGCCAGGGCGCGCTCCAGGCCCTGCAGGTTGGGTACCAGTACCGGATAGGCCACCCCCTCGCGTTGCCGCAGGCCGGCCATCACCTCGGCCGCATCGGCCATCTGCGGCACCCACTTCGGATGCACGAAGGCGGTGGCCTCGACGCTGCGCAGGCCGGTGGCCGCCAGGCGCTCGATCAGCTCGATCTTGACAGCCGTCGGGACCAGGCTCTTCTCGTTCTGCAGGCCGTCGCGCGGACCGACCTCGACGATGCGGACGCTGGGTTCGGACATGGGGTGTTGGGCTCCTGGGCTTGCGCTGCCCGGCATTATGCGGGCAAGCCTGTGGCCGGTGCGTGCCGGCGCATAACCGGACGCTAACGGGCGGGGTGCTAGGGTGGCCCCGGACCCTCGACAGGCGGCGGCCGCGCCGCCGCGGTGCCGTGGGCGTGACCCACCTCCCGGGAGACCGACCCATGCGTTCCAAGACTGTTCCCATCATGATCGCCCTTGCAGCCATCGCTGTGGCCAGCCCGTCCTGGGCGGGCGACCTCAAGGACCTGACCGGCCGCCTCGGCCAGGACAGGGGCGGTGGCGCTGCCCAGGCCCTGGGTGGCGCCGCCGGAAACCTCGGCTTGCCGGCGCTGGGCGGCGACGTGGCCGGCAACGTCGCCGGCGTGCTCGGCTACTGCATCCGCAACAACTTCCTGGGCGGTGATGTCGCCGCGCAGGCCAGATCACGTCTCCTGTCTGGGCTGGGACTGGAGGAGGAGAAGGCGGCCGAGGAGGACGAGGATTACAAGGCCGGCCTGTCCGGCCTGCTCAAGGGTACGGGGGGCGGCCGGTCGCTGGACCTCGAGTCCGTTTCAGGCGAGATCCGCGAGCGCGCCTGCGACTACGTGCTGGAGAACGCCGGCTCGCTGCTCTGACCCGGGCGCCCGTCTCGCGCCATGGCCGCAGCCGTTACACTGCGGCCATGTCGCACAACACCTTTGGGCACCTGTTCCGCGTCACCACCTTCGGCGAAAGCCACGGGCCGGCCATCGGCTGCGTGGTCGACGGCTGCCCGCCGGGCCTGGCCCTCCAGCCGCAGGATTTCAGCCGCGACCTGCAACGCCGCGCCACCGGCCGCAGCCGCCATACCTCGCAGCGGCGTGAGGCCGACGAGGTGGAAATCCTTTCCGGCGTGTTCGAAGGCCGGACCACCGGCACGCCGATCGCGCTGCTGATCCGCAATACCGACGCGCGCAGCCGCGACTACGATGACTTGGCCCGGGTGTTCCGGCCGGGGCATGCCGATTACGCCTACCAGGCCAAGTACGGCATCCGCGACCACCGCGGCGGCGGCCGCGCCTCGGCGCGCGAGACCACCATGCGCGTGGCCGCCGGGGTGATCGCCAGGAAGTACCTCGGCGAGCGGTTCGGCATCCGCATCCGCGGCCATGTCTCGCAGATCGGCGAGCTGCGGCCGGGTCGCTTCGATGCCGACGCCGTGGAAAGCAATCCGTTCTTCTGGCCCGACCCGGACATGGTGCCGCAGCTGGAGGCCTACATGGACGCGTTGCGCAAGTCCGGCGATTCCATCGGTGCCCGGGTGGACGTGGTCGCCGAAGGTGTGCCGGCCGGCTGGGGGGCGCCCCTGTACGCCAAGCTCGATGCCGAACTGGCGGCGGCGCTGATGGGCATCAATGCGGTCAAGGGGGTGGAGATCGGTGACGGTTTCGCGGTGGCGGCGCAACGTGGCAGCGGGCACCGCGACCCGATCACGCCGCAAGGCTT
>Ga0079224_100011760_pt1 | contig 12080 bp, 4 predicted proteins | sample Stecom2015_FD_80414 | JGI IMG/M metagenome (GOLD analysis project Ga0079224, IMG submission 80414) | Agricultural soil microbial communities from Utah to study Nitrogen management - Steer compost 2015 | ecosystem: Environmental > Terrestrial > Soil > Agricultural land | place: USA: Utah... | reverse complement strand
CGGCCGGTTCCCACGTACAGCAGGTTCTGGAGGAGCCGGCCCGCCTCGGCGGGCGTGACGCCCGGATCGGGCTCGACGCGGAACAGGCGGTAGGCCTCGAGCTCGGCGGCCCGCCTCTGGATGGCGTCGGACCCCGGGACCGAGACCACGGTGAGCATCGGCCCGATGGCGGACGCCGGCAGCAAGGTCAGCATGGGAACCGCCACGACGGCGATCGACACCAGCGCGGCGGCCGCGAGCCGCCGGAGCAGGCGCGGCTGCGCTCCCGAAGCCGAGGGCGGAGTGCCGGCATCGGCCCGCCAGCTCTCGATGTCCAGCGGATCGAGATCCTCGGTCCAGCTTCGACCGTGCCATGCGCGTCTCGCCCGCCGCACCCGCTGCTCCTCGGTGGTCCAGGTCACGACGCCGAAAGCGTACATGCCGGCGGCGGGCAGGAGCGTGAGCATCCAGAGCGTGTCCGGACCCATCCATCCGCGGGCGGCGACGAGCAGCCCGATCGCGAGCACGAGGCCGAGCCAGATGCCCGCCGCCGAGAACAGGAGCGGCGTGAGCACACGGAGGATGCCGACGCCGTGGCGCTCCCGTCCATCCATCGTCGAGAAGTGCCTGCGGCCGCGGAGCAGGAAGCCCATGTCCCGCCTCATGTCGGCGGCCACACGGACGACGGTGCCCAGATCGTATCCCCGCTCGACGGCACGCGATGCCCGCCGAAGGAGCCGCGCCAACCTCACGAAGGCGTCGAGCATGAAGGCGAGCCCGACCGTCGCCACGACCACCGGTACCCACCATGCACCGGCGAACGGCCCCAGTGTGGCGAAGCGCCACCCGTCCGAGACCGCGACCAGCATCGGCACGACCATCAGCAGCCCGGCGAGCGCACCGCTCGTCCCGATCCGCCACAGGTCGCCCTGGATCCGCTCCAGGCCGGGCGGCGGCCACCGAAGCTCTGCTTCGGCCGTGTCGAGCACGGCCCGCACGCGTGACGCGCCCACCGCTCCGTCTACCATCGCTCGACCCGGTCCTGCGCGGTGAAGAACAGGATGCGCTCCTTGATGCGCCCACCCGTGAGCGTGGCCCATGCGGACGCATAGAGATCCACCTGCCTTCTGTAGCCGTGCAGGCGGTCGGGGAACTGTGGGTCCGTGCCGAGGTCCGTCTTGTAGTCGACCACGACCCATCCCTCGGGCTCTTCGAACACGAGGTCGACCACCCCTTCGAGGATGCGCGGGACGCCGGCGGGGGCGGCCGTCACCGGAAGGGCGGCGGGTGGCGTGTGGCCCCCCTCCGCCTCCCCACCACGCCCCGCCGGCGGCTCGTCGTCCCCCGGCTCGGCGAAGAGGTCGAGCTGCCGGCGCGGTCGCGCGGCCCCCGAGGCACGGACCGGCTCGTCGGGCGCCGCCGGCGGCGCCGGAAGGGCCCCGTCACGCACCGCGAACGGAACCTCGGTCAGCACCCGGCCGGAGGCACCGGCCCGGCGCCAGATCTCGGAGCTCCGCACGACCCGCACGAGCTCGACCAGCTCGGACAGCTCGACGGGATCGCCGTGGTCGTCGAGCGGTCGGGCGTGCTCGACCAGCACGGTGCGGCACGCCGCGCGCAGCGACTCGGAATCCTCACCTTCCGAGGTCAGGGCGAGGGCCGCGTGGACGGCGCTCCCCCACGAGTAGCCGCGGAACGCCTCGTCCACCGAGCCCGTCCGCACCGGCGCCGCGTTCCCCGCTCCCGCGTGCCGCCGTGCCGCCGCCACCGCTTCCCCGGTGGTCCCGCCCTCCCCCGGCGTCGCAGCACCGGCCCCCCCCTCCTCGCCCTTGGCGACGGCCGTGACCGACGTGTGCACGTACCCGGGGCGACCCATCTCCAGCAGGCGCGCGGCAGCCTTCTCCACCTCCGCCGCGCCGAGGGGGATCCATTCCTCGTCGAGCGTCTCCGCAGGGCGCGGCCCGACCGGCTCGAGCTCGAGCGGCTCGGCGTGGGCGTCCAGCCAGGGATTCAGGGCGCTCCAGGGGGACGTCTCGGGCCGTTCCGTCCGCCTGGCCACGACCAGCTCCCTCTTCGCCCGGGTCACCGCCACGTAGAGCAGCCGGACCTCTTCGGCGCGGGCGAAGCGGCGCTCGGTGGCTTCCCACCCGGCCCACCCGCGCGCGTGCGCCAGGGTCGTCGCGCCACGGAAGCCGCCCCGCGAGGCCGACAGCTTCAGGAAGCCCCGGGCGGCTCCCTCCGGCGTACGGTGCACGTGCATGCTCGGCGTGCGGTCCGAGTCGCCCGTGGGATCGACGAGGACCACCACCTCGGCCTCCAGGCCCTTGGCCTGGTGGAGGTTCATGACCCGCACGGCGTCCGTGCGCCCCGGCTCCAGCGGCGCCTCGGCCTCGGCGAGCGTGAGCGCCGAATCGAGCATCTCGAGCGCGCCCGGCAGCGAAGCCTCTCCCGCCAGCGCCGCCGCGCGCACCGTATCGAGCGCGTACACCAACCCCCCCGCGCGCAGCGATCCGAGGTCGCCTGCGGCGGCCAGCGGGAGTAGCCCTACCTCGCTCACCAGCCGCGCCACGAATACGTCGGCCGGCTCGCGCGTGGACGCGCGCCACCATGCGCTCAGCGTCTCGATCGCCGAACGCACCTCGGGGTCGCCGTCGTCGCGCGGACGCATGGCGTCGAACGTGCCGCCGCCGAGCCGATGGGTCAGGAGGCGCTCGTAGTCGAAGCCGAAGAAGAGTCCGACCAGCGTCGCGACGACCTTCACCGGGTTCGTGGGGTCGATCATGCATTCGAGCAGCACCCGGAGCTCGGCGAGCTCCTCCTCCACCCCGATCCCGGCGCCCGTCACCTGTACCGGAAGCCCCCGGTCCTCGAGCGCGCGCGCATACCGGCCGATCGAGGATCGCGTGCGGGTCAGCAGGAGGAAGTCGCCCGGAGAGACGGAGCCGTCGTCCACCCGCCCGCGGATCCAGGACGCGACGCGCGCGGCGTCGTCTTCGGCGATCGCCTGCCGATTCCCCGCTTCCGCGCCCACGTGGTAGTGGAACACGCCCTCCCCGTCGCCGATGGCGGGGGAAGGCCGTGTCTCGAGCGGCTCGAAGGCCGCCTGCTCCGGCGTGGCCTCGTCCGGGAAGAACTCCTCTCCCCGGAACAGCTCGTTGACGAGCGCCCCGATGGGCGGGCGCGAGCGAAAGTTCGTCGTCAGCTCCAGCACGTCTCCGAAGGTCCGGAAGCGCTCCTTCACGAGCTGGTAGAGCTGGATGTCCGCGCGCCGGAACCTGTAGATGCTCTGCTTGGGGTCCCCCACCACGAAGAGCGCGCCCGGCCGCGGCACCGCCGTCCGCCAGTCCGCGGGGGCGCCGCCGAGCTCGTCCTCCCCCGGCTCCGACGCGATCAGGAGCATGATCTCGGCCTGGAGCGGGTCCGTGTCCTGGAACTCGTCCACGAGGATCCTGCGGTACCGGATGCCGAGCTCGCGCCGCACGTCCGGATCCGTGCGCAGCAGCTCGGCGGTCAGGACGAGGAGGTCCTGGAAATCGAGCCGCCCGGCCCTCCTGCGGTACGCCCAGAACGCATCGGCGGCGCGCGCGACGAGTCGCACCGCGAGGGCATATCGGTACTCGTACCAATGCCTGAGCAGTCGATGGGCGGCGGTGTCGCCCACGCCGAACGCGTCCACGTCCTCGGCGAACGACTTGGCGAGCGCGCGGTCCTTCCATCGCTTCTGGACCAGCCGATGCCCCCGAGGCCCGTCCTTGCACACCAGCGCGAGAGCCTCGAAGAAGTCCGCGCGCTCGCGCCAGCCGGTCACGTCGCGCGTGAAGTGCAGCTTCCGGATCGCCTTCTGCAGCGAGTCCCAGTCGCTGTCGGGGATCCGGTCCGGCATGAGCTCCCAGCCCCGATCCACCAGCTCCTCGAGCCGCGCCCGCACCCGCGCGATCTCCTCCTGCGGCGGGGCATCGACGATGTCCGCCGTGAAATCGACGTCCGGATTCTCGACGAGCTGGCCGAACAGGTCGAACAGCATGGACACCCGCAGGCCCGCCCCCGACAGCGCCTCGAGATCCGGGTCGCTCTCCCTGGACAGACGCTCGAGATGGCCCTCCCAGAAGTGACGCCGCACCGTGATCCGCTCCTCGACGGCGAGCTCTTCGAAGGCCGGATCGAGGCCGACCTCGAGGGGCCGCTCGCGGAGCAGCCTGCCGCAGAAGGAGTGGATCGTGCCGATGAAGGCCCGATCGATGTCGCGTAGCGCCTCGTGCAGCCGGGCGCGAGCATCGGCCCACGCCGACGGCTCCATCTCGTCGGGCGCCATCGGCTCCCGCACCCGCTCCTCCAGGCGCGCCTGGAAGCGTTCACGTAGCTCGGCGGCGGCCTTGCGGGTGAACGTCACCGCCGCGATCTCGTGCACGCCGGCGCGGCCGGTCGACAGCAGGGCGACCATGCGGTTCACGAGCTCCGTGGTTTTGCCGGAGCCGGCGCCGGCCTCGACGAGCAGGCTCGTGTCGAGATCCGCGGCGGTGCGCTCGCGCGCCCGTGCGTCCGGAAGGGACGCCTGCAGCGTGTCGGTATCGGTCACGCGCGCAATCTGGGCGCGGCGGCGCGCGGGCGGAAGGCGTGGCCGAGCGGCGAGGCGCGGGCTGGCCCGGACCGAAGCGTCGTTCTACCCTCAGCCGCGACCACCTGCCCGCGCACCGCCACCTCCGACACGACTCCGGACCTCTGGACAACCTGACCCATGCCCTCGTGGGCGCCGCCGTCGCCAGGGCGGGCGCGGACCGCGCGACACCACTCGCCACACCCACGTTGATCGTGGCCGCGAACGCCCCCGACGTCGACGTGCTCGCTTATCTGGGCGGCCCACATTTCGCCCTCGCGTTCCGCCGGGGGATCACCCACGGATGGCCGGCGATGCTCGTCCTGCCCTTCCTCGTGGCCGGCGCCTTCCTCTGGTGGGACCGGCGGATCCGGCGTCGGCGCGATCCCTCGGCGCCGCCTGCCGCGCCGGGCGCGTTGCTCCTCCTGGCCGCCGTGGGCGTGGCCACCCATCCGCTGCTGGACTGGATGAACACGTACGGCATGCGTTGGGGCCTGCCCTTCGACGGCTCCTGGAGCTACGGCGACACGCTCTTCATCATCGATCCGTGGATCTGGCTCACGCTCGGCGGCGCGCTCTTCCTGACGGCGGAGCGGCGCGGGAAGGCGGCGGTCGCATGGCTCCCGCTCGCGGCGCTGACGAGTCTCGTCGTCCTCGCCGCCCCGGTGCAGGCCGCGGCCAAGATGCTCTGGCTGGGCACCGTCGTGGCCATAGCGGTGGCGCGCCGCCGGCACGCGACGCCGGCCCGGTCCCCGAGGATGAGCCGGGGCGCGCTCGCGCTGACGGTGGCCTACGTCGCCATCTCGGCGCTGGCGTTCCGCACCGCCCGCGGGCACGTCCGGGCGGCGGCCGACGACGCGGGCCTGGACGTGGTCGACGTCCTGGTGGCGCCCCTGCCGGCCACGCCCTTCAGCGCGGACGTGCAGGTTCGCACCCCCGACGGGTACGTGCCGGGCACGCACCGATGGCTCGATCGGCCCCGCGTCGTCCTGCGGAGCGCCGATCTGGTGCCCCTGACCTCGGGTCCCGCGACCCTCTCCGAGCGGCATCTTCGGAGCATCCTTCGCGATGCCGGGCGGGTGGACGAGGCACGGCACTACCTGGTGTGGGCGCGCTACCCGTACGCCGTCGTGTCCCGCGCCGATGCCGGATGGCGCGTGCGTTTCTCCGATGTGCGGTACGACGACAGGGGTGAGGCGGGGAGCCTCGCCGGCGTCGAAGTGCTGGTGGAGGGCGCCTCCGGCCCGCCGGAGGACGCGACCGGGCGAACGGACGGCGCCCCCCTTTCGTCGGCCGGCACGTCCGCCACGCCGGCCGGGGTCGGCGGATGACGCCACGCCCCTCCGCTCCTTTGGAGCCGCCCACGGTAGCGGAGGCCGAAGCCGCGCGCATCCGGCTCGACGGTCGTGTCACGCGCACGCCCCTGCTGTCTCTCGAGGGGGACGACGGAGCGGAGACGATGGCCCTCAAGCTCGAGTGCCTCCAGCCGATCGGCTCGGTCAAGATACGGGGGGCGCTGAACGCGATGGCGATCGCGGGACCCGCCGCCCTCGAGCAGGGGGTCTACACGGGCAGCGCCGGCAACATGGCACAGGGCCTGGCATACGGCGCTCGCATCCTCGGAATTCCGTGCAGGGTGGTCGTTCCCGATTCGGCGCCCCGCGCGAAGCTCGACGCCATCGAGCGTCTGGGTGCGACGTCGGTGCCCGTGCCCTTCGACGACTGGTGGACGGTGCTCCGGGAGCACGGCCACCCGGAGGAACCAGGCCACTTCATCCATCCCGTAGCCGACCCCGCGGTGATCGCGGGCAACGCGACCCTGGGCCTGGAGATCCTCGAGGACGCTCCGGACGTGGACACGATCGTCGTGCCGTTCGGCGGAGGCGGGCTCGCATGCGGCATCGCATCGGTCGTGAAGACGCTGAAGCCCGGTGTACGCGTATACGCCGCGGAAGTGGCCAGCGCCGCACCGCTGGCCGCCTCGATGCGGGCGGGTGCTCCCGCCGAGGTGGAGCGTGTTCCGAGCTTCGTGGACGGCATCGGAGCCGGCGCGCTCCTGCCGGAGATGTGGCCCATGGCGTCCGCGCTGCTCGACGGCTCGATCGTAGTCTCGCTCGACGAGGTGCGCGCGGCGATCCGCCTGCTGGTGCGGCGTGCACACGTCGTGGCCGAGGGGGCGGGGGCCGCTCCCGTCGCGGCCTGCCTCCGCGCGAAATCCGGGCTCGGGCGGACGGTGGCGGTCGTCTCCGGCGGCAACATCGATGCGGCGGTGCTCGCGCGGATCATGACGGATGACCCGCCGGAGCGCTGAGCCCGGCCGGCCGGTGCGCTACTCCTCGAACCGCCGGACCTGCGCGAGCTGCGTCATCGCCCCTGACCCGTCCAGCGTCATCCGGTCGCGGGACCACGACGCCATGGGCGAGTCGATCTTTCCCCATCCCGCGTCGCGGACCCTGCAAATCTCCCGATAATCGCAGAACCGGCAATCGTCCGGCTCGTCCGTCGGGACGAAGTGTCCGGCCGCCGCCCCGTCGAGCATGTGCGCCAGGAGCGATCCGACCCCCGCCGCCTGAAGCCTGGAGAAGGAGAACACCTCGTGCTCGCCGCGGAGGGTCGGGAAGTGGTACTCGCCCGCCACCACCTGCCCCCCGAGCCGCGCCTCCACGGCGAGCGCGTAGAGGGCGTGCTGGAGTCGACGCCCCCCGTTGAACGCGCCCCTGCCGGCGAACTCGCGGGCGACGCCCGTCTTGTAGTCCACGACGTGGATGCCGTCGATGCCGAGGTCGTCGATGCGGTCGATCATCCCCCGAAGGCGGACGGGGCGTCCGCCGACGGAGAGCTCGACCGGGTCGTCCTCGTCCATGCCGAATCCCCACTCCAGCCGCACCCACGGGGCGCCGCGCTCGCGCACCATGCGCACGAACGACCGCACGTCATCGCGGAGCGCAGCGAGCTCGCGGCGGAGCGTGCCTTCGCCCGGCTCGGGAAGCTCGTCCCGCAGCGCGTCCGCCGCCCGCTCCAGCTCGGTCACCGCCAGTCCCTCCAGCGCCGCGTCCGCGGCTGCCATCCCGCGCTCCTTGGCCAGTCGGAGGGTTCGCTCGAACACGCGGTGCAGGAGCGAGCCGCGGTTCCGGTCGTCCAGCCAACGGTCCGGATCCAGCATCGGGTCGTCGGGCGGCCGGATTCCAAGCACGGAGCCGTGGAAGTAGCGGAGCGGGCAGGAGCCGAGCGTCTCGAGCCGGCTCGTGGATACGGTGAGGTCCGTGTTGCTCCGAGGGTCCAGCGCGTCCGGGCGCGGCGTCACCACTCCATGAAAGGGACCCGGGGCGCCCACGGCCCGGGCGCTTCGAGCCGCCAGCCCGGCGTCGAGCCCACGGAAGGCCCGCCGGACCGCGGCGACCCCGTCACGGAGCACCTCACCGTCGCCGAGCGCGGCCATCCAGACGTCGTCCGCGTCCAGCGGAGGATACGCGCCGGAAGGCACCGCGCACACGACGCGGCCCAGAGCCTGCTCGAGGTCGCGAAACGTGAGCCGGTCGTCGCCCCTCCCGAGCCGCAGCGCTTGCAGGAGCAGCGGAGACGGCCCGAGCGCCCGAGCCTCGGCGGCGTCCCACGCGGCATGGCTCAGCGTCACCGGCCCTCGTAGCCGCGCGAAGAACGCCGACACCCGGAAGGCGCGCTCCTTCACGACCTCCGCCGAGGTGGGGAGCGCACGCCCGAGGACCCGGCGGTCGGCGTCGAGCAGCAGTGGGTCCTGCCCGCCGGTGCCGGGCAGCCGATCGGCGTCCAGCCCCACCATGAACACCGCGGTGCGACCGTTGTAGCCGCCGTGCTCGAGGTCCGAGAGGTGCAGGCAACCGCCCTGCGACACCCACGGGGCGCCCACATCGTCTTCGGCGGCACCGGGGAGAGCGGCACGGACGCGAACGTCGAGGTGGTTGCGGAGGATCGCGACCGCGGCCCTGAAGTGGGTGCGGCGCAGCAGCGTGCTCTCGATCCGGTCGAGGACCCGCACCACCTCCTCCCGCGCGATCCGGTCGGGCCCGCGCTCCGCCGGCACCCGCCGAAGGAACGCCAGCAACCCGCGTGCGAGCTCCGACGGCGAGACCGGCGCGCCGGGGTCCGTCGAGCGGTCCGGCACGTTCGGGGTGCTCCGGAGAGCGGGAAACAGGACCGCGCGGAGCGCTCGCAGCTCGTTTCTCGCCCGCGATCGCCGCCGCTCGAACGCCTCGTCCGGCTCCCGGCGACCCTGGGGCAGCTGGTCGACCGCTTCCAGCGCTTCGCGGATGCGCGTGCGGTAGCGCTTGCGCCCCCAGCCGATGCGGAGCGCCCTGAACCGCCGCGCCAGCACCGCGGGAGGGATCGATCCATGGGAGCGGGGCGGACGGAGATCGCCCGCCTCCAGCAGCCTCCGTATCGGCGCGGCCTGGAAGCCCTCGGAGATCCATTCCAGATAGGTGCCCATCACGCGGCCGGTACGCGTACGCTCCACCGGAAGGCCGACCGCGTACGTGACCGGGATCCCCAACCTGGTGGACAAGGCGTGCAGCGCCGACCCGTACGTTGCCGGGTCCGGGGTCACGATCTCCACCTCGTCCCACCGCAGGCCTCGCCCCGCCGCCCGGCGGAGGACCTCCCTGAGCTCGTCCTGGACGGATCCCGCCCGGAACACGTCGATCTCCGGTCGCGCCATCCCCGGGAGCACCTGCGTCGGTGCGTCGAGAAACGCGTGCGCCGTGACCGGAACCCCGCGATGCCACAGAACCGCCGGCGGGACGTCGCGCCCCACTACCGGGTCGCCCTCCAGCACCCGCGCGCCGCGTCCGGCGAGCGCCGACACGAGCCGGCCGGTGAAACCCCTCGCGCCGAGGCCGGGCTGGAGCACCACCACGTCCGCGCCCGTGGCCGCTCCGTGGAGCCCCGCGCTTCCGTCCTCGAGCACCCTCACGGCCAGGGAGAGGACGCCGGCGGTGTCGGTGCGGGCGCGCTCCGCGAGCAGACGCTCGTAGCGCCGGAGCAGCGCGGCCAGGAAGCCCCGCTTCTCCTCGTCGCGCAGACGGGCTCGCTCCACCGCGTTCGGCGAGACGTCCGCGAGCCGCAGCGCGAGCACCGCCTCGTGGACCCGCTCCCTGAAGCCCACGCCTTCGGCCAGATCCGACATGCGGCCGGCCCGCGCGAGCAGCGTCGAGTCGAGGGCCTCGTCCAGGAGCGCGCGCTGCTCGAAGGGGTCCAGCGGCCGCAGGCCCGTGTGAGCGAGCGCCCCTCGGGCCACACGCGCGGCCAGCGGGCGCGGCGTGGTCACCTCGAAGCCGATCCACCCCCCCTCGGTGAGCGCGAGCCGGCGCAGCAGCTCGCGCCCTGCACCGAGTGTCGGAGATACCAACAGCTTGCGTGCCGTGGGGTGCTCGCGGGCCACGCGGCCGAGGGATTCGACCAGCCGGAACGGCAGCGCGGAGTCGGCGGGGGTCATGCGCTCCGGGTGGCGGAGGTTCGGCGGGGTGCGCGCGGTCGGCGTGCCGCGCAGAGCGGAATCGAGCAAAAAGATAGAGGGGCCGGTGGCGACCGACCACCGACCCCTCGAAACGGGCGAGGGGGCGGGCACCCGAATCGGCGCCCACTCCCCATGCGTCTACTTCGCCTGCGCCGCTCCTACTTCACGAACAGCATGTCCCGGTAGGTCGGCACCGGCCACAGGTCGTCCGGCACGATCCGCTCGAGCCGGTCCACCACGTCCCGCACCGCCGTGAGCGCCGGAATGATGTTGCTGCGCATGTGCTCGGCCTTCGACAGCACGTCGTCGCCGCCGAGCTCCTGGTTCTGCTCGGCCAGGATCGCGACGTGCTGGGTCAGCTGATCGATGAGCGCGTTGACCTGCCGCGCGGTCGCCAGCACGCCTTCCGTCACGAGACCCAGCTCGTCGGCCCGCTCCGCGGTCTCCAGGAGCTCGCCGAGATACCGCGTGGCGGCGGGAAGGTACATGGTCTGCGCCATGTGCTGACCGACCTCGCCTTCGATGTTGATCGTCATGAAGAACTGCTCCACGAAGATCTCGAAGCGCGACTCCAGCTCACGCGCCGACAGCACCCCGTACTTCTCGAACAGCACGGCGTTCTTCTCGTCCACCAGATGCGGAAGCGCGTCCATGGTGGTCGCGTAGTTCAGGAGCCCCCGACGCGCGGCTTCCTCGACCCACTCCTGCGAGTAGTTGTCCCCGTTGAAGATGATGTGCTTGAACTCGTGGATCTCCTCGGCGAGTAGCTTCCGGAGGGCGTCCGTGAATGCCACGCCCTTGTCGAGCTCGGCGTCCAGCTTCGTGCAGAGGTCGTCGATCGCCTCGGCGACGATCGTGTTCAGGACGGTTGCCGGCCCGGACACGCTCTGCGACGAGCCGACCGCGCGGAACTCCCACTTGTTGCCGGTGAAGGCGAACGGCGAGGTGCGATTCCGGTCGCCCGCATGCTTCGGGAGCTTCGGCAGCGCGTCGACGCCCAGCCCCAGCAGGCCGGTCTTCTTGCTCGTCTTGGCCTCGCCGGCCTTCTCGATCTGCTCGAAGATGTCCTGCAGCTGGTCGCCGCAGAACGCCGAGATGATGGCCGGCGGCGCTTCGTTCGCGCCGAGCCGGTGATCGTTCCCGGCATGCGCCACGGTCGCCCGCAGCAGATCCTGATGCTTCGCGACGGCCTTCAGGACGGCCGAGCAGAAGAAGAGGAACTGCATGTTCTCGTGCGGCGTCTCGCCCGGCTCGAGCAGGTTCTGCTCGGAGGTCCCGAACGACCAGTTGACGTGCTTTCCGCTGCCGTTCACGCCCTGGAACGGCTTTTCGTGGAGCAGGCAGACCAGCCCGTACTTCCGGGCCACCCGCCGAAGCGTCGACATCATGAGCTGCTGGTGGTCGGCCGCCTGGTTCGCGTCCTCGAAGATCGGCGCCATCTCGTACTGACCCGGCGCGACCTCGTTGTGCCGCGTGGTCACGGGGATGCCGATCTTGTAGAGCTCCAGCTCGACCTCGTTCATGTACTCGAGCACGCGCGCGGGAATGGAGCCGAAGTAGTGATCGTCCATCTCCTGACCCTTCGGGGGCCTGGTGCCGAAGAGCGTGCGGCCCGACGTCACGAGGTCCGGGCGGCGGTAGAAGAACTCCTCGTCAATCAGGAAGAACTCCTGCTCGGGACCGCAGGTCGCGCGCACGGCGAGGGGCGGGGAGCCGAAGAGCTCCAGCGCACGCCGAGCCTGGCGGTCGAGCGCGTGCATCGAGCGGAGCAGGGGCGTCTTCTTGTCCAGCGCCTCGCCGGCCCAGGACGCGAAAGCGGTGGGAATGCACAGGTACGCCCCTCCCGGCCCCTCCATCAGGAAGGCTGGCGAAGTCGGATCCCACGCAGTGTAGCCGCGGGCCTCGAACGTGGCCCTCAGGCCCCCCGACGGGAACGAGGAGGCGTCCGGCTCGCCCTGCACCAGAGCCGCACCGGTGAACTCGGTGATCGCGCGGCCGTCGCCGGTCGGCTTCAGG
>Ga0079224_100011759_pt1 | contig 12081 bp, 8 predicted proteins | sample Stecom2015_FD_80414 | JGI IMG/M metagenome (GOLD analysis project Ga0079224, IMG submission 80414) | Agricultural soil microbial communities from Utah to study Nitrogen management - Steer compost 2015 | ecosystem: Environmental > Terrestrial > Soil > Agricultural land | place: USA: Utah... | reverse complement strand
CCCATCCCGGCCGGTGCGCCGGCGCGCGGGGGTGCTCGATCTCGGCGACGACGAGGCAGGGCCCGCGGCGCTCGGCCCAGCGGGCGAGGGCCGTCTCGAGCAGCCGGCCGCCGATGCCCGCCGAGCGGCGGTCCGGGGCGACCGCCAGGTACGCCAGCAGTTGGACCCGGGAGTCCTCGTGCCACTCCCCCACGGCCACGCCGACCGGGCGGCCCTCGGCGTCGAGCGACGCGAGCACGTCGGCGGTGCCCTCGGCGACCGAGTCGCGCAGCTCCGCCTCGGTGTCGAGCTGTCGGGTCGGGAAGGCCGGCTCCAGCAGGTCCCGGTAGAGGGCGCCGAGCCGTTCGTCGGCGGGGCCGATCCGGGCGAGGTGCGGTTCGCTCACCGGTCCATTCTCACATCGCGGTCATTCGCTCCCGGCGCCGCCGGAGCGCGACCACCGGAACACCGCCAGGCTGCACACCAGCGCCATGACCACGATGGACGATACCGCCCAGGCCGCGAACCCCGGCCCCGAGTGGCCGGCGGCCTGGAGGATCTGCACCACCCCGGAGGTGCCGAAGACGGCGATGGCCGCGAGCAGGGCGTCGACGATGCCGCGGTTGAAGCGCTCCTGGCGCGCCCGCTCGACCTCCAGCCGCTGTTGCAGCTTGGTGGCCATCGCGTCGATGCGGACCTCGATCCGGTCGCTGAGCAGCTCGCGGAGTTTCGTGGCGAACTGCAGCTCCTCGCGCTCTACTTCGGCGGCGTTCAGCAGCATCACCAGCGACGCGGCGTCGGTGGGCGAGGTGACCAGGTTCGGCGAGTGGATGAGCGAGAGCACCGCCCTGGTCTCGGTCGCGAAGTCGTGCAGCAGCAGCTGCTCCTCGCCCAGGCGTTCGCTGTAGCGGGCCAGCGCCTCGGCGTTCGCCTCGTCGGTGGATTCGGCGATCAGGTGCGTGACCCGCGGGTGGTGCGAGGCCAGGCGGTCGTGCCAGGCGCTGAACAGGCCGTCGAGCGAGCCGACGAACTCGGCCATGGTCCGCATGCCTCCGACCACGAAGCTCGGGGTGCCGAACAGGGCGATCACCGTGGTGTTCTCCGTGGAGGCGACGAGGTCGCCGGATTTGCGGACGTCGCGCAGCAGCCGCGTCTTCCGCACCGCGTACCGGCTCCAGTCGCAGAGGGAGCCGATGGCGTTGGGCGCCGGAGCCAGGAGCGCCTGGGCGCCGAAGAGCTCCAGCAGGTCGTCGCCGGAGACGACCGGGCGCCGCGGGGGCCCTGGCGTGCCGGGGGCGGGGCCGGCGCTGGCCTCGTGGACCGCGACGATCACGTGGTACCGGCCGGGCCGGGCGGTGAGCGGCTCGGAGTCGGAGAGGCGGGCCGCGACTCCGGCCTGGACGTCGGCGGCGAAGTCGGCCAGGCGGTCCCAGCGGTGCTCGGTCTCGCCGCATTCGACGGTGACGCTGCCGTGGCCGCGTTCGGCTCGGAACAGGGCGGCCTGCACCTGCTGGGGGTCGGCGCCCTCGAGCTCGCCCTCGAGTCGGAGGTAGTGATTGCCCAGCATGGAGACGCGGATCTCGGCGTTCAGTTCGGCGAGCGGTTCGCCGTCCCGGTGGCGCAGGGTCACCCGGGGCAGTTCGACCGCGGCGCCGTCGAAGCGGCGGTCGAGGTAGTCCGAGCCGGCCCAGATGTCGTCGATCTCGAAGGACTGGCGGACCGCGCGCGCGGTGATGCCCGCGATGACCGGTGCCCCGGTGAGGGCGCGGGCCGCGGCGACCACGTCCACCGGAGGGCCGCCGTTGAGCCCGAAGGGGAACAGGTAGAGGATCTCGGCCTGGTCGACGGTGAGCCATTCCTCCTCGGCTGCCGCGGCGACGCGTTCGAGGCTGAACCGGTGGGCGCGCAGCTCGCTGCGCTCGATCGCCGAGAGGTGCGGGCTGCGCTCGGCGTTCGCGAGGGCCTCCAGTCCCGGTGCGAGGGCGCCGAGGTCGCCGTCGAACGCGGCGGTGACCGCGGCCGTCGCCTCGCGAAGGGACCGGTAGTAGACGGCGCGGGCGGTGCCGCGGGCCCGCAGGAACTCGCGCAGCGGAGCGAGCCGGTCGCCTTCGATCCGGTCGGCCAGCTCGCGGACCCGTTCGGCCGCTCGGGCGGTGGCGGCCACCGCTTCGGCCTGGCGGGCCAGGCTCCCGCGGCACATCGCGGCCTCGGCCTCGATCTGGAGCACCAGGGTCTGCGCCAGGGCCGCGGCGGCGTCCCCGGCGGCGCGCGAGTCCTCGTCGGGGGTCGCGGCCCGGGCCCGGCGCCAGGCGTCCGTGAGGGCCTCGAGGGTGCCGAGCATGCGCTCGAAGCGGTAGGTGTGCTCCCAGGCGTCCGAGCACAGGCACCAGACGTGGAGGGCGAGGAGGGCGCCGCCGGTCGGCCGCTCGACGACGGCGGCCATCGCCTTGGCGAGGGCCGCGGCGCGCTCGCTCTCAGGGGGGCCGCTCCGCTGCGGGGCGGGCGGGCCGGCGGCGTTCCATCGCGGGAGTTCCCAGAGCCGCTCCACGTCGACGCCTCGAGCGGCGAGGTGGTCGGTCAGGGGGACCGGGTCGTCCTCGGCGAGCGCTTCGACGATCTCGGCGAGGGTCCGGGCCGTCTCCTCGAGGCGGTCTTCTGGACGGTCTTCGCCGAGGAGGGGCGAAGGCGAAGGGATTGCCATGGAATCAGGCTAGCAACCTGGGGGTCCACAGTGGGTTCTCCGAACGTCTCGTCGAGGCGGGACGTTCGGTCGGAACCGGGCGGCGGGAGGACCGGCGCGCTCAGCGGAGCGGGTCGCCGGCGAAGGCGGCCATGCCCTCCTCGAAGCCGATCTCGGCGCGGAAGCCGAGCGCCTCGGCGGCGAGGTCGGGCGCGGCGACGACGTGTCGGACGTCGCCGAGCCGGTACTCGCCGGTGACGACGGGGGCCGGGGCGCCCTCGAAACCGGCGGCGAGCGCCTCGGCCATCTCCCCGACGGTGCGCGGGCTGCCGCTGGCGATGTTGCAGGCGCCGTTCCAGTCGGTGTCGAGCGCGAGGAGGTTGGCGCGGGCGACGTCGCCGACGTGGACGAAGTCGCGGGTCTGCGCGCCGTCCTCGAACACGCGCGGCGCCTCGCCCGATTCGAGGGCGCTGCGGAAGAGGGCGGCCACGCCCGCGTAAGGAGTGTCGCGGGGCATGCGGGGGCCGTAGACGTTGTGGTAGCGCAGGGCGCACACGCTCGCTTCCGTTTCGCGTCCGTACAGGAACGCGAGGTGCTCGGTGTGGACCTTGGTGGCGGCGTAGACGTTCCGCGGGTCGAGAGGCGCGTCCTCGGGCACGTTCGCCCGCTCGAGGGCGGCGCCGCAGCGGGGGCAGCGGGGCTCGAAGCGGCCCGCTCGCAGGTCGGTCTCGGTGCGCGGCTCGGCGCGGACGAGGCCGTGCGCGCCGCACCGGTAGCGGCCTTCGCCGTAGACGACCATGGAGGAGGCCACGACGAGGCGGCCGGCGAAGGAGCGGCGCCACAGGGCCCGCAGGAGGTTCGCGGTACCGCCGTCGTTGTCGGCCACGTAGTCGGCGACGTCGTCGAAGTCGACGCCGAGTCCCACGCGCGCGGCCTGGTGGCACACGGCGTCGACGCCGTCGACGGCGCGGCGCAGCACCGCCTCGTCGGCGAGGTCGCCGACGATGAGCTCGGCCGAGGCCGGGAGGTGCTCGGGCGGTTCCTTGTGCGCGGCGAGGGAGTCGAGGACGACGACGGTGTCGCCGCGGGCGGCGAGCCGCTCGCAGATCGCTCCGCCGATGAATCCGGCGCCGCCGGTCACGAGTACGCGCATGGGTCTGCCTTCCTGTCGGTTCACCACTGCACGCGCAGGGTGGCGGTGAGAGCGAGCGCGACGGCCAGTTGGAGGGCCAGCCAGGGGCGCGGACGCGGCAGGGCGCAGCCCGCGAGGAGCACCAGGGGCATGAACGGCTGCCAGATCCGCTCGGTCTCGGAGGAGGACATGCCCGAGAGGTCGGCGACGGCCACGGCGGCGAGGCACGAGCCGACGACGATCCACATGCGCCGGTCCCGCAGCCTGGAGAGGGCGACCGCCGTCGCCGGGCCCAGAGCGAGGGCGAACACCGCCGGGTTGGCGATGAGGAAGTACCAGTAGCCGCGGGCCGTGGCCACGCCCGCGTAGTACCGCACCCGGGTGGCCGCCAGGCCGTCGAGCCACCAGTAGCCCCACAGCAGCGGCGCGAGCACGACCAGGGCCGCCAGGGCGCCGCCGGCGAGGAGGACGCCCCAGCGGCGGCGCAGGACCGCGACGACGACGACCGGGATCGCCAGCAGCGCGCTGGAGAAGGCGAGCATGAGCGCGGCCCCGGCCAGGAGTCCTCCGGCGGCGGTGAGGAGGGCGGCGTTCGAACCGGTGCGGCCGGTGGCGAGGATCAGGCAGGCGACGGCGCTGAGGGTGACCCCGCCGAACACGATGTCGGCGTTGCTGTGCCAGAAGGCGGCGGGGGCGATGACCAGGAAGGGCGCGGCGCGGCGGGCGAGGCGCTCGCCGGCGACGTCGCGGGCGATCGCCAGGGCCGCCAGGACCGAGGCGGCGGCGGCGAGCGTGATGAGCGTGTTCTCGAACAGGAGGCCCTTGAGGCCGATCTGCGCGGCGGCCCACAGGAACAGCACCAGGCCGGGGGGATGGGACTGGAGGTGGACGGGGAAGGCGCCTTCGAGTTGGAGGTCGGTGTAGGTCTCCAGGAAGGGGACGACGCCGCCCGCGTCGTCGACGAAGTGGATCGGGTCGCCGTAGTGGTAGTTCAGGTCGTGCCAGGTGTGGGGGTGAGAGTGGGCGTAGGCGAGCGCGAGGCCGAAGCCGGCGGCGGCGAGCGCGGTGGCGACGGCGGCCCAGCGCCAGCGCAGCCGTGCGGCGAGCGCCGGCAGGAAGGCGATGACGACCGTCCCGGCGGCGGCCGGGACGAGCAGGTGTGCGCCGAAGTGCCATTCCCAGCTCCCGAACAGGGGCATCGCGCCGAGTGCGAGATGCCCGTCGGTGTTCGCCTCCTTGTACCGGCCCAGCAGCCATACGGCGGTGAGGAACAGCGCCCAGGCGGCGAGGACGACGGCGGCGGGGATCGCCGTGCGCCGGGGCCGACGGGCGGCGGGAGCGCCGGGAGGGGGTCGGTCGTCGGTCGAGACCGCGCCGCCGTCCCGGCCTCGGGCCTCGCCGCCGCAGGAGGCGGCGGGGGAGGCCCGCTGCTGATCGGCTTCGGAACTCATGGGAATACCTTGACCGATGCCAGGAGGTTTCGCCCGGTTTTGTGCCGATGATTTCGGGAGCTGGAATTTTTTCCTTCACTCGGATCGATCGCCCGAAATGTACGATCACTTCATGCAGCGGACGCATCTTCTCGTCATGGCCAAGGCCCCGGTGGCGGGCCGGGTGAAGACCAGGCTCGTCCCTCCGCTGAGCGCCGCCGAGGCCGCGGCGGTCGCGGAGGCGGCGCTCGCCGACACCCTGGAGGCCGTCGCGGCGTGCGGAGCCGAGCGGCGCGTGCTCGCGCTCGACGGCGAGCCGGGGCCCTGGCTCCCCGAGGGTTTCGAGGTGATCGAACAGGCCGGCGGCACGTTCGGGGAGCGGCTGGCCGCCGCCTGGGCGGCCGCGGGCGGGCCGGGCGTCCAGATCGGCATGGACACGCCGCAGGTCTCCCCCGGGCTGCTCGACGCCTGCCTGGAGACGGTGACCGAGGGCGGGCACCGGTCCGCGCTCGGCCTCGCCGAGGACGGCGGCTGGTGGGCGATCGGTTTCGCCGAGCCGCACCCGGAGGCGTTCGCGGGCGTGCCGATGAGCGAGAGCGACACCGGGCTGCTCCAGCACAAGCGGCTCCACGCCCTGGGGCTGACGGTGGCCGAGCTGCCGGTGCTGCGGGACTTGGACGACGCCGAGGACGCGTGGGCGATCGCCGAACTGGCGCCGGGCACCCGCACCGCGAGCCGGGTGCGGGCGCTGCTGGGCGGCGGCGCGGCCGCCGCGGTGGACGTGGTGCTGCCGGTGCTGAACGAGCGCGAGGCGCTGCCGTGGGTGCTGGAGCGGATGCCGGAGGGGTACCGGCCGATCGTGGTCGACAACGGCTCCGACGACGGCTCGGCCGAGACGGCGGCCGGGCTCGGCGCGAGGGTGGTCTCGGAGTCGCGGCGCGGTTTCGGGGCGGCCTGCTACGCCGGGCTCGCCGCGGCGAGCGCCCCGGTGGTGGCGTTCATGGACTGCGACGCCTCTTTGGACCCCGGCGACCTGCCGCGGGTCTGCGCGCCGGTCTTGGCCGGGGAGGCCGATCTGGCGATGGGCGCGCGGCCGCCCGAGGCGCTGGCGCCGCACAGCCGGATCGCGAACCGGTATCTGGCAGGGCGGGTCCGCCGCTACTGCGGGGTGCGCGCCACCGACATCGGTCCGATGCGCGCGGCGCGGCGCGAGGCGCTGCTGGGGCTCGGCGTCACCGACCGGCGATCGGGCTGGCCGCTGGAGATGGTGCTGCGCGCCGGGTCCGAGGGCTGGCGGATCGCGGAGGTGCCGGTCCCCTACCGGCCCAGGATCGGCAGGAGCAAGGTCACCGGCACGGTGGGCGGGACGCTCCGGGCGGTGAAGGACATGCGCGCGCAGCTGGTGCGCGCCAGACGCGGCGCGAGCGGAAGGTGAGGGGCGAAGTGGTGGAGGAGCGGAGCCGGCCGGTGGCCGACGTGGGCGTCTTCGGCGGGACCGGTTTCCACGCGCTGGCCGAGGAGGCCGAGCGTTTTCCCGTGGAGACGCGGTGGGGTGCGCCGAGCGCGCCGGTGTCCGTGGCGACCTTCGAGGGCGAGAAGCCGGTGCGGGTGGCGTTCCTGCCTCGGCACGGGATCGGACACCGGCTGCCGCCGCACCGGATCAACTACCGGGCCAATGTGGAGGCGATGCGGCTGCTGGGGGTGCGGGCGCTGCTCTCGCCGTTCGCGGCCGGTTCGCTGCGCCCGGAGATCAGGCCGGGCGACTTCGTCGTGTGCGACCAGGTGGTGGACCGCACGTGGGGGCGGGCCTCCACGTTCTACGACGAGTTCGAGGACGGGCCGGTCCACACGCCGTTCGCCGAGCCGTACGACCCGGGCCTGCGGCGAGTGCTGCTCGAGGCGGCCGCCGAGGTCGGCGTCAGGGCCCACGACGGCGGCACCGTGGTGGTCGTCAACGGGCCGCGCTTCTCCAGTCGCGCCGAGTCCCGGTGGCACCGCGAGGCCGGCTGGCACGTGGTCAACATGACTCAGGCTCCCGAGGCGGCCCTGGCCGCGGAGGCGGGCCTGCCGTTCGCGGGGATCGCCCTGGTCACCGACTACGACGCGGGGCTCGGCGAAGATCCCGAGATCGAGCCGGTGACGCAGGAGGTCGTGTTCACGGTGTTCGAGGCGAACCTGCACCGGGTGCGCGAGCTGCTGGAGGCCGCGGTGCCGCGCCTGGCGTGAGCGGGAGCGGCTCTCACAGGCCGGGCCGGCGGCGGGGGCGCGGCGGACCACGGAACTGTATCGGTAAAGTTGCCAGCGCCGGACCGCTGCCGTTCGACACGCGCTCGACGAGCCGAGCGGGGTTCCGCGCCGCGCGCGGGCCCGGGCCCGCCGTTCCCCTCGGAAGGCGGCGCCGCCCGGACCGGCCGCGGAAGACAACGATGCAACGCACTGAGAAGGGTTCACCCATGTCTGACAACGTCGTACCAGCGGTCGTCAACCTGGACCTCGAGGGTCCGAAGATCAGCCGGCACGTCTACGGCCACTTCGCCGAGCACCTGGGGCGGTGCATCTACGGCGGGTTCTACGTCGGCGAGGACGCCGACGTCCCCAACGAGGGCGGCATCCGGCTCGACGTGGTCGAGGCGCTGCGGGCCCTGGACATCCCGAACCTGCGCTGGCCCGGCGGGTGCTTCGCCGACGAGTACCACTGGCGCGACGGCATCGGCCCCAAGGACGAGCGCCCGGCCATGGTCAACACGCACTGGGGCGGCGTGGAGGAGAACAACCACTTCGGCACCCACGAGTTCATGGCCCTGTGCGAGCTGCTCGGCACCGAACCGTACATCGCCGGCAACGTCGGCTCCGGCACGGTGCGGGAGATGAGCGAGTGGGTCGAGTACCTCACCCGCGAGGGCGACTCCCCGATGGTGCGCCTGCGCAAGGCCAACGGCCGCGAGGAGCCGTGGAAGGTCAAGTACTGGGGCCTGGGCAACGAGACCTGGGGCTGCGGGGGCAACATGTCGGCCGAGCACTACGCCAACGAGGCCCGCCGCTACGCCACCTACTGCCGCGACTACGGCGACAACAAGCTCTACCGCATCGCCGCCGGAGCCGCGGACTTCGACTACGCCTGGACCGAGGCGCTCATGAAGCAGCTGAGCCACCTCGGCTGCCAGCGGATCGAGCGGCCGCTGTACCAGGCCGTGTCGGTGCACTACTACACGTTCGCCGGAACCTGGGACGACAAGGGCTCGGCCACGGTGTTCGACACCGACCAGTACTACACGACGCTCCTCAAGGCCGCCCGCACCGATGAGCTGCTCACCGGCCACGCCAACGTCATGGACTGCTACGACCCGCAGAAGGAGATCGGGATCGTCCTGGACGAGTGGGGCACCTGGTGGAACGTCGAACCGGGCACCAACCCCGGGTTCCTGTACCAGCAGAACACGATGCGCGACGCGCTCGTGGCGAGCCTCCACTTCGACATCTTCCACCGGCACGCCGACCGGCTGGTGATGGCGAACATCGCGCAGACGGTGAACGTGCTGCAGGCGATGATCCTGACCGACCCCGACTCGAAGGCGCTGGTGCTCACCCCGACCTACCACGTGTTCGAGATGAACAAGGGCCACCAGGACGCCGCCTCCCTGCGCGTGGACACGCCCTCGGGCCTCCCGAGCCGCGAGGTCGACGGCAAGGAGCTGTCGACGGTCTCGGTCTCGGCCTCCCGCAAGGACGGCAAGGTGCTGTTCTCGCTGTCGAACCTGGACGCCGAGGAGGACGTCGAGGTCGAGCTGGACCTGCGCGGCGGCTCGGTCGGCAAGGCCGCCTCCCGCATCCTCGGCGCCGAGGCGCTCCAGGCCCACAACACGCCCGAGACGCCCGACGCCGTCGCGCCGCGCGAGCACGAGGGCGTGACGGTCACCGGCAAGGGCCTGCGCGTCCGGGTCCCGGCCCACTCCTTCGTCACCGTCGAGGCGCCCGTCGCCTGAGCTCGCGGGGCGCCGCCGGCATCGGACGCCGGCGGCGCCCCGCCCTCGGCGACGGGCGGGGCCTCCTCGCGCTTCGCGCCTAATCGGAGCCGAAGGCGGCGTCGAACGAGGCCTCGGGGCGCTCGAAGTTCAGGTCGCGGACGAACCCGACCGCTTCGGCCGCGCCCCGCAGCCGGTCCATCCCGGCGTCCTCCCACTCGATCGAGATCGGACCGGCGTAGCCGATCGCGTTCAGCACCCGGAAGCAGTCCTCCCACGGCACGTCGCCGTGCCCGGTGGACACGAAGTCCCAGCCGCGCCGCGGGTCGCCCCAGGGCAGGTGCGAGGACAGGCGGCCGTTGCGGCCGTCGAAGCGGCGCCTGGTGTCCTTGCAGTCCACGTGGTAGATCCGGTCGCGGAAGTCCCACAGAAACGCCGCCGGGTCGATGTCCTGCCAGACCATGTGGCTGGGATCCCAGTTCAACCCGAACGCGGTGCGGTGCCCGACCGCCTCGAGCGCCCGGTGGGTCGACCAGTAGTCGTAGGCGATCTCGGAGGGATGGACCTCGTGCGCGAACCGCACGCCGACCTCGTCGAAGACGTCCAGGATCGGGTTCCAGCGCGCGGCGAAGTCGTCGTAGCCGGCCTCGATGGTCTCCTCGGGCACCGGCGGGAACATCGCGACGTACTTCCAGACCGAGGAGCCGGTGAAGCCGACGACGGTGTCGACGCCGAGCCGGGCCGCGGCGCGGGCGGTCGTCCGCATCTCCTCGGCCGCGCGGCGCCGCACCCCCTCGGGGTCGCCGTCGCCCCACACGTGCTCGGGCAGGATCGCCTTGTGACGCTGGTCGATCGGGTCGTCACAGACGGCTTGGCCGACGAGATGGTTGGAGATCGTCCACAGGCCGAGCCCGTGCGATTCGAGGATCGACCTGCGTTCGGCCACGTAATCGTCGTCGACGGCGGCGCGGCGCACGTCCAGGTGATCGCCCCAGCAGGCGACCTCGAGTCCGTCGTAACCCCAGCCTGAGGCCAGGCGGCACAGTTCCTCGAACGGCATGTCGGCCCACTGGCCGGTGAACAGTGTGATCGGTCTCGGCATTCCTCAAACTCCTCGGATAGGTCGGTCCGTCGCCGGCGCCCCGGACGGGCAGAGGCGGCCCTGGCGGCGGGGAGGCGGTCAATCGGCTTCCACGCCCCTGAGATGGGCCAGCCCCTCTACGGCGATGGCGTCCTGTGTGGGCGCCAGCGGCCGCCAGATGGAGGCGGCCGTGGCAATCGTTGCATTGTGCGCCGTGAACGACTCGATCACCACCGGGCCGGTGTACCCCGCACGGTCCAGCGCATTCAGGAGAGCGGGCCAATCGAGGTGGTCGCGCCCCGGGGCCCCCCGGTCGTTCGCGCTCACCTGGACGTGGCCGATGCGGCCCGCCGCGCGGCCGATCGCGGCCGGCAGGTCGGTCTCCTCGATGTTCATGTGGTAGACGTCCAGTGCCAGGGCGCACCCGGCCAGGCCCTCCAGGGCCTCCAGCGCCTGGTCGACGGTGTTGATCAGGCTGGTCTCGTAGCGGTTGAGCGGTTCGACGGCGACCGTGACGCCGCGTTCGGCCGCGTACTCGCACACGGGGGCCAGGTGCTCGCGCAGCTCACGGTAGGCCGCGGGGCGGTCGTCGACGCGCCACGTTCGCCCGACCGAGGCGTAGGCCGGTCCGGCGATGACCGGCGATCCCACGGCCGCGGCGGCGTCGACGACGCCGCGCAGGTACTCCCGGGTGGCGGCGACGGTGCGGCCGTCGGCTGCGACGAGCTCGCGCCCGGGCCCCATGACGAGGACGACGGTGGCGTCCAGGCCGAGCGCGCCGAGCAGGTCGGCGGCTCGGCCCGGATCCCAATCGCCGAGGTCCTCCACGGGCAGTTCGATCGTGTCGAAGCCCCATTCGCGGATCCTCGGAGCCAGCCGGGCCAGGGCCTCGTCGTCGAGCGGCGAAGCCCAGACCCACGTGTTGACGCCGATGGAGCGGCTCAACGGTCCCGCCAGGCGTCGGGGAAGCCCGGCAGGTCCTCGCCGCCGAACTTGGCGTAGTGCAGCGAGGGCATGTCGGCGTTGCGCTCCAGGTAGTCGTCGAGTTCGGCCTCGGTGATCGGCTCCTGCGGCAGGACCCACTCGGCGGGGACCTGCTCGCCCTTGAAGATCATCGCGGCGGCCAGGACGGGCGTGCGCCACTGGAAGTTGGAGTAGACCGGGGCGAGCGCGGTCATGCCGGTCTCGTCCCACTTGCGCATGAACGACAGCTCGTCCTCGCCGGTCATGACCGGGTAGGGCTTGCCGGCGTCCTCGAATGCCTCGACGGCGGCCACGGCGCCGTCGCCGGCGTCCATCCAGATGCCGTCGACGTCACCGCGCTGCAGGTACTGGGTGACGATGTCCTTGATCTCGGCCGCGTCGCCGCCGGTGAACTCGTCGCCGAGGACCTCCAGTTCGGAATCGGCGAAGACCTCCTGGGCGGCGGCCCAGCGGTGCTCGAGGACGTCGACGCCGGGCAGGATGCGCAGCGCGAGCACGGTCGAGCCCGGCTCGAGGTTCTCGACGAGGAACTCGGCGGCGTCGGCGCCGAAGGCGTAGCCGCCGATCGGGTGGATGAAGGTGACGGCGCAGTCGGTGTTGACGCCCCGGTCGAAGACGATCACCGGGATGCCCGAGTCGCACGCGGTCTGGACGGCGGGCGTGAGGGTCGCGGTCGTCGACGGCGAGATGATGAGCGCGTCGCATTCACCGGAGTCGACGAAGGCCTGGATGTCGGAGATCTGCTTCTCGTCGTCGTCGGCGGCGTCCGAGTGGCGGAACTCCCCGATCTCACCGGCCTCTTGGAGGACCTCGACCTGCTGCTGCATGGTGAT
>Ga0079224_100011758_pt1 | contig 12082 bp, 10 predicted proteins | sample Stecom2015_FD_80414 | JGI IMG/M metagenome (GOLD analysis project Ga0079224, IMG submission 80414) | Agricultural soil microbial communities from Utah to study Nitrogen management - Steer compost 2015 | ecosystem: Environmental > Terrestrial > Soil > Agricultural land | place: USA: Utah... | reverse complement strand
GACGAGGCGAAAACGCAGTATGGAAGATCTTCTCCGGTGTCGGCGAAATGATAGGTGCGATCTTCTGCGCGCGGGTCGCTCGCCCAAGCTCGCTGAGACGGCTGTGCGTAAGCGGCTTGGAAGCCGAGCGCGACGATGAGGCAGGACGCGAGCGCCGCGATGGCTGCCTGTCGCGGCGAGCGAAGCTCGAGTCGCATGAGTGTTCCCCCTTTCGTGTTGGTCGTTCGTATGTCGGCCCGAGAGTCGGCTATGCGGGCACACGGTGTCAACGGGGCGGGACGCGCAGAGAGCGCCGGATTTCTCGAATAGCTACTTAAGAAATCTTGCGCAAGCCGCAAAACTTCTATGGGCGGCGCCTCTTCGCTAAATTGTGCGAGTCCCGAGCGCGTTCCGATGCGTGTCGGAGTCGGCGTCGGGAGTCGGCCGATTCGGAGGGGGGGAGACCAGTATTTGCACACGGACTGGATAACGGGCTCGCGGGGGCAACGTTGAGAATGCGAGAATCGGCGAACGGCCCGAGCGCGCTCTCGGGCCTCCGCAGGATGCGACTTCGCGGGAGACGACGTCACTATGGTTCGACTTTCTAAGCTTCTGATCGTGCTCGGGCTTCTGGCAGGGGGCGGAACGGCGTCCGCGCACCACTCGGCGCCGGTTTTCTACAAGGTCGACGAGCGGATCACGATCGAGGGTACCGTCAAGGAGTTTCGGTTCACGAACCCGCACGCGATCCTGAAGCTCGAGGTCGAAGGCGAGGGCGGCGAGAAGCAGGAGTGGACGGCCGAGACGACGTCGCCTTCGGTCTTGCGCAGACGAGGCTGGAGCCAGTCGAGCTTCAAGCCCGGCGAGAAGGTGAAGCTCGAAGGGATGCCTTCGATCGACGGGAGCTTCCTGATTCGCATCACGCGTGCCTTCCGAGAGGACGGCACGGAGATCGGCTTGCCGCCGGGAACGAATAACTGACATGCGCACGCTCAACGTTTTCTTCGCGATCGGCGGCTGCGCGCTCGCGCTCGCGTTCGCGCCGAAGGATCTTCACGCCCAGGCCCCGGAGGGGCACGGGATCGCAGGCTTCTGGTCGCTGGCGCCGGGGCCGACGCCGCCTCGCCGTGCGCCGACGCCCGCCGAGGCCGAGCTGATCGCCCTGTTCCCCGAAGGCACGGTGCTCCTCGCCGACGCGGGAGCGGTCGAGTTTCCGCCGGGAGATTACGGCGGCCTCGAAGTGCACGAGCACCTGCGCGAGGCGGCGAAGGATTACGATCCCGCGAATCAGACGGACCCGTCGTTGACGTGTCGTCCGCCCAGCGTGATCTACGCGATGCAGGGGCCGTTTCCGATCGAGATCTTCGAGGGCCGCGACCTCATCGTCATCAAGCTCGAGTACTTCGACCTCGTGCGGATCGTCTTCATGAACGAAACGGAGCACCCGGACGATTGGCCCCATTCGCACACCGGTCATTCGTTCGGGCGCTGGGAAGGCGACACGCTCGTCGTCGACACGGCGAAGCTCTCGCCCGCCACGCTGTTCAACAACGGCGTCGATCACAGCGAGGACGTGCGGCTGCTCGAGCGCTTCCGCCTCGCGGACCCGAACACCCTTATCGTCACGCAGGAATTCGAGGACCCGGGCTCGTTCGTCGGAAGGGCCGCGCGGATCATGACGTTTCGCCGCGGCGACGACCACGTCTACCCGTACGATTGCGATCCGACGTACGGCATCGCGATCGAGTCTCGCCAGGGACGCGATTAGGACGGCGGACGCCGCATCGAGCTCGTAGCCCGCGAGGCGTTCGCCCCCTCCATGAGCAACCCCGTTCAATCGCTCGTCGACCTCGCGCACGGCCATATCGCGGCACGCTGCCTGCATGTGATCGCGGAGTTCGGCGTCGCGGATGCGCTCGACGAGGAACGCACCTCGGCCGCCGTGCTCGCCGAGCGGACCGGTCTCGACGCCGACGCGTTGAACCGGATGCTCAGGCTCCTCTCGACGCATGGCGTCTTCGCGTACGAAGACGGCGGATATGTTCATACGGCGGCATCGCGCTTGCTCCGCAGCGACCATCCGCAGTCGCTCCGGTCTTTCGTACGAATGCACGGGCTCGAGCCGATGTGGGGAGGCTTCACGGCGCTCGCGCACGCGGCGCGAACCGGCAAGCCCGCGGGCGGCTGGCCGGCGATGCTCGACTACCTTCGCGAGCACCCGAAGGACGGCGCGGTGTTCAACGAGGCGATGGTCGGCAAGTCACGGCGAGCGGTGCCCGCGATCATCGAAGCGTACGATTTCAGCCGCTGCGAGCGGATCGCGGACATCGGCGGCGGGCATGGGCATCTTCTGCGCGCGATCCTCGAGCACGTGCCGCACGCCACGGGCGTGCTGTTCGACCTGCCTCAGGTCGTCGCCGAAATCGCCCATCTGCGATCGGCTCGCTTCGAGACGATCGCGGGCGACTTCTTCACCGACCCGCTGCCCGCAGCGGACACGTACCTGCTCATGGACTTGTTGCACGACTGGCCGGACGACCGCGCGGCGCGGATTCTCGCCGCGCTGCGGCGCGCGGCACCGGTCGGAGCGCGAGCGCTGATCGTGGAAGCGCTGATCGGGGAGGGTCCCGGCCGGGAGTTCGGCAAAGTGCTCGACGTGATCATGCTCGCCACCACGGGCGGCCGCGAACGGACCGTCTCGGAGCACGAAGAGCTGCTCCGGAGCGTCGGCTTCGAGCTCGAGCGCGTCATCCCCACACGGTCGAATTACTCGATCGTCGAGGCCGTTGCAAAGCCTTCCTAACCGCCCCGTACCCCCGCGCTTCTCGATTCGCATCTTTCCCGTTTCTCGAAGCCCGGAACCGGTATAGAGTCTCTGATGCGCCGGACGGTCGCGGCCACGCGCCCGTGTCTCGGCGTTGAACGTCTCATGCTCGAGGGGGAGAAGCAATGAGAAGGTCTGTAGGTACCGTAGGCGGGCTACGGCGGTCGCCGCTCGCTCGCGAAGTCCTGCTCGGTCTCGTCGGCGGCGGTGCGCTTGCCGCCGGTGCGGCTCACGCGCAGCTCGAAGAAGTCATCGTCACGGCCGAGCGGCGCGAGATGTCGCTTCAAGATACGCCGATCTCGGTCGTCGCGTTCACGGGGGAGGGCCTGGAGTTCAAGGGCGTACGCGACATGATGGAGCTCGCGAACGCCACCCCGAACCTCGATATCAAGGGTTCTCGAGGCACGGGTAATACGTCGCCGAATTACCAGATTCGCGGCGTAGGCGGCGGAGGAGGTGCAACCGGAGAGCGCGGCGTCGGGTTCTACATCGACAACGTCTTCATGCCCAGGACCACGGGGCCGGTGATGCGCGTTCTCGACGTGGAACGTATCGAGGTGCTTCGCGGCCCGCAAGGCACGCTGTTCGGCCGAAACAGCACCGGCGGCGCGATCCGCGTGTTCAGCCGACAGCCTCACGCGGAGCGCGAAGGATACCTGCGCGTCACCGGCGGCAATTTCGATCACTTCGACATCACGGGCATGATCAACGTGCCGCTCAGCGACGAAGTGTTCTTTCGCGCCCAGGCGGCACGGCTCCGTCAAGACGGCTACGTTCGGCGCGGACCGCAGAATCTCGGGGACTCCGAGGATACGATTCTTCGGCTGCAGCTCGCTTGGGAGCCGAGCGATAAGGTGACCGCACGATTCGGCGTGCTGCACACCGACTCGGAATCGGAAGGCAGCCCGACGGACATGGTCCGTTTCAATATGGAACCGGCCTGTCCGTTCGACGCAGCGAACCCGTATATCTGCTGGGAAGGCAATTACGCCGACTGGATGTCGGATTTCCTCGAGCAGTTCGGTCAGGAACGGCTGCGACACGATGATCCGAGGCTCTTGCTCGACGATTTCACGATGCCGGACTTCTGTTTCCTGGACGGCCCGGATCCCGATTGGGACGACCTGTGCCGGCAGTGGAACAAGAACGATTATCTCCAGGTGGACGCGAATATAACCTGGCGGATCGGTGATCGCGTCACGATGATCTCGACGACGGGGATCTCCGAGTTTTCGAGCGACGGCGTGAGCGACTGGCAGCTCCTTGGCATGGAGCATCGCCGTGAACAGGTGGAATCCGAGGTCTTCTATCAGGAGTTTCAGTTCAACCTCGATCTGCTGGACGGTGGATTGTCGTTCGTGACGGGCTTGAATTACTTCCGTGAGGATTCGGAGTCGCCGCGAAATGCGTTGCTGACGGCGTATGGCTCGAGCACCTTCAACCCGATGACGGGCGGCAACCCCAACGGGAATCAATGGGGTTGCCCTGGCACGGATCCCTTCTGCGCGGAGCCGCGGCTTCGCGTCAGCGGGGATAACGAAACGCGGCAAACGGCCGAAGCCTACGGCGTGTTCGCCAATGCGACGTGGCACGCGACCGACCGGCTCAACGTGACGCTCGGTCTACGCTTCTCGCACGATAGCAAGGATTTCACGAGCACCGAGTACGCGTCTGATCTTTTCATTCCCGAGGACGGGGTGTCGACGACCGTGCGCGGCGACGATAGCTGGACCGAGGTCGATCGCCGGGCGACGATCGACTATCGGATCACGGACGATGTGATGGCGTACGTCACGCACTCGAAGGCGTTCCGCGCCGGATCGTTTACCGCACCCGCGGCTCAATGCGTGGAGCAAGTCACCCCTTGCCCGTACCACGTTCGTCCGCCGGCCGCGGCGATACCTCCGGAAAGGCTGATCAACAACGAGGCCGGTATCAGGACCGAGTGGCTCGACGGACGATTGCGGTTCAACGCCACGTACTTCGACATGGACTTCACTAACCGACAGGGCGCGTCCGCGGTTCCGGACGATGCGGCGCCGACGGGGTTCGTCATTCAGCTCGTCAATCAGGGGGACGTGGATCTCGACGGCATGGAGCTCGAAGCGTCGTTTGCGTTGACCGAACGGCTCATGCTCGACGCGTCGGCGGGCTGGGTCGATTACAGGATGCACGATCCGTGTGTGAACAACGGATTCTTCCTGTTCCTGCCCCCCGTCGACCGCAGCGTCACTTGGGGCGGCCGGTACAACGTGCCGATCGCGGGCGGCGGAAGTCTCTCGATCGGTTTGAGCTACTCCCGGATAGGCCCTCAGGAGACGCACTCGGGCGGCATGACGGAGGAACAGGCGGCAGCCTTGAATTGCCCGTCCGCCACGCCGACTTGGTTCCGCGACTCGCGGTATCGGCTCGACGGATATGCGTTGTTGAATGCGGTGGTGCGCTATACGAGCCGGGATGGGCGCTGGACGGCCTCGTTGTACGGCAATAACCTGACGGACGAAATCTACGCTAACAACGCGCAATCGTTCGGACGAGGCTACTGGACGGCCGGCGGGCCGACGATCGGCATCAACTCGGTGATGCGGAGCGCCGTGGCGGAGTATCGAGGCCGGCCGCGCGAGTTCGGCATCACGCTGCAATACAACTTTTATTGATCGAGAAGAGGCGCGCGCCGCGAGGCGCGCGCCCGTTTCGACCGCACTACATCCGACGGAGCGCGGAGCACCTGCTCATCGCGATCCAGCCGCTTCCGTATCGGCTTGGAATGCGGCCGTGCCTTGCCCGGCCGCATGACGAGGCTTGCCCGCGCGAAGTGCATAGCGCAGGGAATATGCTTCGGCTTATTTCGTCTAGCTGCCTCTGAAGCCGTGGCGTACGCTCATCGCGTGAGGAATCAGTCGGAGGGCGTACGTGATGGCGAGCATCATCGACGAGCTGTTGAAGAACAACGAACGCTATGCTGCGGGCGAGGCGGTGCATGAATCCAAGCATCCCGGGAAACAGAAGATTCAGCCGGCGAAGCGGCTTGCCGTCGTCGCGTGCATGGACGCTCGCATCGATGTCGAGGATCTGCTCGGCCTTCGCACCGGAGACGCTCATGTCATTCGCAACGCCGGCGGGGTCATCAACGAGGATGCGATTCGCAACCTCGTCATCTCGCACCACTTGCTCGACACGAAGGAGTTCGTGCTGATTCACCACACGCGCTGCGGCATGCTCGCGTTCACCGACGATCTGCTCAAGGCGGGCCTCGAGGGCGATCAGGCGGCCGAGAAGGCGCTCGCGCACGCGACCGGACGGGCGTTCGTGAGCCCCGGACAATCCGCGGCCTCACCTGCAGCCTTTCATGCGTTTCGCGGCGATCCGCATCCGCTCGACGCCGACGACGAGCAGGCACGAGAACGGCTGCGCTGGGACGTGCGACGGGGCATCTCCGCGATTCTGAACCACCCGTGGCTGCCGACGAGCGGACCGGGCGCGATCTCCGTGCGCGGCTTCATCTACGACGTCGACACGGGCAAGCTGGAGGAGGTCAGTTACCCGGGGCCGATCGGACCTGCCTCATGAGAAGCGCGGCGCGGATCGCCGCCGCGGGGGATGGTCAATCGACGAAGAGGGACTTCCACAGCATCGCGTGAACTCCCAGATTGCCGTCGACGAGCTGAGTGATGCGAAGATCGACCGCGACGCTCGTGAGCATGTAAGCATCGTCGGCCGACAAACCCTTTTCGGTCTGCAGAAAATCGATCATCTCCCGTACCGCGATCCGCGCGGCTTCGAGCAGATCCTCGTGCATGCCCATCGTGATATAGGCCTCGGGAGTTTCCGCCCGAGGCCACTCGAGGGTCATGTCCTTCCGGACGTTGAGCTGGAAAGTCCCGATCAGCGAGGTTTCGAGCGCAGTCAAGCTGACCTCGCCGTCGCCTTGAGCCGCATGACCGTCGCCGGCATGGAACAATGCGCCCGGTACGTGCACCGGAATGAACAGCGTCGTGCCCGCGACGAGCTCCTTGTTGTCGAGGTTCCCGGCGTGTTTCCAGGGCGGCACGCTGCTCAAGCGTCCGACTTCCGGAGGCGGCGCGACGCCCATGCTCCCGAAGAACGGTCGGAGCGGAATCTCGATACCGTCGCTGAATATCGCCACGCCTCGCTCGAGATCGAGCTCGAAGACTCGCGTTCTGCTGTGAGGGAAGTCATCGGGGAGTAGGCCGCGGCCGGCAAAGGTGTTCGTCGCATAGGGGACGGCCGGCCGCACCGAGAGAATGCGGACTTCCAGCACGTCGCCGGGTATCGCGCCCTCGATGTAGATCGGGCCCGTGAGGATGTGTGGGCCTTCCCTAGCGACCTCCCGATGAACGTCGCGCAGTGCCGTTTCGACGTCCTCAGGCGCGACGCCGGCGGCTTCGAGCTCGTCCGGGCCGGTCACGATCAGGGTATGCACTTCGACGGTCTCGCCCGATTCGATGCGCAGCACGGGTTCCGATGCGGCGTCGTAGTAGCCCCACACCACCGTGCTTGGTGTCGCCGGCAGACGATGCTGAGCGTGCGCGAAGGAAGGCGGCAGGACGAGCAATATGACCGCGAACCACGATTTTCTCATTGTGCAGTCCCCCCCGATTGACGCAGCTCGACCGAGTCGGTCGGAATCTCGGTTGCCTCGTCGTGGTAGGCGCAGTATAGCCGCGGGCGAAAGGCCAGGGTCGAAACGGTGACGAGCGGGGGAGACCGTGTGGCACCGTTCTTGCTGCATGCATCGCTGACGCGATCGGTGCTCCTGAGTCGTTCCGATGCACGGATCTCGCGAGTGCCGCAGGAGAGAGGGGCCGCCGATGACGGCGTTCGAGCGACTCGTCGCGACACTGAACTATCCTCTTTACGTCGTGACCGCCGCCGTGGAAGGTGAGCGCGCGGGCTGTCTGATCGGCTTCGCGACGCAGTGCAGCATTCATCCGCCGCGATTCCTCGCATGCCTCTCGAAGAAGAATCACACGTATGCGCTCGCGCGGAGCTCGGGCGTCCTGGCGGTGCACGTCGTCGAGGACCGGCACAAGCATCTTGCGGAGCTTTTCGGCGGAGAGACCGGTGACGAGGTCGACAAGTTCGCTCGAGTGCGGTGGCACTCGGCGCACGGTGTACCGATCCTCGAGGATTGCGAGCGTTGGTTTGCGGGAGCGGTGCTCCGGAAGCTCGATCTCGGCGATCATGTCGGTTTTCTGCTCGAGCCTCTGGACACGGCCTCGAGCAAGGGAGCCGATCAATTGACCTACCAGGAGGCGCGCGACATAGAGCCCGGTCACAAGCCGTGAGCGGGGAACGTCATCGCCGCTCGGGCGTCGAGGCGAGCGTCATGCGGCAGGACGAGCGGGAGAAACCCCTGTTGCGGATCCTCCCGGGTCCGTCAATGCACGTGCCGCTGCAAGGGCTCTACCTGGGTGAGCCGCTCGGGCCGCCGCTCGCTGCCGGGAGACGTTTCGTCTACGCGAACTTCATTGCGAGCTTGGACGGGCGGATCTCGCTGCCGGCGCCTTCGAGCGATCGGCTCACCGTGCCGGCCGCGATCGCGAACCCGCGCGACTTTCGTCTCTTTCAGGAGCTCCTGGCGAGCGCGGACGTGCTCATCACGAGCGGACGATACGTTCGCGGGCTCCCGCGCGGCGTCTCCTCTCGCAGCTTTCCGCTGAGCACGAAGCCTCGGTACGCGGACTTGCACGAGTGGCGCCGCGTGCGGGGTTTACCGCCGCAGCCCGCCGTCGCCATCGTCACCGCAAGTCTCGACCTTCCGTCTCTCGGCGCGCTCGCGGCATCCGGCCGCCGCGTCTACGTCGCGACCGGTAACGCCGCAGATCGACGCAGAGCGGCCGCGCTCGAGTCGGAGGGAGCGGGCGTGCTCAGGGTCGGTGAAGGCATTCGCGTGCAAGGCCGCAGGCTAATCGAGGCGCTATCCCGTGAGGGGCACCGGAACATCGCATTGATCGGCGGCGGAGAGATCCTGAGGACGCTGCTCGTCGATGGCGTGCTCGATCGCCTGTACTTGACGTTGGCCTGCCGCGTTCTCGGCGGGGCGACGTTCGACACGTTGCTTACGGGCCCGCAGCTCGATCCGCCGGCGCGTTTCGAGCTCGGCGCGCTGCTTTACGACGAGGGAGCCGGAGGCGTCGACCAGCTTTTCGCGATCTTGGACGCGAAACGCTGACGGGCGCCCTTCGACCTCGCTCGAGCGAGGTCGATACGGCCGCGGCGATATGCGTTCGTCATTCGACAGCGAACGCGAGGAGCACGTTGCCGGGGCGCCCGACGAAGCCGGCGTTGCCCGAAAGCACGTAGAGCATGCCGTCGGCGACCACGGGACCGGGGCCGTCGAACGATGCTCCTCGGCCCTCGACGCCGTTGACGGTCTCGAACGTGCGATTCGCGTCGAACGTCCAGATCACCTCGCCGGTATCGGCCGCGTAGGCGCGCAGGCCTCCGTCGGCGGAGCCCGAGAACACCGCGCCCGGAATGGCCGTGACGGCCGCGGATTGCGTCGCGCTGCAGCCCGGACCCTGCGAGCACAGAAGCGGCTGCGGAGGCGTGTACCAGATACGTTCCCCGGTCCGGATGTCGATCGCGTGAATGCCTCCGGTTTCCTCGTTGCGGTAGCCGCCGACCGCGACGTACATGCGGTCGCCTTCGACGGCGCTGCCCCACACGCCGCCGACGGCACTGCCGGGGCCCGCACGGTAGCTCCAGAGCAGCTTGCCGTTAGCGTCGGGATCGAGGCCGTAGACCATGCCGGACTTCTGCGGAATGACGATGATGTCTTTGCCTTCCGACGTCGTCGTGAGGATCGGCGACGCCGAGAAGTCGAGGTCGGGGCCCTGCACGGTCGGGCAATTCGGGTTGTCGTCGACGTCGTCGCAGCTCATCAGCCAGACATCCGGCGTGAGCTGGTTGACCCACACCATCTCGCCGGTTTTCATGTCGAACGCGATGACGGCATCGGTCGTCGGCGGCGTCGTGCCTAGATCGGCATACGCGGGGCCGGTTCCGGAATAGATCAGGCCGCGTTTCACGTCGACCGTCGGCGCGTTCCAGATGCCGACGCCGGCCGGGCCATACAGCTGCACGCCCTTCGTGCTCTTACCGCGCGGCTTGGGCTCGTCGACCGTATAAGTTTTCCAGACGATCTCGCCGGTCTTGGCGTCGACGGCCGTCATGCTGCCGCGGAATGTGCAGCACGCGTACTCGGGATCCGCGCCGCTCATCGCTTCGCCGATCCCCGTCATCGGAACGTACAGCATGCCGTCGTGCAGAGTTAATGCACCGGTGCCGCGACGGGAGGGATGGTCCTCGACCTGGGTGCGCCAGATCAGCTCGCCGGTATCCGCATCGAGCGCGTAAACGTTCGCGCGGCTGTCGACGAAATACACGGCATAACCTTCGCGGCCGTCGTCGAACGTATGAGGGCCGACCGACGTCGCGCTGCGAAGCCCGGCCTCCGGGAAGAATTGCCAATGCGTGCAGCCCGTCTTTGCATCGAGCGCATAGACTGCACCGGCCTGCGAGCCGACGAACAGTCGGCCGCCGATCACCGACGGCTGGCCGCGCGCCTGCTGCTCGCGCGGCAGGCCGTAGGCCCACTTGAGCTTGAGGCGCGGCACGTCGTCGACCGTCAGGCCTCCCTTCTCGGCCGGCTGGAAGCGCGTGTTCGTGGTGGTCGGTCCCCAGCCGTTCCAGGAGGGTACGAGACCGGACGGAAGCCGCGGCGTGGACTCGCAGTGGCCTTCGCTGACGTAGAAAGGGGATTCCGTATCGACCTCGGCCGCGCAGATTCCGCACCCGAGCGCGAGCGCGGTGAAGGAGGTCAGCATCGGGAACGTGAGCTTACGCTGGTTCTCGTTCATCGGAGCGTTCCGTTGTCGTTGGGCCGGACCGAGGTCCGGCATTATCTGCGCCGCAATCTCGCGAAATCGTACCACGCCGTTCCGGACGCGATGTGCACGCGCAGAAGGCTCTCGGGCGGGCCGAAGAGTGCCTGGGGCGTTGAAACCGTAGCGTCCTCGCGATTGCCGCCGAAGCTCGACGAGCGGCGAGCGAGTGGAGCGCATCGCCTCATACGTGAACGAAAGGCGGATGGAAACGGAGGCGGTGTCGGCATTTCTTACGATCTGCCGCTTCGGCCGCTGCAGAGGGCAGGCGCTCATTTAACGTAATTCTTCGACTGCCAGGGGAGAGTGTGATGCGCTTCACGAAAAAGCTGGAAGGTAGCGGGCGTTCGCGGCTCGGCCAGCCGTGCATCGACACTTGGCATGATTGCTGCTTTAGAAGGACCGAGGTCTTTCTGGAGAGCAGCTGCAGTGGACAACGAAAAGATCAAGGGATGGCTCGCTACCGCGGCACTTCTCGCCTTCGGCGTCTTTGGCGGCTCGTCGGCTTCCGCGGCGCCTATCATGATCGACTTCACGGATGCATCGTGGCTCGCAGCGCAGGGCCAAACGACCTATTCGCGTACGTACGGGTCCGTGGAGGTGACGCTTTCGGCAACCGGTGCGATGACCTTCAATGCCAGCGAAGCGCCGAACGCGCCCGTGGCCGACCTGGCGCTCCACGGTGACGGCATCGGAATCGGAAATGACGAGATCAGCTGGCTCGAGCGCATGGACGTCTATTTCAGCGCGCCGGTCACGGTGCTCGGCTATTACTTCCTGGACTTTTTCGCGGGCGAGGGCCCGAACGGCGGTGGTGAGCTCGCCACGGTCGTGATGGACGGGATCTCGTTCGTCGACGAGGGACATGCGACCGACGGAATCGGTTACTACTCGCGTGACGTTTCGGTGGTGACGACCGCGATCTCGTTCCTCGCCGGACTGACGCAGGGTACGGGCAACTTCAAGTTCAGCGATTTTGCTCTCGCCGGAATCTTGATCGACGACGCCGTGTCGGTTCCGGAGCCGCAAACGCTTGCGCTCTTTGCCGCGGGGCTGCTGGGACTCGTGTTCCTTCGCGAGCGGAGAGCAGTCGCCCAGTTTGCCCGGCGCGGCTAGGCGAGTTGCTCGGCCGCGCGCGACATTCCGCTGGCTGAACGGTCGACGCTAGAGCTATCGTTCTTCGACAACGACCGGTCTACAGATCCGAGCGGTCATCGGAGGCGCCAGGGGCCGAGGAGGTAGAGCCCCTGGGCCGCCTTCGACACTTCGCAGATCACCTCCTTTCGGCCGGTCAGCGTGCTTCGGTCATCGCCAATCGATCCGCCATCGCGCGCCCGACTCGCTCGAGATTACTGTCCGCCGCTTTGAT
>Ga0079224_100011757_pt1 | contig 12082 bp, 7 predicted proteins | sample Stecom2015_FD_80414 | JGI IMG/M metagenome (GOLD analysis project Ga0079224, IMG submission 80414) | Agricultural soil microbial communities from Utah to study Nitrogen management - Steer compost 2015 | ecosystem: Environmental > Terrestrial > Soil > Agricultural land | place: USA: Utah... | reverse complement strand
GTTCATAGCCAATATTAACGGAACGAAGAACAACAGTGTGCTCCGCGATGCTTTGTCGATGCTGGAGAATATGGAGCACCGCGGTGGCAGGGGCTGTCATGCGAAAACAGGGGATGGAGCCGGTATTCTGATTCAGGTTCCGCATGAGTTTTTTGAAGATGAGGCCCGCCGACTCGACTTCGCGCTCCCCGCGCAGGGGAAATACGGTGTGGGAATGGTCTTCTTTCCCCGCGACAAGAAGGTAGCTAATGCCTGCCGCGATATTCTTAAGAAAAATATCATTGCTCTTGGATTTGAATTGATCGGCTTCCGGCCAGTGCCGGTAGACCATACAGTGCCGGGTCCTGATGCAGCACAGGTTGAGCCTGTGATTGAACAGGTTTTTGTCAAGTCTAAAGGCGATGCCATCCCCGACGAGGCTCTCGAACGCAAACTTTTTGTACTTCGCAATTACACGTCACACCGTGTTGCGAGCGAGGTGAATGGCAACAATACGGAGTTTTACATAGCAAGTTTTTCGTCGCGCACCCTTATCTACAAAGGGCAATTGCGTACTGAACAACTTCGCAGTTACTTCAAGGATCTTCAGGATGATCGACTGCGTACAGCGATAGCGTTGGTTCACTCGCGCTTCTCTACAAACACCTTTCCGAACTGGAAGCTGGCGCAGCCTTTCCGTTTTATCGCCCACAATGGGGAAATCAATACGATCAGAGGAAACGTCAACAAGATGAAGTCGAAGGAAGCGCTGTTCCGTTCGACCCTCTTTACTGACGAAGAGCTGAAGATGGTTTTGCCGGTAACGAGCCCCGAAGGTTCCGACTCGGCTAACCTTGATGCGCTGGTAGAAATGCTTGTGCTTGCAGGTCGCCCCATCCCCCACGTTATGATGATGCTCGTGCCGGAAGCCTGGCAGGACAACAAGCTGATGGATCCGCACCGCAAGGCATTCTATAAGTACCATGCTTCTATGATGGAGCCGTGGGACGGTCCCGCCGCGCTTGTCTTTACCGATGGTCAGCGCATCGGTGCAACACTCGACCGCAACGGACTTCGTCCGCTCCGCTATTGCGTTACCCGTTCAGGTCGCGTGGTGATGGCCTCCGAAGCAGGAGCGTTTCCCGTGCCGCCGAAAGATGTCCTGGAAAAGGGAAGAATTACCCCGGGGAAGATGATGCTCATCGACCTCGAACAAGGCAAAGTTTTCGACGACGAGAAGGTAAAGCGCTCGGTTTACGAGGGCAAGCCGTATTACCAGTGGATTATCGAAAATCGCCTCAAGCTAAGGCTGGAGCCGGAGCAGGAGTATTATGAAGATAACTTTGATCCCAAGACGCTGACGCAACGGCAAAATGCCTATGGTTACAGCGCTGAGGATCTTAAGACGATTCTCGTTCCTATGGCCAAAAGCGGATATGAGCCGATTGGCTCAATGGGTGACGACACACCGCTGGCTGTACTTTCGAAGGAGAGCCGTCATATCTCAAACTACTTCAAGCAACATTTCGCCCAGGTAAGTAATCCACCGATTGATCCGATTCGCGAGCGCCTGGTGATGTCGTTGTTCACCCGCATCGGCCAAAGCCTCAACGTACTCGAGGAAACGCCCCAGCATACGAATCAGATACATATATCGCAGCCTGTTCTGCTGAACTCCGATCTGGAGAAACTCAAGCACCTTCCCGCGCACGGTTTCGACTACTCTATTCTGAGGTCAGTATTCGTTGCCGATGGAAAACCCGGACGGCTCCGTGAGGCACTCGATCGTATCTGCCTGGAAGCGGAAAAGGCAATCCATAGCGGAAAAAAAGTCATCGTTATTTCTGACCGGAAAATCGGCCCTGAATATGCGCCGATCCCGTCGTTGCTTGCTGTTGGGGCGGTTCATCACTATTTGGTGGAGAAACGAATTCGTACGCACGCCGGCCTGCTTGTAGAGGCTGGTGATGTATGGGAAGTTCATCACTTCGCCACGATCATTGGTTACGGAGCCAGCGCTGTTAATCCTTATATGGCGTTCGAGACAATCCACGCCCTGAACAAGGACGGGTTGCTGGGTAATATCACCGATGAGCAAGCCTACAAAAATTTCCAGAAGGCCATTGGAAACGGACTGCTCAAGGTCATGTCGAAAATGGGTATCAGCACCCTGCAGTCGTATCAGTCGGCTCAGATTTTTGAAGCCCTGGGATTGAGCAGCGAAGTAATCGAGAAGTGCTTCCGCGGAACAACGAGCCGTATTGAAGGACTCTCATTTGACGACCTCGCCGAAGAGGTTCTGGTACGCCATTCACTTGCTTTCAAGCGTGAAACTGCACCGCTTCAGCTCGGAGGTGTATATCAATGGAAGCGACGCGGTGAAAAACACCTTTTCAGTCCCGATGTTATTCACTTGCTCCAGCACTCGACAAAGACGAACAACTACGAAGCCTACAAGAAATATACGGAGAAGATCGACGATCAGACGAAGAATCCGCTGACGTTGCGTGGACTGTTCGAGTTCAAAGAACGCAATCCTATCTCTATCGATGAGGTAGAGCCGATCGAGGCGATCATGAAGCGTTTTGCTACAGGGGCTATGTCGTTTGGGTCTATCTCACATGAGGCGCATACGACTTTGGCCATAGCCATGAACCGAATCGGTGGCAAGAGCAACAGCGGTGAAGGAGGAGAGGACGAAGTACGTTTTGAACGAAAAGCGAACGGCGATTGGGAACGCTCGGCTATCAAGCAGGTGGCATCAGGTCGGTTCGGCGTTACGAGCTACTACCTTGCCAATGCAGATGAGATCCAGATCAAAATGGCCCAGGGTGCCAAGCCCGGAGAGGGCGGTCAGCTGCCCGGTCATAAAGTGGACGAGTGGATCGGAAGGGTCAGACACTCCACCCCCGGAGTAGGTCTGATTTCGCCTCCTCCGCACCACGATATTTATTCGATCGAAGATCTGGCGCAGCTAATCTTCGACCTCAAGAATGCCAATCGTCATGCACGCATCAACGTCAAGCTTGTGTCGCAGGCGGGTGTGGGTACGGTAGCTGCGGGTGTTGCAAAAGCCAAGGCCGATGCGATACTTATCTCGGGTGCGGATGGTGGTACGGGTGCATCGCCTATCAGTTCAGTTCGCCATGCCGGTCTCCCTTGGGAACTCGGTCTGGCTGAGGCCCATCAAACTCTTGTAAAAAATAATCTTCGCAGCCGCGTAGTTCTTCAGACCGATGGGCAGATCCGGACGGGTCGTGACATCGCAATTGCCACGCTTCTCGGTGCCGAAGAATGGGGTGTTGCAACGGCGGCCCTGGTGGTTGAAGGGTGTATCATGATGCGGAAGTGTCATTTGAACACTTGCCCGGTAGGTATCGCTACACAGGATGAAGAACTCCGACGGTTGTTCACAGGTGATCCCGACCATGTCGTGAACTTCTTCCGCTTCCTCGCACAGGATCTCCGCGAAGTGATGGCTCAACTCGGCTTCAGGACAATCAATGAAATGGTTGGTCGCAGTGACGTGTTGCGTGTCCGTCAGGACATTGAGCACTGGAAAGTGAAGAAGCTCGATCTCTCCCCCATCCTCTACAGGGAACCCGCACGCGACCACGTCGGCGTGTACAAGCAGATCGAGCAGGACTTCGAACTTGAAAAGGTACTCGATTGGAAGCTGGTTGAAGCAGCCAAAGCGGCGATTGATGAAGGGGAGCCGGTGCAACAGAGATTTAGCATCCGCAATATCGACCGCTCAGTAGGGGCGCTGCTTTCAAATGAAGTGTCGAAGAAATACAAGGCAAAAGGTCTTCCCGACAACACGATTCACTTTACGTTTAAGGGATCTGCCGGACAAAGCTTTGGCGCGTTTCTGGCGCCGGGCCTCACCTTCGAACTCGAAGGCGAAGCGAACGACTACTTCGGCAAAGGCTTGTCTGGAGGAAGGTTGATCGTATATCCCGATAAGGAAGCAACGTTGAAACCGGAAGACAATATTATTATCGGTAACGTGGCCTTTTACGGCGCAACTTCTGGCGAAGCTTTCATTCGCGGACAGGCAGGTGAGCGCTTCTGTGTACGGAATTCCGGCGTACGTGCCGTTGTTGAAGGCGTCGGCGATCACGCTTGTGAGTACATGACGGGTGGTCGGGTCGTTATTCTCGGCAAGACGGGTCGCAACTTTGCAGCGGGTATGAGCGGAGGTATCGCCTATGTATTCGATACGGAAAACGACCTTGAGAAACTTTGTAACAAAGACATGGTCGGTCTTGAGCGTATGACGGAACAAGATGAGGAGGAAGTACGCGGCCTCATCGAATCACACTTCCGGTTTACAGGCAGCGACCCGGCCGAATGGATTCTTGAGAACTGGGATATCGCGAAGTCACTTTTCATTAAAGTGATGCCCAAAGACTACAAAGCCGTTCTTGAAAAACAGAAGGCGAAAGCTGCAGCCAAAGTTGTGGCCTAACGAGAAAGAATTTAAGCACTACAACCAGACCAAACCAAATATTATGGGTCAGATAGACGGGTTTATGAAGTTCCGCAGGCAGATGCCAGAGTCTCGCACTCCTCAGGAGCGCCTGAAAGACTACAAGGAGATCTACAAGCCGCTGGACAAAGAAAAGTTAAACGAGAACGCAGCCCGATGTATGGATTGCGGCGTGCCATTCTGCCACAATGGATGTCCGCTCGGGAACAACATTCCTGATTTCAACGATGCCGTCTATCAGGGTCGCTGGGAGGAAGCTATTCGTGTTCTGAGTGAGACGAATAATTTCCCCGAATTTACAGGCCGCATTTGTCCCGCACCGTGCGAAGCGAGTTGTGTCCTTAGCATCAACAACGATGCTGTCACTATCGAATACATTGAGAAGACGATCGCCGAGAAAGCCTTCGAATTAGGCTATATCAAACCGACGCCTCCGAAGCAACGTACAGGCAAACGCATCGCTGTCGTTGGATCTGGTCCTGCCGGATTAGCTGCGGCCGCTCAACTGAACAAGGCGGGCCACTGGGTCTCCGTGCTGGAAAGAAGTGACCGGATTGGCGGCCTCCTTCGTTATGGCATTCCTGATTTCAAACTCGAGAAGTCGGTGATCGACCGCCGAATTCGAATCATGGAGCAGGAGGGCGTAGTGTTTAAGACCAATGCGAATGTTGGAGTCAACGTAAGCGCGCAAGCGTTAAAGGATGACTTCGATGCAATCCTCCTCTGTGGAGGTGCGTCAGCTCCCCGCGATCTCAATATCCCCGGACGCGATCTCAAAGGTGTTCATTTTGCTATGGAGTTTCTGCCGCAGCAGAACAAACGTGTTGCGGGTGACAAGATTTCAAGCGGTGAGATTCTCGCTACGGGAAAGAACGTCGTTGTTATCGGTGGTGGTGATACAGGATCTGATTGCGTTGGGACTTCTAACCGTCAGGGTGCCAAGAGCGTGACGCAAATAGAATTGCTGGCGAAGCCTCCCGCGCAACGGAATGTCGATAACCCCTGGCCTTTGTGGCCGATGGTGCTGACGACGTCGTCGTCTCATGAAGAGGGCGTCGAAAGGAAGTGGGCTATTCTCACCAAGGAGTTTATTGGCGACGCTGAAGGTAATCTGAAAGGCCTGCGTGTAGTGGAGATCAAGTGGGGTAAGACAGCGGAAGGTCGTATGGGATTCGAAGAGATTGAGGGTACTGAGCGAGTTCTCCCGTGCGAATTGGCGTTGCTCGCCGTAGGTTTTGTCGGAGCCGAGAAAGGCGGAATGCTTGACGAACTTCAGGTTGAATTGGATGCTCGCGGAAACATCAAGAGCGAAAACTACATGACGACTCGTGAAGGTGTTTTTGCCGCCGGTGACATTCGTCGCGGACAATCGCTTGTAGTATGGGCAATCTCCGAAGGTCGTGAAGCTGCACGCGCGATTGACATGTGGCTGATGGGTTCCTCCGAGTTGGAATCAAAGGATGAGTCATTTACTCACCTGGCAAGAATAGCCTGAGTTGAGATGGCAATGAAATATAAAGCGACCTCCAAGGGGTCGCCTTTTTTTTTGTCCCGTAAGCGGGAATATCCAGGCCACAGGCTGTTTTTCGCGCGAGGAAAGCCTTTATTTAGGTCGTCTCCCCCGCGTGTACACTAAGAGGCAGGTGAAATTACTCCAGAAGGTGTAACGACGCGATCGAGCGCAATATCATTCTCGTGAACGTCATCGATACGCACCACAGGGTCGAAATAGGAAAGACCGACCTTTAGACACACTCCCCGACACGTGGAGAGAAAACGATCGTAAAATCCACGCCCGTAGCCCACCCGGTGTCCCTGAGAATCGAAGGCCAGCAAAGGCACAAGGACAAGGTCAATGGCCGATGTTTCGACGGGCATACCGCGGATGGGTTCCGGTATCCCCCAGGTGTTGACCGCTAACTGATCCTTGTCCTCGAAGTAATAGTGCTCAAGCTCCGATGTCTGATTGTTCATTTTCGGCACTGCGATCCTTACATGAGGATGCGTCGCTTGTAGCTCTTGTATAAATGCCCATGTATCAACCTCGCGGTTTTTCTCGATAGGAAGAAATGTGTGAAGAACGTTGACTGCACTCAGATCTGTCGTCTTGAAAAAATTTTCGCGAAGACGGTGGTTAAGCGTGAGGTATTCTTCTTCCGAGAATTGTTTCCGCTTTTGCATGTATTCACGCCGAAGTTCGCGTTTGGTCATGCGCCGTTGTAAGTTAGAACGTGGAACTGATAATCAAATGGATCGAGCAACGCGAGAAGTTTTTCGATGAAGCCGGGATCTTTCTGATAGAAGTTGAGAAAGTTGTCCGTTCGCTCTTGCAGGCTTCCGTTCGGAAAGAGTGCATCCTTCACCTCTTCTATTTGTCGCAGCCGGTCGCTTTGCAGGCGCTTCTCGGCCCTCAGCATCTTGCGTTCAATTTTGTCAAGGCTGCGTATCACCCGACTTGCTTCCGCTCCGGTGAACGGCCCGAGTGTTTTGTCAATGGACTCCGCCCGCATGCGCAACTGGTCATAGATCTTTTGGATCGTTTCCCTTTCGGATGATACACTGAGGTTGTGCTGACTGTTCAGAAGGGTCCAGTGATTAAACAGGAAGTTCTTGTCTTCAAAGAACAACCGCATTTCGAGCCCTGTTTTTTTCATCTTCCGATCGATCGTGTGATCGATGACCACAGCGAAATTGCGCGGCATCAGCATCGGAAATGGAACCTTGAAGTAATCGAAAACGGCTTTCAACTGGAGCCAATATATGTTTTCTGCAGGCCCACCCACGTAGGCAAGATTGGGAAGGATCCATTCCTGATAGAGCGGACGAAGGATGACGTTGGGGCTGAATTTCTCCGGCGAATCTTCGATCATTCGCTCCATTTCTTCTTCTGTGTAACGCAGGTCACTATCCAGGACACCGTATGTGCCATTCGCCACATCAATGCGGTTTCTGATGTTGTTATCGAGATAGAAAAAATTGATGTCGCGACAGAATACCTGTGTTTTGTATCCGAGTTGTTTGAGTCGTTCATTCGTCTCGTTGACCAGGCGCACAGTGGTGTGTTGCATTACGTCTTCACGGATGACCGGATTGAAGAGACGTTTTAAGCCCTTGTCGTCTCCGTCAACGACAACAAGCCCTTCGGAGCCAAAGAGGGCGTTAACGTAATGCCGTGCCGCGGCCGACAGTGTCTTGTTCTTGGTGTAGGCTTCACGGAAGGTGGTGGTGTCGCCAGGGAGCTGGTCAAGAAGCGCTTGTATACCTTCTGTTGAAAACCGGCCTACCGCTCCTTTCTGCTCGGTCTCCCATACGTATTTGCGCCCATATAGTCGAAAGTATTTTATCTCGTCGTAGTCGTGATCTTCGGAGGCCATCCAGTAGACCGGTACAAATTTCTTGTCAGGATAGCGCTGCTGAAGAACTTTGCAGGTGTTGATAACGGTGACAATCTTGTAGATGAAGTAAAGCGGCCCGGTGAATATGTTGAGTTGATGGCCTGTTGTTACCGTGAAGGTGTTCTTCTCGGAGAGGGCTGTGATATTTTCATCGACAGCCTCGGATATTTTTAATGATCCGTATTGACGTCTTAGGGCCGAAGTGAGTTCGGCGCGATAATCAGCGGGGAAACATCGCTCCTTTTCAGAAATTTGGTCAGCAAATCCTTCAAGTGTAGGAAACCGGTGATAGAACGGCTGCAGCTCTTGTTTTTGTTGGAGGTAGTCAAGGAAAAAGCGCGAGAACGCCTTCGTATCTGCAAGTGGGATCGGGGTGTGCTGCATAACGGAGTCGACGAAATCAATTACACCTGTGAGCGGTTGTAGGTTCCATTAACGGCAATATAGTGATAAGGTTCCACCGGTTGGAACAACGATTACACCACGGGCACGCCTGTAAGATCAAACTCGCTTGCACCGGTGATTTTGACTTCAGTGAAATCACCCACGCGGAGATACTGATCCGTCGCGGATATCAGAACTTCGTTGTCGACCTCGGGAGAATCATATTCCGTTCTTCCGACGTAATGATCACCTTCCTTGCGGTCAATGATTACCTTGAGCGTTTGCCCTACACGCGTACGGTTAATCTCAAGAGATATGCCCTGTTGAAGCTCCATTACCGTATCGGCGCGCTCTTGCTTAATCTCGTCGGGCACATCGTCGGTCATTGTATGAGAATGGGTACTTTCTTCGTGCGGATACTGGAAAATTCCGAGGCGTTCGAAGCGTGATCGTTCGATAAAGCCCATCATCTCCTGGAAGTCTTCCTCCGTTTCCCCAGGGTGTCCTGCAATCATCGTAGTTCGAATGGCGATGCCAGGCACTTTTTCACGGATGGAATACAGCAACTCCTCTGTTTTTTCGCGCGTTATACCCCGGCGCATAAGTTGGAGCATCCGTGTAGACCCGTGTTGCAGCGGAATATCCAGGTACTTACAGATATTGGGGCGGTCCTGCATTACATCCAGGACGTCTAACGGAAAGCCGGACGGAAATGCGTAGTGAAGCCTGATCCACCCAATACCTTCTACATCGGAGAGCCGTTTCATCAGATCGGCGAGCATTCGTTTCTTGTACAGGTCGAGGCCATAGTACGTTGAATCCTGTGCGATGATAAGCAACTCACGTGTGCCGCTGCGGGCTAGATTCTGTGCTTCCTGAACAATTTCTTCGATAGGCCGGGAAACATGACCGCCACGCATGAGCGGGATGGCGCAAAAGGAACAGGGTCGGTCGCATCCCTCGGAGATTTTTACATACGCGTAATGACCTGGGTTGGTAAGAATGCGCTCGCCGACCAATTCGTGCCGGTAGTCTGCCTTAAAGACTTTCAGGAGACGAGCCATGTCGCGGGTGCCGAACCATGCGTCGACCTCCGGTATTTCTTTCTCCAGATCGTCTTTGTACCGCTGCGACAAGCAACCGGTGACGTAAACCTTGTCGACGATCCCCTCGTCCTTGGCATCGACATAGCGTAAGATGGTATCAATCGACTCCTGTTTGGCGTTATCGATGAACCCACACGTGTTGATGACGACGACACTGGCGTCATCGTCCTGAGATTCATGGACGGCATTGAGTCCGTTGCCGCGCAACTGTGCGAGCAGCACTTCCGAGTCAACCTGATTCTTGGAGCAACCGAGGGTTACGACGTTTATTTTCGTGTTTTTATTTCCTTTTGTCTTCATGGGGAGAATTGATTGCTCAACAACAATCAGCGCCTATTAATTCATTCAAAGGGCGTCTGGACTGGAACAAGTTGAGCCTGCAAAAATACTAAAAATATAGTGGCCTGAAATTTGGGCTTATGCAGCTTCCTATATCTTTACGGCCGGAAGAGGAATGATGAGAAACACGTTTGCAGTCTTCATTGTGCTCATTTTCGTTTCAGGAGCCTGCCTGGACGAGCCGGATTGTTATCTCCTTAACAACAGTGTTGTGGGGATAGCTTTCAAGAAGTTGACGGAGCCCAACGCTGACAGTGCGCTCACCGTCACCGCACTGGGGACCAGCGATCCGCCACTGCTGTTCTGGAGCGCGGAATTCAGCGAAAATGCCGACACTGCATTTAGTCGCCTCAATCTGCCGCTGCATTATTTTCAGGACGAAATAGTATACCTTTTTCAGGAAGAGGATACACTGCGTTTTCTAAGACTCGGCTATAAGTCACAGGCGCAGTTCGTGTCGGAGGACTGCGGTGAGCGGTATGTTTTGTCGGACTTGCGTGTGCTGGAGCATAATTTTGATTCCGTTCGGCTGATTGTCGATGTGCCTTCCCGCCAAAGTGGAACGATTCACCTTCAAATTTTTCGATAATGCAAAAGAAGGTGGTCCTGTTTGCAGTTTGTGTCTTCGCTTTATTAATCCAGGCGGAGGTCTTCGCCCAGGCCGATACGGTCGCTGTTGATACCCTGCGGAGCCGCTATGTCCCGACAGGGATCCGCATAGGATTTGACGCTATTGGCCCAATAAAGAGCAGCATCCAAGATGATTTCAGCGGATGGGAAGTGCAGGCCGACGTGGATTTCGACCGGTATTTCCTTGCGGTTGAATACGGATCCTGGGAGCGCAACTTTGCGTCCGACCTCGCTCGCTACGCAAATGACGGCCGTTACTGGCGTGCGGGCATTGACGTAAATTTTCTTCGCAATGATCCCGACCGGAATGCCTTTACCCTGGGAGCCCGCTACGGGCGTTCGCTCTTCTCTGAGACCATGGATATTTCCCGGGAGGACCCGGTGTGGGGTACTTTGTCAGACCGTTTCTCGCAGTCAGACGTAAGTTCTTCGTGGCTGGAATTAACGGCGGGGCTACGGGTGAGAATCTGGAAGGTGCTGTGGATGGGCTACACGGGACGATTCAAATTCGGCCTTTCAACCCGCGGGAATACGGATATGCTGCCTCATGATGTGCCCGGGTACGGGATAACGAACAAGGAAACTACCTGGGGATTCAATTACTACCTCATGCTTCGGCTGCCTGTCAGAAACGCGCCCCCTCCTCCGGAAAAGCGTAAATAGGAGTGTCAGCTCTTTCGAAACAGGGAGTCCACGAATTCTACCTGGTCAAATACCTGGAGGTCGTCTACTTTTTCCCCCACTCCGATATATTTCACCGGAATCTTAAACTCGTCTGAAATGCCGATCACGACGCCGCCTTTGGCCGTACCGTCGAGTTTGGTGATCGCCAGGGCAGTGACGTCAGTGGCCTTGGTAAATTCGCGCGCCTGCACAATAGCATTCTGCCCGGTACTCCCATCGAGGACGAGGAGTACTTCGTGGGGAGCATCGTCTACCACCTTCTGCATTACTCTGCGGATTTTTGAGAGCTCATTCATCAGGTTCACCTTCGTATGAAGCCGGCCGGCTGTATCGATGATGACCACGTCCGCGTTTTGTTTCACCCCCTCCTGAATCGCATCAAACGCGACTGCCGAGGGGTCGGTATTCATGCCCCGAGATACAACGGGGACGCCCACGCGCTCACCCCATAGCTTGAGCTGATCTACAGCCGCTGCGCGAAACGTATCGGCTGCGCCAAGAATTACCTTTTTTCCCTTCCTGGTATATTGTGCGGAAAGCTTGCCAATCGTTGTGGTCTTCCCTACACCGTTGACACCCACCACCATAATGACGTAAGGCTTCTTGTCGGAGGGGACTTCAAAATCAGGCATAACCGCCTTATTGTGGGCAGACAGGAGCCCAACCACTTCCTCCTTGAGTATACGGTCGAGTTCGGCGGTACTCATGTACTTATCGCGTGCGACTCGCTGTTGTATGCGGTCGATAATCTTCAGCGTGGTCTCTACGCCGACATCCGAAGTCACCAGTACTTCCTCCAGGTTGTCAAGAACGTCGTCGTCGACTGTGCTCTTGCCAACGATGGCCTTTCCAAGTTTTGAAAAGAAGCTGTCCTTGGTCTTTTCCAGTCCCTTGTCGAGCGACTCTTTCTTTTCTTTCGTGAAGAATCCAAACATAACGTTGAGGTAGTGTCGTTGTTCAGGCCGAAAAACTTCAAGCCCGGAACCGTTCAGAAACAGAAAAAGTCCTCATATGAGGACTTTTTCAATAATGTCATCGGTAGCGATTACTTTTTCGCCAGCGTGTCTTTCGCT
>Ga0079224_100011756_pt1 | contig 12082 bp, 13 predicted proteins | sample Stecom2015_FD_80414 | JGI IMG/M metagenome (GOLD analysis project Ga0079224, IMG submission 80414) | Agricultural soil microbial communities from Utah to study Nitrogen management - Steer compost 2015 | ecosystem: Environmental > Terrestrial > Soil > Agricultural land | place: USA: Utah... | reverse complement strand
GCTTTGAGAAAGGACTCCCCCTTGCATGCGCCCCTTTCCTATTGCTCCTTTTTGATTATATAATACTTCTAAACTGAAGGCTAATGTTCCAGGGAATGGTAAATCAACATCTCCCATTGTTAAGTAAAGAATACCTCCGCCAGAGAAACCCCATTTAAAGTTATCTTTATAACCTACACCATCAATTCTTGTGAAATTTGCTCCCGCTGTTAATCCACCAAGCAATCGATTATAATAATCCTCTTGCTTATATTGCGCAAAACCAGAAAATTGACTACAGAAAATAGTAAATAATAATAATAAAATGTTTAATTTAGTTCTCATTAATCGCTAAGATACTTAAAATTGTAAATTCAAATAAGATGTCAATCAAATTTACTACAAACTTATTTAAAAAACTACAAGACATTATTGAGAAGGGTGGCTATAAAATTCGTTTGGAAAAAGGCAAATTTCATTCTAACCAATGTGTTTTGGAAGATAAAAAACTGGTGGTAATTAATCAATTTCTTGATATAGAAGGAAAGGTAAAAGCTATTATGGAAATGTTACCTACTTTAAATTTAAATAAAGAAAATGTTTCAAAAGAAGAGATGGAATACTTGTCAAAACTTTACAGAAGTATTAATGAAACTGATTTGTTTAGCCAGTTAAATATAATAAAACCTTATGAGTAATTCAGTAACATTTTTAGGAACAGGAACCTCACAAGGTGTACCAGTTATTTTATGTAAGTGCGAAGTGTGTCAATCTAACAATTTTAAAGATAAACGCTATAGAAGTTCAGTTTGGGTTCAGTATGCAGGTTTAGACATTATTATTGACACAGGGCCAGATTTTAGAAGTCAAATATTAAGGCATACACCTCCTAAAATTGATGCAGTACTTTATACTCATGGACATAAAGATCATATTGCTGGAATGGATGATATACGAGCATATACTCATTTGTCTGATAAACCAATGGATATTTATCTGGATGAAGAAACAGAGCAAAATCTAAGAAGAGAATATCATTATGTTTTTTCTGATTTTAAATATCCAGGTATACCTGAAGTGCAATTACATAGAATTGAAAAAGATAAGATTATAAGAATCAATGAAGTGAAAATTCAACCTATTCAAGTTTTACATTATAAGTTACAAGTATTTGGTTTTCGTTTTGGTAATTTTACCTATTTAACGGATGCAAATTTTATTCCTAAAGATCAATGGGGGTATTTAGAAGGTACGGAGATTTTAGTTATTAATGCGCTTAGAAGAACAAAGCATATTTCACATTTTACTTTGGAAGAGGCTATAGAGATAGCGGAAAAATTAAAAGTTAAAAAAGCATATTTTACTCATATTAGCCATCTTTTAGGATTACATGAAGAGGTTTCTAAAGAATTACCGTCTAATATGTTTCTCGCTTATGATGGTTTATCTATTCAAATATAGCTGGATTACTTTCATTCCATAATCTGTTCAAACTTGTTACTACATAATTATAGTTATTATGATTAATAGGATCATTATCCCAGAATTCCCAATTTTGAGTTAAACCTATTATATATTTATTGTCTTTTAAGTTGATAGTTTCGTTTTTAGGAAATCTATATATTAAAAAACGAAGTCTTTCACTTTTAGGATTTTCAACGCTCCAAGTTAAAAAAGTGCCATTATTTCTTCTTTCGCCAATTAAAGTGGGTGTATGTGGTTTTTCTGTTGATAACCATGGCATTGGGGGTGGTATAGCAATATAATTAAAATAACTTGTTTTTAAGCTATCTTCCAAGCTTCTGGATATTTTCTGAAAGTTACTAATGCTGTACAAAGAAACCCCTTGCGCTCCTTCTGTGCGTGAGGCTGTGATTTGATTGAGGATTTCTTGCGGGCCATAATATGCTGAATTAGCTTTTGCTTGAATCATTCTATAAACACCTAGCCCAATATATAAATGCCTCTTGCCTTTATTTTTAATCCACCATGGTAGCAATATATCAAAAGCAGCTAATCTATGTCCATGTTCCCAGTATAGTTGAGGAAGAATGTAATCTACCCACTCTTCTTGGATCCATAATCGAACATCTGAATATAAATCATCATAACAAGAAGTACCGTTTGTTTCGGAACCTAAAGGATCATTCTTTTTATTTCTCCATATTCCAAAAGTGCTTACTCCAAACTTAACCCATTTTTTTTCTTGTTTTATTTGATAATTTAATTGTGATATAAAAAGGTTTATATTCGCTCTTCTCCAATCTTCTAGGGAGAGATTTTTAGGATTGTATTTTGTAAAAGAATTTTGATCGTTGAAAACCTGACCGGCTATTTTATAAGGATAAAAATAATCATCAATATGCACACCATCAATATCATATCTTTTTACTACATCTAGTATTATTTTTAAAATATAATTTCTTGTATGTGGGTTTCCTGGATCAAAATAACCTTTACCACCATAATTTATTATCCAATCTGGATGTTTTAAAGTAGCATGATTTGCGGGATTAGGATTTACACGACTATTAATTAATGCACGGAATGGATTAAACCAAGCATGAAATTCCATATTTCTCTTCTGTGTTTCATCAATCATAAATTGCAAAGGGTCATATTTAGGAAAGGGTGCTTGTCCTTGCTTTCCTGTTAAATATTGACTCCAAGGTTCAAATGCAGATGGATAAAAAGCATCTGCTGCGGGTCGTATTTGAACAAAAACTGCATTAAAACCGTTTTTTTGTAAAAAATCTAAATGATGAATAAATTCTTGTTGTTGTTGATGCGCAGTAAGTCCTCTCTTTGAAGGCCAGTCAATATTACCTACAGTTGCTATCCATGCCGCACGGAATTCTCTTTTGGTACTTCCATAAGAGATTATAGAATTAAAAAATAGTAATGCTAAAAAAAAGTATGAGAATATTGATGATTTCATAAACTTTATTGATCTATTTTAAGATATTGACTATTTAAAGAATTATTCAAAGATATTATTTTTTTAGAATTCTGGCTGTTTCTATCGTCTATTAACTAAGAATTTTTAATTATTAGGTTTTACATTTTAAGCATATTTATACATTAAAAAAACGATTATTAAGCTAATTAATATTATTGCAAATGGCTTGATTCGTTGAAGAGTATGCCTTTTGCGTATTTTATTAATTACCTCTAAATACTCTTCTTTCTTATTATTATGAATTAATATTTGTATTTCTTCTTCGTAATCCATAAGGTCTAAATAATGAAAAAGAGGTAAAACTTTAAAAATATTATTTGCTAAGTTTTCCCATTCTTGTATATTTAAATGATTCTTTAAAATATTAGGATGTGGGGGAGAAATTAAAAATATAAAATAATCAGTAATGATTTGTTTGGGGATTCCGCCTTTAAAATATTCTTTAGATAATAAAGACAAATGCGTAAATTCATTTATTAAGTTTTCAGCCGTTTTGATATGCTTTGAACTTAAGCTTCCATATTTTTTTATAAATTCAGAATCATATTTTCTTCTACTTCCTGGATTCGATAAAATCTCATATGCTTCTTGAATTTCCATAAAATAATCCATGAATTGCTCTCCAGAAGGGTTCCTGTCAGGATGGTATAAAAGAGCAAGTTTTCTATAAGATTTTTTTATTTCTACATCTGTTGCGCGTGGCGTAACTCTTAAAATATTATAATAATCTTTAAATTCTTTCAAAATGAAATGATTTATAAGTCTTTAGTAATGTTGATTTATTTTAGAAAATTAACATTTTACAACTTAGGTATGTTAAATCTTGATTTTTATATATAATTAAATTTGTAACTTATTGTTTGTTTTTGTACCTTGTATAGTGAAATCTATTTATTTTAATTTTGAACTTTTTATAGATAAATAGGTTATACTTTTTAAAGAATAAAATACAAATTATGGAACAGAACGAATTTAATAAAATTTTAGTAGATAATGTCGAATATTTAAAACCTTTTGCTTTATCATTTACTAAAAACGAAGACGATGCTAATGATTTGGTGCAAGATACTATGTTTAGAGCATTAAAAAACATGCATCATTATAAAGAAGGAAGTAATATTAAGGCATGGCTTTATACTATTATGCGCAATTTGTTTATTAATAATTATAGAAAAAATAAACGTTTTAAAAAGGTTAATTCCGAAGCTCCAGAAGATTATTTTTTATTTGAAACTGAAAAGGTTGCGAGGAATGGAGGTTATGCCAATTTTAACTTGAAAGAAATTCGTGGAAAAATCGCTCGGTTACCAAAGATTTTTCGTCAATCTTTTATTTTATACTATAAAGGTTATAAATATAAGGAAATTGCGGATGATTTAGATGAACCTTTAGGAACAATAAAAAGTAGAATTCACTTTGCTAGAAAGATGCTTATGGAGCAGATTGACCGGTATGAATAAAACTAATAATTTACTTTTTTGTAGTAAAAGTTTTATATTTGCTATAAAAATGAAAAAAATAGTATTTCTATCTACAATTCTTATTTCAAGTTTGTTATATTCCTCTTGTAAGAAAGGTTTTAATTTTCAAAAGGAAAGCTTAATTCAGTTATCTGAAGAATTACAAAATAAATTTACTGAAGATGCTTGGTATACAAGTATTATCATAAGGGGACAAAATGGTACGCACAATACAGTTGTTGTAGATGTTACCAAAGATCCAAATAGTTTAAAGCAAGAACAATGGGCCTATGATGGTGGTTTTTGGGAAAAGAAAAGTAATATAAGTTTAGAGATAGAAGGAGAGCCCACAAATTATATGTTTCAAATTGATAATGAAATTTCTTTAGAATTTGCTTATAATTTGATTGATAAAACTCTAGAAGATTTAAAAAACGAAGAAGAAATTTTGGATCCATTAGATGTACGTACTTTATCTATTCGATCAAGTTCTGAAATGAATTCAAAAGAAGAGGGAGTTTTATATACAATTACCATTTTTAATGAGAATACTGCAAAAAGTTATAGCTATGTTTATTATTTAAATGGTGAATTAAAGAATAAAAATTTATAAATAGTCAAATCTTTATATATACTTATAAAAAAGTTGCAAAATAAAAAAGCAGGATCCGATTATGTGTCCTGCTTTTTTATTTTGGATTTTAAATCTACTTTAAAATTCCTCTACTTATAACAATTTTCTGAATTTCTGATGTTCCTTCATAGATTTGAGTGATTTTAGCATCGCGCATTAATCTTTCTACATGGAATTCTTTAACATAACCATATCCTCCATGTACTTGAACGGCTTCAGAAGTTACAGATTGTGCTATTTCAGAAGCATATAATTTTGCCATTGCTCCTGATTGAGAATAGTCCAATCCTTGATCTTTATGCCAAGCTGCTTTTAAACATAGTAAACGCGCAGTTTCTACTTGTGTAGCCATATCTGCTAATTTAAATGCAATAGCTTGATGATTCATTATTTCAGTACCAAATGCTTTTCTTTCTTTTGAGTATTTAATAGCTAATTCCATTGCACCGCTAGCAATACCCAAAGCTTGTGAAGCAATACCAATTCTACCACCATTTAAAGTTGCCATTGCAAATTTAAAACCAAATCCATCTTCACCAATTCTATTTTCTTTTGGAACTATAACATCTTGGAAAGAAATACTGTGCGTATCGCTACCTCTAATTCCTAATTTATCTTCTTTAGGGCCAACGGTAACACCTGGAGAATCTTTTTCAACAATAAAAGCATTAATACCTCTATGTTTTTTTTCAGCATCTGTTTGAGCAATTACTAGATAATAAGAAGCAGTAGAACCATTCGTTATCCAGTTTTTTATTCCATTAATAACATAATGATCACCCTTGTCAATTGCAGTAGTTCTTTGAGAAGTTGCGTCTGATCCTGCTTCTGGTTCACTTAATAAAAATGCACCTAATTTCTCTCCTGTAGCTAAAGGACGTAAGTATTTCTCTTTTTGCTCTTCTGTACCATATGTTTCTAATCCCCAACAAACCAAAGAGTTGTTAACACTCATCGCAACAGAAACCGAAGCATCAATTTTGGAAATCTCTTCCATTGCTAGAACATACGAAATGGTATCCATTCCTGAACCACCATATTTAGGGTCAACCATCATTCCTAAAAAACCTAATTCACCTAGTTTTTTCAACTGTTCAATAGGCACAATTTGATTGGTGTCTCTTTCTATTACTCCAGGTAATAATTCATTTTGAGCAAATTCTCGAGCTGCTTGTTGCACGGCTAAGTGCTCTTCAGTTAATTGGAAATTCATAATAGTATTTTATTAAATTATAATTTTTATTGCAAAAATACTCTATTTATGAATAATTTTCAAATTCTTCTTTTTGCTTTATTTTATTTATTTTAAAGTGCCTAAATTTCTTAACTTTGTTTCTAATTAAAGAATACTTATATCTTATGCGTATTGATAAGCGTTTAGAGGCTATTATATATTTATTAGAAGACAATGATGAAGGTGTTTTTAAAGAGGCTGAAAAAGCGCTATACGCATATGGAATAGATGTTTTGCCCAGCTTAGAGTATGTTTATAATCAAAGTGAGAATCTCGTTATAAAAGAACGCTTAGGCATCATAATGCAGGATTTTAGATTTAAAGAAATCTTTAATGATTTTCAAAATTGGTCTAGGAAAGAAAATCCCAACTTAATAGAAGCTTCCTTTTTAATAAGTCGATGGATGGATAATAGTATTGAAAAGGAAAGATTTTATACAATTTTTAATCAAATTAAAATTAATGTATGGTTAGAGGTAAATAATACACTAACTGCTTTTGAACAGATTTATTTGATTAATTCGATTTTTTATAATTATTATAATTTTAAATTATTTCCTGAAGGTGGATTTTTAAGTTATAATCCTTTCCATTTAATGTTGGAAGGTGTAGGAAATAAATATAGTTTAGCTTTATTGTATATTGCAATTTGTGAAACTTTAGATATTCCTATTTTTGTTTTAAATATTCCTGATTTATTATTAATGGGATATTTTGATAATTTACTTCATTTTTATCAGAAAGACGGGGAGAAAAATATACAGATTGCACATTATATAGATCCTGAAGATAGAGTTATACATGGAAAAGAAGAAGTTTTGTTTTATATAAGACAGTTTATGCAAATGCGTAATCTTCCACAAATTAAACCAATGAATAATAAGCAATTTATTAAATTGTTTTTTGAATCTATGCTAAATGATGAGTCTTTGAAAAATGATCAAAGTTTTTCAAAAATGACCCATCAATTGCAAAGATTAATTTTTGTTTTAAATGAGAATTTATAGAAAACCAAGTTCTAATAAAGCCTCTTCCGTCATCATGCTCTTGTCCCATGGAGGATCAAAAGTTAATTGAACATGAACGTCATTTAAACCTTCTATAGTACTAACTTTTTGTTGTACTTCTTGTACTATTTCACCAGCGACAGGACAGTTTGGAGCTGTCAAAGTCATAATAATTTGAACAGAATCTTCAGTAGGTACATTAATTTCGTACACTAAACCTAATGCTACAATGTTAACAGGGATTTCGGGGTCATATATTGTTTCCAAAATCTCTTGAGCTTTTAATTTTATTTCATCTTTTGTCATAATTATGATTTTTGTAATGATTGTGCATGAAATGCGATTGCATATTGTTTCATTTGCTTAAGCATAGATAAAAGACCATTGCTTCTGGTGGGAGATAAATGACTTTTTAAGCCAATTTTATCGATAAAATAAATATCAGATTCAGCTATGTCTTTAGCTGGTTGACCAGAAAGTACTTCAATCATTAATGCAACTAAACCTTTGGTAATAATTGCATCGCTATCAGCAGTAAAATAGACCTTGTTGTCGTCTCCTTTTTCTGCAAATAACCATACCTGAGATTGGCAACCTTTAATTAAATATTCATCTTTTTTATAAGAAGGATCAATTAAAGGTAAATCTTTACCTAACTCTATAATGTGTTCATACTTTTGTGTCCAATCCTCGAAATAAGCAAATTCTTCAATTATTTCCTCTTGTTTCTCTATTATATTCATGCTTTTTTATTGATAATAGTATTTTTATCAAAATTACGAAAAAAATATGTGTCCTTAAATTTTATTATATTGACTTTCCTTATAGCTTCTTTATTTTCTTTTATGAATTAAGCTAATATTGTTATAATTATAAGAGAGGAGAGAATTGTTTTGTATTTTAAATACAAGGCAATCGCGATTTTATTTTTTCTTTATGTATCTTGCAATATATTAAAATTACGATTATGAAAAAACCAATAGTAGGGATTACTAGTGGAGATTTAAATGGTGTTGGTATAGAAATAATTATAGAAATATTTTCTAATACTGCAATGTTGAATCATTGCATCCCAGTGATATTTTGTTCATCTAAAGTAATTAATTTCTATAAAAGACAATTAAACGCAACTTCTTTTCAATATGTTAATATCCGAAATTTTGAAGATTTAAATGAAAATCAAATCAATATATTTAATTGTTGGACCGAAGATGTACATTTGAGTCCAGGAAAATTAACCCAAGATGGTGGTAAATATGCGATTAGATCTCTGGAGGTGGCTACGCAGTGTCTAAAAGATGAGGATATTGATGTTTTAGTAACGGCTCCTATTCATAAGGCTAATACACAATCAGAAGCTTTTCCTTTTGTTGGTCATACTCCTTACTTTAAATCATTTTTTCAATCTTCTGAGATATTGATGATACTTTTTGAAGATGATTTTAGGGTAACTTTAATGAGTGAGCATATTCCTATACATGAGGTTTCTAAAAATATTACCTTCCAAAAGGTATTAAATAAATTACAATTATCAGCTCTAACCATGCAAAAAGATTTTGGAATTAATCATCCTAAAATTGCAGTTTTGGGTTTAAATCCTCATGCAAGTGACGAAGGATTAATAGGATCTGAAGAGGGAGAAGTCATAGTTCCTGCCATTGAGCATTTTAATCAGAATGCTTTCGCTAGAGCTTTTGGACCTTACAGTGCTGATGCATTTTTCGCTAGAAATTATCAAAGTAAATTTGATTTAATATTAGCTATGTATCATGACCAAGGTTTAATTCCCTTTAAAAGCTTATCTACTGGATATGGAACTAATTATACTGGGGGCTTACCTTTTATAAGAACATCTCCAGATCATGGGGTTGCATTTGATATAGTTGGACAAAATAAAGCAGATGCTAGTTCGTTTAGAAGAGCAATTTTTGAAGCAATTGATATTTATAGAAATCGATTAAAGTTTGAAGAAAATTGATTAGTTTAAAATATGGAAAATTTATCAAAAGAGGAAGTTATTATTCGGCAGGCTGAATTTGTGAAAAGTAGTTCTAGATTAAATCAATGTCCTGAAGAATTGCTTCCTGAATATGCTTTTATTGGAAGGTCTAATGTAGGAAAAAGCTCCTTGATTAATATGCTTACAGGCAGAAAAAGCTTAGCTAAGGTGTCTTCGACTCCTGGTAAAACAACTCTTATTAATCATTTTAAAATTGAGGATACTGTTTCACCTACACCTTGGTACTTAGTTGATCTTCCTGGATATGGTTATGCAAAAAGGTCGCAAAAACAAAGAAAAGAATGGGAGCTCATGATTGAAGAGTATTTTGTGGAAAGAAAAAACTTAATTACTGTTTTTGTATTAATCGATAGTAGGCATAAACCTCAGGATATTGATGTGGAATTTTTAAAACAATTATCGCTTTTAGAAGTGCCTTTTAATCTGATATTTACTAAAAAAGATAAAAATAAACAAGCGGTGACAAGTAAGAACGTTCGTGCATTTATTGATAATATGCGTAAAGATTGGATTTATATTCCTGCACATTTTGTCACTTCGTCGGTTAAAAGACATGGAAGACAACAGTTGCTACGGTATATAGCCGAATTGAATCAAAATATTTTAGAAGAGGATTGAAAATTTTGCAATGTTAATTTGGAGAATATTTTTATGGCTAATTTTCTGGTGTTTTATTGCAATAACTTGTTATAGTCAACAAGATTGTGGGAGTAAATCTGAGGTGTTATTTGAGTTTTATAAAGAAAAAGATAATTTTATTCCTTCAAATTCTTTTAAAAATCCTTTTGCTGGTCAGAAAGTGATTAAAGCAAAATTCGTAATTATAAATTCAGAAAATTATGAAAATTATAAAAACAACTCGGAAGATATTGCACACTTGAAAAATATTATTCATTATGCAAATACTATATTGTCTAATTTAGAAAAACCCTTAAAACCACAAAAATCAATATGTGGTTCTTGTTATATTTCAAATAGTGGTTTTCAATTAAGTTTGATAGATATAATTTTTTTAGAAGAGAAAGATTTTATAAGCACTACAGCATTCCCAGGACAAGATTCTATATTGCATATTTTTGTTCAAAAGCCATTTGGAAAAGATAAAAGGAATGGTTCTGCAAGTTTAGGTGGGTCTAAGAATATTCTAAGAACTGCAGCTCTTTATATTAACTTATACGGACAAAAAGAAAGAGAGTTGCGTTATGAGACAGCACGCGTTTTATTGCATGAATTAGGTCATAATTTTTCATTGAAGCATTTGTATTCAAATAATATGAGTAGTCAACAGGAAACCTGCAATGAAGAATACTCGGATTATTTATTAGATATCTTTAATTCAGGTAAAGAGAAATGGTGTCCAGATAATAATCCGGATTGGAGTTGTGAGCCTACTGATCCAAAAACTTATTGCACAAATAATATAATGGACCACAGGATGTGGGGATACTTATCTCCCATGCAATTAGGAATAATGCATAGAGCTAGTTATATTGGTGATATTAAGAATTATATTTATCCCCCCAATAACCAGCTTAATGCAACCATATATTTAGATAGAAATGAAACATGGGATTTTCCTATGCGCTTATATCAAGATGTGGTTATTCCGAATGGTATTACTTTAATAGTGAAATGTACAATTGAAATGCCAGTGAAATCAAAAATAAGAATAGAAGAGGGCGGAAAACTGATAATTGATGGTGGTTGCATAACATCTTATAATGATAAATCGAAATGGGGTGGAGTAGTTAGCAAAAGAAAAGGATTATTTAATAAAAGAGTTTCTATTGAGAATTTGGTAATTCTTAAAAATGCTGGGAAGATAAAAAATGTTCATTAATTCAATAATTTCTTCCAAATAGTAAAGGGTGTCTCGAATTTGAAACACCCTTTTTTATTTAATTTGATATTGCTCTTCTTTCGATAACTTTTTGTATTAATCTTTTTCTTCGTTTACTTCTAAACCTATTTAAAATACTGTCAACTATATAATAAACACAAGGAACAACTACTAATGTTAATAATAAGGAGCTGGTTAAACCTCCGATAATTACCCAAGCCATTCCGTTTTTTACTTCAGCACCAGAACCAGAAGCCATTGCAATAGGTAGCATTCCAAAAATCATTGCTACAGTTGTCATCATAATTGGACGGAAACGTTCACGACCCGCATCTATTAAAGCCTCAGTTAAACTGGCTCCTTCAGCTTTTCTTTGGTTGGTAAAGTCAACTAATAAGATTCCATTTTTTGCAACTAATCCCATTAACATAATTAAACCAATCATAGCAAAAATGGTTAATTCGTTTAAGCTCAGTGCCAAAGCTAAGAAAGCCCCGATTGTGGCTAATGGTAAAGCAAATAATACAACAAAAGGATATACAGCATTTTCATATAAGGCTACCATAATTAAATATACTAATAGAAAACCTATACCTAAAGCAGCTAATAAACTACTGAAGGCATCATCTTGCATTTCTAATTGTCCTCCTGCTTCCCAAGTAACACCTTCAGGAGGAGTAAGTTGATTGACTTTATCTATAATTTCTTGACCTACTGTTCCTACTGATCTGCCGATTACACTTGCATTAACAGAAATAGAAGGTAGACGATCTTTTCTTTGCAAAACACTTTCGCCTAAAACCTCTTGCACATCGGCAAATTGTTCCAATCTAAAAGGAAGACCCTGATCTGTAACAAAAGTTAAATTACGAACATCATTAATGTTAGTCTTGTTAAACTGATCGCTTTTAATCATTATATCGTATTCATTACCTTCATGTTTATATTT
>Ga0079224_100011755_pt1 | contig 12082 bp, 5 predicted proteins | sample Stecom2015_FD_80414 | JGI IMG/M metagenome (GOLD analysis project Ga0079224, IMG submission 80414) | Agricultural soil microbial communities from Utah to study Nitrogen management - Steer compost 2015 | ecosystem: Environmental > Terrestrial > Soil > Agricultural land | place: USA: Utah... | reverse complement strand
ATGGGTCGGGATGGAAAAAGATGCCGTAGATACGTCCATGAACCCACGAACAGGTTTTTACAACTTTAGTCGTGTTTATGATATTACATTAGAAAATATACGTTTGATACCTTGGGAGCAGGATCGTGAAGGAACAGAGCGAGATGTGCCGGCAGGGACTTATGGAATTAGTGGAGCCCGTGTGCTCAAAAGCTGTTTTAATAATATTATGGCCGAAGGAGGTGTTGTCCACTGGGGTGTGTTTGGTACCAACTTGATGAAAGACCTTTATATAAACAGATGTCATTTAAATCGTATCGATGTCCATTTTCATGCGTGGAATATTCATATAAAAGATTCAAAGATTGGTTATCGTGGTCTTTCTGTAACCGGAGGTGGGCAGCTCACAGTCGAAAATACCCAAAGTAGTAGCACTTCGTTTATTAATTTTAGAAGAGATTATGGAGCGAAGTGGGACGGATATGTACAAATTTCCAATTGTCGTTTTATTCCTCCCGCTGGAAGAATGCGGGCGGTGTTGTACTTTTCACCAGCAGACTTCGAATATGGCTACCCTATTGGGCTTGCACACGGAATCCGGGTTGAAAATCTACAAATTGATCTCGGGGAAGATACAAGGACGGATCCCTGTTGGGTTTTATATGCGCCGTCCTTTTCAAAGACGAAGAACGGCCATAAACTATTTTTTCCGCGTGATATGATATTCAGGAATATCCGTGTTCGAGGGGGACGGAAGGGAGTGAAAGTTATGAAATTAATCGATCCGCAACATTTTGTCGTTCGGGATAGCTCGAACAATAATGTACATGCCACGAGCCAAATACTACTAGAGGACGTCGACTTGGAGTACCTGGATAATAAACAGGGACTGGAAATGGAAATGAATATGCAATTTGTATCCAATGATTCTGCTCTCGTTGAAGAAGGATTGTACTTACAGTTATATATTGCGCGTTGTAATAGGTTGGCCGCTTCTTTTGATGCGATGAAACTGGATATTGATGTCCGGAATAGCGTAATTCACGCGTTGCAGACCCCGGAAGGGGGGGGATTGATGGGGAAGATTACCTTATGGGACTGTGTATTGCGACCTGACCCACGGGCGTATAAACGCAAAGCTTTTACGCTGGATTGCAAAGAAGGAGCCAGTTTTGTGAACTGCCGTTTATCCGCTCCCGTTGTAGATGGTCAACCAGCAATAGAAGCATTAAATTTATTGGGTTTTATCGAATTAAACCGTGCCGTGAAATATAATCATTTACAGACCATGTTTGATAGCCGAACATTACAGGCTATGAGGGAAAATGGCGTAAAGTTAAAACAAGAATTCATACAAAAGCTAATGCAAAATTATGAACTTAACGACGAAGAATAAATATGTTCACATACCAATAAAGGGGATAAACAGGAGATGGGTTATCAGTTTTTTGCTGATCACCCTATGTGGAATATGTTCTATCTGGGCACAGACCAAATCGACGATCGATCTTAGGGCGCAATCTTATAAATTAGACAGTCGAAAAGCAGATGTGAACTCCGAAACGGTGGTCATCGTGACCGATGATCGATTGGAGAGTAAGCAGAGTATCACGTTAAAAAAAGGAATCAGCGAGGCCGTAAATGGTGAACGGCAAGTCGCTGATATGATTTTCACTGTCAACGTGCGGCAGGCAGGACACTATCTTATTCATACGTATGCCGTTACGGACGAGGAGGGCGCAGCATTGATGAAGAAAGCAAAAACAAAATTTGAATCGCTTTTTATGCGTATGCAGATTGGCGAAAACAGGGCAACGAAAAGAGTTGTTTATGTGCCCTGGAATAGACCGAAGCAACAAACAGGTATTTTCTATTTAGATAGCGGAGAGCAAGATATTCGTGTCTGGCTGCCTCGTGGTGTGCGATTGGAATATATGGAAATACAACCTTATGTGCCACCGCGTGTCCCACAAGCGGCTGCAGATTATGAACCCCGTGTAAAGCCTCCTGCTAGCCGCCCGCGGCTGTGGGTCAATGCGGAATCTCTTCCCTTGGTCAGAGAAAATCTGCTGAAGGATGAAAATCGCACGACATGGGAAAAGCTGAAAAAAGAAGCCATAGTTCCCTTTGGGTTTTCGTTTAACAGCGAAGAAGAAATCTCCTATAATGTGGATTTGGAAAAAGCGGTGGAAAAGAAAGCCTTTTATTACCTCATGACCGGAGAAAAAGAGATTGGACGTGAGGCAATTGACCTCACGGTCAGTTATCTGGCAAATGTGGAGTTTGGTAATCTGTTGGATATTACAAGGGAACTCGGACGGGCTATTTACACGGCTTCTTTGGTCTACGATTGGACTTACGATTTATTGACCACGGCAGAAAAGGAGACGATGATCAAAAACCTGATGCGGTTGGCTATGGATATGGAGATTGGTTGGCCGCCATTTAGAACGAAAATACTGAATGGACACGGGAATGAAGCCATGGTAAACCGGGATTTTCTGGCGATGAGCATTGCTATCTACGATGAAGACCCGATTCCCTATCAGTACGTGTCCTATGCAATCCTTGAAGAGCTCGTGCCCATGCGTAAATTTGAATATCAGTCGCCCAGGCACAACCAGGGAATAGGCTATGGGGCGTATAGATTTGCTTGGGAAATGCATGCGGCTTGGCTTTACTACCGGATGACGGGCGAGATGGTTTTCGATGATAACCTAAAGAATTTGTCGGATTTTTGGCTATATATGCGGACTCCAGGTGGTGAAATGTTACGGGACGGGGATGGTTTTACGTCGGGTAGACCGGATCAGCCCTATTATTGGAAATCACCTTTGGTCATGTTCTTAATGTATACTTATAGTAAGGACCCCATTGTAAAAGGAGAGTTTTTAAGGCATGGTAATCTAAACAATCCCGTATTGTACTTGCTGTTAAATGACCCCGATTTGCAGGCAGAACCTAGTTTACAATCTTTACCGCTGACAAAAGATTTTGGACCAATACTAGGCTCTATGGTAGCACGTACAGGTTGGAATATAGGTCCGGACAGCGACGATGTGGTTGCAGAGATAAAAGGAGGCGGTTACCATTTTGGAAATCATCAACATGCCGATGCGGGATCCTTGCAAATCTATTATAGAGGATTTCAGGTCGGCGATATTGGCCTTTACAGGTTCTATGGTACGCCATATGATATGGGGTTCAACAAACGTTCGGTTGCCCATAGTATGATGTTGGCGGTCGATCCGAAAGAGCTATTCTACAGAAGTGAAGTCAACGATGGTGGGACTCGATTCAATCAACGCGCTCCGGTATCTCCACAACAGATACAGTCGGATCCTTGGTTTCATAATGGAAGCGTTTTGGCTACAGACGTAGGTCCGACGAAAGAGAAACCTTTTTATAGCTATTTTTCGGTGGATTTAAAAAGTGCATACACCGATAAGGTTAAACATTATGTCCGAGATTTCTGTTTTCTCAATCTGGACCGACAAGATGTACCAGCTGCCATTATATTGATAGATAATATTGAAACGAAAAATGAAGAGATTGCAAAATACTGGCAGATAAATACACATCATCTGCCGGAGGTAACAGACGATGGTTTTGTAATACACAATAAATTGGGAGGAAGGGTAGGCAAAACATATGTGACGATACTGAATCCAGATTCGCAAAGCTATACAAAAGAAGTATGGTCTGATTCCCTAGCAACCAATGTATTTGGTGTTGCTTTGGAAGTGCCGGAAACAAACTATCCAGAAGGGAAAGGCCATAGACTCATGGTCAGCTACAAGAAACCGAATAAGAACAATCAATTTGTAACAGTATTTCAAATGGTGGACGGAAACAAATCTCCATTGCCATTGACGCGTACAACAAATGAAGAAGGGGAAGTGATAAATATCGGAGCTAATACAATTGTATTTGCAGCACAACATCCTGTTAAGAAACCGTTTTCGATCTTAGTGGAGCATGAGGGCATCACGAAAGTCGTTCTTATGGGGCTGAAGGAGGGAAAATGGGAGATACGCAAAGCAGGCCATATTATTCAGAATATAGATGTCCGAGGGAAGGAGCATACGGGATATACGGAGATGACAGAGCCCGGTAATTATTTCGTAACGCCCAAATAGAGCATATATTTTTTGATTAACGTCCGTCATTGGTTACGTTATCATAAATTTCAATAAAAAATATTGGTAATATTAATATATAATACTATTATTGTAATAGAGCTAAAGACGTTTCATGTCACATCGGTAACGTAACCATAATTTATAAATCAAATAAATAATAAAAAGTTCGAACACGGAGGTGGGTTAAAAAATAATATAAATATTGTCCATCTTATTTTCTAATGAGAATGTTTTCGGTAACGTAAACGTAGTTTAACCAACATAAATATTTTATGAAAAAAGAATACTTACCATTTTTTACGTCGTCTTTTATCCTACTTTTCTGGATGAATTCTTACAGCAGCTATGCTGTAACTTATTCGACTACCCACAATGAGGAGCGGGCGGAGATGATTCTTTCCTTCGGGGAGGGGAAAGACGAGAGGATTAAGAAGCAACAACGTTATACTGTTTCTGGACGTGTTATAGATCCGCAGGGCAATCCTTTGCCAGGTGTGAATGTATTTATCCAAGGGAGTACCTATCAGACTGTTACGGATGCGCAGGGGAATTATAAGTTGGAAGTCTTTGGGAAAAATGTACTGACCTACAGTTTTATCGGCTTTCACATCGAGCAACGTAATGTTTCTGCGACAGGTATTATCAATGTTACACTTCGTGTGGAGGAAGATCGTTTGGAAGAAGTTGTTGTGATTGGATACGGAGAAATAGCCCGCAAAGACTTAACGGGATCGGTTAGTACCGTATCAATGAAGGATATGGAGAAAGCACCGGTACCATCGTTTACAGAGGCTTTACAGGGGCGTGTCGCCGGGGTTAGCGTCTCCGCAACAGATGGACAGCCGGGACAGGAAATGAATATTGTCATCCGAGGGGCCAACTCCTTGACACAGAGCAATGCTCCGCTATATGTTATCGATGGATTTCCCGTTGAAGACCCAGACAATGGAGCCATTAATCCAGACGATATTGCTTCCATAAATATTTTGAAGGACGCATCCGCTACAGCTATTTATGGATCGAGAGGTGCAAATGGCGTTATTATTATTGAAACGAAAAAAGGTAAAGTCGGAAAACCAATAGTTACTTTTAATAATACCCTTGGCTTTCAGGGGGTACAAAAAACCATTTCCGTAATGAATCCTTATGAATTTGTGGACTATCAACGTGAGCTTTCTCGTGCTGGTTATAGATCCTATACCCCGGGCGAATTGGATCCTTCCGAAGAAGGGTTTGATCCACGCGGTCTCACTTTGGAGGATTATCGAAAAGTTCCCGGAATCGACTGGCAGCATCAGGTGTTTCGGAAAACGCTGAATAGAATTCATACGATAGCAATACGCGGAGGAACAGATCAGACGCGTTATGCTATGTCTGGGTCTGCCTATAGTCAGGATGGAATTCTGCTCAATTCTGGTTACGATCGATATCAGGGGAGGATCAATATAGACCAGTCGTTAAGTAAGAAATTGAAGGTGGGTATTATGGCTAATATGAGCAAACGAAAAACCTACGGTACCAATGTCGCATCAGGTGAAGGGTCTTCTTTTACGACATACTTGCTTAGCCGGGTGTGGGGATATCGGCCTGTAGCTGGAAATATCAATATCAATTTATTAGAAGAAGATATTGATGAGGAAGCGCTTAATCAATATGATGCTAGGTTCAACCCGATTGTTACCAGTGAAAATGCTTACCAACCTACCTTTGTGACAGATTTCCTCACAAATGTTTACGCAGAGTATAAATTCCTGCCGGAATGGATATTGCGAATGACGGGCTCTGTAACCCGAAGAGACGCTCGAAACGAAATGTTTTTTAATTCAAGAACCCCACAAGGTAGTCTTATTAGTTACTTTAATACGCGTGCGATCAATGCAAGGGTTAATTTTAATGAGCGGATTACGTTGTCTAATGAAAATACGCTGACCTATACTAAAAAATTCAACAATAAACATCATTTAGTTGGAATGACAGGTTTATCTTTTCAGGAATCAAATTATAATGCCTACGGCTTTTCGACACAGCAGATCCCGAATGAAAATCTGGGTATGAGCGGCATTGACCAAGGTACGCCTTATGCAACTACAGCGCTGCTTTCAGAATTCTTTTTGATGTCTGGCTTCGCACGCTTCAATTATAATTATGATTCGAGATATTTACTTACGGCAACGATTCGTGCCGATGGTTCCTCGAAATTTGATAAGATGAACCGTTGGGCATATTTTCCTTCGATGGCGGCAGCTTGGAATGTGCATGAAGAGCCTTGGATGAAAGAAATATCCGGAATTTCGGAGATTAAGATTAGGACTAGCTATGGATGGACAGGAAATAACCGAGTTGGCGAATATGTCCGTTTCCCTAGTCTGACACAACCGTTCGGTGCTTCTTATTCTTGGCAGAATGCCACACCAACACTGGGAGCGATTGTATCTGATTTAGGAAATGAAGATTTAAGGTGGGAAACGACTGAACAAGTGGATTTAGGGTTAGACCTCGGTTTTTTTGACAACCGCATTGCGGCCATCATTGACGTTTATAGAAAGAACACACGCGACCTGTTGTTAAATGCGCTATTACCTACCTCGACGGGGTTTAATTCGGCCATGAAAAACATCGGTAGTGTGCGCAATGAAGGATTAGAGATCACACTGTTTTTTGATAATATTAAGAAGAAAAACTTCTCTTGGTCTTCTAGTTTTAACATCAGCTTTAATAGAAATAAAATCTTGGCATTGACCGAAGGGCAGGACAAATTATTCATTACGCCGTCTTTCGAATCACAATATAATGCCAATCCACTGTATATTTCGGAAATTGGGCGTCCTGCTGGCATGTTTTACGGCTATGTTTGGGAAGGTGTCTATAACTATAGCGATTTTGATAATCCGTCAGAAGGTGTACATGTATTGAAACCGTCTCAGCCCGATAACGGTACGGGACGTGATAATATCCGACCTGGTGATATTAAATATCGTGACCTCAATAACGATGGAATCGTTGACTCCGACGACTTAACGATACTTGGTCGCGGCCTGCCAATCCACGGTGGTGGCTTCAATAATGATTTTACTTACAAAGGCTTTTCTCTGAATGTATTCCTACAGTGGTCTTATGGCAATAAACTCTACAATGCCAATCGACTGATGTTTGAAGGGAATGGTAATATTCGGACAAATATCAATCAATATGCAAGTTATGCAGATCGGTGGACGCCGGAGAATCCAAATAGTACGTTGTTTCGAGCCAGAGGACAAGGAGTAACAGGCTACCATTCCAACCGGGTATTGGAGGATGGCTCTTATATGCGGTTGAAAACAGTTTCACTTGGGTACGAAGTTCCAAGAAATATTATACGCCCCTTGGCGATAACGCAACTCAACGTGAGTTTGGCAGCACAAAATTTATGGACTTGGACTAACTATACAGGAATGGATCCTGAGGTTTCGGTAAGAAATTCGGTATTGACACCGGGATTTGATTTCTCTGCCTATCCAATTCCGAGAACGATCGTTTTTGCACTTAAGGCAACGTTTTAATAATATTAGATAATCATCATGATAACGAGATACACGAAAAGAACTTTATTTATACTGGCTACTGTATTGATAACCAGTTCCTGTGAGACAGCTTTTGAAAAAAATCCAAATGATTTCCTTGCTCCGGTAAACTATTACGAAACAGAGAGTCAATTGATGGCAGCACTAGCTGGTACTTACGATATATTAGGAGGTGTGTATGGCACGGTTTGGCTATATCGAACAGGCATGGAAGGAGATGAGGGGTACTTTGCGCGATCAACTCCTGTATTAGGTCCCCAAAACTTTAACCAAGCCGCTAGCGATAATGATACGCATACTATATGGCGTAATCTTTTTCAAGGAATTAACCGAGCAAATGTGTTGTTGGCGAACGTCAATAAAAATCCCGGTATTCCGATTGAAATCAGGAGTCGTATCAGAGGAGAGACACTATTCTTACGCGGTTACTATTATTTTGTACTTGCTCAGCTTTGGGGTGGGGTTCCTATTTTTATAACGCCTACAGCCTCTGCGAAAGAAACAGATAGCCAGCGAAATAGCCTTGCGGAGGTCTATACACAAATATTGGAGGATATGAAGGAGGCTGAAGCATTAGTGCCGAACATTAATGAGATACAATTTAGTGGAAGGATCAATAAATCTGCCGTCAGGGGCATTTTAGCGAGAGTTTGCCTATACATGGCTGGAAATCCCTTGAAAGACGAGTCCAAATTTGCAGAAGCACGTAGTTGGGCGCTTAAGGTAATGGAAGATGATGCGGTCGCGCATGCATTGAATCCCAGTTATTCAGATGTATTTATAAAAATTGCGAGAGATGAGTACGATATTAAAGAGAGCATTTTTGAGGTCGAATTCTGGGGTAACCGAACAGACAATTACACGGAAACAGGGTATGTCGGTTTTGCAAATGGACCACAGACATCAAATAACAATACAGGGAACGGATTTGGAGGGATACGAACGACTGCTAAGCATTATAGGAAATACGAAACCGGAGATCTTCGAAGAGATTGGAATATCGCAGATTTCACGTACAATAATACAGGGGAAAATGGAGCCAAAACGATGATTAATGCCATTTCGGAATCATCATTATATAATCGACAGGCTGCAAAATTCCGCAGAGAATACGAAACCTTGCTTCCGAAAGCGGTAGGGCAAACGCCTCAGAACTTTCCTTTGCTTCGTTACGCTGATGTATTGTTGATGTTTGCCGAAGCCGAAAACGAAGTGAATAATGGCCCAACGCAAGCCGCCTACAACGCGATAAACCAAGTTCGTAGAAGAGCATTTGGTAAACTGTTGCCGGAAGCGGAAAATGTGGAAGCGCATGATCTGTATGGCTTGGATTATACTGATTTTAAAACCCAGGTGCAAGATGAACGTATGCGCGAACTGGCCTTTGAACAAATGCGTAAGTTTGACCTTATTCGTTGGGGAATATTTTCTTTTGAGATGAGCACTGTCCAACAAGACATTGAGCGTGTGTTCACGACTATTCCATATTACAGAGATCGTTTTGCAAATGCAGAACAGGAAAAACATACCGTATGGCCTATTCCGGCTGCCGAACTGATGCTTAATAAATTGATGACACAAAATCCCGGCTGGTAAACCGGATAATAACCGTTAAAAAGATGAAAAAAATATTCATTTATTTTTTGGCTGTAGGTTTCCTCCTAGAAACATCCTGCGACGATTCGTTGGAAATTACTGCGGCGCACGACTTTGACATAGTTATAGAAAAGTCCACATATGCTGTTGATGAAGAAATTACATTTCAGCTGTCGGGGGAACCCGGTATAATTACATTTTACTCGGGAGAAATAGGATGCGATTATGAATATCGAAATGGTCGGATTGTTCCGCCTGGAGAAGCGACATTGTCGTTCAATAATCGAGTAATTTATGGCACGCAACCCAACCAATTTTCTGTGTTGGCATCCACCGACTATTCTGGGTTAAGGAATATTGATGCGATTAAAAGTGCTAAGTGGATAGATATTACTGATCGATTCACCTTAGCTACCACCGATGCGTATGTACCTGCAGGCGTAGCTGATCTAGCAGATGTCGTGGCGGAGGGGATGCCGCTGTATATCGCGTTTCGTTTCATTCAGGATCCAGCTACCAATGCCGCTCCCCGTACTTGGAATATAAATAATCTAGCACTCACGAGCATAACAACGATTGGAGCGACTTTATTGGCGAATCACCTCACAGGCGGTTTCGAACTGTTTTATGTCGGACCGAAAGAGACAAGCGGCCGTTCCAGTGTTGCCTCCGGATCGATTACATTGCGAGCAAACTCCAATTGGAGTAGTGACCCTGCTTATACGGAAGATTGGTGCGTTAGTAAGGGATTTGATTTTGGGGCGAAAGATCTTGGACCCGACCGCCCGGTTAAGGTAAAAGGAAATTCAGATGCGAAAACGGAAACTTTTACATATAGCTATACTAAGCCCGGCACCTATAAAGCATACTTTGTCGCAACCAATGCTACTATTAAAGAACAGGAGACAATTATCAAAGAAGTTACGATAGAAATTATCCCATGAGACTAACAGAAATAAATATTGCGTGTGTTATCGCTATGACACTTTTTCTGTTCGGATGTAAACAATCAAATCCCGAACCAGAATCACTAAATCCCGGACGGGATTCAACAGAGACTGTCGTGTTTAAAGCAGATACGGTTTTTACAGTTAATTCAGAAACGACATTAGATGGGGCTTTTTGGGAAGAAGTTCAGACAGCGCTCGATACAGGTCACGTCCTAGTGCGGTTTGCAGTCGGTGAATATACTTTAACTGAACCTATTGTTGTTAAAAATATTGGACACGATGAGTATTCACTGATGATATCTGCTCAAGCAATAAACCGATGTATTTTTGAGGGAGGAATTCCCACACTGATGACGTTAGAAAATTGCTATAACGTCCGTTTGCGCGGACTTAAATTCACGGGTGCTTCAACAGACCATGCATTGCAAATAAGAAACAGTCGACACATTATGCTGGAAAATTGCTATATGCAGGACCTGCCTAATATTAGTATTGCGGCATTAGGTATCTATGAATCTACGACGGATGATATCCGTGTGGTGAACTCCCGATTTGAGCGTATTGGAGTAGATGAAAATGCTCACGTGATTTGCGTGTTAGGAGGAGCTACCGGACTGAAAGTAGTGGATAGTTATTTCAAAGACTGCTCTGGATCTTTTATTCTTTTTGGAGGTAATATGGTTGATAGGGGGGTGTTTTTTAGAAATGATTTTATTTCAACCGGAACATACCTGTCTGGTATAAATCCCGCCTTTATCGAGGTTTCTGCTTCAAACAACACAGATCCAGGCAATGAGCGAATGGGTACGAATTATGTCATTATTGACAATACGTTTAGCTATGGAAATATGGGTAACCAGAATAAACTGCATGCAGTCGTGTTTCACAGCTCTGGATTTAATCCCGAGAATCGTAATTATCGATTATCAATCGCCGATGGGGAAAAGTTACAGACAGGTACCGTCTTGGATAAACAAAATATAATGTCTGTCCAGCTGGGATTGGAAGCTGATAAGATATATTTCGGTAAAAACGTTAGCAGAAACGCAAAATTTAGTGCTGTTTATCAATACTCCAATAGTTATGGATCTACTGGTTCTTGGGTTGGTACAGCAAATATAGAGGAAGCACTGAACACAGAAGAATTGTTATTCTCAGGAGAAGAAGCGCTCACACTTTATGATTAAAGATACCGTAAAAGCAATATATAAACTCTATACGTATGATCAACAACACATACAATCGCAACTTGCTAGTTTTATTTTTAATAATGGTTTCTTGCTTTCTTAAAGGTCAGGAAAAAACGTTGACTAAAAAAGAAGACGATGCACGTATCGATAGCTACGAACAGCAACTGAAAGATTATTTAGTTGATTATTTGGTTGATGGGTATGAGGAACGATCCAGTCGACTTTGGAACAGAGATTATAGCAGCGGTTATGCGCTGGAGAGGAGTGTTGAGCCGAACCGTAGCAGATGGAAAGAGGTTCTGCATCCGCCCATCTTAGAAAAAACAGGTGCAATGACAAAGATCTCTTACGAAGTTAATGGTGTTCATGCAGAATGGGTAACCTTACCGCTTGGTGATATTGTGGCAGAAGGGATTTTAGCATTTCCAAAAGGAACAAGTAAGGATGATCCAGTGCCCCTCATCATCGCTCAACATGGTATTGGAAGTGGCCCAGAAACACCTTTTGAAAATGGAAAAAGTTATCACGCGTATGCAAAAGAGCTGTTGGAAGCTGGATTTGCCGTTTTAGCACCACTGAACTTGAGGTCGATAGAACGACGCAATAATATAGAACGGTATGCCAGGTTAGCGAAAACTAGCATTCCGGGTATTGAGTTTTCGCGT
>Ga0079224_100011754_pt1 | contig 12083 bp, 8 predicted proteins | sample Stecom2015_FD_80414 | JGI IMG/M metagenome (GOLD analysis project Ga0079224, IMG submission 80414) | Agricultural soil microbial communities from Utah to study Nitrogen management - Steer compost 2015 | ecosystem: Environmental > Terrestrial > Soil > Agricultural land | place: USA: Utah... | reverse complement strand
TGGGACAACGCGACGATCCTCGGCCGCGCCGGAGGCTACGAAGGCTTCCCGATGATCCTCCACACCAAGCGCATCGCACCTGGCGAGACGAACACCTGGTACCTCAAGGTCCACGGCACCGAGCGCTCGATGGAGTACTCGACCAAGAACCCGAAAACCCTGCGGGTCCTCGAGTACTCCCCGGGCGCCAGGCAGGCGTGGCAGTCGCTCGACCTCGGGTACGAGAGCGCGTACCCGGCGATAACGGGGGGCATCTTCGAGTTCGGCTTCCCCGACGCGATACTCCAGATGTGGGCCGCCTTCTGCGACGAGCTCGCCCACGGCAGGGACGGTATGCGCCAGCCGTTCACCTGCGCGACCCCCGAGGAGGCGGCCGAGAGCCACCGCATCTTCACGCAGGCGCTGGAGTACCAGGCAGCGTGATCGTCGTCGCCGGGCACGTGTGTCTCGACGTGATCCCGCAGGTAGGCGGCGACGTCGACCTCGCGCCCGGAAGATTGGTCGAGGCGGGACCGGCGGCGCTCGTACCCGGTGGCGCTGTGGCGAACGTGGGCACGGCGCTGTTGCGCCTCGGCGAGCGCACGACCATCGTCGGCGCGGTGGGTGACGATCACTTCGGAGGCATCCTCCGGTCGCGTCTCGCCTCGGTATCGGATGAGTTGGACCTGCGGTTGCCGACGGCGGCAGGCAGTGGCACGTCGTACTCGATCGTCATCGACGCTCCCGGCCGCGACCGCACGTTCCTGCATCACCCCGGCTGCAACGACGCGTTCGAACCGGGCCTGATCGCCGCCGAAGTGCCAACGGGTGCTGACGTCCTGCACTTCGGCTACCCGCCGCTGATGGCCAGGACCTTTGCCGACGGCGGTGCGGCGCTCGCCTGCGAGTTCGGCAAGCTGCGTGCAGGCGGCGTGACGGTCTCGCTCGACATGGCGATGCCCGACCCCGGCGGAGCGTCGGGGAAGGTCAAGTGGCGGGCGTTCTTGGCGACCGTCCTGCCTCACGTCGACGTCTTCCTACCCTCGTGGGACGAGTGCTGGTACATGCTGCGCGGCCGGGCAGCCGCACCGGAGCCGGCGCTCCCGGACCTCACCGAGATCGGCGACGAGCTCCTTGACATGGGTCCAGCTGTGGTCGGCCTCAAGCTCGGCAGGCACGGCCTCTACCTGCGTACCGGCGCCCGGTCACGCGCGGCGAAGGTCGGCAGGCACGGTCTCCCGGACGGCTGGACGACCAGAGAGGCGTTGTCACCGAACTTCGAGGTCACCGTCAGGGGCACGACCGGCGCAGGCGACGCGACCATCGCCGGGTTCATGGCGGCGCTTCGGCGCAGGAAGACCTTGGAGGAAGCTGCCACCGTGGCGTCGGCCGTCGGGGCGTCCTGTGTCGAGGGCCCCGGCGCGGAGGCCGGGGTAAAGAGCTTCGAAGAGACCATGGCTCGCGCTAGTGGCAGCTGGCGGAGGGTAGGGCGGTCTCCGGAAATGGGCTGGTTCGACGACGCCGCCAGCGGCCTGCTGCTGGGGCCGAGGGACGAAGGAGGCGAGGCATGACGGCAGCGGAAGCGCGGCAACTCGCGCTCGGTTACTTAGGCAGAGCGGGCGTCGTGATCACGCCCGCGGAGGCGGGCCGCATCGAGGTCGCGGACTTCGGGCTCGGTGAGCTGGAGCGTTCGGGACTGCAGATCCTGACTTACATCAACACCGAGCGCGTGTGCGCCAAGGAGCTCGTGCTGCTGCCACGCCAGACCTGCCCGGAGCACAGGCACCCGCCGGTGGCGGGCGTGCCGGGCAAGGAGGAGACGTTCCGGTGCCGGTGGGGCGAGGTCTACCTGTACGTGCCGGGAGACGCCGTCGCACCGGGCGACGCCAGGGCGGTGCCGCCGCGCGGGCGGGACGCGGCCTACACCGTCTGGCACGAGGTGGTGCTGCGCCCTGGCGAGCAGTACACGATCTACCCAGACACGCTCCACTGGTTCCAGGCGGGTGACGAAGGCGCCGTCGTGAGCGAGTTCTCGACGCGCAGCCGCGACGAGTCAGACGTGTTCACGGACCCCGAGATCCGGCGAGTACCCGAAAGCTGAGGGAGGAGAGAATCATGCCGCAGGTGAGCGAGAAGGCTAGAAACGACATGGTCGACCACTACGAGCGCGAGGGCTACGTGCTTGCGCACCGCGTCCTCGACGAGGACCTCGTGGAAGAGGCTCGCAGGCACATCGACTGGCTGCTCGAGCGCAACCCCGGCGTTCGTCCGGAGCAGCTCCATCACGAGCTGATGCAGGACGACCCGTTCTGGGTGCGGCTCATCTCCGACCCGCGCCTGCTCGACGTAGCCCAGGCGTTCATCGGACCCGACATCGCGCTGTTCGCCTCCCACTACATCGCGAAACGGCCCCATGACGGCCAGGCCGTGCTGTGGCATCAGGACGGCAGCTACTGGCCGCTCGAGCCCATGCGCGTGGTGACGCTCTGGCTCGCCCTCGACCACGCCGACCCGGAGAACGGCTGCCTACGCGTGATCCCCCGGACGCAGAATGCCGTCCTCCAGGAGATGCCGCAGCGCACCGACGTCGAGACGGTCCTGGGCTCGGGCCTCGACGACTCACAGGTGGACGAGCAGACCGCCGTCGACATCATCCTCGAGCCGGGAAGCGTCGAGGTGCACCACCCGAACCTGATACACGGCTCGCACGCGAACACCTCGCCGCGCTGGCGGCGGGGCCTGACGATCCGTTACATCCCGACCTCGACCCGTATTACGCAGGAGGGCCGCTGGCCGAGCGCCTTCCTCCTCCGCGGCGAGGCGGTCCCGGGCATCAACCAGTACGTGCCGTGGCCCGTGTTCTCACCCGACAGGCATATGGAGTTCTCCGGCACCGAAGAGTGGAACGCGCGTGCCGCCGAGGCCAACCGTCGGCCGGGCGTGGTTCCGCTATCTCGGTCTTGAGCGACCGGGTACGGCCCGAAACGAACGCCGAGGCTGACCGCCTCGTCGTCCACATGGTCGGGAACGCGCACATCGACCCCGTTTGGCTGTGGGGCTGGCAGGCCGGCGTGGATGAGGCGCTCGCGTCGTTCCGCTCCGCCGCCGACCGCTGCGACGAGTACCCGGAGTTCGTCTACACCCGCGGCGAGGCGTGGCTGTACCGGCAGGTCGAGACGCTCGACTCTCGACTCTTCGAGCGCGTGCGCGGGCTCATCGGGCGGGGGCAGTGGCACGTCAGTGGAGGGCAGTTCCTGCAGCCCGACGTGAATGGACCCACCCTCTCAGGTCTCAGGCGTCAGGTGATGCACGGCCGGAAGTACCTCGAGAGCCGGTTCGGCGTGACTTCGGACGTCGGCTACAATCTCGACTCGTTCGGGCATCCCGCCACGCTGCCGGACGTACTGGCCGAGCTGGGGTACCGAGCGTACTGCTTCCACCGCCCCAAGCCAGACCAGCTCGAGCTGCCCGGCCAAGCGTTTCGGTGGCGCGGCAGCGGCGGCGGCGAGGTGACCGCGTTCCGGATAGTGCCCGGCTACACGACCCTCGGCGAGGACCTGGGCGCTCAGATCGAGACGGCGCTGAAGCACGCCGACCCGGCTCTTGGTCACACGATGTGCTTCTACGGCGTCGGCAACCACGGAGGCGGACCGACCAAGTCGGACATCGAGTTCGTGCTCGAGAACCGCTTCGCCTACCCGGGCGTCGAACTGCGCTTCTCGACGCCGGCTGCGTTCTTCGACGCGGTAGCGCCGCACCACGAGCGCCTGCCGGTGGTCACGCAGGAGCTACAGCGCTGCTTCCCCGGCTGCTACAGCGTCATGCACGACGTGAAGCGCGCGCAGAGGCACGGTGAGCTGCTGCTAGACCAGGCCGAAAGGTCCGTTCGGGTGTTCGCCGGCCCCGAGCGAGCCGAAAAGCTGACAGGCAACTTGGACGCTGCGTGGGAGGACCTGCTCTTCACGGAGTTCCACGACATCCTCGCGGGCACGTCGATCCCTTCAGCCTGGGGGTCGGTCAGGGCCATGCAGGGTAGGGCCCGCATCCTCGGTGAGGAGGCCATCGTCGAGAGCAGCCGCTCGTGGGCCGTGCGCGAGCTCCCACCTGTGAACCACCAGCAGTTGGTGGTGATCAACCCGGATGACCACGACCGCGAGGAACTAGTCGAGGTCGAACCGTGGCTCGACATGGATGCCTGGGGCGCGCGCTGGGTGAGCGACATGGACGGCACCTCGGTCGACTACCAACGGCTTCAGCCGGAGGCGCCGCAGATAACCACCCGGCTGCTCCTGCCGGTGCGCGTGCCGGCGCGTAGCGCGTTGCAGTTGTTGCTGCGCGACGACGCGCCGCCGGGCCGGCGTGAGATGGACACCGACCTGACGGTCAGCGAGGACGGTATCGCCAACGGCGCCGTTCGCGTCGAGACCTCGAAGAAAGGCATCGTCTCGCTGAAGGTGAACGGCAAGGAGCTTCTGGGCGAGGGCGGTCTATCCCTGCACCTTCGACACGACCACACCGACACGTGGACGTTCCACACGGACCGCTGGAGCGAGGACGTAAGCGAGCGGCTCGAGTTGGACGGCTGGGAGGTCGAGGAGCGCGGTCCATTGCGGGCAAGGTTGCGGGCGGAGGGAAGGCTCGGCACGTCGCGCCTGCGGTGGACCCTCGACCTTGTGAGAGGAGAGCCGCGCCTTGGCATGGGGCTGGAGGTCAACTTCGACGAGCGTCACAAGCTGCTGCAGATGCCGCTGTCGCTGGCCGAGCCCGTTACGCGCTGGGTTGCGGGCCTCGCGGGTGGTCATGTCGAGCGGGAGGCGTCGAACATCGAGTGGCCGGCTCACGGCTGGGCAGCACTACCCGGTGTCGGCCTCGCCTTCCTTACGCATGACGCCTACAGCCTCTCGGTCGACGGGCGCAGTGCGCAGTGGACGCTACTGAGGTCTCCGCGCATGGCCTGGGGTGGCGGGGAATCGAAACCCTATTCCGGTCGCAACTGGTACACGGATCAGGGCGTCCACCAGTTCGACTTCCAGCTGCTGTTCGGCGAACTGCCGGCTCCCGAGGAGCTGTCGCGCAGGGCCGACCGGTTGGCTCAACCTCTCCTGGCCTTCGACCGTTACGACGGCATGGACCGCCCGCTAGGACGACGTAAGAGTAGCGAGCCGGTGCAGGCGCTGTTCCGGCAGGAGTAGGACCGGTCTAACTGCGACGACGTGACAGTCGAACCTCGGTCGCGCCGCTGGGCGTCACGATCCGGTGAGCGGACCGGCCGTGGACATGTACCGTTTCCAGCGCCTGGCCGTCGTGCGTCAGGCCGTTGTCCAGCCCGAAGAGCAGCAGCGTCAGTCCCTCAGGTGCATCCGCGACCGTGATCACGAGGTCGTCACCGTCGCGTTCCACACCCACGTCGGCGAGGCGACGCGCCGTGTGCCAGCGCCAGATCCGCTCGCTCGTCCACCACTCGACGCCCAGTTCGCGCCCGTAGGCCACGATGTCGGCGATCGCCTCTGGCTGGCCCTGCTCGTGGATGCGTTGCGGGTGGAAGATGAAGTGTGCCACGCCCGCGACGCGCTTGGCAGCTCTCAGCACCTCGCGTCGTAGCGCCACGCGCCTCTCCGAGTGGTGCATGTCGTGCGTATGGAACGTCAGCTCGAACACGTCCAAGAGGCGGTTGCCATGGAGCGCGTCCTCCATCGGCCGCCAGACCTGGCACGTACCGAAGTTGAAGCCGAGGTTCCCGATCTTCGACGGTCCCTTCGACTGGTCGACGCGGATGCCGGATGCCTCGACCCAGCGGAAGAACTCGACCCATCCCTCCCAGCGTGTGACGTGGTTCTTCTGGCTGATCACCTTGCCGGCGCCCGTCTCGCTCATAAGCCAGGTGTGCTGGTGGTCGAAGTCGGCCCGAGACCAGGTGCAGTTCGGAGCTCCGTTCAGGTCGGTGGTGAGGCCATCGAAGTGCAGTGCGATCTCATCACCGTAGTCGCGGATGGCGTCGTACGTTCCGCGCTCGTAGCCGCCCGGGTACATGACGCACCAGGTGCCGTGGACGCCTAGATCGCGGACGACGCCGAGGAACTTGCGCCCGTCTGGGTCCTCGTTGGAGTCGGTGTCGTACGACAGTGTGGCGACCGCTGGCAGCGCGTTTGGCCAGTTCCAGCGCATAGGGAGAAGCGTCCCGGTGCGCTGCGCGCACTCGAGTAGCGCGGTGATCATCAGTTCCCGCAACAGGTCGCCGTACGGCGTGAGGAACGCGGGTCCTTCCGGGCCCTGCTCCCTGAACTCCCATGGGATCACGGCGCCATCGTCCGCCTTGAGGATGCTGTCCTCGAGCTCGGCGCTGCCGTCCGGTGCGCTGCTCGCGTCGCCTAGCACGGGCACCCCTTGTTGCAGGGTGACGACGGACCGCGGGACATCGACCGCTAGGAAGCAGACGACGCCTCGGCCGACTTTCCTGAGCACCAGCGCAGGGCCGGTGCTTTCGTCGCCGGCGTTCAACTCTCCGAGGACCACCTCGATCCCGTCGGCGTCCTCGGCGACTGAAGCCAGCTGGCCGCCCCAAGTTGGCGCCCCGAGCGGCTCGAGTCCGAGTCCTCCCTCCGGCCAGTGAAGCGCCCCGTCGTTGAGGTGACGCCGGCTGGTCTTCACGCCGAACAGGTCGTCCGCGCCCTCCACTCCACCGACAGCGAGAACGGTGCCGCCTTCCTCGGCGTGCCGCCTCATCGACGCTGACTCCTCGGCTGTGAGTCGCAGTCGGTACGGCAGCACGACGAGCGGCGGCAGGTTGCCGCGCGAGAGATCGTCTCGGCTCAGCACGGTGAACGTGAGGCCGGCGTGCTCCAGGATCTCGGTCGCGTAGACGCCGTAGTGCTCGCTCGAGCGCTCGTGGCTCGTCCGCATGTCCGCTTCGTCCTGGAGGAGGCCGATCACGGCCGATCCCTTCATCTCAGCTCCTCCGCGTGCCGCTGGATCTTCACGAGCGCCTCGACAACGGAGCTGACCTGTTGGGGAGTCGCCAGGGCCATGCGGAACGACAGCCACAGCACTTGATGGTCGGCCAGTATCTCGCTGATAGGGCAGGGCTCGACCCGAGCCACGCCGGAGCGGCTCGCGTCGCGGAGGAAGGGAAGCCGGTGCAGCGGGCTGTAACCGGGCTCGAGCGGAACGCCCTCGGCGGCGAGGGCCTCGAGCACCCGCTGTTTCGACAACCCGAACTCGTCCTCGTCGAGGTGGATGACGACCTGATAGTGAGGCTCACGCGTGACGCGCGGGTCCGTTTCCGCCAGCCGAACACCCGGGACCTGAGCCAGCTTGCTACGCAGCGCCTCGACGTTCCGCTGGCGTACGGCTATCTGCTCGTCGAGGCGCAACAGTTGGCACCGAAGCACCGCAGCCTGGAACTCGGTCATGCGGAAGTTGCCGCCGACCCTCACCGTCTCGCCAGCGTGTCCCCGCCCGAAGTCGCGGATGGACGCAAGGTCCCGCGCCAGCTCGTCGCTCGGCGTGACGAGGCAACCGCCGTCGCCCGCCGTCATGCTCTTTCCCGTCTGGAAGGAGAACGACGCGACGTCGCCGAAGGCGCCGATCCGTTGGCCGCGCCACTCGGCGCCGTGTGCGTGAGCCGCGTCCTCGAGGACGAGAAGGCGGTGCTCGCGCGCGATGGCGTGGAGCGCGTCCACGTCGGACGGTCGTCCCCCTACGTGGACGGGGATCATCGCCTTGGTGCGCTCCGTAACGGCCAAGCGGACCGCGTCAGGGTCGATGTTCGTGGTCTCGGGGTCGCAATCGACGAGCACGGGCACCGCTCCGAGCGCCATGGGCGCGAGGGCCGTCGCGATGAACGTGTAGCTGGGGATGATCACCTCGTCACCCGGGCCGACGCCTGCCGCACGGAGCACCATCACCATCGAACTGGTGCCGTTCGTAACGGCCAAGGCGTTGCTGGCGCCCTGGTAGGCGGCGAACTCCGCCTCGAACGCCTCGACCTGAGGGCCCGCCTGCCAACGACCGCTCTCGAGCACATCCGCTAAAGCCTCGCGCTCGCGATCGTCCCACTGCGGCCACGTGGGCCAGTCTGCGGCCCGCGTAACTGGTTCTCCTCCCAGTAGGGCCGGCTTGGTCACGACCGAAGCGCGTCCACGACCCGCTGCGCCAGCCGGTTGGCCCTGGCCGCTTCGACCAGTCCCGGGGGTTTCGGCCCGTTGCCCTCGACCCAGTTGGCGAAGGCTCGTATCTCGGCCAGGAGCATCGGCTCGCCGCCGACCTCCTCCACGCGGGCTCCTTCGCCCTCGATGCGCAGGTTGTCGCCATCGACGAACGCGCGGGCCTTCGTGCCGACGACCTCGAAGTGGTTCGCCGAGGTGTCGAGCGTCCACCATGCGCTGTCGAGGTGGAAGGCGGCGCCGCTCGGGAAGCCGAGCAGGAGCTGGTAGCTGTCCTCGACGGCGGCGTCGTGGTAGTTCGCCCCGCCGATCGCGCAGACCGACGAGGCCTCCTCGCCGAGCAGCCACGGGATGAGGTCGTAGTAGTGGATGTCCTTGACGAAGACGGCCCCTCCGCCTTCCTCCAAGCGCCACGGTGTGCGCGTGCCCCAGCACTTGCGTGCGTGGATCACAGTGATCCGCCCGAGCTCCCCGGCGGCGATCAGCTCCCTCAGGCGCTGAAAGGTGGTGTTGTAGCGGAACGAGAAGCCGACAGCGACGCGGGCCTCCTCTCCTACCTGCGCGAGTAGCTTCTCGGCGCCGCGCGCGTCCGGTGCGACGGGTTTCTCGCATAGGACCGGTAGTCCCTTGGCAACGGCGGCCTCGACCACCTCGGGGTGGAGGCGTGGCGGGAGGCTGATCGAGAGCGCGTCCAACTCCTCGGATTCCAGGAGCTCCTGATAACTCATGTACGGTCGGGCGCCGAACTGGGCGGCGACCTCATGTAGGCGCTCGGAACGATCGGCCGCGGCAGCGACCTGCCAGCCGATCTTCTCGAAGCTCTCGGCGTGGAAGCGTCCGAAGCCGCAGATGCCGACGATGCCGACCCTCACGCGCTGGCCCCGCCAGGACGTAAGTCCCATGACACGCCCTTCGGCGCGATGACGGGCCCGGTCCGGCCGCCAGGCAGCATCACTACGACGAACAGCCCGTCACAGGGGCCGACCGCGAGGGTGTGCTCGCCTAGTTCCAGCTCGCCCTCGAACGGGACCCCGAACTCGGCGGGGGCCAGTCGCACCACTGTGCCTCCGTCTTCCAACGCGGTACGGCTCGCGACCGCGCCCCGCGGTAGCCGCCAGGCGGGCTCGAGGCCCACGTGTGCGAGAAGATCGATGGCGGCGTCCCCCAGACCGTGGAGGAACAACGGAACGTATGTGGCTTCTTGGGGGCGGTCACTTAGGTCCGTGTTCGACCACACCGGTCGACCCCAACCCGGCGTCTCGGCGTAGTGCCACTTGCCTCCGTACACCGAGTGGCCGGCGTGCTCTCCAACCGAGCGAAGCTCGTACCAGCCGAGCTCGGGCATGCGAACGCCCAGTTCTGACCACTCGGCTGGGCCTGCGTAGCCCGCGCCCGCGACCGGCGGAAGTCCGTGCGCGATCACGCGCGTGCCATGTTCCCGCCAGCGTCCGAGGGCCGCGACGTCCTCGGACTTCGCGCCGAAGGGGTGCGCGTAGAGGATCGCGCGGTAACGACCGGGTTCGACCGAACGCAGCATCTCGGGCGACACGATATCCAGCTCGAAGCCCGCCCGGAGCAGTGTGTCGATCAGCAGATGCGTGCCGTCCGACAGCGGGTTCGCCATGTCCGACCCGAGGCGGTACATCGTGCCCAGGGGGTACGTGAAGGCCACGTCGGCGACCGGCGAACGGCCATCCGACAGCTCGAGCGCCCGGGCGAGCCTGCTCGTCGCGGCCGGCATCAGAGACCAGGTGGGGTGATCCGGGTAGCCCGGCCCCCACACGGACGGCCGTTCGAAGTAGCCGGTCGGCCCGTATGTGTGCGCGAGCCAGTTACAGCCGATGGCAGCTTGGAGGTCCGCCCACCAGTCGATGATCTGCCCGGCGGCCAGGTCGGCCTCGCCCCCGTAGTCGACGCCCCAGAGGTTGAAGTACGACTCGCCGGTAGCGCTGTGGCGCCCCAGCGAGACCGCCAGGCACGCCATGGCGCGAACCTCCGCCATCTGCCGAGGGTCGTCGATACGTTCGGCGTCGCCGACGTCCGTGTAGCCGGCCTCCAGCACCGAGCTCCCGCGCCACCAGTCGGCGCAGCCGTTGATGACGTCGTCCGCGTTCTGATGCCAAGTCTGGTGTACGCCCATGCGCACGCCTTCGCCGAGTCGGTACCTCGCATGCTTCAAGAGGTCCTCCTGCGCGGAGAAGACAGTGTCCTGGATGGTCAGGTAGAACCGCTCGCGCACCTCTCCCCAGCGACCGTCGTCGCTCTCTCGCAGCAGGAACGGCAGGTCGTCCAACGCCTCCCGTCCTGTCCGCGCCCGGTAGCGCTCTAGGAGGTGCCCACTCCAGGGCAGCCGGCCGCGATCGGAGCGGAAGCGCCGGTCGAACCCCGTGCAGTAGCCGGGCTCGTCCCACCACAGGCCCGAGACCTTAGCGTCGGCGGCGGCGTAACGATCCAGCACGGCCGCCAGGTGCGCCCTCATGGCGGGACTCGCGAAGTCCGGGTAGTTACTCGCGAACGACGTGGCGGCGAGCACATGCCAGTCCCCGCTGGTCGGTGGCTGCCAGCGGCCGAACACCTCGACGTACCCCGACAACTCGTTCGTGAACAGGTGAGCGTCAGCGCTGATGTCACGCACGCTGTCGGCCACGAGCTCACCCGACCCGTTCAGCCGGTACGCGAAGCACCTCTCGAGCCGCCTCGGCGTGAAGCGGATCGCTCCGTCGGAGTGAACGTGGTACGGCCTCGTCGCCGGGTAGTCGAGCCTGATTTCGAAGGTCCCATCGGCGCCCAACGGGACCTCCACGTCAAGGGGCCGGACGTCCAGGGGAAGCTCTTTGTGGCCCTCTCCCGTGCCAGCGACGATCAGGAAGTCGGTGGCGCCGCCGTGCTCGACGACGCTGCCGGCCAGGGACCTCGGGTCGAGGTGCAGCCACAGCTCGGCCCCATGCCGAACGGCCTCTTCGCTCGCGTGAGCCACCGCCGCGATGAACGAAGGGTCGTCGGCGGCGTAGCGGCAGCCGCGAGGCTGCACGAGCAGCTTGCCGAAGCCGCGCTCGACCATGTCGGCTACCGACTGCGCCACGTGGGCGCGTTCCTGCACCTGGCGGTCCTGCCATGTCCAGAAGATGCCGGGGCGGAAATCGTGTTCGGACAACGATGCTCCTCTCGAGACAGTAGGTCGGACGCCGGGGTGGCCAGGGCGGGTCGAAGAGGCACCGAAGCGTGCTCAGCACGGCGATAACGGGCCGGAAGCGCGGGCGCCCTCTTCTTGACACACCTCTCCCGCCTTCGCTACTATCCCGTCATACGTTCGAATTGTATTACAGGTAGACACGACGGAAAGACCGCGCAGCGCCACTCACTCGAGCGCACGAGGCGGTCGTCATGCCATCACAGCAGGGCACCGCGCACTGTTCGACTTTATGAACGGGAAGGAGTTCCACTCGGATGACTCACGACACCGGTAGTTGGATCGAGGGCTGGAGGACGAGGGCCGGTACGGCCGTGCTCACCCTTCTGCTACTCACGCTGTTCGCCGTGGCTTCCGCTCAGGCGGACTACAACGAAGCGCCGCAACTGGCCGAGCGCGTAGCGGCCGGCGAGATTCCGCCCGTAGAGGAGCGGCTGCCAGTCACGCCCCGGGTCATAGAGCCAGTCGACAGGGTCGGCCAGTACGGCGGCACCTGGCGGATGGGCCTCGTTGGCGGCGCAGACACCCCATGGCTGATACGAACCATGGCGTACGAGAACCTCGTCAACTGGAACGTGGACTGGACCGGTGTCATCCCCAACCTCGCCGAGTCGTACGAGGTCAACGAGGACTCGACGGAGTTCGTGTTCCACCTCCGCGAGGGCACGAAGTGGTCGGACGGCGAGCCGTTCACAGCCGACGACATCATGTTCTGGTACGAGGACGTCCTCCTGAACGAGAGACTCACTCCC
>Ga0079224_100011753_pt1 | contig 12083 bp, 11 predicted proteins | sample Stecom2015_FD_80414 | JGI IMG/M metagenome (GOLD analysis project Ga0079224, IMG submission 80414) | Agricultural soil microbial communities from Utah to study Nitrogen management - Steer compost 2015 | ecosystem: Environmental > Terrestrial > Soil > Agricultural land | place: USA: Utah... | reverse complement strand
GGAGGCTCCGTCGGACGCCGGTGAGCAGGACGACGCGGTTCAGCTGTCGGGTCTGATCAGCGTCGACGGTTCCAGCACCGTGTTCCCCATCACCGAGGCCATGGCCGAGGAGTTCCAGGCCATGCACCCCGATGTGCGCATCACCGTGGGTGTGTCGGGCACCGGCGGCGGCTTCGAGAAGTTCTGCGCCGGCGAGACCGTCATCAGCAACGCGTCCCGGCCCATCAAGGCGTCGGAACACGAGGCCTGTGCCGCCAACGGCATCGAGTACATCGAGCTGCCGGTGGCCTTCGACGGCCTCTCGGTACTGGTCAACCCCGAAAACGATTGGGTCGACGCCTTCACCATCGATGAACTCCGCAAGATTTGGGAGCCGGGGGCCCAGGGCGTCATCACCCGCTGGAGCCAGGTGCGGCCCCAGTGGCCCGACGCGCCCATCAACCTCTACGGTCCCGGTACCGACTCGGGTACCTTCGACTACTTCACCGACGCGGTCAACGGTGAAGAGGGCGCCAGCCGCGGCGACTACACCGCCAGCGAAGACGACAACGTGCTGGTCCAGGGCATTGCCGGCGACGTCAACGCTCTCGGGTACTTCGGCTATGCCTACTACGTGGCCAACCAGGATTCGCTGCGGGCCGTGCCCATCGTCAACCCCGAGACCGGCCAGGCGGTGGCGCCGTCGGAGCAGACCATCAACGACGGCACCTACGCTCCGCTGTCGCGGCCCATCTACATCTACGTCAACGCCCAGGCCCTCGGGGAGCGGCCCGAGGTGGCCGAGTTCGTCCGGTACTACCTCACCGAGGGCACGCCGCTGGTGGCGGAGGTCGGATATGTGGAACTGCCCCAGGAGATCTACGACCTGGCCCTGGCGCGGGTGGAGAACCGCGTCACCGGGACCATGTACGGCGAGGGCAGCGAGGGCAAGACGCTGCTCGAGCTGATGGCCGGTGGTCGGTGAGGAGGGCCGAGCACCCATGTCGGTCCTAAGCGAAGGCCTGTTCCGATCCCAGGTCGGCCGCAGCGTGCTGCGCTCCGAAGCGGCGCTGCGGCGCGCCCTACGCCGCCGCCTCAGCGAATCGCTGATCGGCGCGGCGCTGTATCTGTGCGCCCTGGTGTCGGTGTTGACCACGGCCGGCATCGTCGCGACGCTGGCGTCGGAGGCCTGGCGGTTCTTCGAGCAGGTGGCGCTGGTGGAGTTCTGGACCGGGACCCAGTGGACGCCGCTGTTCGCCAACCCCCGGTTCGGCATCTGGCCGCTGCTGACCGCCACGCTGCTGATCGCCGCCATCGCCATGGCAGTAGCGCTGCCGCTGGGCCTGCTGGCCGCCATCTGGCTGGCCGAGTATGCGCCCGGCCGCTGGCGGGCGGTGATCAAGCCGTTGCTCGAGGTGCTGGCCGGTATCCCCACGGTGGTCTACGGCTACTTCGCGCTGTTGTTCGTGACGCCGCTGCTCAAACAGTTCCTTCCCGGGATCATCGTGTTCAACGCCCTGTCGGCGGGCCTGGTCATGGGCTTCATGATCCTGCCCATGGTCGCCTCGCTGTCGGAGGACGCCCTGCTGGCCGTGCCCCGTTCCCTGCGGGAAGGAGCCTACGCCCTGGGCGCCACGCAACTCGAGGTGGTGCTGCGCGTGGTCGTGCCCGCAGCCCTGTCGGGGATCGTCTCGGCCTTCATCCTGGCCTTCTCGCGGGCGGTCGGCGAAACCATGATCGTCACCATCGCCGCCGGCAACCTGCCCAATCTGTCGCTGAACCCGCTCGAGGCCATGCAGACCATGACGGCCTACATCGCCCAGGTCAGCATGGGCGACGTGCCCCACGGCACGCTGGAGTACCGGACGCTGTTCGCGGTGGGGACGGCGCTCTTTGTCCTGACGCTGGTCCTGAACCTGCTGAGCCGGTGGTTGCTGGACCGGTTCCGGGAGGTGTACGACTGATGCGCGCTCCAGGCGGACCGGGCATGCGCCGGCGCCGGCGGGCGGCGGCCGTCGCCCTTCAGGCGCTGGCGCTGGGGGCGGTGGTGGTGGGCCTTGGCGTGCTGGTCGTGCTGCTGTTCGATGTACTGCGGGACGGGGCGGGCACCCTGACCTGGACCTTCCTCGACAGCTTCCCCTCCCGCCGCTGGCAGCAGGCCGGCTTCAAGGCGGCCATCTTCGGGTCGGTGTACCTGCTGGTACTGGTTGCGGTGATCTCGTTCCCTCTGGGGGTGGGCGCCGCGGTCTACCTCGAGGAGTACGCCCGCCGCAGCGCCATGACCCGCTTCGTCGAGATCAACATCGCGAACCTGGCCGCCGTGCCGTCCATTGTTTACGGCCTGCTGGGCCTGGGTGTGTTCGTGCGCACCCTGGGTCTGGGGCGCAGCCTGCTGGCCGGTGCCCTGACCATGAGCCTGTTGATCCTGCCGGTCATCATCACCGCTGCCCGCGAGGCCATCCGCGCGGTCCCGGCGTCGATCCGCGAGGGTGCTTACGCCCTGGGCGCCTCCCGGTGGCAGGTGGTCCGCCACCATGTGCTGCCCATGGCGCTGCCGGGGATCCTGACCGGGACCATCCTGGCCCTGTCGCGGGCCATCGGCGAAACGGCGCCGCTGATCGCCATCGGCGCCCTGACCTACGTGGCCTTCGTGCCCGAGAGCGTGTTCGACCCGTTCACGGCCATGCCGATCCAGATCTACAACTGGGTGTCGCGCCCCCAGCAGGGCTTTCATGCCATCGCCGCCTCGGGGATCCTCGTCCTGCTGGTGGTCATGCTGGGCTTCAACGCCCTGGCCATCGTCCTGCGGGCCCGCATGCAGAGGCGTTCTCAATGGTAGGCGTGACGCCGCCCGTGGAGGGAGCCGCATGATGAGCGAAGCCCAGGCGGCGCAGTCGGCGGCCGAAGTGCCGTCGGGGCTGGCCGCCCTGTCCACTGAGGGACTCAACGTGTGGTACGGAACGAGCCATGCCATCCAGGACGTGTCGTTGACCTTTCCCGAGCGCAGCATCACCGCCATCATCGGCCCGTCGGGCTGCGGCAAGAGCACCCTGCTGCGCTGCCTCAACCGGATGAACGACTTCATCCCCGGTGTGCGGATTACGGGCCGGGTGGCCTACCGGGGCGAAGACATCTACGCTCCCGACGTGGACCCGGTGGAGCTGCGGCGGTCCATCGGTATGATCTTTCAAAAGCCCAACCCGTTCCCCAAGTCGATTTACGAGAACATCGCCTTCGGGCTGCGGATCAACGGCTACCGGGGCGACCTGTTGCCGAGGGTCGAGCGCAGCCTGCGCCAGGCGGCGCTGTGGGATGAGGTCAGGGACCGGCTACGGGACAGTGCGCTGGCCCTGTCGGGCGGGCAGCAGCAGCGTCTGTGCATCGCCCGGGCCCTGGCCATCGAGCCCGACATCCTGCTGATGGACGAACCCTGTTCGGCTCTCGACCCCACGGCCACGGCCCGGATCGAGGACCTGATCACCGAGCTCAAGGCGTCGTACACCATCGTCATCGTCACCCACAACATGCAACAGGCCGCCCGGGTGTCCGACTACACCGCCTTCATGCTGAACGGGCGGTTGATCGAATTCGGCCCGACGGAACGGATTTTCACCCGGCCGGCCGACGAGCGTACCGAGGCCTATATCACCGGTCGCTTCGGCTAAGGCGCCGGAATGGTATGATCGCCCAGCACATCGAGCGCCTGGGCGACCATGCCACCAACCTGGCCGAGTGGGTGATCTACCTGGTCCGGGGCGAGCGCCACGCCCTCAACGATTAGACCGGGGTCGGTCGCCGCTCAGGGCGCCGGTACCAGCAGCAGGGCGTGGTTGAGCTCGCGCCCGGGTCGCAGCAGGTACTCGCCGTCGTACCAGATGCCGGCCGAGGCGCCGCCGTCCAGGTTCAGGGCCCAGCGGGCCCCCAGGCGCTTCATGGCCTCGGCCATCTCTACGGTGCGGATGCCGTCGCCGGCGGCGATCACCAGGCTGCGGTCGGGCAGGATGCCGATGGCCAGCCGGCGGGCCGGCTGGTTGAGGATGCGCGGCTCGAAGAACCCCTGCTCGGCATAATCGGTGCGGATGTGTCCGTTGTCTACCAGGATGGGCCCGGCGCCCACGGCGGTCAGTGGGTTCCAGGCCACCGGGCAGCCGTTGGCGTCTTCGAAGTGCAGGCGGTAGCCGACCCGCTGGCCCAGCCCGAAGTTGGCGTCGGCCAGGCGCTGCAGTGACCCGTACAGGGCCATGACGAAGCCGTCCTCGGGGATGGCCGCTGCCCGCGCTTCGGTGACGTCGACCACGACGCCGTCGCGGACCACCACCTTGCGACCTCCCGCCAGGTCGACCCTGGAGCCGTAGGCCCGGGTGAACAGGTAGATCCCGTCGTTGCCCTCGGGGTTCTGGGGTGTGTGGTTGACCCCCTGAACCCATCCGCCCGGCAGGTGCATCTCGCCTGCTTCGAGGACCACCCGCAGGCGCAGCGGTTCAATGCGGCTGCGGTACAGCTCGCGGAAACCGATGACGCCGCCGAACTGGCCCATGTGGATGACCTCGCCGTCGGCGATCAGGGTCACCCAGGGCTCGGTGGGCAGGCGGTTGCTGCGGGCGTAATCCCGCGGGTTGAAGAAACCGCCGGTGATGGCCAGGCGGGCGCCGTGGCGTTGGGCCAGGGCGTCCAGGGTCTCGACGCCGCCGATGTGGCCTTCGGCCAGGGCCAGCCGTGGCAGCAGCCCCGCGTCGGCGGAGACGTGCAGCACTGTCAGCTGCAGCCGCCGGCCGCCGACGTCGAGGGTGAAGGGTGTGTGGACCACGGCGTCGTCCCGCGAGCCCGGCCGCAGGGGCGGGTCGTCGACCCACCGGGCGGGCGCCCCGCCGTGCTCGACCTCAACCTCGATCCCCGGACGCGTACCTCCCACCAGGTCGAAGGACACCGAGAACAGGTTCGACACCATCTCCAAAGGCAGCAGCAGCGAACCGTCCTGGGAGCGGGTGGGCACGGCCAACTCGAGGGGGTCGCCGTTGACCAGCAGCGACGGGCAGCCCGGCTTGAGCTCCAGGCTGAGGCCTCGGCCGGCCGCCGTGACGGTGCCGTGGGCCTGGTTGAAGGAGACGTCGTAGCCCAGGGCCGACAGCAGGTTGCGGGCAGGCAGGTACAACCCGCCGGGACCGAAGAAGGCCTCCACCGGGCGCTGCTGCGCCCGTACACGGAGGCCCAGCGCGCCGGCGTCGAGGGTGGCGGCACCGGCGAGGGCCGGCGCCGCCGCCGCCTGGGAAGCGAGAGCCAGCACCAGCAACAGGGTCAGCAGCGCCCGGCCCAATGCCTCCACAAACACACCTCCGCCCTCCTTCGACTCAGGCAGGGTCGGACAGGTTCCCGGTGAGGGGCAGGTCGATCCAGAAGACGGCGCCGCCGCCGGGCCGGTCGTCGACCCCGACGCTGCCCCCGTGGACCTGGGCCACGTGCTTGACGATGGCCAGGCCCAGGCCGGTGCCCCCAGCGCTGCGGGCCCGGCCCGGGTCGGCCCGGTAGAAACGCTCGAACACGCGGCTCCGATGTTCGGGGGGTACGCCCGGGCCGCTGTCGCTGACCTCGATCCGGACACAGTTGTTCTCACGCCGGGCCGCCAGGGTGACCTCGCCCCCTGCGGGGGTGTGCCGCAGCGCGTTATCCAGCAGGTTTCCGACAGCCTGTCGAAGCAACTCGGGATCGGCTTCGACGGTGAGCGACGGGGCGTCGAAGCGTGTCTGCAGCCGGGTGTCGCTCAGGGCGGCCAGCGGGCGACGTGCTTCGACGACCTGCTCCAGCAGGCTGCGCAGGTCGACGGGCTGCCGCACGGGCTCGAAATCCGGCTGCTCCAGGCGGGCCAACAGCAGCAGCCGGTTGACCAGGGCGGCGATGCGGTCACTCTCGGCCTCGATGCGGGCCAGGAAGTCAGGTCCCTCCGGCCGGGTGAGGGCTCCCTCGCGCAGGGTTTCGGCGAAGCCGCGGATGATGGCCACGGGGGTTTTCAACTCGTGGGAGACGTTGGCTACCAGATCCCGACGGGCCCGCTCCAGCCGGCGGATATCCGAGATGTCGTGGAGCGCCAGTACGGCTCCGCCTCCGGCCCGGCGCGGCCCCTGCGGCTCAAACTCGCCTTCCAGGGGCTGGACCACCGCTGCCAGGGTGCGGACCTGGCGTGTTTGGGGGTCGGTCAGCTCCAGCTCGAAGGCCGACGAGGCGCCTCCGGTCAGGGCCGCGTTGACGGCCTGCATCAGCTGCGGGTCGCGCAGGTAGGCGCCCACGGGCGCTCCGGCGGAGCCCACCGGCACCGACAGGCGCCGGGCCGGCTCGTTCATCCGGCGGACACGGCCGTCGGGCCCGATCACCAGTACCGCGCTGGGGATGGAGTTGAGCACGGCCTCCAGCACCCGCCGCTCCTGGGCTTCGGCCCGGGTGTGGCGCTGCAGCATCTCGGTCAGCATGCGCAGGGTCTGGATCAGGCCCGAGAGGCCCGGCAGGTCGGGGAGGCCTTCGGCTCCGGCGGGGTGGCTGGTGCGCAATCGGCGCACGGCGAACTGCAGCGACTCGACGTCGTCGGTCAGGCGGTGGACGACGGCGATGCTGAGCAGCCAAAGCGCCAGGCCGGCCGCCGCCAGTAGGATGCCCGCCGCGGCCACCGGCGCGCCGCCGTCTTCGGGCCGCAGCCACCACGACACCAGGCCCAGGGCGAAGGCCACGGGACCCAGCGCCACGGCGAGCCGCAACCGCCGGAACGGCCAGTTCTCCAGCGGGTTCACGAGGACGCCGCCCCGTCGTCCAGCCGGTAGCCGTAACCTCTCACGGTGTGGATGTAGCGGGGGGCTGAGGGGTCGTCCTCGATCTTGGCCCGCAGGTGGCTGATGTGGACGTCGGCCACCCGGGGATCGCCGACGAAGTCCTCGCCCCAAAGGGCATCCAGCAGCTCGTCGCGCCGGAAAGCACGGCCGGGAACCGAGGCCAGCACCTCCAGCAGGCGGTACTCGGTGGGCGTCAGGTTCACGGGGCGGCCGGCCACGCGGACTTCCCGCCGCCGCCGGTCCAGCAGCAGGTCGCCGATCCGGACGGCATCGTCGCCGGGCGACGGGCCGGCATCGGCGCGTGGCACGCCGGGCTGCCGGTCCGGGGCGGCGGTCGACCACTGGCTGCGGCGGACCAGCGCCCGCACCCGGGCCACCAGTTCGCGGGGGCTGAAGGGCTTGGTCAGATAATCGTCGGCGCCGACCTCGAGGCCCACGACCCGGTCGGTTTCGTCGCCCAGGGCCGTCAGCATCAGGACCGGCACGTGCACGCCCTGGGCGCGCAGACGGCGGCAGACCTCCAGGCCGTCGAGGCCGGGCAGGAGGATGTCGAGGACGATCACGTCGGGGTTGGCCGAGGCCGCCAGCGCCAGCGCCTCGTCGCCCGATGAGGCCACCACGGTGGCGAAGCCGGCCCGCTCCAGGTTGTAGCGCACCAGCTCCACCAGCGACGGTTCATCGTCGACGATCAGCACGCGGCCGGCCGTCACGGGCATCCCCCAGCAGCCATTATAACGGCCGTAGGGCTTGCCGATCGTCAGCGGGCAGAATCGGGCTGCGGGCTGGGCGACTCGCGGCGGGTGCGGCCGTCGGCATGGGCGGCGGATCGGGCGCGGTGCCGGCCATCGGCCCGGCCGTTGGCCGGTGCCTGCCGGCCGTCTTGGGCGGGCTCCCGGCCGTCCTGGAGCCAGGCGGGCTGCCGGTCCGGCGGGAAGTTGGCATAGTCGATGCGGCAGAGCTGGGCGAGATCGGCATCGACCGTGCAGAGGTCGCTGCGGTCCAGCTGGCTGAAGGCGGTCTTGCCGAGGGAATAGGTGGCCAGTTCCATTTCCCGCACACAGGAGCGCAGGAAGTTGGCCAGGTCGCGCGCACCTTCCTCGATGTCGAAGTCCTCACCGTAGCGACCGGTATACAGCGCGACCTGCGGGGCGGGTTCGAACACGAGCGCCTTGGTCATCTGGGTGTGCAGGGTGGCCAGCAGGGCGATGGTACCGATGTAAACGGCGTCGGCGCCCAGGGCCAGCGCCTTGAGGAAGTGCCCGGGGGAGACCAGCCCGCCCGCCGCGATGATGCTGACGTCATCTTTCATCCCGGCCTCTTCGATGTAGCGGACTGTCCTGGCCAGCGCGTGCAGGGTCGGCAGACCGACGTCGTCTTGCAGGATGGTCGGGCCGCCGTGGGTGCCGCCTTCGGCGCCGTCCACCACGAAGTAATCGATGCCCGCCTGCAGGGCGATGTCCAGTTCCCGCTCCAGGTGATGGGTGGCGCAGATCTTGAGGCCCACCGGCACCCCGTGGGTCTTGCGCAGGCGTTCCACGAGGCGGATGAAATCCCGGGGGCTGTCGACGCCGGGCAGGCGGGTGCGGATCCGGGCGTCCTGGCCGGGGCGCAGGCGGTAGGCCTCGCGGTAGTCCGGCCCGATCATCCATTCGGGCGTGGTCTGGGGCGCGGCGGCCTGGGCGCCCTGGCCCAATTGGATCTCGATGGCGTCCAGTTGCGCCAGGTCGTCGTCCTCATTGAGCCAGCCGCCCCGGTTGTACTGGCCGATGAGCCAACGCGCCTCCTGGCGCTCCTCCGGCAGCAGCGGCGCCTCGCCGGTGTTGGCGGCCGTGCCGGCCATGCTGGCCCCCCGGGCCAGCGCCAGTTTCACCTGGAGGCTCAGGGCCCCGCCGTACGACATGCCCGTGATCAGGATGGGGATGTCCAGCTTCAGCGGGCGGCGGGCCCGGGGCCCGATCACCACCGAGGTGTCGATGGTGACGTCGTCGGGCGTCGGCATACGGCAAAGGTGCACCGGGTTGATCAGGATCTTGTTCCAGTCGGACAGGACGATGGGACTGCCCAGGGGGCGCGAGAGCGGCTTGCCCTGCGCGGCCCGCATGCCGGTCTCGACGACGTTCATCACGTGGACCTTGTTCAGGATGGGAACCATGGCGAAGACGTTCTCGGGGTAGGGTTCCGTCAGCATCCGCTGCATCATGCTGTCGACCATGCCGTCCATCAGGGAACGGCCCAACCGGCTGAGCAGCCCCACGGCAGCGCCTCCTCCAGGGACGTCCCGGGGAACTCCCGGTGGTATCCAGGGGACTCCCGGTGTCGGTAAGGGTGCCGCCCGGCGGGAGGCGCCATGCGCAGCCGCCGCCGGCGGCGTCCCGCCATACTCTCCCAGGACCGGGCGGGCTTCCGGCTCCTGCCGCGGGCGCATATTAGCAGCCAGGAGGGGTGTCCCGATGGAGCGCACCGCCGCCCGGCGGACCGTAGCCCAGCACACCGTGGAACAACTGGCGGCGTGGGGGGTGCGGCACGTCTTCGGCGTGGCCGGCGACACCGTCATCCCGCTGCTGGAAGCGCTGCGGCAGCGTCCCGACGTGACCTTCGTGCCCGTCCGCCACGAGGAGTCGGCGGGCTTCATGGCGTCGGCCTACGCCAAGCTCACCGGCCGCGTGGGCGTGTGCCTGGCCGAGGCGGGGCCCGCCGCCGTCCACCTGCTGGCCGGCGTGTACGACGCCCACATGGACCGGGTGCCGGTCCTGGCGCTGACGGGGGAATCGCCCACCGAGCGCCTGGGCACCCACTGGCCCCAGACCATCGACCAGCAGCTGCTCTACGCCGGCGCCACGGGCTTCAACCACACCCTGGCCAGCGAGCGGCAGCTGCCGGAGATGCTGTACCAGGCCCTGCGGGACGCCGAGATCCGGGCCGGCGCGTCGCGGCTCGGCCTGCCCGTGGACCTGCAGTTGAAACCCGTGGAAGGGCCGGTCCGGGCGCGGCCCGGCTATCTGGACGCGGTGCCGGCGCCCGACCCGGCTGCCCTGGAGCAGGCGGCCCGGATGCTGGCGGGCGCCGAACGGCCCCTGATCTTCGTGGGCCAGGGCGCCCGGGGCCAGGGCGCGGCGGTGGTGCGCCTGGCCGACCGCCTGGGCGCGGCCATCATCCACACGCTGCCGGCCAAAGACGTGGTGCCGCCGGACCACCCGCGCAACCTGGGCGTCGTCGGCCAGTTCGGGACCGAGCCGGCCGCCGAGGCCTTCGGTGAGGCCGACGTGGTGCTGGTGGTGGGGTCCACCTGGTGGCAGCCCGACTACGTGCCCGCGGCCCGCTTCATCCAGATCGACCGCCGGCTGCGCCACGTGGACCTGCTTTTCCCGGTGGACGTGGGATTGGTGGGCGATGCCGCCCAGGTGCTGCCCCGGCTGGTGGACGTCCTGGACGGGATGCCGTCCCGCGGGCGTGACCGCTGGGTGCGCCGCGTCGAAGAGCTGAAGGCCTCGTGGGAGCGGGACCGGCGCCGCGGGGACGCGGCCGCCGCCTCCGATCACCCGCTGGACGGTGCAGGGGGCGCGGCGGCCAACGGCCGGGCCCGGCGGGCGGGTCAGGTGGCGCCCCAGCAGGTGGTGGCGGCGCTCCAGCAGCGCCTGCCCACCGGCGCCGTGGTCTGCCTGGACGTGGGCGACAACACCTTCTGGATGTCCGCCCTGTTCGACGCGGGAGCGGGCCGCCGGGTCCTGGTCTCGGGCCACTGGCGCTGCATGGGCTTCGGGCTGCCCGCCGCCGTGGCCGCCGGCATCGCCGCGCCCGGCAGGCCCGTGGTGGCCGTGGTGGGCGACGGCGGCTTCGCCATGACCATGGCCGAGTTCACCACGGCCGTGGCCCTGGGCGTGCCGGTCGTGGTGGTGGTCCTGAACAACGGCGTGCTGGCCGAGGAGGGCCACAAGCAGGTCCAGATGCGCCTGGAGCCCTTCGGCATCCGCCTGCACAACCCCGACTTCGCCGCCTATGCCGAAGCCTGCGGCGGCCGGGGCTTCCGGGTGCAGTCGCCGGGTGAACTGGATCAGGCCCTGGCGGCGGCCCTGGGCGCCGGCAGGCCGGCCATCGTCGACGTGGCCACCCGACCCGTACGACCGGCCTGGCCCAGGCCCAGGGGAAGCCTGCGCCCGGCCGCCTCTGCCGGCTCAGGGCTTGGGTCGCAGGAGGCTGTGCATGCCGTGCCCGATGGCCCACAGCAAGCCCGCGGCGCCGCTGCCAGCCCTTCCGGGCATTCCCTTAGAACTTTTCCCCCGGTCTGGACACGGTAGGGACGGAGGTGTAGTGGATGGCGACCGGTCAGAGGAACAACCGCATCATCGTGCCCCAGGCCCGGCAGGCGCTGGACCGCCTGAAGTACGAAACGGCCTCCGAGATCGGCCTGCCCAACTACCAGGGGTATCTGGGCGACGTGCCGTCGCGGCTCAACGGCGCCGTCGGCGGCAACATGGTCCGCAAGATGATCCGGTTTGCCGAGCAGCAGATGGCCCAGGGCCAGACCGTCCCCACCCTGGGTACCACCGGGGCCGGCGCCCAACCGGCGGGCCAGGCCTTCGGCGCCCAGGTTCCGGGGCAGGCGCTGCCCGGCCAGCAGATTCCCACATTCGGCCGCTAACCCCAAGCCGCGTGACCGCCTTCGGGCAGGGCAGCCCCGCGCTGCCCTTCCCGCGTGTTTGGGTCCCCCGGGTGCCGTCTTGTCACCGGCGGCGTGAAATTCCACAATGGGCGTTCAGGGGCCGCTCCTTCCGCCGCCGGCCCGGCGCGGCCGGTCCAGGGCGGTCCGGCCCGGCGCGGCAGGTCCAGCGCGGCCTGTCCGGCCCGGCGGCGGGACGCAAGCGCAGGCCCCCTGGGGGGAAACGCGTGACCTACTTCCTGGGCCTCCTGGCGGGGCTGGCCGTGGGGCTGGCCTCACGGCGGCGGTGGTCCCACCCGTCCTGGACGCGGGCGCTGAACGTCCTGCTCTCGGCCACGCTGGTGGCGGTGCTGGGGGCGATGGCGGCGCGCCTCGGTGCCGATCCCGCCGTGACCCGCCATGGCCCGTCCCTGATCCTGCAGTCCGCCGCCCTGGCCGCGGCCGCGTCGGCCGGCAGCGTGGCCCTGATCGCCCTTTGCCGGCGGTGGCTGCCGTGAGGCGGTGGCGGCGTTGATCTGGCTGGTGATGGCCACGGTGGCCGCCGGTTTCGCCTTCGGCCGGGTCTTCCTGGATGCCGGCGCCGCCCCGGCGCTGGATCGCTGGGTGGACGGGGCGCTGCTGGCCATGATGGT
>Ga0079224_100011752_pt1 | contig 12084 bp, 7 predicted proteins | sample Stecom2015_FD_80414 | JGI IMG/M metagenome (GOLD analysis project Ga0079224, IMG submission 80414) | Agricultural soil microbial communities from Utah to study Nitrogen management - Steer compost 2015 | ecosystem: Environmental > Terrestrial > Soil > Agricultural land | place: USA: Utah... | reverse complement strand
GGTCACCGAGGCGGTGATCACCGTTCCCGCCTACTTCAACGACAGCCAGCGCCAGGCGACGAAGGACGCCGGCCGCATCGCCGGCCTCGAAGTGCGCCGCATCATCAACGAGCCGACCGCGGCCGCGCTCGCCTTCGGCCTGGACAAGGGCGGCGGCAAGGACCGCAAGGTCGCCGTCTACGACCTCGGCGGCGGCACCTTCGACATCTCGATCATCGAGATGGCCGACGTCGACGGCGAGAAGCAGTTCGAGGTGCTGTCGACCAACGGCGACACCTTCCTCGGCGGCGAGGACTTCGACCAGCGCGTCATCGACTACGTGATCACCGAGTTCAAGAAGGAAGCCGGCGTCGACCTCTCGAAGGACGTGCTCGCGCTGCAACGGCTGAAGGAAGCCGCCGAGAAGGCGAAGATCGAGCTGTCGTCGAGCCAGCAGACCGACCTGAACCTGCCGTACATCACGGCGGACGCCACCGGTCCGAAGCACCTGAACATGAAGCTCACGCGTGCGAAGCTCGAGGCGCTGGTCGAGGACCTGATCGAGCGCACGATCGAGCCGTGCCGCATCGCGCTGAAGGACGCCGGACTGAAGGCTTCCGAGGTCGACGACGTCATTCTGGTCGGCGGCATGACGCGCATGCCGAAGGTGCAGGAGAAGGTCCGCGAGTTCTTCGGCAAGGAAGCGCGCAAGGACGTCAACCCCGACGAGGCGGTCGCCGTGGGCGCCGCGATCCAGGGCTCGGTGCTGTCCGGCGAGCGCAAGGACGTGCTGCTGCTCGACGTCACCCCGCTGTCGCTCGGCATCGAGACGCTCGGCGGCGTGATGACGAAGATGATCCAGAAGAACACGACGATCCCGACGAAGTTCTCGCAGGTGTTCTCCACCGCCGACGACAACCAGCCCGCGGTGACGATCAAGGTCTACCAGGGCGAGCGCGAGATCGCGGCGGGCAACAAGCTGCTCGGCGAGTTCAATCTCGAGGGCATCCCGCCGGCGCCGCGCGGCACGCCGCAGATCGAGGTCACCTTCGACATCGACGCGAACGGCATCCTGCACGTGTCGGCGAAGGACAAGGCCACCGGCAAGGAGAACAAGATCACCATCAAGGCGAACTCGGGACTCACCGAGGCCGAGATCGAGAAGATGGTGCGCGATGCCGAGCAGCATGCCGCCGAGGATCACAAGCGCGTCGAGCTGACGAACGCGCGCAACCAGGCCGACGCGGCCGTGCATTCGGTGCGAAAATCGCTCGAGGAGCACGGCGACAAGATCGACGCCGGCGAGAAGGCGAAGATCGAGGACGCGCTGAAGGCCGTCGAGGAAGCGCTGAAGTCCGACGACAAGGCCGAGATCGAGGCGAAGACGCAGGCGCTGCTGGTCGCTTCGCAGAAGCTCGGCGAGTCGATGTACGCTCAGCAGTCGGGCGGCGCGGCCGGGGCCGGCCAGACGGGCGGCGAAGGGCCGCAGGCCTCGCGCACGTCCGCCGACGACGACGTGGTCGACGCGGATTTCAAGGAGGTCAAGCGCGACTGACGAGGAAAGAGAAGGGAGAAGGGGAAAGAGAGAAGGGAGTGCGGCGCGGACACCGCGAACTGCGGGTCTGGGAAGAAGGCTTGGTTCTCGTCGAGCAGATCTATCGCGTCACGCGCTCCTTTCCTTCCACCGAGATCTACGGACTCACGGCGCAGATGCGCCGTGCGGCCGCATCCGTCCCTTCGAACATCGCGGAAGGGTACGCACGAGCGAGCACGCGCGACTTGCTGCGTTTCCTGAGCATTTCCGCCGGGTCGCTGAGCGAGCTCGACACCCTCGTCGAACTCGCCCAGCGACTCGGCTTTTTGAATGACACAGAGGAGCTCAAGGCGAGGATCGAAGAGGTGAGCGGAATGCTGATGGGTCTGCAGACGGCGCTGCGCAAGAAGCTGTCCTGATCCCTTCTCCCTTCCCCCTTCTCCCTTCTCCTGCAGTGAAATGAAACGCGACTACTACGACATCCTCGGCGTATCCAAGACGGCGACCGACGACGAGCTGAAGAAGGCGTATCGCAAGCTCGCGATGAAGTATCACCCGGACCGCAATCCGGACAGTCGCGAGGCCGAGGCGCGCTTCAAGGAGGTGAAGGAAGCCTACGAGATGCTTTCCGATCCGGCCAAGCGCGAGGCCTACGACCGCTTCGGGCACGCGGGCGTGGATCCGAATGCCGGCGGTTTCGCCGGCGCGCAGGGTTTCGGCGGTTTCGCCGACGTGTTCGGCGACATCTTCGGCGACATCTTCGGAGCGCAGCGGGGCGGACGCAGCAACGTCTACCGCGGCGCCGACCTGCGCTACGCGATGGAGATCACGCTCGAGCAGGCGGCCGCGGGCTACACGTCCGAGATCCGCGTGCCGGGCTGGGAGAACTGCGAAACCTGCCATGGCTCGGGCGCCAAGCCGGGCACCAAGCCGAAGGTCTGCCACAGCTGCGGCGGGCAGGGCTCGGTGCGCGTGCAGCAGGGATTTTTCTCGATCCAGCAGACCTGCCCGACCTGCCGCGGCAGCGGTCAGGTCATCCCGGAGCCGTGCACGACCTGCGACGGCGTCGGACGCGTGAAGAAGAGCAAGACGCTCGAGGTGAAGATTCCCGCGGGTATCGACGACGGCATGCGCATCCGCTCGAGCGGCAACGGCGAGCCGGGCATCAACGGCGGGCCGCCGGGCGACCTGTACGTCGAGATTCACGTGAAGGAGCACCCGGTCTTCAAGCGCGACGGCGACGACCTGCATTGCGAGATTCCGGTGTCGGTGACCACCGCGGCGCTCGGCGGGACGGTCGAGATTCCGACGCTGGCCGGTCCCGTGGAGATCGAGCTGCCCGAGGGCACGCAGACCGGCAAGCAGTTCCGCCTGCGCGGCAAGGGCATCAAGGGCCTGCGCTCGAGCTATCCGGGCGATCTCTACGCGCACGTGCTGGTGGAGACGCCGGTGCGTCTCACCGAGCGGCAGAAGGAGCTGATGCGCGAGCTCGACGCTTCGTTGAAGGATCCGAAGCACAGCCCGCAGACGAAGAACTGGATGGACCGCGTCAAGGAGTTCTTCCAGTGATCGCGCCGGCGCGCGCTGCGTGAAGCTCACCTTCCTCGGCGCGGCCGACACCGTCACCGGCTCGCGCTTCCTGCTGGAGAGCGGCGAGTCGAAGCTGCTCGTCGATTGCGGGCTGTTCCAGGGCTTCAAGAAGCTGCGCCAGCGCAACTGGTCGCCGTTTCCGGTGGCACCCGCGTCGATCGACGCCGCGTTGCTCACGCACGCGCATCTCGACCATTCCGGCTGGCTTCCGGTGCTCGTGCGCGACGGTTTCCGCGGGCCGGTCTTCGCCACCGAGGGTACGCGCGCACTCTCCGAGATCCTGCTGCGCGACAGCGCACGGCTGCAGGAGGAGGAAGCCGAGTTCGCCAACCGGCAGGGCTTCTCGAAGCATCGGCCGGCGCTGCCGCTGTACGAGAGCGCGGACGCCGAGCATGCGCTGTCGCGGTTCCGTGCGATGCGTTTCCGAGCCGCCTTCGACACCGGCGTGGCCGGACTGCGCGCGCGCTTCGTTCCCGCCGGCCACTTGCTCGGCGCGGCCAGCGTCGTCGTCCAGCGCGGCTCGCGCACGCTCGTCTTCAGCGGCGACGTCGGTCGCGTCGAGGATCTCGTGCTCCACCCGCCGCAGGTGCCCGAATCGGCCGACACGCTCGTCATCGAGTCCACCTACGGCGACCGCCGGCACGCGCCGCTCGCCGACGCGCTCGCCACGCTCGCTCGCGTCATCCTGGAGACGGTCGCGCGCGGCGGCACGGTGCTGATCCCGTCCTTCGCGGTCGGGCGCGCGCAGGCGCTGCTGGTCGGATTGCACCGGCTTCGCGAGTCCGGCTCGATCCCGGACCTGCCGGTCTATCTCGACAGCCCGATGGCGATCGACGCGACCCGGCTGTATCGGCGCTTCAACGGCGAGCACCGGCTCGACGACGCCGAATGCGAGGCGATCTACCGGGACGTGCGTTTCGTGAACACGCCCGCTGAATCGAAGGCGCTCGAACGGCTGCGCATGCCGTCGATCCTGATCTCGGCCAGCGGCATGGCCACCGGTGGGCGCGTGCTGCATCACCTCAAGCGCATGCTGCCCAACCCTGCGCATCACGTCGTCTTCGCCGGCTTCCAGGCCCCGGGAACGCGCGGCGCGCACCTGGTGGCCGGCGTGCGCACGGTCAAGATCCACGGGGAGTGGCATCCGGTGAACGCGTCGGTGACGCAGATCGACGGCTTTTCCGCGCATGCCGATGCTGACGAGCTGCTCGACTGGATGCGCCGCCTGCGCGCCGCACCGCGCGAGGTCTACGTCGTGCACGGCGAGCCCGAGGCGGCCGACCGGCTGCGGCATCGAATCGTCGAGGAGCTCGGCTGGCGCGCCCGCGTGCCCGAGCACGGCGAGACGGTCGACGTCGCACTCTGAGCGGGCGGCTTCGGCCCGAGCGCCGGCCGGGCCGAGCGGCGGGGGTCGGTTCCGGGTGCCGCCGGCAGCGCCGTTTCGCCTCGGCCGTCGATCTCCGGCGGGCGTCGCTGCCGCTCGCGCGCCGCGCGTCGGCACGTCCCGGTCGCCGCTGGTACAGTCGGGGCGATGGAAACCGTGTCGTTTCGCCGTCCGGTCGGCCAGCGCAAGGGCAGGCAGGTGCAGCCCGAGGCGCGGACCCGCATCGATGCGCTGCTCGGCGATGCGCCGATGCGGCGCGATCTGCTGATCGAGCATCTGCACCGGATCCAGGACGCCGAAGGGCATCTGCCGGCGGCGTTGCTCGCCGCGCTCGCCGAGCGCATGCGCCTGTCGCAGGCCGAGGTCTTCGAGGTGGCGAGCTTCTACCACCATTTCGACGTCGTGCGCGAAGGCGAGACGCCTCCGCCCGCGCTCACCGTGCGCGTCTGCGAATCGCTGTCGTGCGAGATGGCCGGTGCGCGTACGCTGCTCGAGTCGCTCGCCGCTCGGCTCGGTCGCGAGGTGCGCGTGCAGCCGGTGCCTTGCGTCGGGCGCTGTGCCGAAGCGCCGGTGGCGATCGTCGGCCGGCGCCCGGTCGCACCGGCCGACGTCGAAGCCGTCGAGGCGGCGATCGCCGGCGGCGATTTCGATTGCCCGCTGCCCGATCCGGTCGCGGCCGCGATCCCCGGACACGGCGACTACGCGACCTATCGGGCCGGCGGCGGATACCGGCATCTCGCGCGCGTCCTCGCCGATGCGTCCGCGCGCGAGGCGGCGCTCGCCGAGCTCGAGTCTTCGTCGCTGCGTGGCCTGGGCGGGGCGGGCTTTCCGGCGGCACGCAAGTGGCGCGCGGTCGCCGCGCAGCCCGCTCCGCGACTGCTCGTCGTCAACGCCGACGAGGGCGAGCCCGGCACCTTCAAGGATCGCCACTATCTCGAGCGCGCCCCGCACCGCATGCTCGAAGGCATGCTGATCGCCGCGGCGGTCGTCGGCTGCGATGCGTGCTACGTGTACCTGCGCGACGAATACGCGGGCGTGCGCGGGCTGCTCGAGCGCGAGATCGCCGCGCTGTGCGCCGATCCGCCCGTGGCGTCGCTTCCCGCGATCCACCTGCGTCGCGGCGCCGGCGCGTACATCTGCGGCGAGGAGAGCGCGCTGATCGAGTCGATCGAGGGCAAGCGCGGCATGCCGCGCCTGCGTCCGCCCTACGTGGCCGAGGTCGGCCTGTTCGGCCGGCCGACGCTCGTGCACAACGTGGAGACGCTGCACTGGATACCGGAGATCCTCGAGCGTGGCGCCGGCTGGTTCGCCTCGCAGGGGCGGCGCGGACGCCGCGGTCTGCGCACCTTCTCGGTGTCCGGGCGGGTGCGCGTGCCCGGCGTGAAGCTCGCGCCGGCGGGCATCAGCCTGCGTGAACTGATCGACGAGCACTGCGGGGGCATGCTCCCCGGACACGAGCTGTACGCCTGGCTGCCGGGCGGGGCTTCCGGGGGAATCCTGCCCGCGTCGCTCGCCGATGCGCCGCTCGATTTCGACACGTTGCAGCCGCACGGCGCGTTCATCGGTTCGGCCGCCATCATCGTCCTGTCGCAGCACGATTCGGCCGCCGACGCGGCGCGCAACCTGATGGCGTTCTTTCGCAGCGAGTCGTGCGGGCAGTGCACGCCGTGCCGGGTCGGCACGGCGAAGGCGCTGGAGCAGATGAATGCCCCGCGCTGGAACGGGCCGCTGCTCGACGAGCTCTCGACGGCGATGGCCGACGCGTCGATCTGCGGCCTCGGCCAGGCCGCGCCGAATCCGATGCAGTCGGTGCTGCGCTGGTTCCCGCACGAGGTGCAGCGCCGATGAGCCGCACGATCGAGCCGATGCCGGAAAGCCTCGTCGAACCCCAAGCGGGGACGGTCGAGTTCGAGCTCGACGGCCGTAGCGTGCTCGCGCGCGACGGCGAGACGATCTACGAGGTGGCGCGCCGCCACGGCACGACGATTCCGACGCTGTGCCGGCAGGAAGGCTACCGCCCCGACGGCAACTGCCGCGCCTGCGTCGTCGAGATCGACGGCGAGCGCGTGCTTGCGCCGTCGTGCTGCCGCACGCCGGCCGCCGGCATGAAGGTGCGCAGCGCGAGCGCCCGTGCGCGTGCCGCGCAGCGCATGGTGGTCGAGCTGCTGCTCGCCGATGCACCCGCGACGCCGCATCGCGAGGATTCCGAGCTCGCGCACTGGGCGCAGGCGCTCGGCGTCGCGGGTTCACGCTTCGCGTCGCGGGTGCAGCCGCCGCCCGACTTCAGCCATCCCGCCATCGCGGTGCAGCTCGACGCCTGCATCCAGTGCACGCGCTGCGTGCGCGCGTGCCGCGAGGAGCAGGCGAACGACGTCATCGGCTATGCCGGGCGGGGCGATCACGCGCGCATCGTGTTCGATTTCGGCGACCCGATGGGCGCGTCGACCTGCGTCGGCTGCGGCGAATGCGTGCAGGCATGCCCCACCGGCGCGTTGATGCCGCGTCTGCTCGGCGAAGTCGATGCGCCGTACGCGGCCGGAGACGTCGCGCCCCGCGCGGCCGAGCGCCGCGTCGATTCGCTCTGCCCGTTCTGCGGCGTGGGCTGCCAGCTCACGTACCACGTCTCGGGCAACCGGATCCGGTACGTCGAGGGCCGCGACGGCCCGGCGAACCACGGGCGGCTGTGCGTGAAAGGCCGATTCGGCTTCGACTACGCGGCGAGCCGCGAGCGGCTCGACGTGCCTCTCGTGCGGCGCGAGGGCGCCGCGAAGAACGCCGAGTTCGGACGGGTGCCGGCCGACTGGCGAGACCAGTTCCGCGAGGCGACGTGGGACGAGGCGCTGGCGATCGCCGCGGGCGGGCTCGCGCGCATCCGTGACACGCTCGGGGCCGATGCGCTCGCCGGCTTCGGCTCGGCGAAGGGCAGCAACGAGGAGGCGTATCTCTTCCAGAAGCTCGTTCGCACCGGCTTCGGCACCAACAACGTCGACCACTGCACGCGCCTGTGCCACGCGTCGTCGGTGGCCGCGCTGCTCGAAGGCATCGGCTCGGGTGCGGTGTCGAACCCGGTCTCCGACGTGGCGAAGGCCGACTTCGCGCTCGTCATCGGCGCGAATCCGACCGTGAACCACCCGGTCGCGGCGACGTGGATCAAGAACGCGGCGCGTCGGGGCACGACACTGGTCGTCGCCGACCCGAAGCGTAACGAACTCGCGCGGCATGCGGCGACGGTGCTGCAGTTCCGTCCCGGCACCGACGTCGCGCTGCTCGACGCGATGCTGCACGCGATCGTCTTCGGCGGATTCGTCGATCGGGAATTCGTCGCGACGCGCACCGTCGAGTTCGAGGCGCTGCGCGAGCGCATCGCGCCGTTCAGTCCCGAGCGCATGGCGTCGGTGTGCGGCATCGACGCGGCCACCATCCGCGCCGTCGCGCAGCAGTACGCGACGAGCCGCGCGTCGATGATCTTCTGGGGCATGGGCGTCTCGCAGCACGTGCATGGCACCGACAATGCGCGCTGCCTGATCGCGCTCGCACTGGCCACCGGGCAGATCGGGCGACCGGGCGCAGGGCTGCACCCGCTGCGCGGCCAGAACAATGTGCAGGGCGCTTCCGACGCCGGGCTGATCCCGATGATGCTGCCCGACTACGGGCGCGTCGACGACGAGCGCGTCGCGTCGCGCATCGAGAAGCTGTGGGGCGCGTCGCTGGACCGTCGCCCGGGGCTCACCGTCGTCGAGATCCTGAATGCGGCCGCCGAGCGGCGCATTCGCGGCCTGTACGTGATGGGCGAGAACCCGGCGATGTCCGATCCCGACGTGCGGCACGCGCGCCGGGCGCTCGCCGCGCTCGACCTGCTCGTCGTGCAGGACATCTTCCCCACCGAGACCGCGTATCTGGCCGACGTGATCCTGCCCGCATCGGCGTTCCCCGAGAAGACCGGCACCTTCACGAACACCGACCGCATGGTGCAGCTCGCGCGCAAGGCGGTCGATCCGCCCGGGCAGGCGCGCGCCGATCTCGAGATCCTCGTCGCGATGGCGCGCGGGCTCGGGCTCGACTGGCGCTACGCGCATCCGCGCGAGGTGTTCGAGGAGATGCGCGAGTCGATGGACTCGATCCGCGGCATCGACTGGGCGCGTCTCGAGCGCGAGGGGAGCGTCACCTATCCGTGCACGAGTCTTGAGGATCCGGGCCAGCCGGTGGTCTTTCGCGAGCGCTTCCCCACGCCGAGCGGCCGGGGTCGCTTCGTGCCTGCCGTGCCGAGCACGCCGCCCGAGACGCCCGACGCCGACTATCCGTTCGTGCTCACGACGGGACGCCAGCTCGAGCACTGGCACACCGGCGCGATGTCGAGGCGCGCGCAGGCGCTCGACGCGATCGAGCCGGAGGCGACCGCATCGTTGCATCCGGTCGATCTCGCGCGCCTCGGCCTGCGTCCCGGCGCGCGCGCCCGGCTCGCTTCGCGGCGCGGCTCGATCGAGCTGTACCTGCGCGAGGACGACGGCGTCGCGCCCGGCTGCGTCTTCGTTCCGTTCGCCTATGCCGAAGCGGCGGCCAACGTGCTCACGCATCCGCAGCTCGATCCGTTCGGCAAGATTCCCGGCTTCAAGTATTGCGCGGTGCGCGTCGAGCCGGTCGGACACGCCGTCGAGGCGCTGCGCGATCCGTCCTGAGCCGCCGCACGCGCGTCCCGCCCCGGTGCCCGGACACCGGCGAAGGGTGCATCCAGTATCCTTGGACGTTTCGCCCGCAGTCTGTCTTCGCCGTCCCATGTCCGACAACGCTTCCGAATACGCCCGCGCCTGCCAGGTGCTCGTCGGCGGCGTGAACTCCGCCGTGCGCGCATTCCGCGCCGTCGGAGGCACGCCGCGCTTCATCGATCGCGCCGAGGGCGCCTACCTGTGGGACGTCGAGGGCCGGCGCTACGTCGATTACCTCGGTTCGTGGGGTCCGATGATCGCCGGCCACGCGCATCCGCACGTCATCGAGGCGGTCGAGCGCGCGGCGCGCCGCGGGCTCTCGTTCGGCGCGCCGAACGTGCTCGAGACCGAGCTCGCCGAGCGCATCTGCGCGCTGTTCCCGCAGATCGAGCGCGTGCGCTTCACGAGCTCGGGCACCGAGTCGACGATGTCGGCGCTGCGGCTGGCACGCGGGTTCACCGGGCGTGACGCGATCGTCAAGTTCGAGGGCTGCTATCACGGCACCGGCGACAGCCTGCTGGTGAAGGCGGGATCGGGAGCGCTCGCCTTCGGCACGCCGAGCTCGGCGGGCGTGCCGGAGAGCGTCGCGCGGCACACGCTCGTGGCCACCTACAACGACCTCGACAGCGTTGCCGAGCTCTTTCGCGAGCACGGCGACACGATCGCCTGCGTCATCGTCGAGCCGATCGCCGGCAACATGAACCTGATCGAGCCGAAGGCGGGCTTCCTGGAAGGGCTTCGCGCGCTGTGCGACGAGCACGGTGCGCTGCTGATCTTCGACGAGGTGATGAGCGGCTTTCGCGTCGCGCACGGCGGCGCGCAGCAGCGCTGCGGCGTCGTGCCCGACCTGAGCACCTTCGGCAAGGTGATCGGCGGCGGCATGCCGGTCGGCGCAGTGGGCGGGCCGGCGCGCATCCTCGAGCGCTTCTCGCCGATGGGGCCGGTCTACCAAGCGGGCACGCTGTCGGGCAACCCGATCGCGATGGCTGCCGGGCTGGCCACGCTCGACCTCATCGCCGAGCCCGGATTCTACGAACGGCTCGAGGCGCTGGGCGAGCGGCTCGTCGGCGGCCTGAACGACGCGGCGCGCGAGGCCGGCGCGCCGCTGAGCGCGCGCCACGTCGGCGCGCTCGGCGGACTGTACCTGCTGCCGGTGCCGCCGACGGATTTCGCGCAGGCGCAGGCGCAGGACGTCGAGCGCTTCAAGCGCTTCTTCCATGCGATGCTCGACGAAGGCGTCTACCTGCCGCCGTCGCCGGTCGAAGCCTTCTTCTTCTCCAGCGCGCACACCGAAGCCGACGTCGATGCGACGATCGCCGCCGCGCGTCGCGCACTCGCCGCGAGCGCCTGATCGTGCCGTCCTCGAGCTCGTCCCGTTCGTCGTACCTCGCGGTCCTGCTCTTCGGCTGCGCGATCCTGGTCGTCTCGACCGGCGTGCGCTCGTCGTTCGGGCTGTTCCTGCCCGAGATGACGCAGGCGCGCGGCTGGTCGCGTGAGACCTTCTCGCTGGCGATCGCGCTGCAGAACCTGATGTGGGGCCTGGGCGGCTCGTTCCTCGGCGCCATGGCCGACAAGTACGGGTCGATGCGCACGCTGCTGCTGGGCGGCCTGCTCTACGTGATCGGCTTTCTCGGCATGGCGTGGGCCGAGGGCGGCGCCGGGCTCTCGCTGTCGGCCGGTGTCGTGATGGGCGTGGCGATCGGTGGCACGAGCTTCGGCGTCGTGCTCGCGACGCTCGGCCGCGTCGTGCCGGCCGAGCAGCGCAGCCTCGCCTTCGGCATCGGCGTCGCCGCGGGTTCCTTCGGCCAGTTCCTGTTCCTGCCGATCGCCGGGCAGCTGATCCAGCGCATCGGCTGGCAGGACGCGCTGCTCGTGCATGCCGCGATCGCCGCGCTGATCGTCGTTCTCGCGCTCGGCGTGCGTGCCGAGAACGACGCGCACGCCGCCCGCGGCGAGGTGCGCCTCGGGCAGGCGCTGCGCGATGCGATGGGCGACCGCAATTTCCACCTGCTGTTCTGGGGCTATTTCGTCTGCGGGCTACAGGTCGTCTTCATCGCGTTGCACCTGCCCTCGTACCTGATGGACAAGGGCATGAGCGTCAACGTGGGCGCCAACGCGGTGGCGCTGATCGGGCTGTTCAACATCGTCGGCTCCTTCGCCTCGGGCGCGCTCGGGCAGCGCTACTCGAAGAAGTGGCTGCTCGCGGCGATCTACGTCGTGCGCTCGATCGTCATCGGCCTGTTCCTGCTCGCACCGCTCAGCGTCGCTTCGGTGTATCTGTTCAGCGCCGCGATGGGCCTGCTGTGGCTGTCGACGGTGCCGCTGACCAACGCGCTCGTCGGGCAGCGCTGGGGCGTGCGCGTGCTCGGCCTGCTCGGCGGCGTCGTCTTCTTCGGCCACCAGATCGGCAGCTTCCTCGGCGCGTGGCTCGGCGGCGTGTTCTTCGACAGCTTCGGCAACTACGACTACGCGTGGGCGATGGTCATCGCCTTCGGCCTGTTCGCGGCGGCGATGCACGCGCCGATCGACCAGCGGCCCGCCGCAGCATCCGCCGGCCCGACGCCTGCACCGGCCTGACTGAAGCGGCGGTTCGCGCAAAGGCGCGAGCCGTCGGCCGCGGGCGCCAGCCGGCGCTGCGAGCATCGCAGGGCACCCCCCGCGAAGCGGGGGGCTGCGCACTCAAGCGCCCGCGGCGAACGGCCTGCGCCTTTGCCCGCTCCGCTCTCCCGCAGGTGTTGTAGTGCGCCGAAGCCTCACATCCGCTCGAACACCGCCGCGATTCCCTGCCCACCCCCGATGCACATCGTCACCAGCGCATAGCGCGCCCCCGAGCGTTGCAGCTCGTGCACCGCCTTCACGCTGATCAGCGCACCGGTCGCACCGACCGGATGCCC
>Ga0079224_100011751_pt1 | contig 12084 bp, 12 predicted proteins | sample Stecom2015_FD_80414 | JGI IMG/M metagenome (GOLD analysis project Ga0079224, IMG submission 80414) | Agricultural soil microbial communities from Utah to study Nitrogen management - Steer compost 2015 | ecosystem: Environmental > Terrestrial > Soil > Agricultural land | place: USA: Utah... | reverse complement strand
GGGGGAGCGTGGTCGGCGTCGGTGGCATCGGGCGGCGGGTCGCGCGCCGACTGGACGGCTTCGGCTGCGAGCTTGTGCGGGTCGGCTCCCGCGCGCGCCGCGACGCCGACGGGATCGTGCACGGCCCCCAGGACCTGCCCGAGCTCCTGCCGACGGTCGATGCCGTGGTCGTCGCCGTGCCGCTGACGGCCGACACCGAGCGGCTGGTGGACGCCGACTTCCTGGGCCGGCTGCCCGACGGGGCGGTCGTGGTGAACGTCGCCCGCGGTCTGACCGCCGACACCGACGCGGTGCTCGCCGAGGCCGGGCGACTGCGCTACGCCTCGGACGTGTTCGATCCCGAGCCCCTCCCGGCGGACCACCCGCTGTGGTCGGCGCCGGGCGTCATCATCAGTCCGCACGTCGGCGGCATGAGCTCGGCCATGCGGCCGCGGATCGAGGCCGTCGTCCTGCGTCAGGTCGACCGACTGCTCGCGGGGGCCGAGCCGATCGACGTCGTCGTCGATCGCCGGTCGGACGCCTCGTAGGCTGGGCCTGCTCCCGTAGCCCAACGGCAGAGGCAGACGGCTTAAACCCGTCCCAGTGCGGGTTCGAGTCCCGCCGGGAGCACCGTCAGTCGTGATCGAGCGAGATCGCCGCCCACGTGTCGTCGAGGGTGAGCGTCTCGCCGGCCTCCCAGCCGTACTCGTCCACGCCGTTGCGCACGATCTGCAGCGGAACCTCGTGGGGCGGGAAGACGATCCACACCCGGTCGACCGAGCCCATCCGGGGGAGGGCGTCGTCCAGGCGCATGTGGAACTCGTGGGTGTTCGACACGGCCACCACCGCGGTGTCGACGTCGGTCGGTCGCGGCGGCTCGACCGGCTCGCGCTGGTGCTGCGCGCCTGTCCAGGTGTCGTCGAACCAGCCCTCGACGACCTCGGGCTCCTCGTCCTGGAAGAGCTCGACACCCTCGGGCAGCGGATCGAGCAGCGCGGTCTCCTCGACCGAGTCGCCCACGATCCACACCCGGGACTCGGGCTCGATCCCCAGCATCTCGGCGATCGTGGGCTCGGCGCTCATGGCGTCATCCTAGTCGCGCTCAGATCGCGGATGGTGCGACCGGCGCGCAGGCCCTTGGCCTCGAACTTGGTCACCGGTCGGCCCTCGAAGCGCGGATCCCAGGCGCCCGAGAACGAGAAGCCCTCGGCGCGGTCGAGCACCTCGCGCATCTGGTCGGCGTAGTCCTGCCAGTCGGTGGCCAGTCGCCACACCCCGCCCGGCCGCAGCACACGACGCACGAGGGGGACGAAGTCGTCGGTGACGAGACGTCGCTTGTGATGGCGCTTCTTGTGCCACGGGTCGGGGAACCAGACCCGCACCTCCTCCAGGGAGGACGCCGGCAGCATCCGGCCCAGAGCGGGAACGGCGTCGACCACGGCCAGTCGGACGTTCCGCACGCCGGTGCGACGCATCGCCAGGAGCGTCTGGGCCACGCCGGGCACGTAGACCTCCAGGCCGAGGAAGTCGACGTCAGGATGCTCGGCGGCGGCGTGCACGAGCGACTCGCCCTGGCCGCTGCCGATCTCGAGGACGACGGGGGCCGACCGGCCGAAGACGGTCACCGGGTCGAGCGTGAACCCCTCGGCGACGGAGGTGCTGGACCGACCGCGCGGCACGTCGACGACGAACGCGTCGGCCAGCTCGTCCCAGGCGCGCTGTTGGCGGTCGTTGAGTCGGCCGCCGCGTCGGGTGAAGGAGACGACGCCGCGGTGGAAGCGGTCGTCGACGTGGGCAGGTGCGGTCTCGGCCATGCTCCGAACCTATCGAGCGCGGTGGCGCGACCCTCGGACATGCTCGCGACACGGGTTCTTCGCGATGCACACTAATGCGCATTGCGTGGTACTGTTCACGACATGGATGCCACCCAGCTCCTCAAGGGGGTGCTCGACGTCGCCGTGCTCGCGGTCGTCCACGACGAGGACGGCTACGGATACGACGTCGTCCGCCGCCTGCGCGCGGCCGGGCTGAACGAGGTCGGCGACGCCTCCGTCTACGGGACGCTCCGCCGCCTCTACTCGGCGGGTGCCCTCACCTCCTACGTGGTCCCGAGCGAGGAGGGGCCGCATCGCAAGTACTACGGGATCACCCCGCAGGGCCGCACGATGCTGGCCGAACAGCGCAAGACCTGGGCGGACTTCGCCCGCACCATGGACCGTCTGCTCGAAGGAGTCGCCTCATGAACGCCCCGACCCTCCCCGCCGAGATCACCGCCTTCGCCGCCGCGGTCCGCGCTGCCCTGGCCGACCTGCCGCCGGAGGAGGTCGAGGAGCTCACCGAGGGGCTCGAGGCCGATCTCGCCGAGGCCTACGCCGAGGACCTCGCCCGCGAGCTGCCCGACCCCGATGGCTACGCCGCCGAGCTGCGCCGGGCGGCGGGACTGCCGTCGCCGGAGCGCCGGTCCGATCCGCTGCGACGGACGGCCGAGGATCTCCGGTCCCGGCTGCGCGATCTGAACCTGTCCCTGCGCAGCAGCCCCGCGATGGACGCCGTTCTGGACTTCCTGGTCTCGCTGCGTCCGGCGTGGTGGCTGGTCCGAGGCTGGGCCGCCTACCAGGTCGTCGGCGTGCTGTTCGGCGTCACCGGTGACCTGATGCCCGGCTCGTTGGTGTTGTGGGTGCTGCTCGGCGTGATGGTCGCCGGCAGTGTCGTGGTCGGTCTGCGTGGCTGGCCCGCGTGGATGCGGGGGCTGATCGTCGCGGGGAACGCCTTCGCGGTGATCGTGACGCTGTCGGTGCTCAGCCAGGTGCCGACCCGAGCCGATCTGGACGCCGCGTGGTTCGAGTCGTCCACCGCCGAGATGCCGTACGTCGGCGACGCCGGCGGGCTGATGACGACGGACGGCCGGCAGGTGACGAACATCTTCGCCTACGACGCGACCGGGGCCCCGGTCAGTGGCGTCCAGCTCTTCGACCAGGACGGACGGCCGCTGACGACCTCCGCGCCCGGAGGCGACGGCTGCCTGGTCGAGTTCGGCCCCGACGACGCCGATGCCTGCAAGGTCCCGGGCGCCTGGGTGCCCGCGGTCCTCGAGACCGGAGCCACCGCGTGGAACGTCTACCCGATGCGGATGGTCGAGTCGACCCTCGACGACCCGACGCAGCCGGTGGCGGGCGCCGAGCCGCAGGACCGACCGGCGCCGTACCTCAAGGTGCCCGCCCTGATGTCCGCGGTCGAGGACGCGCCGAAGGCGGGGAAGAAGAGCGAGAAGAACCGCTGAGCGGGAAGAGCACGGGCGTCGGGAGCGTTCGTTAGGGTAGAGACACCGACCCCGCCACCACCGGCGCGCGGGGCCAGACTTCCCGGAGGAAGCATGAGAAGCAGCAACCCGGTCTTCGCGAACAACGCGGAGTTCAACGGTCGGGCGACGACGCAGTACGCCGACCCGTCGCAGTGGAGGATCGACCTGTCCGGCGGCGCCGGCGGACAGTCGTCCGGCCTGCCGACGGCGGCACCGAGCGGTCGCATGACGCTCGACACCGTGGTGGAGAAGACCGCCATCACGCTCGGCACCGTCGTGCTGGCGGCGGCCGTCACCTGGTTCTTGATCGGCGATCTGTGGACGGCCGGCGGCGTCGATGCCTCGGCGGTGCAGAAGGCCTGGATGTTCGCCATGGGCGGCGCCATCGTCGGCTTCGTCCTAGCGATGGTCAACTCGTTCAAGAAGGTGATCAGCCCGGCGCTCGTGCTCGCGTACGCCGCGGTCGAGGGCGTGTTCGTCGGTGCCTTCTCCAAGATCGTGTCCACCTGGGTGGGCGACGCGACAATCGTCTTCCAGGCGGTGCTCGCCACCTTCGTGGCCGCCGGTGCCACGCTGGCCGCGTACAAGTTCTTCAACATCCGGGTCACCGAGAAGTTCCGCAAGGTCGTCATGATCTCGCTCTTCGCGTTCCTGGGCGTGATGCTGGCGAACTTCGTGCTGAGCATCTTCGGCGTGCTCGATCAGGGTGGGCTGCGGTCGTTCGGCGCCCTGGGCCTGGTCGTGTCGCTCATCGCGATCGGCCTGGCGGTGCTGTGTCTGATCTTGGACTTCGACTACGTCGAGCGCGGTGTCGCGGCCGGTCTCCCCGAGCGGGAGTCCTGGCGCGCGGCGTTCGGTCTGACCGTGACGCTGGTCTGGCTCTACCTGGAGATCCTGCGCGTCCTGGCGATCCTGCGCGGCGACAACTGACGCTGACGAACGAAGGGCCCCGCCGTCACGGCGGGGCCCTTCGTTCGTCCGGGAGCGGCGTCAGCGCCGACGTCGCAGCACGGTCGCCCAGCGCCGGCCGCGGGACGGGGCGACCTGCGTGCCGCCGTGCTCGGACGCCCATTCCGCGGCACGCTCGAGCGGCATCCGCTCCTCGGGCTCGCCCTCGATCGGCGCCGCCTCGCGGGTGCGCCACTGAGCCACTGCGGCAGCGACCAGGAAGCTGGACACCGTCGCATACCCCTCGGCGCTCGGATGGAACCGATCGTCACCGAACAGGGCGTCGCCCTTGAGCAGGAACAGCGGCTCGAGGACGTCCGCGAGCGACACGACGCGGGCCCCGGCCTCGACGGCGGCCACCGTCTGCCGACGGGCGAGATGGCGGCTCCAGTAGCGACAGACCGTCCGCAGGGGGACCGGCAGCGGCTTGATCGTGCCGAAGTCCGGGACGGAGCCGACGACCACCTCGGCGCCCATCGCCCGCAGGCGACGGACCGCGGACGCCAGCCGACGGGCCGAGCGCTTGGCGGGCACCTGGTGGGTGATGTCGTTCGCGCCGACCAGGATGATCGCCAGGTCGGGGACCATGTCCGCCGCGGTGATCTGGTCGTGCAGATCACTCGATCGCGCTCCCACGACCGACTCGTTCCGGATCTCGATCGGCCGGTCGAGGATGTGCGCCAGACCGACGCCGATGAGGGCCGAGGGCGTCTGGTCGGCGGTCTTCATCCCATACCCGACCATGGTCGAGTCGCCCAGGAGCAGGCAGCTCAACGGCTCGCCGGGCAGGTCGACGCCGTAGACGCCGTTGCCGGAGGGCGGACGGTCCGTCGTGGTCCCGATCCGTCGGCGGGCCAGCAGAGCCTCGCCGATCAACAGTCCGTAGGTTCCGAATCCGACCACCGCGGTCCCTGCGGCGGCCTTCGCGGTCGTCTTCACAGGGCTAGGCACGCATCCAGTGTAGGAAGCGGGCCCTCGTTCGAGGTGGGTGTTCCTAGGATGGCGGTGTGAGTGAGATCGTTCCCAACCTGCGCGACCTCGGTGGCACCGACGTCGCCGGCGGCTCCATCCGACCCGGTCGACTGTTGCGCAGCGCCCTGCCCCAGCGCGACGACGTCGCCCCCGACGGCATCGTCTGGCCCCCGAAGGTCATCGTCGACCTGCGCTCGGAGGTCGAGATCGAGCCCGAGCACCCCCTGTCCGGGCCCGGCGTGACGGTCCACAACTTTCCGCTGCTGACGGCCCTGCGGCCCGGCGTCGCGCCGCCGGAGTCGCTGGCCGAGCTCTACCAGCTCATGCTGCAGACGACGTCGCGGCATCTCGTCGAGGTGGTCGACACGGTCGCGCGGGCCGAGGACACGACCTTGGTGCACTGTGCGGCCGGCAAGGACCGCACGGGCGTGTCGGTCGCGATGGTGCTCGCCCTGCTGGGGGCCAAGCGCGACGACATCGTCGACGACTATCTCGCCACGGCTCGGCACCAGGCGGAGATCCAGGCTCGGTTCCGCCGGATGTACAAGACACGCAGCGCCGAGCTGCCCGCGGCCTACGTCGCGACCCCGATCGAGGCGATCACGGGTGTGCTCGACACGTGGGAGCAGCACCCCGGAGGCCCGCTCGGCTGGTTCCGGCGCTGGGGCGGCTCCGACGAGACGGTCGAGCGCCTGCGCGAGAACCTCGTCGGCTGAGCAGGGCGTGCACCGAGGATCGTGACACTCTCGATGTAAGATAACTCGCAGTTACCCTTGACGGCCTGTCGCGCTCGGATACTGTCGGTATCTGGAGGTGGGCATGACGTACTTCACAGACAAGGTCGCCGTGGTCACGGGGGCCGGGTCCGGCATCGGGCGGGCGCTGGCCGCGGAACTGGCCGCTCGCGGCACGAGGGTCGCCATCAGTGACGTCGACGCGGAGGGTCTCGCTGCGACCGAGCGCCTGCTCGTCGATCGCGGGGCACGGCCGCATGCGGCCCTTCTCGACGTCAGCGAACGCCCGCGGGTCGTCGAGTACGCCCGTGAGGTGATCGACCACTTCGGCGTCGTGCACCAGATCTACAACAACGCCGGCATCGCCTTCACCGGCGACATCGAGGCGATGGACGTCACGCACCTCGAGCGGGTCATGGACGTCGACTACTGGGGCGTCGTCCACGGCACCCAGGTCCTCCTGCCGCACCTGATCGCCTCCGGCGACGGCCACGTCGTCAACGTCTCCAGCGTGTTCGGCATCATCGCGGTGCCGAGTCAGGGCGCCTACAACGCCGCCAAGTTCGCCGTCCGCGGCTTCACCGAGGCGCTGCGGATGGAGATGCAGGCGCGCGGTCGTCCCGTCAAGGTCACCTGCGTCCATCCCGGCGGCATCCGCACGAACGTCGCCCGCAACGCCCGGCAGGTGGAGGGCCTGGACCATGACGCGTTGGTCTCCTCCTTCGACCGCGTCGCCCGTACGAGCCCGGAGCGTGCCGCCGACGTCATCCTCGCCGGCGTGGCGAAGAACCGGGCACGGGTGCTCATCGGCGCCGACGCGCGCGCGATCGACCTGCTTGCGCGCGTGACCGGACCGCACTACCAGCGCATCGTCGCCCGTCTGGCCGGGAGGTCGGGACTGTGAGCCTGTTCAAGGTCAAGAACTCCTGGAGCGGTCAGAAGTTCCCCCACCCACCCGGCCGTCGACCGGTGGCGTACGACGCGTTCAACCTCCGTACCGGGACGCCGCTGGCGAACATCATGCGCCTCGGCGCCGGCCTGGGTCCGCTGTTCGAGGTCCGCGTCTTCCAGCAGAAGTTCGTGTTCGTCGCCGACGCCGCCCTGGCCGCCGAACTGTGCGACGAGTCCCGATTCCACAAGAACCTTCCCCCGGCGGTCGCGGCGTTGCGTGAGTTCGTCGGCGACGGGCTGTTCACCGCGTACGACCACGAGCCGAACTGGCACACCGCGCACGGCATCCTCATGCCGGCGTTCACGAAGTCGGCGATGCGCGGCTATCACGAGACGATGGTCGAGACCGTCGATGAGATGTTCGCGATGTGGGGCGACCGCACCGGGCCGATCGACGTCACCGCGGACATGACCCGCCTGACTCTGGAGACGATCAGTCGCTGCGCCTTCAGTCGTGACTTCGGATCGTTCACGTCGCCGGAGCGGCATCCGTTCGTCGATGCGATGATCGCCGCGCTGATGACCGGCATGCAGAAGTCGGCGGTCGAGCCCATTCCGGGCGGCAAGCGCATCGCGCGGCGGATCGACGAGGCGAACGCCGCGCACTTGGCCTACGTCGACGAGCTCGTCGACGACCTCATCCGGGAGCGACGGGCGTCCGGGGCACGACCGGGCGACCTGTTGGATCGGCTGCTCGATGAGTCCCATCCCCAGACGGGTCGCCGCCTGGACGACACCAACATCCGCCAGCAGATCCTGACCTTCCTCGTCGCCGGGCACGAGACGACGTCGGGGGCGCTGAGCTTCACCCTCTACTACCTGTCCCGCCATCCTGACGTGCTGGCGCGGGCGCAGGAGGAGACCGACGCTCTGCTCGGGCCCGACCCGGACGCCGTCCCGACGTTCGAGCAGGTGCCGCGGTTCCGCCACCTGCGGCGGTGCCTGGACGAGGCGCTGCGGCTGTGGCCCACGGCGCCGGCGTTCGCCCGCTCGCCACGCGAGACGACGAGGATCGCCGTCGGCACGGACCGCGAGGCGGTCATGACGCCCGACGACTGGGCGATCATCGTGCTGCCGATGGTGCACCGCGACCGCCGGGCGTGGGGTCCGACCGCCGACGAGTTCGATCCGGACCGATTCCTGCCGGAGAACTCGCGTGGCCGGATGAAGAACGTCTACAAGCCGTTCGGAACGGGGGAGCGCTCGTGCATCGGACGGCAGTTCGCCCTGCACGAGGCGATCCTCGTGCTGGCCCGGCTCCTGCATCGCTACGACATCGCCGGCGATCCGGACTACGAGCTGCAGATCGACGAGCGCCTGACGATCGTGCCGAAGGGCTTCCGCCTCACGCTGACGCCCCGCACGCCGAACTCCCGGCCCGCCGGCGCGCCGGCGTCCGACGAGGGACCCGCCGACCGGCCCGCGGGCACCTGCCCGGTCGCGCACTGACCGTCGTCACAGGCGCACGACGGCCTTGCCGATGTTGCCGCCGCGAAGCATCTCGATGAAGGCGGTCGGCGTGTTCTCCAGTCCCTCGGTGATCGACTCACGGTAGGTGAGCCGTTCGTCGCGGAGCCAACCGCCGACGGTCTCGAGGAAGGTCGGACGCAGTGCCAGGTGGTCGGTCGAGATGAATCCTCGGATCGAGAGGCGCTGGGCGATGATCTGAAAGACGTCGGCTTTGATGCCACGCTCGTCCGGCGGCCTGTTGTAGTCGGCGATCATCCCGCACACGGCGATGCGGCCGCCGAGGCGCAGCTGCTCGATCGCGGCGCCGAGGTGGTCGCCGCCGACGTTGTCGAAGTAGAGGTCGAGGCCGTCGGGGCAGGCGGCGCGAAGCGCCTCGCGGACCGGGCCGTTGCGGTAGTTGAAGCACTCGTCGAAGCCGAGCTGGTCGACCACGAGTGTGGCCTTCTCGTCGGTCCCCGCGCTGCCGACGACTCGGCTGGCGCCGAGCAGCCGCCCGAACTGGCCGGCCAGACTGCCCACGGCGCCGGCCGCACCGGAGACGAAGAGCACGTCGCCCTCACGGATCCCGCCGACCTCGGTCAAGCCCGCGAACGCCGTCAGCCCGGGCATGCCGAGAACGCCCAAGTGGTAGGAGAGCGGGAACTCCGTGTCGGGGATCAGCTCGGTCTCGCGGGCCGAGGCGATCGCGAGGTCACGCCAGCCGTACGAGTGGCGCACGCGCGCCCCGACAGGCCGGTCGGGCGACTCCGAGGCGATGATCACGCCGACGGCGCCGCCGGTGAGGGGCTCGCCGAGCTCGTAGGGCGGCACATACGAGGGCCGGTCGTCCATCCGGGGGCGCATGTACGGATCGACGGACAACATCTCGTTGCGGACGAGCACCTGGCCGGACTCGAGCGGGGGCAGCTCGACGGTGCGCAGGGCGAAGTTCTCCGGAGTCGGTGCGCCGGTCGGTCGCGAGGCGAGAAGGAACTGGCGTGCCTGCATGAGGTCTCCTCTGAATGTGAGTTCAACATCATATCGGAGACATGCGACGCCGGCGGTCAGGAGACGGTGGTCCGGCCGTCGGGGTGGAGCACCCACGAGGGGTTGTGTGCGACCTCCCAGAGGTGCTCGTCCGGGTCGGCGAAGTAGCCCGAGTAGCCGCCCCACGCGGTCGGGGTCCCAGGCTTGAGAATCCGCGCGCCGGCATGCTCGGCCTGGGAGAGGACGGCGTCCACCTCGGTCGGCGAGGTGACGTTGTGGGCCAGGGCGAATCCGCCGAATCCTCGGCCGTCCCCATCGGGGAGACCGGCGTCCGCGGCGAGGGCCGAGCGCGACCACAGGGCGAGGACGAAGCCGGCGACCTGGTAGAACGCGACCTCCTCGTGCGCGTTGGAGCGAACGAAACCCAGGCCGTCTTCGTAGAACGTGCGCGAGCGGCTCAGGTCGGCCACGCCCAGGGTGATGAGGCTGATGCGCTGTTCCATGACGACACGGTAGCGGCCGAGCGTTTCTGAACTTGAGATCAAAATCATATGATGGCCGAACCCGAGGAGAGGTGGACCGATGACCCGCATCGCTGGTGGACCGCTGGAGGGGATCCGCGTCATCGAGTTGACGCATGCGATCGCCGGCCCGCACACCGGGCAGATGCTCGCCGATCACGGCGCCGACGTCATCAAGGTCGAGCCCCCGGGAGGAGAGCTGGCCCGCTTCGCCTATCCCTCGATCGACGACGAGAGCGTCTACTTCGCCTCGCACAACCGCGGCAAGCGCAGTGTCGAGCTCGACCTGAAGTCCGAGGTCGCGCGCACCGCACTGCGTCGGCTGGCCGAGACCGCCGACGTGCTCGTGACGAACTACGCCGACGGCGTTCCGGCGAGACTCGGATTCGGCCACGTGGAACTGCGGGAGGCGAATCCGCGGCTCGTCTACGCGCACATCACGGGGTTCGGGGTGAACGCGGACTGGGCACCCCCGCGCGCCTTCGACGGTGTGATCCAGGCGATGAGCGGGATCGCAGACCTGACGGGCCCGGCCGAGGGCGGACCCACCTTCACGGGGCTCTTCCCGGCCGACCACCTGGCCGCGAACCAGACCGTGATCGCGATCCTCATGGCGCTTCACGAGCGTCAGCGGACGGGGCGCGGCGCGTTCCTGCCGATCAGCATGCTCGACACGTACCAGTCGATTCTCGGCCACGAGGTCGGGATGGCGCGGGAGGGTGTGCCGATGCGTCGTCACGGCAACTCGATCCCCGGATCCTTCGGCGACGTCTTCGAGACCGCCGACGGGGCGGCCTTCATCTCGCCCATCGCACAGCCGGCGTGGGAGCGGTTCTGGGAGGCGCTCGGCCGACCGTCGCGGGCCTTCGAGATCTCCTACGAGGAGTCGGTCGGTGAGCCCTACGAGGCGTTGCACGCCGAGGTCTCCGCCTGGACCCGGGCCCGCACGACCGAGGAGGTCACCAAGACCATGTCCGCCGCCGGGATCCCGAACGGGCCGGTGCTGACCGTCACGGAAGCCGCCGATCACATGGCGTCACCGGATCGACGGCGGCTCATGCGGGTGCGGGCGCCGGGCGGGCGGGAGTTCGACGTGGCGATGAGCCCGATCCCCGTGGCCCGCGCCGAGGACGCACTGGCGCGCGCGGTCCCGGCGATCGGCGAGCACACCCGTGAGGTGCTGGCCGAGGTGCTCGGGCCGGAGGAACTCGCGGCGCTCGACGGCGAGTGATCCCGTCCGGCGCAGAAATCGCACTAGTAACTTCCGTTTCGATGACCGCACGGGTCACAGACCGCTAGCCTTCATCCCGGCCTCGGCAGTAGGCGAGGCGTCCGTGGCTGGAGGAGTCGACGTATGAGTGTGCGGTTGGTGCTGGTCTGTGGTGTCGTGTCGGCGGTGATCGGCGGTGGCACGGCTGCGGTGGTGAGCCGGTCCGGCAACGACGACGCGGTGACCGTCGGGTCTCCGATGTTCGGGTGTGTCGACGTCGCGCGAGGAGCACTGCATCTCTCCGACACGGCCGATGACTGCGGCGACGCCATGGTGCCGGTGACGTGGCACGCCACCGACGGACGCGACGGTGCCGATGGCGCGGACGGCTCGGACGGGCGCGACGGTGCCGATGGCGCGGACGGCTCGGACGGGCGCGACGGTGCCGACGGTGCCGGCGGACGCGACGGGGTGGACGGTCGCGACGGGTCGGACGGCGCCGATGGTCGAGACGGCGCGGCCGGTCCCCGCGGACCGCGAGGCGCCACCGGCGCGACGGGAGCCACCGGTTCGTCGGGGGCGAAGGGCGAGAAGGGTGACCCGGGCGAGCGCGGTGAGAAGGGTGACCCGGGCGAGAAGGGTGACCCGGGCGAGCGCGGTGAGAAGGGTGACCCGGGCGAGCGCGGTGAGAAGGGTGACCCGGGCGAGCGCGGTGAGAAGGGCGACTCCGGTGCCGTGCCGTGGAGCGTGGTCTCGGCCTGGAGTGAGGTGACCCCGTACACCGCCGGCCCGCCGGCCTCGGTGGTGACCCGCGGCGGCTCGACGTATGTGGCGGCTCGCTCCTCGGTGGGCGCCGACCCGGCCACCTCCCCGTCCGACTGGATCCTCGTCGCTGCGGCGGGCGAGAAGGGTGAGAAGGGCGACCCGGGTGAGAAGGGCGACCCTGGTGAGAAGGGGGACAAGGGTGACCCCGGCGACGTGGGCGCCACAGGCGCGACCGGTGAGCCGGGTCCGGCCGGTCCTCCGGGACCG
>Ga0079224_100011750_pt1 | contig 12084 bp, 7 predicted proteins | sample Stecom2015_FD_80414 | JGI IMG/M metagenome (GOLD analysis project Ga0079224, IMG submission 80414) | Agricultural soil microbial communities from Utah to study Nitrogen management - Steer compost 2015 | ecosystem: Environmental > Terrestrial > Soil > Agricultural land | place: USA: Utah... | reverse complement strand
TCATCACTCCAAGCGGGCAGCAGCACCGCCGCCGAGCCGGCGCTCAGGCAGGTGGTGGGAGCGCTGCGACGTCGCGGATTGGTGGTGTTCATCTCCGACCTGCTGCTCGATCGCGAACTCACCTTCAGGGCGCTTCGTTTCCTCAAGCATCGCGGTCACGACGTGCTCGTGCTGCACATCGCCGACCCGTCGGAGCTTGACCTCGAGAACGGCGAGGAGACTCGCTTCCGCGATCCGGAGACCGGGCGCGCGGTCACGTTGGCTCCCACCGAGTGGCGTTCCGCCTACCGCGAAACCGTCGCCGGTGCGATCCGCGCGTGGGGCACCGCTTGCAGGGGTGCGGGAATGCGCTACTCGCTGATCACCACCGACCAGCCGTTCGGTGTTGCTCTCGGTCGGGCGCTGATCGACGGATGATCTTCGCCGCACCGTGGGCCCTCGCCGGCCTAGTGTTGGCAGCGGTGCCGGTCCTGCTGCACCTGGTGCAGCGGCGTGATCCGCCCGAGCGATCGTTCCCCGCCATCCAGTACCTGAGCGATGCCACTCGCGATCACCGGCGCCGGCTCCGGCTGCGACACTGGCTGCTGCTGCTCTGTCGCACCGTGCTGATCCTCGCGCTGGTGCTGGCAGCGGCGGGTCCTCAGGCTCGCCGCAGCGTGCCGTTCGGTCGCCACGCGCCGACGTCTGTCGTGCTGGTGCTCGACAATTCTGCCAGCAGTGCCGCAATGGTCGATGGCACCCCGATCCTCGATCGACTCGTCGAGCGCGCCCGTGAGGTGCTGTCCCGCGCCACCGTGGCCGATCGCATCTGGCTGATCCTGGCAGACGGTGTCGCGCGACCCGGATCCGCGAGTGAGTTCACCACGCGACTCCATGCGGCGAGGGCGGCGTCGTCGCACTTCGATCTTGGTGCAGCGATCGCCCAAGGTGCCGAACTGATTCGCAACAGCGGTCGAGCTGGCGAGGTGATCGTGATCACCGACGCGCAACGGAGCGCGATCGCTCCCGCCAGCGATGATGTCCCGGTGCTGGTGCTGCGGCCCGAGGAGGCGCCGCCCGGCAATCGCTCGGTCGCGTCGATCGATGCGGGTGCACAGCCCTGGGGACCGGGTGGCGGTCGCCTCGACCTGTTGGTGCAGGGGTGTGATACCGCCGCAGTGCCACTGCGCGTCGAAGTCGATCGTGGTTCGCCGCGCGACCTGCTGGTGAATCCGGGGTTCCCGGCCAGCATTCGGCTCCCAAGCCTGCCGCCTGGCTGGCGAATCATCCGGGCGCTGCTGCCTCCCGATGAACTGCGCGCCGACGACGAACGCTGGCTCGCGCTGCGGGTCGCGCCGCCGGCCGCGGTTGAATGGGATCGCTCCGATCGATTCGTGGCTGCAGCACTCGATGTGCTGGCCAACGCCGGTCGCGTGCGCGCCGGCGTAGGTGTCCGCATCGGCACACTGGGACCGGGGGCGTCCATCGTATGGCCACCGAGTGACCCGGCGTTGATCGGTGCGCTCAACCGGGAACTCGCCGCACGAGGGGCGGCGTGGCGATTCGGGACGACGAGTGCCGTCGCAGAGACAACCGACAGCAACGAGGTGCTGCCCGACCGGGTGCGACTGCATCGACGTGTGGCGCTCGAGCCGATGAACGAAGATGCCGAGGTGCTGGCGACTGCGACCGGTACACCCTGGCTGGTGCGCAGTGGCAACATCGTGCTGCTCGGTTCGCGTCCCGATCCCGAGTGGACCGAGCTGCCGCTCAGGGCCTCGTTCGTGCCGCTGCTCGATCGGCTGGCGACTCGCACCGTGCGAGGCGAACCTACTGCAGCAGAACTCGTCGCTGGTTCCCCCACGACATTGCCACCCCGGGTCAATCGTATCGTTGCCAGCGATGGCGAATCCATCGCAGTGGAAGGCGGAGCGCCGTGGAGTCCACCGCAACCCGGCCTGTACTGGTTGATGGCGGCCGCTGACACCATCGGCGCGGTGTCGGTGGGAATAGATCCCCGCGAATCCGATCTCACCCGTGCCACTGACGGGGAACTCCGCGCGGCCTGGCCCGGTGCAGTGGTTGCCAGCCTGGCCGATGGCGCTGCGCGCAGCTTCACCTCCGGCGGTCGCGGCGATCTCCGCCCGCTGTTGCTGGTTCTCGCGCTGGCGTGCCTGCTGGGCGAGTCGTTGCTGGCCGGGAGCAGGCCACGCTCGAATTGACCCGGGCGGTCCCCGGGCCTACGTTCCGCCCCGCGATTCTGCATTACAGCGAGTAGCTGAAGCCATTGCAGCAGGTTCTTGACGCCTTCGGGCGGTGTGCCACCATCCGTGAACTCTCCGAGCGCCTCCCGGCGCGCGGGGAGTTGTTGCGTCTTGGCGGGCTGCCTGGCTCCTCCGGTGCGGTCCTCGCGGCCTGGCTGAGCAGCAATGTCACGCCGCCACGACTGGCGGTGATCGTCACAACCACTCCAGCCGACGCCGAGCGTTGGTACGCCGACCTGCAACAGCTAGCTGGCGATGTCGTCGGACTCTACCCTCAGCGCGAGAGTCTCGGCGAGGACGAGCCGCACTACGAGATCGCCGGCGAGCGAATCGAGACCCTCGCCGCGCTGCTTCGCGGCGAGCTCAGGATCCTGGTCACCACGGCACGCGCCAGCGCTGAGCGCACCGCGATCCCGCTGGCGCTGGAGTCGTTGCGACTGGTGATCAGGCCCGGTGACCAGCTGCCGATGTCAGGCGTGGTTCGTTCGCTGGAGGAGATGGGCTACAAGCGCACCACGCAGGTCACCGAGATCGCCGAGTTCTCGGTTCGTGGCGGTATCGTCGACCTGTATGGATTCGGGATGTCGAATCCGGTGCGCATCGAGTGGTGGGGTGACGACGTCGCCACGCTGCGCAGCTTCGACCTGACGACCCAGCGCAGTGGCCCCGAAGTGCCGGATGTCATTGTGCTTCCGATCCGCAGCACCGCACCGGTGTCGCTGCAGCGCGATTCCTCGTCGGCACGCAAGTCGGTCCTCGAGATGTTGCCGGCGGATGCGATCGTGATCCAGGAGGCGATCGGCGCCGACGAGGAGGAGGTCGATCGGGCCTGGCGCGAGGCCGCACATCATCGGGACGTGGCACTGCGACACGGTGAGGTGGTGCCGCCGCGCGAGGAACTGTTCCTCGACCCCACGACCTGGCAGCAGAAGCTGCAGCAGTTCGCGCGGCTCGGCACTCGCACTGAACCGGCGGAATTCCAGGTCGGGTTCTTCCCGCCCGAGAAGGTCAATCGCGACCTGCGTGCACTGCGCGCCGTGCTTGGCCACGGCACCCCGACGCTGATCCTCTGCGACAACGAGGGCCAGCGCGAGCGCCTCGATGAACTGCTGGAAGATGGTGGTCACCGTCCCGCAGGCACAACGCTGGCGGTGGGGGCACTGGACGGCGGCTTCGTGATGCCGACCCTCAGGGTGCTCACCGATCACGAGATCTTCCGCCGCGCACGCAGGCTGCGTCGTGCGCGCCGGTATCGACAGGCGGCGCCATCGACTCTCACCGGCACGCTCGAGATCGGCGACTATGTCGTGCACCTCGATCACGGTATCGGCATCTATCGCGGGATCGCCACGATCCCGCAGGAAGGTGGCGAGATCGAGGTAGCGGTGCTCGAGTACGAGGGCGGCGATCGCCTCAACGTGCCGCTGTATCGACTCGACCAGCTCGAGAGATATCGTGCTGGTGCGGACGACGGCGATCGCCCACCGCCGCGCCTCCACAAGCTGGGCGGCAGCACCTGGCGGAAGGTGCGCGATCGCACTCGTGCCGCGATCCAGGCAATGGCCGCCGAACTGCTGGAACTCTACGCCCGTCGCACGGTGAGTGCGGGCTACGCGTTCCCACCCGACACCCGCTGGCAGCGCGAGCTCGAGTCGTCGTTCCTGTACGAGGACACTCGAGACCAGCGCGCCGCCACCGAGGCGATCAAGCGCGACATGGAGCGTCCCGTCCCGATGGATCGCCTGCTTGTCGGCGACGTCGGCTACGGCAAGACCGAGGTCGCCGTGCGTGCCGCGTTCAAGGCGGTGCAGGGCGGCAAGCAGGTGGTGGTGCTGGTTCCCACCACGGTGCTCGCCGAGCAGCACTACCGTACCTTCGCGGAGCGCCTCGCCGGCTATCCCGTGAACGTGGAGGTGCTGTCGCGCTTCCGGACTGCGCGCGAGCAGAAGGCCACCGTGGCCCGACTCGCCGATGGCACCTGCGATGTCGTGATCGGCACCCACCGCCTGCTGTCCAAGGATGTGGTGTTCAAGGATCTCGGCCTGCTGGTGGTGGACGAGGAGCATCGCTTCGGTGTCAAGCACAAGGAGCGGCTCAAGCAGTTGCGACTGTCGGTGGACGTGCTCACGCTCACCGCCACCCCGATACCGCGCACCCTGCATCTCTCGCTCGCTGGCCTGCGCGACCTGACCGTGATCGAGACGCCGCCGCGGGATCGCTCCCCGATCCTCACGTTCGTCGAGCCGTGGGATGATGCGCTGCTCGAGGAGGCGATCGCGCGCGAGCTCGATCGCGGTGGCCAGGTGTTCTTCGTCCACAACCGGATCGAGACCATCGAGTCGATCGCGGAGCGGGTTCGCTCGCTGGCGCCGCGAGCGCGGGTGGCGGTCGGCCACGGCCAGATGCCGGCCGAGCAGCTGGAGGACGTGATGCAGGCGTTCGCCACCGGAGAGGTCGACATCCTGGTCTCGACGATGATCGTGGAGTCAGGACTCGACGTTCCCAATGCCAACACGATGATCGTCCACGACGCCCATCGGTTCGGCCTGGCGCAGCTCTATCAGCTCCGGGGCCGGGTGGGCCGCAGCCACCGTCGGGCAGCCTGCTACCTGCTGGTGCCCGACAATATCGATGCGGCCGCTGACGAACGACTCCGGGTGCTCGAGCATCATACTGACCTGGGGGCAGGGTACCGAATCGCCCTCAGGGACCTCGAGCTCAGGGGGGCCGGCAACCTCCTCGGCGCCGAGCAGTCGGGCCACGCCCAGGCCATCGGCTTCGACCTCTACCTCCGCTGGCTGGAGGAGACGGTCACGGCGCTCCGGGGCAAGGAGGGGAAGGTGGAGGCGCCGGTGCCCCCGGACGTCCACTTCGACAGGCCGGCGAGGCTGCCGGACGAGTATGTCGCCGACGACGCCACCAAGCTGGATCTGTATCGCCGACTGGCGCGGGCGTCCGCGCCCGGCGACATTGATGAGCTGCGGGACGAACTGCGCGAGCGCTTCGGTCCCGTTCCGGCCGAGGCCGAGGCCCTGCTCGACCTGACCCGACTGAGGGTCCTGGGGGCGGGCCTCGGGGTCCAGCACATCATCGTGCGGGGTGACGAGGCGAGACTCTCGTTCCGGCAGGGTGCGGTGCCACGGATGGCCGGGCTGAGCCAGGCGCTCGACCAGGTCCAGCTGGCGGCCGAGGTTCGCCGCACCGTTCCGTTGTCGCTCCGGTTGATCCGGCTCGGTGGCGAGTCGATGGTACCCGCGCTTGTGCGTGCCCTGCGGCAGGTCGCCGCCTGAGCCGTGCGGGCGTTCCCTTACACTGATTTGAGGAGTCCGATGCGTCGTCGCTTGTCGTTACTGGTCGGTTCGCTGGTGCTCACCCTTGGTTGCAGCGGCGACGCCTTCACCGCCCATCCCGACGTTGTCGCCGAGGCGGCAGGGCAGTCCCTGTCCGCTGAGCGTGTTGCGGAGATCCTCACCTCTGTGAAGGGCATCCCCGTCACCGCCGAGGCCGCCAACTTCGTCGGCAACCTGTGGGCCGACTACACCCTGCTCGCGCAGGCCATCGCCGATGGCACGCTCGAGACCGACTCGGCGACGATCCACGGTGCGATGTGGCGCGATGTCGCGGAGTTCACCGCCGGTCACTGGTTCGACTCGTTGATCGTGGAGCGCGCATCCCCGTCGACCGAGCAGATCGATTCGATCTTCCGGGCCGACAGCGTGCGGGTGTTCCAGCACGTGCTGATTCGTCCGCAGGGAAGCGGCGCCAGCGAGCGTGCCGAGGCCCGTCGCGCCGCCGATCGGGTGCTGGCGCAGGCGCGCAGCGGCACCGACTTCGGCGTGCTGGCGCTCCAGAACTCGCAGGAGCCCGCGGCGCAGGCCGACTCCGGCTTCCTGCCGCTGGCTCCCCGTGGTGCATTCGTCCCCGCGTTCGATTCCGCAGCCTGGATGCTCGCACCGGGACAGATCTCATCGGTCGTCGAGACCAACTTCGGATATCACGTGATCCGTCGCGCCACTGAGGAGCAGGCGCGGGTCCGGATCGCCAATCACCTGACTTCGCAGATGGTTCCCGAGATGGAGCAGGCCTACTACGCCGAGCTCGACTCGACCTTCTCGCTCAGGCTGACCAGTGGCGCAGTTGGCAAGGCGCGCGATGCGCTCGCCAACCTGACCAAGGCCGCCAGGAACGACAGCAAGCTGGTGACCTTCAAGGATGGCGCACTGACCGTGGGCGGTTTCGCTCGCTGGATCCAGGCCGACGTGTCGAACCCGATCCAGGGTCCCCAGAACCTCGAGGCGATGCGCAACCTGCCCGACTCCACCCTCGAGCTCGGCATCAGGCAGCTGGCGTCGCGGTACCTGTTCCTGCGCGAGGCGGAGCGCGCCGGCGTGGGCATCACTGCCGACGAGTGGGATATGATCGCCGATGCGTTCCGCTCCCAGATTGACACCCTCAAGAACACGATCGGTCTCGGTCCTGACGTGATCGATCCGGCGGCGCCGGAAGCCGATCGTCGTCGTGCCGCCGCCCTGCGCGTCGACACGTTCTTCGACCGGATGGTGCGCGGCGAGGCCCCGGTGCGACTGCTGCCGGGAATGCTCACCTGGACGCTGCGCGAGAAGGTCGGTGCCAAGGTGAACCCTGCCGGCGTGCAGCACGCCGTGGCCCTCGCCACGGTTCGCAACGGTGGCGACAGCACCGGTGGCCAGTCGGGCTCGCAGCCGCAGTTGACTCCGGCTCCGGGTGGCCCGCCGATCATCGACGGAGGCGACGGTCAGTGATGTCGCTGGCGCGCAGCGCCTGGTGCGCGGTGCTGGCGGTGATTGCCGCCGGCGCCGCGGCACCGCTGGCGGCCCAGGAGGGCGACGAGCCGATCGATCGGGTCGTCGCCGTCGTGGGCTCGTCTGCAATCACCTACACCCAGTTGCAGGAAGAGTTCTACTCGCTCTACAGCGCGCGTGGACTCCGGCCGCCCACCGATCCCGCGGTGGTGCGGCGCGAGATGCGCAACCTGCTCGACTCGCTCATCAATTCCGAGCTGTTGTATCAGGAGGCACTCAAGGACACCAGCATTGTCGTCACGCCTGTCGAGGTGAACGACGCCGTCGACGAGACCATGCGGAGCACCCGCCAGCGGGTGAACTCCGAGCTGGAGTTCCAGGCCGAGCTGCGTCGCTCGGGATTCCTGGGAATCGATGATTTCCGCCGCTGGCTCGCCGAGCAGCAGGCCCGCGAGCTGATGCGGCGTCGCAAGCGCGAGAAGTTGCTCACCGATCGGGTGGTCTCGCCGGTGGCACCCACCGAGCGGGAGGTGCGCGAGTTCTACGATTCGCGTCGCGACCTGCTGCCGCCGCAACCGCCCACTGCGTCACTGAAGCAGCTGGTGATCCGTCCGGTGCCGAGTCAGGCCGCCAAGCAGCGCGCGCAGGCGCTCGCGGATTCGATCGCCAACGAGATCCGCAACGGGGCCGACTTCGCGGTCGCCGCGCGCCGCTTCTCGCACGACGTCGCCAGTGCGCAGCGCGGCGGTGATCTCGACTGGTTCCGCCGCGGCGTGATGGTGCGACCGTTCGAGGAGGTCGCCTTCTCGCTCAAGCGCGGCACGGTGTCGAACCCGGTCGAGACCGTGTTCGGCTATCACATCATCCAGGTGCAGCAGATCCAGCCCACAGAGGTCAAGGCGCGTCACATCCTGATCATGCCCGATCTCGACTCGACCGACATCGCCCGGGCGCGAGCGCTGGCGGATTCGCTGCGCGCGCTCGTGGTCGCCGGTGCCTCGTTCGATTCGCTGCAGGTGCTCTACCACGATCCGTCGGAGGAGCGCGAGGCGGTGGGCGCGATCATCGACTCGCTCGGGCCGGTGTATGGTGCGGCGATCAACTCGGTGCCCGATGGCGGCGTGACCGAAGTCTTCGCGCTCGCCAACGAGGGAGGCGCGCCACCCAAGTTCGCGATCGTGCGCGTGATGGAACGCCGTCCGGCCGGCCCCGCTCCATACGACCAATTGCGCGAGCGGATCCGCCAGGTGCTCGGCGAATCGATGGGCTGGCAGAAGTACTTCGACGAGCTGCGCCGCAAGGTGCACATCGAGATCCGCGACCCGTGACCAGGCCGGTCCGGCTCGCAGTGACTCTCGGCGATCCGAGGGGCATTGGACCGGAGATCGTGACCGCTGCACTCTCCCCCACGATCGACGCGGAAATCACCCTGATCGGTGCCCGCGAGCAGGTCGAGTCGCTACCGGCAGCCCGCCACGAAGTGGTGGGCTCCTGGCGGCCCGATGCCTCGCACGGCCGGGGAGGTGCGGTCGACGCCGGACTGATCGCCGGTCGCAGCGTCGAGCGCGCGGCGCATCTCGCGCAGACCGGTGAAGTCGACGCAATCGTGACCGCACCGGTGGAGAAGCACGCGCTGCACCTGGCCGGCTTCCCGTTCCCGGGCCACACCGAATGGCTGGCACACCTCGCCGGCGGTGTCGAGGTGGCGATGATGCTCGCCAGTGATCGGCTCCGGGTGGTGCTTGTCACGACACATCTTGCACTGCGCGACGTGCCGCTGGTCCTCACCACCGAGAAGATCGTCCGGGTCGGCGAGGTGACCCTGCGCGGACTGCGAGACTGGTGGGGAATCGAGGAGCCGCGGCTCGCCGTGTGCGCACTCAACCCGCACGCCGGCGAACAGGGCCTCTTCGGCGACGAGGAGCAGCGCATCCTCGCGCCGGCGGTGGAGCGCCTCGGCGCCATCGGGCCGGTTCCTGCCGACACCGTGTTCGTCAGGGCGATGCGCGGCGAGTTCGACGCAGTGCTGGCACCCTACCACGATGTCGGGATGACCGCGATCAAGGTGGCCTCGTTCGGGCAGGGGGTGAACATCACCCTGGGACTGCCCTATGTGCGGACCTCGCCGGATCACGGCACTGCGCTCGACATCGCTGGCACGGGACGTGCCGATCCATCCAGCATGCGGGCCGCAATCGTCCAGGCCCTCAACCTCGCCAAGCGGAGTCGACCCCGATGAGCCTGCGCGTGTCGGTGCTGGTCCCGGTTTACAACGAGGCGGCAACCATCGAGTCCCTGGTCGCGAAGGTCAGGGCGGTGCCGATGGATCACGAGATCATCTGCGTCAACGACGGTTCCACCGACGGCAGCGCGGAGATCCTCGATCGCCTGCTCGCCGAGGGGAAGATCGACCGGCTGTTCCACCAGCCGAGGAACAGGGGCAAGGGGGCCGCGATCCGCAAGGCGATCGAACTGGCCGAAGGTGACGTGCTGGTGGTGCAGGACGCCGACCTGGAATACGATCCCGCGGAGATCCCAACCCTGCTGGGCCCGATCGAGGCCGGCAAGGCCGACGCGGTGTTCGGTTCACGCTTCCTGGGTGGTCCGCACCGCGTGCTCTACTTCTGGCACAGCGTCGGCAATTCGCTGCTCACGCTGGTGAGCAACATGTTCACCGACCTCAACCTCACCGACATGGAGACCTGCTACAAGGTCATCCGCACACCGCTGGCCAAGAAGCTGATTCTCACGACCAACCGTTTCGGCTTCGAGCCCGAAGTGACCGCGCGACTCGCGCAGGCGCACGCACGCATCTGGGAGATGCCCATCTCCTACAGCGGCCGCACCTATGAGGAAGGCAAGAAGATCGGCTGGCGGGACGGCGTGGCGGCGTTCTGGCACATCCTGAGATTCAACCTGTTCCCGCCGCGCAATGCGAAGGTCCGTCAGCGCGAGCGCTCGGCGTTCGAACAACCGCCGTTCCCGCGACAGGGCGAGCGGGCAGTCGACGCCTGATCAGCCCTCGGCGGTCGCGGCTGGCGGTGCCTCCACCTTGATCGCACCGACGCGCCGACCGTCCATCTCGGTGATCTCGAACTGCAACCCACCCGCCTGGGCGCGATCACCGACCCTGGGCAGTCTTCCCAGCAAACCGAACAGGTAGCCACCAACGGTGGTGTAGTCGGTGTCGTCGAGTTCGGTGTCGAAGCGATCGTTGAATTCGCTGATCGTCATCGAACCCTCGATCGTCTGGGTGCCGTCGGCGCGGGTTGCAACCGGGACATCGACCGGATCGTGCTCGTCGTAGATCTCACCGACAATCTCCTCGAGCAGGTCCTCCATCGTCACCAGTCCGGCGGTGCCGCCGTATTCGTCGAGCACGACGGCCAGGTGCATCTTGAGTCGCTTCATGTCGGCGAGCACGTCCTCGACCTCGCGAGTGCCAGGCACGAAGAGCGGTGCCCGCATCAGGCGGGACACCGGAGTCCCCGGCGCGTTGCGCAGCGCGCGCAGGATGTCCTTGGCGAGCACCAGCCCGACGATCTCGTCGAGCGAATCGGTGTAGACCGGGAACCGCGAGCGCCCGGCCTCGGCGACCAGGTCGGCCGCCTCCTCGACGGTCAGGTCGGACTCGATGGCCACGATCTCGGTGCGCGGCGTCATCACCTCGAGGGCGGTCTTCTCGCTGAACTCGAACACGCCCTCGAGGAGCCGGGCGTCGCGATCGCGCAGCGAGCCGCCCTCGCCCGACTGTTCCACCAGCATCCGGATCTCGTCGGGGGAGTGGAGCCGCTCGTGGGAACTGGGCGCGCGCACGCCGACCAGCTTGAGCAGCCGGTTGGCGGTGCCGTTCAGGACCACGATCGGGTAGTGCATCAACCAGGTGAATCCGATCAGCGGGAAGATCACCCAGCGGGACACGTCCTCGGGGTGGAGCAGTGCCAGGGCCTTCGGCACCAGCTCGCCCAGGATGATGTGGAGCACCGAGATGATGGTGAACGCCACCGCCACGGCTATCGTGTGCGAGGCGAGGAACGCCAGGGTCGAGGGCAGGGAACCGAACAGCCACTCCAGCAGTTCCGCGAACGCAGGTTCACCGACCCAGCCCAGGCCCAGCGAGGCCAGGGTGATCCCCAGCTGGGTCGAGGATATGTATTGGTCGAGGTGTTGGACCGCCGCGAGGGCACGCGTAGCTTTGCGGTCGCCAGCCAGCGCCAGTTCTTCCAGCCGGGTGCGTCGGGCACCCACCAGGGCGAATTCGGCCGCAACGAAGAATGCATTCATCGCGACCAGTGCCACCACGGCAGCGAGGCCGAGCCAGATAGATGACCAGTTCAAGTCAGGATCCATCGTCCTCCAAGGGTAACGCTGGCAATGGGTTGGCGGCAGGGGCACAGCCGCACCAGCATCACGGCCACGACCATTCCCACGATCACGACCACAACGTGCATCGCCGGCTGCCATCGGTCCTCGCCACCCGGCGACTGATGCTGGTGCTGGGCCTTACTGCCACCTTCCTGGTGGTCGAGGTCCTTGGCGGGATCATCTCCGGCTCGCTGGCGCTGCTGGCGGACGCCGGTCACATGGCGACAGATGTGGCCGCACTCACCCTCGCCACCATCGGTGCCCGGATCGCCCAGCGCCGCGCCTCGGCGGCCCACAAGTTCGGCAATCTCCGCTGGGAGATCCTCATCGCGATGGTCAACGGCGTGATCCTTGTCGCGGTCGCGATCGGGATCTCGCTGGAGGCATTCGAGCGGCTGCAGGAACCGCGCGACATCAACGCGGTGCTGTTCGGGGCGGTCGCGCTCGCGGGACTCATCGTGAACATCACCGCCTTGCGACTGCTGCACGGGCATCACACCCACGACCTCAACGTGCGGGGCGCCTACTTGCACATAATGGGTGACGTGCTGGGATCGCTTGCCGCAGTGAGCGCCGCCGTGGTGATTCACTTCACCGGCTGGCTGGCGATCGACCCGCTGATCTCGGCGTTCATCTCGCTGCTCATCCTGGCGTCGGCCTGGCGACTGATCCGGGAATCGGCCACCATCCTGCTC
>Ga0079224_100011749_pt1 | contig 12085 bp, 9 predicted proteins | sample Stecom2015_FD_80414 | JGI IMG/M metagenome (GOLD analysis project Ga0079224, IMG submission 80414) | Agricultural soil microbial communities from Utah to study Nitrogen management - Steer compost 2015 | ecosystem: Environmental > Terrestrial > Soil > Agricultural land | place: USA: Utah... | reverse complement strand
GTTCCGGGGACTGACGCAGCCCGTCCACCGCCTCACGAACAGCTTCGAAGCGCCTGTTCCGTTCCTCGAGCATCGCCATGGCCTCGTCCATGGCACCCTGCTCCACGAGTAGCACTATCTCGCTTGCGCTGCGCACCAGTTCGCGAAGCAGGGCGCGGATCGTGGCACCGTCAGGCAGCTGCACGCCGTGCATCCTGGAATCCACCTTGCCCGCATCGTCGTTAAGACCCACCTCATGCCTTGCCATACGCGGCCCCGTCAGGACGACGGCTGCAGCGAAGACATCTGACTCGCGAACCAGTTGCCCTGGTTCTGGAGTTGTGCCACCAATGCCTCCATCGAAACGAACTGCGCGGTAAGGTGATCACGACGGAGCTCGAGTCGCGCCTCCACCGCTGACTGCCTTCGCTCAACACTGCTCTTCTGCTGGTCGAGAGAAGATGTCATCATCGCAATGGTGCCGTCTCCTCCACGCGTCAGGCCCTTCACGACATCCTCGAGCGCACGACCAACGCCCATTTCACCAAACAACAGTTTCACGTCGGCGGGTGAATGGGCCAGTGACTCCCTGAGGCGAGTCTCGTCCAACTGCAACCTTCCATAACGATCGAGCGACAGGCCGACGATCGTTCCGCGAGTGTAATCACCCGCGTCCACGACTTCGGTTCTCAGCGCATTGTTGATCGCGCTCATTGCACCGCGCAGCGTGCTGTTGGAGGCCAGTGGCTGACCCGTGCGGCGCTGGTCATCCACGAAGGCCGCGACTGCATTGTATGCCTCCACGAGCTGCTTCATGGCTTCCACCGTCTTCGTCTCGTCGCGTGTAATCGCGAGCTCGGTAACGGTGCCCGGCATGGCCTGCTCCAGCCTGAGTGTCACTCCGGGTATGGCGTCCACGAGCTCGGTGCCTGACGCCTGATGAAGTACTCCGTCCACCAGCACCTGTGCCGACGACCCGCTGGTAATCTCGCGAGAACGGCCGGTTACCTCGATGCTCGATCCGCCGAGTGCAATGGACTTTCCATCGGGGTCCACTACGCTCAGCGTAAACGAGAGCTGTGAGTCGCCGCCAAGACCATCCACCAGGCGAATGCGACCGTCAGCGCCGAGCATTGCTTCGGCCGGCCTGGATCCGCTGCCCAGTCCTTCCGTTTCGTCGTTGAAGCGTGTGATGAGCATGTCCAGCGTATCACCGGCCTGCACGGTGAGACCAACCGTAAACGCGCTGCCGTCCCCACGAGTACCTGTGAGGTGAATGGCATCGCCAATTGCAATCCCGTGGTCGATTCCGTCCGCAACGAGACCTGCGAGACTGGTGGAGCCGGTAGCCGCTGCAGCGCCCGAGGTGAATACAGGGCCCGAGACGATCTGGCTGTCGGACGCGAGCACTCCAACGTCAACATCGAGCAGTGCAAGCGCTTCCTCACTGCCGGCGTCTGCGGTCGCGGTTGCGTGCCCGCCAATCTGCAGCCTGTACGCTGTGCCATAGCCATAGGGCTCGGCAACCACGCTGGCTGAAATGCCGGCGGAACGCAGTCGTGCAGCAACGTCATTCAGCGAGTCTGACCCAAGGTCGAGTGAGAATGAGCGTCCATTCACGGCGATGGACGTAGCGCCGGGAGACGAGGCACCTATCGCCGTCGCAATCGGCTGGTCTGCTGCGGCAACCAGTCTCGTGCGGCTGTCCATGAAACCGAGCTGACGCAGTACGCCGTCCGGACCATCCACGAGTCCGGTGCCCTGTTCGCCAGGCACGTCACTCGTGAGCACGAGACGCGATCCCCCGGTGGCACCACTCACGATGGCGGCCGACACCCGCGTCGGGCTACCGCCAGCGTTCAGCGAATTTATGCTATCCCTGATGGCATTCAGCGAATCGCCGGCGTCAATAGCTACTTCCTGCCCACCCACATTGAATGTGCCGCTCACGCCGAGTGCGGTGGTGCTGTCTGCGAATACGCCACCGCTGAGCTTCTGCGCGCGCGCAACGGATAGTACTTCAACCGAATAGGTACCCGGCGCTGCCGAGCTGGTTGGCGTTGCCGTGACGATGGCCTGCCCGGTAGCCGAACTGAGTCCGCCGGTGGCGGAGTACTGGCCGAACAACTCTCCGGTGCGCAACTGCTTCGCGACATCCTGAAACGTTCCAAGGAGTGTGTTGAAGCTGGTCCATGCCGTGCGCTGCCTGTCGATAAGCGTGAGGCGGCTCTGCAGCGGCGCCAGGTTGCGCGCGCTTTCCGCCGCGATCAGCTGGTCAACAATGTCACCCCACTGAATTCCGCTTGCTACGCCCGAGAACGAGATACCGGCCATTGATCTTCCTCACGATGAAGCCCCGGAGGTGGAGTGTCCCACCCCCGGGGGTCCCGGTAACCGAGGTTACCGGAGGGTTGCCTTAGCGGAGCAGCTGCAGGATGCCCTGTGCGGACTGGTTCGCCTGGGCCAGCATCGCCGTACCGGCCTGCTGGAGAATCGTGTTCTTCGTGAAGCGAGTCATCTCCTCGGCCATATCGAGATCGCGAATGGTTGACTCCGCGGCCTCCTGGTTCTGCACAGCGACCTTCAGGTTGCTCACGGTGAACTCGAGGCGGTTCTGTGCGGCGCCGATGGTGGAGAGCGATGTGTTGACCGCATCGAGAGCAGTATCAACCTCGGCGAAGTCCACTGCGGGACCGGCGTCCGCAGTCACGTCTGCGAAGAGCGTGGTAGCGATAGAGGCGCCCGCGAGGTCGATGGTGAAGGACAGGTTGTCTGCAGCGGCATCCGACGCGGAAACCTGGTAGGTCTGTGCAGCTGCGCCGAAGATCGCCCCACCCTCGTAGGTGGTGGTGCTGATGATACGCGTAACTTCCGCACTCAGGGCCGTGAACTCGTCGTCAAGCGCCTTGCGCGAGCCTTCGCTGCCGTTGTAGTTGGCAGACTTCGCCTGCGTTACGAGCTCGCGCTGACGCTCGAGGATCTTCTGGATCGTCTGAGCGGAACCTTCGGCGATCGAGAGGCGGGCATTGGCCTGCTCCGCGTTCTTCACCGCCTGTCCGAGCGAGCGGGTGTTCGCGCGAAGGCGGTTGGCGATCACGAGACCGGAAGCATCGTCACCAGCCTTAACGATGCGGAGTCCCGAAGAGAGCTTGCGCATGGAGTTGTCGACCGAACGATTGGTCTCGAACAGGTTTCGCTGCGCGTTGATCGCGGAGATGTTCGTGTTGATACGCATGGTGATCTGTCATCCCTTGACTGTGGACGGAGCTTCCCTGCCCCGGTTGCGCGGCCCCTGTTGACCGCCGCTGACAGTTGTATCGGCAGAAGGAACGGGAACTTTAGTGGGGATGATGATCAGGCCTGTCTGGCAGGTGCTGGAGCAGGTACCAGGTGCCAGGGATGTGGCATGCGATGGCCTAACGAAAAGCCGGGCGCACCTGCGAATGGTGCGCCCGGCCTGGACCACAGCACTACAAGGGTTTCTCTATGCCCTGATCGGCTCGAGCGCCAGGGGGTGTCGGCAACCCCACCGATCATCCGCCATCACCAGCTGCCGCCCGCGGCGCATAACGGTGTTCACCGCTATCGGACCCTGCAGGTTCATCGTTGCCTCTTCCTGCGCATTACGCGGGAGAGTTACGATTGCCAGCACGCTCACGTCGTCAGGGTCCGAGCTGCCCAGCTGCTGCTCGCTCGCGAGATCCATCTCCACCTCGTACGTCTCCAGGTGAGCGAACGGATCCGTGAGCAGGAAGAGCAATGATGCGCGTTCCGTTGACTGCAGCCAGAAGAAGCCCGGCAGCTGTGCCTCCACCATGATGAAGTGGCGACAGTCCTCGAACCCATACACGCCGCCCGGGAAATCGAGCACAGCCTCTTCAGGCACCGTAATGGTACCGAACAGGTCGGACGGTACGTCCACGAACGCCATTTGTTGTGCCGGTGCTGCCATGACTGTACTCAACGCAGGTAATCCGTGATGGAAAGGTTCAGGACTCGCGAGGTGGCAAGCAGGGCTGCCTGATACGATGACTGCCGAGCGGCCAGCTCCGTCACCGCCTCGTCGAACGGGGCATCGGCCAGTCCGCTGCGATGAGCCTGGAGATTCGCTTTCAGCGACAGGATGCTGGACTCCGTGATGTCGAGCTGGTTACTGCGCGCACCTACCGAACCGTAATGCTCCTGCAGACTCGCAAAGCTGCCCTGGATGGTTCCCATGGACGCGCGAATGGCGTTCGTATCGTCCGATTCCAGTGCTTGCGTGAGGGTGTGAAGGGCTTCGAGCACGCCGGTGTCCAGAAATACCTGGCTGCCATTGTGATTGACCTCCATTGTGAATCCCGGCGCAATGACAATTTCCGGGTTCCCCACTGGCTCGCGCTTGCTTCCCGGATTCTGCGGGTCGGCAGAGAGGTACAGGTCGCGCGCGGGTGCCTGGTTGAGATCTGCGGTCGGGTTGAACGGCGCGGCATCCGTATGGTAGCCGCCGAACAGGTACTCGTCGCCGAACCGTGTATTCCCCAGGGTGATGGCATACTGGAGCAGACTGTCTGCCTCGAGTTTTGCAGCCAGTCTTGTCGCACTGCTCGACGTATCACTCGCCTGTCCTACCGCAATCTCCTCTGCACGGTTGAGCAGGGCGGTCAGCTGATCCAGCACAGACTCCTCCGCGCCAACGCGCCCGCGCACTGAATCCACATTGCGTCGATAGCGCTCCACGGCACGGAGTGACGAGTCGATTCGCATCACCTCGCTGGCTGCGGCCGGATCGTCTGACGCCTGGCGCAGTCGCTTGCCCGTCGCCGCGCGCTCCTGGGCGTCCGCCATGAGCCGCAGGTTCTCATTCAGCGCCCGCAGGCTGCGGCTGGTGAGGGTCTGGTTGGTGATGCGCATGCTGTTAGTGAAAACCGGGTAATTGAGGAGTTGCGAACTCCGTTCCGAGTTGGAGTATCGGAAGGTTCCCCCAGATCTTGAATTCAAGAAATTCTGGCGGGAAAGAAAGGGGTGTCTGGTGCTGCCTGGCGGCTTTACGTCGGCCGGTTGTGGCTCAGCCGTTAGCTTTCCGGCTCCCCGATTGGCTCCAGTACCCTGGTTCGTGTCTGCTCTCATCGTATCTGCAAGTACCCGGCTCTCGGCACTGGCCCTGGCGGCGGCCTCGCTGGGCATTATGGCGTGCGCTTCGGGAGATTCGGCGCCGCGTCCGCACAACCTGCGCGGAACCGCGCTCCCAGAGGCTATTGGTAAGGCAAGCTTCACGCTTGCCGACACGGACGGCAATCCGTTCGACTTCCGCGTCCGCACGGACGGCAAGCTCACGCTGCTGTTTTTCGGGTATACCTACTGCCCCGATGTTTGCCCGGTGCACATGGCGAACATCGCGAACGCCCTGCGCATGCTCACCCACGAGCAACGGTCGCAGGTAAGCGTTGTGTTCGTGACAACGGACCCGGAGCGGGACACACCGCAGCGCCTGCGATCATGGCTGGACGCATTCGATCGCACGTTCGTGGGGCTGGTTGGGCCGCTCGAGGACGTGAACGCCATCCAGAAGGAGATGAAGCTCGGCGACGCGTACGCGATGGAGGGCACGGAGGGCACTCTTCCGGATTCCGCAGGCTACCTTGTAGCGCACGCCGGGCAGGTGCTGGCGTTCTCGCCGTCGGACAACCTCGCGCACATTGCATATCCGTTCGGTGCGCGACAAGCCGACTGGACGCACGACATTCCAATCCTTCTGGAGCTGCGCTGGTGAGAAACCCCCTTATCGCAACCGTCATGCTGGCGGCATCCGCGCTGGTAGCCGGTTGCTCATCCGGCGATCCCGAGCCGGCCGCAGGCTTGGACCAGCCGGTATCACTTGCCAGTTCGGGAAGCATCTCCGTAGTCGCGGCAGCGGCCCCCGCGCCTCCGCTCGAGACGGGGCCGATGGCCGTATTCGTGGTGCTCCTGAACGATGGGTCGGAGCCGGACACGCTAACGGGTGTGTCATCGCCAGCCGCCACGACCGCTGCAGTGCATGCAACGCGCAGCAGCGGCGGGATGTCCGGAATGGGGCCGGCGGGCCCGCAGGAAGTTCCGGCTGGAAGAACGTTGAGCATGGGTCCGGGCGGCCTTCACATAATGCTCGAAGACCTTGTGGCGCCTGTTGTTCAGGGCGACTCGCTGACCGTTACCCTGGAGCTGAGCCGCGCCGGACGAGTTGTGCTTACGCTGCCGGTTGTCACCTACGGCGATGTGCTGGCGCGACTGGGTGAGTATGCGCCGCAGTGACGTTGCCTCCGGCAGCGGCGCCATTAGTCGTCTCCTGATACTCCGTTAACGATGGATGCAGTTCAGTGGTGGTGTTCCGCGGTAGACCTGCCGTGGACGTGGGAATGGCGTGCCTACCCGGGCGTATGGCTGTTCATAGGCCTGTTCGCGTTCGGCTACTGGAGGGTCACCCGCCTGGCGAGCAACCCTCCCGAGGCAGAGCGCGGCTGGCGTCGTGCGGCGGGTGCGGGCGGCATACTGGCGCTCTGGATAGCGTTCGACTGGCCGGTAGGAGCGCTGGGCGGAGGCTACCTGGCGAGCATGCATATGCTGCAGTACCTGCTGATAGCGTTCGTTGCGCCTGTTCTGCTCGTTGTGGGACTTCCGCGCGGAACGTCGGAGGCGATTGCGGCTCGTCCGGCAGGCAAGGTGCTGAAGGTGTTGACTCAGCCTATCCTGGCGGCGGCGCTCTTCAACGGGGCGCTGATTGCGTCGCACACGCCATCGGTAACGGACGGCCTGATGGCCACCCAGGCAGGTGCATTCCTGATTGACATGATCTGGCTGATTCCCGCGTTGCTGTTCTGGTGGGTCGTTGCAGGAGTTCCACCTGGCAGGCAGCCACTGTCACCGCCGCTCAAGATCGGCGTCATCATACTTGGCTCGCTGGCCCATACTCCGTTAGGCATGTGGCTGATGCTCTCCGAGTATCCGGTGTACGCCACCTACGAGCTTGCACCGCCCATTCCCGGGTTCACTCCCAGGGTAGACCAGCAGCTCGCGTCGGGCATGATGCTGATGTTCGGCCTGATGTGGATACTCGGCGCCGTGAGCCTGACGTTTTTCAGGTGGCAGGGCATGGGAGAAGAGCGAGCGTAGAAAGGTGCGGCGATATACGGAGCGCACTCGCGGGTGCGCATCCGTGTATCGCCTGCAATACTACGCCTCGCGTTACTCCGCCACGGGCGCTCCCACGGCCGCAGCCGGCACAGGATCCTCGCCCCTCCGCAACACCGTTCGCGCAACCCAGCTTCCCAGGTCATCGAAGTAGGTGTAAACAACCGGCACCACGACCAGCGTGAGCATGGTTGAAGTGATGAGGCCACCGATTACGGCACGTGCCATCGGCGCACGGAACTCTCCGCCCTCACCCAGCGCCATCGCAATCGGGAGCATTCCGAAGATCATCGCGAGAGTGGTCATCATGATCGGACGCAGACGCACCTGGCCTGCCTCCACCAGCGCCGTAAACCGCTCGGTGCCCTCACGACGCCGCTCGTTCGCATTGTCCACCAGCAGAATTGCGTTCTTCGTCACAAGGCCCATCAGCATGATCACACCAATCATGCTCATCATGTTCAGTGTGTCGTTGGTGAGCAGCAGCGCGAGCAGAACTCCGATCAGCGACAGCGGCAGCGACGTCATGATCGCAAACGGCTGCGAGAATGACTCGAACTGAGATGCAAGAATGAGGAAGATGAGGATGATGGCGAGTACGATGGACTCCACCACGTATCCTACCGTCTCCTCCAGCTGCTCCGTTTCACCGCCGAGCTGTACCGAATAGCCGGGCGGAAGCTCCAGGGCCTCGAGGCTTTCGCGAATCAGGGTCGAGGCTTCGGCGAGCGAGAGTTCCGGCAGTGTCGTGGCAGACACGCTCGCAACGCGCCTCACGTCCTGACGATCGATCTGCGCCGGTGCTGCACCTTCCTCGATGTCAGCTACGTCGCCCAGGCTTACGGTGATTGCCGTTCCGTCCGGGTTACGCCTGCTGGTTGCGAGCGGCATGGTTGCCAGGTCAACCCTGGACACCCGTCTCTCCCCCGCAACCTGCACCACCACGTCTCGTTCTTCGCCCGTGGGGTCTTCCCAGCGCGTTGCGGTTTCACCGGCCAGGTACGGACGGATGGTGCGCGCGATCTGGCCGATATCCAGCCCCACCTCGTTCGCCACGTCACGATTCACCGCAATGCGGTATTCCGGGCGCAGCTCGCCCAGCGAAGTCTGAATGTCAACCACGCCGGAGATGTCTCTCATCAGCGCGGCCACCTGCACCGAAAGACGCTGAAGCTCCTCGGTGTCCGGACCCTGAAGCTGAACCTGGATCGGCGCCACGGCACCGCCGAATCCACCGGCCGGCAGCACGGCAGTCGTCAGGCCGTACACCGGCGTGATGAGTTCCCGGGTCGCGAGCATCATGTCGCTCTGCGACCGGTCGCGCTCGGCACTCGACGTGAGCCTCACGAATACCTGGCCGGCCGTGACCGTTCCGGTGAGACCCGCGCCGATCGTGGTGTACGTATATGCCACCTCCGGCATGTCACCAATGGCATTCACGATCTGCTCGGCCTTTTGCCTCGTGTACTGAAGGCTTGATCCTTCAGGCGTCTCGAACAGCACCACGTACTGTGATTCGTCCGAATCCGGCATGAAGGCGCCGCCGATGAACGGGAACAACAGGAACGAGCCGACGAACGCTGCTACCGCAATCAGTATCGTGGACTTGCGGTGCTCGAGTGCCCAGGTGATAACGCCACGGTACCTGTCCGCCTGCCTGTCGAACCAGGTGTTGAACCCGCCAATTGCACGCGTAATCGGGTTGCGCGACTCTCCGCTGTGCGGCTCAACGCCCCACCACGCAGAAAGCATTGGCGTGAGCGTGAAGGAAACGAACAGCGAGATCATCACGGCCCATGCAACCGTGAGCCCGAACTCGAAGAAGAACCTGCCGATGATACCGCCCATGAATGCCACCGGCACGAACACGGCAACGATGGACAGTGTGGTGGCGAGCACGGCGAGAACGATCTCACGGGTTCCGCGGCCCGCAGCAGTGAAGCTGTCGGTGCCCATCTCCCTGTGCCTCACGATATTCTCGATCACCACGATCGCGTCGTCGATCAGGATGCCGATGGAGATCGAAAGCGCCAGCAGCGTGAGCACGTTCAGCGTGAAGCCGAGTATGCCCATGAGCAGGAACGACGAGATGACCGATACCGGAAGCGCAAACGACGTAATTGCCGTGGCCTTCCAATCGTTAAGGAAGAGCATCACGATAATGATCGTGAGTATCGCGCCCAGTATAAGCTCGTGAATCACGTCGCTCACCGACTGCCGGATGATCTCCGAGTTGTCGCGCACAACCTGCAGCGTGGTGCCCGGAGGGAGTCCGGCGCGAAGCTCATCCAGCTCGGCCAGAACACCGTCCGCAACATCCACCGTATTCGCACCGGTGATCTTGAGGATGTCCAGCGAAACGGCCCTTACGCCGTCCACGAGTGCGATGGACCTCTCTTCCTCCGCGCCCTCTTCCACGCGTGCAACGTCTGCAAGGCGAATTGGCGTGCCACTGCGGGTCGCGACGATCACCTGCTCGAACTGGCGCGGCTCGGTGATACGGCCTGTTACGCGAACCAGCTGCTCCGTTGCCCCGCGTTCAATGCGCCCGGCAGGAACCTCAAGGTTCTGCGACGCGAGCGCACTCATCACCTCGCTTACGGATATGCCTAGCGACTGCAGCCTGTCCGGCAGGAGGAATACACGAATCTCACGCTCCTGACCACCCGCCAGGCGCACTTCACCCACACCGCTAACCGTTTCCAGCCGTGTGCGGATGGTCTCGTCTGCAAGCGAGGTGAGCTCCGAAAGCGGCAGGGACGTGGATGAAAGCGCGATGGAAACGATCGGCTCCGATGCCGGGTCGAACTTGGTCACCACCGGAGTCTCGATGTCGAGCGGCAGCTGTGCGCGCACAGTCTCGATGCGAGAGCGAATGTCCTGGGCCGCGAGGTCAACATTGCGAGACAGGTCAAACTCCACGATCACCAGCGACACTCCCTCCAGCGACGTGGACGTTATGCGGTCCACGCCTTCCACCGGGTTGAAGGTTTCCTCCAGCCTTTCGGTAACCTCACGCTCCACCGTTTCCGGGCTTGCACCCGGATAGACGGTTTGCACGGATATTACCGGAATGTCCACGTTCGGGAACTGGTCGATTGCCAGGCCGCGAAAGCTGAAGTAGCCCAGCACCAGCAGGCCGAGCATGATCATGGTCGTGAACACCGGGCGCCGGATGGCAACGCCGCTCAGTCCTGATCCCGCGCGCGCCACAATTTCCCGCTGGACCATCTGCTTTTCGGCGGCACTCTTTCGGGAAGCCTCCGTAGACTGGTGTTCCAGGCCGTGGTTCATCGTGTACCCTCACCCGTGGAATCCGCGCCCGCCGCAGTGCTGTCACCCACGGTCGTGGAGGGACGCCCGCCAGTATCCCGCTCAACTCCGCCGCGCGGCTGCTGCAGCGATACGCGCGTGCCTTCCGGAATGGCGGCTCCGGGCGTTGCCAGTATCTGGTCGCCCGGCTGTACGCCGCTCGTTACGACAACCACACCGTTTACGTCGTCGCGGGTACCCAGCTCCACCGGACGCCTCACGACCACGCCATTCTCCACGATAAACACGGATGCGTCTGCACCGGCACCGCGCACGGCGGGTATCGGGACTACGACAACATCTTCCTGCCGGTCGCCAACCACCTGCCCCCTGGCGAACTGCCCCGCAATCACTTCACTGTTCCGGTTAGGCAGCTGAACGTAGATGCCCACCTGGCGCGTCTGTGCGTCGGCAACAGGGTCCTTCCGTGCCACACGACCCTCGAAGGTGCGCCCCGGATAGGCATCCAGCGTGAAGGTCACCGGCTGGTTCACGCTCACGCGCTGCGCGAGCTCTACCGGAATGCGACCCGACAGTTCCAGAGTGCGCGAATCCACTACCTCGAAGAGCATGTCGCCAACGCTCACTGCCTCGCCACGCTCCAGATTTCGGTCGCTCACCACTCCCGCAATCGGAGAAGTCACCCGCGTACGCACCGCCTGTTCACTTGCTCCGGCAGCCTGAGCTTCGGCAAGCGCAACTTGTGCGTTGGCAGCCTGGAGCGCGGCTTCCGCCCTGCGGAACTCCAGTTCTGAGATGGCACCCTGCTGATGGAGCGCTCGTGAGGCGTCGCGCTGGCGGAGTGCAACTTCCGCGTTGGCACGCGCGGCCTCGACATTGGCCGCGGCACCAGCAGCCTGGCTGCGCACACCGGCTGCCTCGATGGTAGTAAGTACCTGTCCGGCAGACACCCTGGAGCCACGGTCCACATTCACCGCCCCTGCCGTTCCCGCCACCTGTGCCACGACGGATACTCGTTCGGCAGGCTCCAGCGATCCTGTAACGACAACCCCGCTGGACACCGAAGCGAGCCTGGCCTGCACGAGATCATCGGTTGAAAGGAGTACGGTAGCGGCGTCCGATTCCGATTCGGTGGCGGAGGTGTCTCCACCGCACGCAGCAAGTACTGACAGGGCTCCGATGTATACGAGAACGTTGGCGGCAAGCCGCCGTGAGGTGGAATGCATGAAGATATTCGTGGTGTCGTGTGGCATCGGAGGTGTCAGGCCCACTGAGTCTGGTGACTGCGGGCACAGTTGCTGGCGATTCCGGCTTCCAGCAGGCGAATGATCTCGCGAGATCCCGCTTCGAAGTCGGCAAGCCTGGCATGGATCTGACCATCCCGGTTGGCCTTCGAGTCGGCGGCGGACGCAATGAGCGAGTGGAAGTCGCGTATGGACTGAAGCCTCAGTTTCATGGCTCGTGCGAAGGAGTCATCGGCAATTTTGTAGTACTTGCGGCGGTCGCCGGGCTGCCCGGTCTGCTGGATGATTCCAAGATGCGCGAGTCTCCTGGCGTCCACGGAAACGCTCGCGCGGCTTACATGAAGCTGCTCGGCAATCTGATCCAGAGATAGCGGTTCCACGGAGAGGAGCAACAGGCCGAAAATGCGGCCTGCAATGCGGGGAAGGGCGTGCTGCTCGAAGTG
>Ga0079224_100011748_pt1 | contig 12085 bp, 9 predicted proteins | sample Stecom2015_FD_80414 | JGI IMG/M metagenome (GOLD analysis project Ga0079224, IMG submission 80414) | Agricultural soil microbial communities from Utah to study Nitrogen management - Steer compost 2015 | ecosystem: Environmental > Terrestrial > Soil > Agricultural land | place: USA: Utah... | reverse complement strand
GAAGATCGAAGAGGTATGTCCGGAAGAGGTTTAGCAGTTGGTGGCGGAATCGGGGCGATAGTCATTGCGCTAATCGTCAGTTTTTTAGGAGGTGATCCCGGACAGGTGTTGCAACAGTTACAAACTGCTGCGCCGCAACAGGAACAACCCGTAGAAATCAGTGAAGAAGAAAAAGAGTTAACATCCTTTGTCAGGACGGTTTTAGCTAGCACTGAAGATGTCTGGAGTCATCTTTTTGAGCAAGAAGGCGCTGCCTATCAAACGCCTACTTTAGTCGTGTTCCGCGACCAAACTGCTACTGAATGCGGCGCAGGCATGACCGCCATGGGACCTTTCTACTGCCCTGCCGATCAAAAACTCTTTATTGACCTAAGTTTCAACGATGAACTAAAAAACCGGTTCGGTGCTCCGGGAGAATTTGCAATGGCCTACGTTATTGCCCATGAAGTTGGCCATCATATACAGCATTTGAATGGCACAATGAATAAGGTGCAACAAATGCGTACCCGTTTAAGTGAGAAGGAGTATAATAAATTATCCGTTAAGCTAGAACTACAAGCGGATTTTTTAGCCGGTGTATGGGCACATCATGCCAATAAGTTAGAACAGCTACTCGAGGAAGGTGACATTGAGGCCGGCTTACAAGCGGCCAATGCAATAGGAGATGATAAACTTCAAATGCAGGCTCAGGGTCAGATTGTTCCCGACGCTTTTACACACGGGACATCAGCGCAAAGAGTTTACTGGTTTAAAAAAGGTTATCAAACAGGGGATGTTAACCAGGGAGATACTTTTAATAACGATCGGTAGAGCTTCCCGCGCCCTAAATGTCATTTTTTTAAAAGGGGTTAAGACTAAAGTCGGACTTTGATTCTATCTATTTCTTCTATAAAGACTAGTGGCCAACGAGAACCAAGCTCAGCGAAGGTAAGAAGCAAATTTATCCTGTATACGTACCGTTTTCATGCATATAAAAATAAATTTGTCTAAGTTTGCGGGAGGATCGCATGGATATTTCTCGCATTTGAGAATAGCCTCGACCAGTCAGGGTGATAATTACGATTTAAAATCACACATTCAGCAAATCAAATTGTTCAATTTACATGACTCAAGATAGCCGTTCAAGCAAGTTTATTCCCGCCTTTCCTGCCATGTTGAAAGGAAAATGTCCACGTTGTAGACAGGGCAATATGTTCAAGAGCTTTTTCTCCAATACCATGTATGAAGAATGCGGCCATTGTGGTTTAACTTTTGAACGCAACCCAGGCTACTTTTATACAGCCATGTACGTTACCTACGTATTTAATGTAGCAGAAATAGTAACGCTTGGAATAGAGACGTTCGTTTTATCCGGCGGATCTGACAATCCCTGGTTATATGTTGGCATAATCATTCCGGGAATTTTGCTTTTGGCTCCTCTCAACTATCGATACTCGCGCATTATACAAATGTATTGGTTAGATCCGACGCTCAAATATAGACCGGATTTATCAGGAAATAAAAACGATCAGACACCTGCATAAAAAACAGCACCTATTGGCTTTTTCGAATATTCCTGCGTGCCAAGCCTAAAACAAGCGCGACAATGGCAAGCACCAATAGTATGTAAATCAAGTTTCCCACGGCATATACAAAAGTACCCAAAGCCCACCCAATCAACAATATAATAGCAATAATATAAAATAACGCTCTCATAATATCCTGTCTAATACAAGAACAACCATTTAAGTATATCTTTTGTTTTCCGGCATCGGTCATCACAATAAATCAATTCGCATATCCACATTCATTTCTCCCTTACCGTCAACTATGTTTTTATGTTCATTGAATGACGAACAGCCTTTCGGTCATTGCATATGAGACCAATTTTATCTATTTTTGCAAATAAAATAGAATAATTCCATTAGCTTGAGGCAATTACGAGGATTAGCAGGGAAAAAGAAAAAAACAAGGTTTTATACGCTCAACCAAACAGATTTCTAATGCAACAATCTATATTATTAAGTGGTCTAAAGTTTCAAATCACCATTCAACGTCTTTGCCAACAGTTAATTGAAAATCATCATGACTTCAAGAATTCAGTGATCATCGGTATCCAACCGAGGGGCATTTATTTGGCAAAACGGATACGGGAAGAACTACAAAGAATATTACAGATCGACTCCATTTTATTCGGTGAGCTTGATATTACTTTCTATCGGGATGATTTTCGTCGCAAAGAAAACGGTCCGCTAGTTCCTAACAGTACAAACATAAATTTTGTGATCGAGAACAAAAAAGTCATCCTGATCGACGATGTACTGTGGACAGGCCGGACGATCCGATCATCGTTAGATGCCATACAAGCTTTTGGCCGCCCTGAAAAGGTGGAATTACTGGTACTTGTTGATCGCAGATTTTCAAGACATCTGCCCATTCAGCCAGACTATATTGGCATTCAAGTGGATTCCATTAATTCGCAACGGGTCATTGTTAACTGGCGCGAAACGGACACACAAGACCAAATCATCCTTCTAACAGAAGAAAACAATTAGAAATTTTTGATTGCATATACAATGGCAGAAACAGCACAACAGCTAAGCACCAAACACTTATTAGGCATAAAAGACTTGTCCGCAGAAGATATCCACCTGATATTGGACACAGCAGCCACTTTTAAGGATGTCATCAACCGCCCAATCAAAAAGGTACCTTCATTACGTGATATTACAATTGCCAATGTCTTTTTTGAGAACTCGACACGCACCAGACTGTCCTTTGAGCTCGCCGAAAAACGTCTGTCGGCAGATGTCATCAACTTTGCGGCTTCTTCTTCTTCAGTCAGCAAAGGCGAAACACTCATTGACACGGTAAATAACATCTTGGCAATGAAGGTAGATATGATTGTTATGCGACACCCTTATCCCGGTGCAGGCGTTTTTTTAAGTAAACATGTCGATGCCCAAATTATAAATGCAGGAGATGGAGCACACGAGCATCCAACACAAGCCTTGCTCGATGCGTTTTCTATAAGAGAGCAATATGGCGATGTTGCCGGAAAAAAAGTAGCCATTATTGGCGATATCTTACATTCAAGGGTTGCCCTTTCCAATATTTTATGCTTACAAAAGCTCGGGGCCGAAGTACTGGTATGCGGTCCTACAACGCTTATTCCTAAATATATTACTTCGCTGGGCGTTAAAGTGGAGCATGACCTGCTCAAGGCGCTTCATTGGTGCGACGTAGCCAATATGTTACGAATTCAGCTGGAGCGTCAGGATATCAATTATTTCCCCTCTTTAAGAGAATATTCGATGCTGTATGGTTTGAATAAAACGATACTTGAATCCTTAGATAAAAAGATAACCATCATGCACCCCGGGCCGATCAATCGTGGTGTAGAAATTACAAGTGATGTGGCCGACAGCCAACATTCGATTATTCTGGATCAGGTTCAAAATGGCGTAGCAGTGAGAATGGCTGTATTGTACCTCCTTGCCGGAAAACGTGTTTAAGGAAGCATCAATCAAAAATATTTATCGTACACATTATTTCACAATTATTGCCGTTATAGTAAGAGGTTATTAACATTTGTTAAGTAATAGTGTACAAAACTTCATAACATCCCATTAATTTAGCATAAAAAGAATTTGAACAACATGTTTAATAAATTCACTCGTATTAGTCTAGCACTTAGTCTTTTCGCCAGCAGTGCCCTCGCCCAACAAAGTGCTTGGCAATCTCTTAACCAAGCTTATAAAACAGGTATGGAGCTGTACGAAAGGGGAAAATATGCTTCGGCTTATAACCAGCTTGGTAAAGTTGAAACCATTCGTACCAATACGACTATACAACAAGATGAAAGTGACCAAATTTCATTACTGAAAGAAAATGCACGTTTTTATCAAGCGGTTTGTGCGCTTGAATTAGGCAATCACGATGCCGAAGGCCTATTTCTAAAATTCATAAAAGATCATCCAACAAGTGCCAATACGAAAGCGGCCTACTTTCAGGTAGGACGATCCTATTTTGCAAAAAAGAATTATCCGAAAGCGATTGAATGGTTCAAGAAATTAGACGGTGGAAATCTAAGCGGTTCCGAAAACACCGAATATCGCTTCAAATTGGGTTATTCGCTCTTTATGACAGAAGATTATAATGCAGCAAAACCCTTATTTGAGCGCCTAAAGGAAGAAAGAGGCCAATATCAAGAGGCTTCCATCTACTATTATGCTTATCTGTCCTACCTGGATGCGGAATATAAAATCGCATTAAAAGAATTTGAGCGTTTAAAGGGATCAAAAGCATACGAGAACAGCTATCCATACTACATAGCGGCGCTCTACTTCCTCGACAAACGTTATGATGATGTTCTTTCTTATATATTGCCCATTTTAGAACGAACTAAACAGGAGAACGAAACCGAGATCTTCCGTATCGTAGGTGCCACCTACTTTGCCAAGAACGACTTAGCCAAGGCGAAGGAATACTATGACAAATTTCAAGCCCAAGATCAAGGGAAGACCCAAAATAATCAAGATGATTATCAGATAGGATATATTGCCTACAAGAATGGCAATTATGAGAAAGCTATTAAAGAACTGGAAAAGTTAACGGAACCGGACGCTTATTTCCAAAGCGGAATGATTATCTTAGGGGATTCCTTTTTAAAATTAGGCAACAAAGAGAGTGCTCGTAATGCTTTTTTCAGAGCATCGAAACTTGATTTTGATCCTTCCATGAAAGAGCAGGGACTGCTGAATTACGCTAAGTTGTCTTATGAGCTGGAATTTCACCAAGTAGCCTTAGACGCCACCCAAGAGTACTTGAAAACCTACCCACGTTCTAAAAACCTCGACGAGGCGAAAACGTTGCTGGCAGAGGTTTTATTGAGTACAAAGAATTATCGATCGGCAGTGGATATCCTGGAATCCATTCCGAAAAGGACCAAAGAGGCAAATGCCGCTTATCAAAAAGTGACTTACTTCCGCGGTTTGGAATATTACAATGAGCGGGCTTTTGAAAATGCCATTTCGATCTTTATGCGTTCTGAACAGAACCCATACGATCCGGAACTCCTAGCTTTAGCAACCTATTGGAAAGCGGAAGCGATGTACGAAGTCAGAAAATACGGTGAAGCCACAACAAATTTCAGCAAGTTTCTGCAGTATCCGGCAGCAAAAAACACAGACGTTTATAATTACGCCAATTATGCACTTGCTTATGCGGCCTTCCGTAACGATAATTATCGTACTTCTGCCAACTATTTTGCTAAATTTCTAAATAGTGGAGAGCCCATTGAGCTGAATACAAGAAATGATGCCATTGCGCGTTTAGGCGATTCATATTTTATGTTGAAGGATTATGGTAATGCGATGGAGCAGTACAATAAGCTCATGAGTACAAAAGCTAAAACACAGGATTATGCTTTGTTTCAAAGTGGTATTATCAGGGGCCTACAGGGCGACGCCGATGGCAAGATCAGTATTATGACGGATTTATTGGCGCGATATCCCAACTCCAACTATGCAGACGACGCAAACTTTGAGATACCCTATACTTTTTTCCTTAAGGGAGAAAATGAAATAGCGATTCAAGGTTTACAGGATATGATTGAGAAATATCCACGCAGTAGCTACGTGCCGAGAGCACTTGTCACCATTGGTTTGGTTCAGTACAATAGTGACAACAACGACGCTGCGGTCAGAACCTTTCAACGAGTAGTTGAACAATATCCAACAACAGAAGAAGCAAAACAGGCGTTAAAGTCGATACAGAATATCTATATTGATAAAGGGGATGCGCAAGGATTCTTGGATTATGCAGGCACAACGGCCATTGGTGATTTGTCGACGGCTGAACAAGACAATATTACTTTTCAAGTAGCAAACAATTACTTCTCCAGAGGTGATTATCAAGCAGCTATTGAAGCAGTGAATGCCTATTTCGATAAATTTCCGAAACCTATACAGGAAAAATTTGCACGTTTCATACGTGCGGAAAGTTTGTACAAAACCGGGCATCCGCAAGAAGCATTGCATGACTTTAACATTATTTTGAACGATTGGACAAGTGCCTACACAGAACGAACCTTATTGAGTGTGTCCAATTTATACCTTGATCAAAAGAAATATAACGAGGCGATTGCACCACTGAAAAAATTAGAGCTTACTGCTGAGTATAAATCGCACTATAACTTTGCCATCAATAACCTGATGGTAGCCTATTTCAATATTCATGACTTTGACAATACGCTTATGTATGCGCGATATGTGAAGGAATATGAAAAGTCTTCTGTTGAGGATAAGGCAAAAGCAGATCTTTATGCTGCAAAAGCGCATCTGTTAAAAGGCGACTTAAGCACTGCCCGAAAGGAATTAAATCAGGCGGCAGCCAACAGCCAAACGATTGTCGGTGCAGAAGCAAAATACAATATCGGTAAGTTACAATATGAAGCTGGCGAATATAAAGCCGCTCAGGAAACCGCTTTCGATTTAATTAAGAATATGCCGTCTTATGACTACTGGGTTGCGAAAAGCTTTATTTTATTAGCCGACTGCTATACAAAACTAAAAGATGAATTCCAGGCGAAAAGTACTTTACAGAGTATTATCGAGAATTACGAAGGTAAAGATGATATCATTCCTACAGCAAAAGAACGTTTAGAAAAATTAACCGGAAAAAAAATAGATACTAAGAAAGTAACAGATAGTGTAAAAACAGAAAGCGATTCTACTGCGGTAGACAGTACGGAAACTGACAGTACTACTTTAGATTCATCCGCGGTTGAGAAACAAGCTTTATAAATAAGTTCATTCATACTATCTAAATAACGAAATACCATGATATTGAATTCTTCAATGTTAAAATATACATTACTAATCGGCTTAGGTTTTTGTTCCTTCGTTGCGTTTGCGCAAGAAGAAGAGCAAGTACCGCAAGAGGAGGCCAAAGGAAATTTAGGGGAAATTGAAGTTGTTCGGGACTACAAACCTATTTTGGCTGATGCGGTAAAAATCAGACAAAGTCCCGACCTCACGAATAATCGTAAATACCTGTCTAAACTTAACTATTCTGTTTTCGACAGAAAACTAGATATCAATACGGGAACACATCGCTTAGAAATACAACAATTGCCTGCGATGCGACCAGATATATTAACCAATAACTACGCGAAAATAGGGGCCGGAAACTTTAACACCCTCTTAGGGGAGGTCTACATTAGTAACGGTGAAGATCAAGCACTTCAAGTAGGCGGTTTTGCAAAACACCTCAGTCAAAAAGGATCGGATTACGAGGGGCAGAATTTTAGCGAGCAAAAAATCGGGTTATTCGGAAGAAGTATCTTAGACAGAATAACGTTGAATGGAGAAATCGGCTTTAATCGTTATGCAACGCGATATTATGGTTTTGTTCCCCTTCAGCCGGAATTAAACACCGACCCTACGAAGCAGCATTATAACGACCTTTACCTTAAAGGAGAATTGAACAGTAATTATGAGGATAACGAAGAGTTGTTAAGCTATTCGCTTAAAGTAGATGGATACCTGTTCGGCAATGCTTTCTCAACGAAAGAAAATTCCTTTGCCCTCAGTGCCAACATCAACAAAAAAGTTAACGCTTTTAATGTGGGGGCGAATGTTTCGGGAGATTTTACCAGTCTCAAGAGTAATGACTTAAGCTTAGGAAATCATATCGCCCGTTTGAATCCCTATATCCGTTTTCAGGGAAAGAATTATAAATTGACCTTGGGAGCTACTTTAGTAAGCGAATTTGGCGGGGAAGAGAATAGAAACAATATTTTCCCAACTGTCGACTTTGATTTCGCCTTAGTGCCAGAATATGCGAGCATATATGCCGGTGTGAAGGGAGATGTGGTTAAAACCTCATTCCGGTCGTTAGCTAATGAAAACCCTTTTCTTACGGAAAGCCCTTTCCTGGACACAACAAGCAATAGCCTAGTTGTACGTAATATGTTGGAAAAACTGCACGTTTTTGGAGGATTAAAAGGCAATGCCGGCGCTACCTTTGGTTATAAAGTTGGCGTCTTTTACAAACAAATCAGCGACCTGCCTTTTTACGCTATTCAGCCTAATTCACCTTCAAGATATGATATCATATACGATCGTGGAGAAAAGAATAAAGTCTTTGGTTTAGAAGGAGATATTAACGTCCGCGTATCTGAAGCGGTCAGCTTAGGCGGTAATTTATTGTTTAACGAGTATGATTTGGAAAATGAAGCTGAAGCTTGGTATATTCCAAAATTGCGCCTCGCTGCTAATACTCGGATCAATATCAGCAAAAAGGTATACATAGATGGCGAGCTTTTCTTCAACGATGCGATGAAAGCTAAAAGTTATCAGCAATATGCCGGTGTAAGCGGTACAGATCCAAATGCACCTGTTACTGTATCCATGCCATCGTTTGTTGATATTAGTGCCGGATTGGAATACCGCGCTACAAAGCAGATTGGCGTATACGTCAGGGGAAATAATTTACTAAACAAAGGTTACGAACGCTTCTTATACTACCCACGCTTAGGCTTTAATATAATAGGCGGTGTAAACGTTTCGTTTTAATTGTTAAGCTTTCTAAATTTGCCGACTCAAACGAAAGAAGGAATGTTTAATTTAGGCCAATACTTGCATCAACTCTTACTTATACATCCACAAGTCGGGGTACCGGGTATTGGTGTTTTCACCAAAGCGCGCATTGCAGCTCGATACGATGAGCAATTAGAAAAGTTTTTGCCTCCTACAAGCAGCTATTCGCTCATTCCTCACGCAACGACCGATAATTACCTAGTTGACTATGTTGCTAAATCCATGCACTTATCCAATGAGGAAGCAATTGACGTTGTCGATAAAACAGTAAATCGTTTGCTGACTGATATTGACGAACAGGGTGAAGCGAAGTTAGAGCCAATAGGTTATCTAAAGCAAATGGATGGAACGTATACGTTGGTTTCAAAAGAACTTCAATCGTTTTGGGGCTTACAGCCGGTGGATGATTATAAAGAAGAGTCTTTACCGGAAGAATTACCGGCTGTACAGGAACAGCCCGATACGATACTACAAGAACCTGCGATTCCTACTGAGCCGGAACAGCCTGAAATTAGCTATGAGACCGTAGCGAACCAAAGGGAAACAAATAATAATGTTTGGCTTTGGGTAGTAACCGGCATTATCGCTATCGGGCTAGCTGCATTTTTATTCTGGAAGCGTCAGGAGCCCGGTATTCCGCCGCATCAAAACGAAATTAACGTTGCCTTGAAAGATACAACGAATGGCTCAGCAAACACAGCAAAGGACACATCCACTAACCTACCAGATACAACGACAACCGGCCTTCCGGCCGACTCTTTAGCCGATTCGCTGAATCAGCGTGTATCTAAAGAGGAAAAAGAGCCGCTTGTACGAAAGGCATCAAAAGAAAAACCGTTTTCAATTGTAATCGGCTCGTTTAAAACCATGAAATTAGCGATTGAACAAGCAAAATATTTTAGAACGATCGGTATTAATGCATTTGTCCTGGAAAGCAATATGCCCAATAATAGAAAAAAGATATGTTATGGGTCCTATCCAACTAAAGAGGCTGCAAAGGAGCAATTGGAAAAAGTTAGGAACGAGATAACGAAAGAAGCATATATATATCCCTAGTGTATAAATGCCGGGAATAAATTTTATCTTGGTACCGATATTAAACAAACAGTGTAAAACAAAATTATTATTTATAAAACATGTTTTTATTACAAGTTACAGACACACCCGCTACATTGGACTCGATGCTTACCGCACCGGGCCCTTCTACTGCACCGATTGAAGATTTAAGTTTGTTAGACCTGCTTATTAAAGGAGGATGGGTGATGATTCCTATCGCCATTCTCGCTTTCTTGGGTTTGGTAATTTTTATAGAAAGGTACTTGACCATAAAAAAAGCTTCCCGTTATGATTCGAATCTTATGATTCAGGTCAAGCAGAACATCATGTCGGGCCGTTTGGAGGCCGCATTGGCGCTTTGCAGGAATAGTAACGGACCTTTAGGGGCCATGCTTCAAAAAGGGCTTACCCGTATCGGTAGACCCATTAAAGATATTGAAGGAGCGATTGAGAACGTCGGTAAACTGGAGGTATCAAAACTTGAGAAAAATATTAATATATTAGGTATCATTGCAGGTATTGCACCAATGCTAGGTTTTGTTGGTACAATCATTGGGGTGATTACAATTTTCCATGAGGTCTCCATAAAAGGAGTAATTGAAATCGGCACCGTATCCGGAGGTTTATATACAAAAATGATTACTTCTGCATCCGGACTCATTATCGGTATTATTGCCTATGTAGGGTATCATATATTGAATATGATGGTTGACCGTTTAATTCTTCGCATGGAAACAGATGCCATTGAGTTTATCGATCTATTGGACGAACCAGGCAGCTAAATTGGTTTTTGGCATTACTTCTTCGACTGAGATTTGAAACTTTTAGGCACCGGTAATGTTCAGGGCCATTAATTCAAAAATGTATTTCCAATGAATTTAAGAAAAAGACACCATAGACCAGCTGCAGAGGTCCACACATCGGCCTTAAACGATATCATGTTCTTTTTGCTACTATTCTTTTTATTGGCCTCGGCAGTTGCCAACCCTCAAGTAGTGAAACTCTTGTTGCCCAGGTCACAGTCGGGAGAGCAGTCGGTAGCTAAACGAACCATAAGCTTGTCAATTAATAAAGATTTGCAGTACTTTGTAGAAAAAAAGCAAGTATTGCTCGATCAATTGATGCCCACCCTACAAAGTTATGTACAGGAAGGGCAGGAATTGACCGTGCTTTTATATGTTGATAGAACAGTAGCAATTGAAGATGTGATTCAGGTGATGGACATTGCCAATAAGTTAAAAATAAAGCTTGTTTTGGCCACCGAACCCAAAGAGAAGAGTTAGGCATTTAAATCGGAGAGTGTGCGATGAATCATCAGCATAAACAAGACAACAATTACCCCAAAGCTTTCGCAATATCGGCAGGCGTATTTGCTGCGTTCCTGCTGTTAAGTTTTTTTTGGATGCTGAGCCAACCAGCTGTTGAGTTTGGAACCGGCGGGTTAATTGTGAACTATGGTACCGTCGACGAAGGAATGGGCGATGATTATATGAGCTTGGATGAGCCATCAATGGATCCTAACGCTAATCAAACACGACCTGACAAAGTTGTACCAAATGAAGAACCTACACCGGTAGCCTCTCAAGAAACCAATGATAAAACAGTGGTTACACAAGACGTAGAGGATGCCCCCGCCGTCGTGACTAAAGAGAAAGCAAAACCGACTTCTACTACACCTACCATTACACCGGAGAAGAAGGAAAGCAAACCGACCGTTAACCCCAACGCCCTTTATACCGGCAAGAAGAACAAAGGAGTGGGTGTTGGCGATGGTACGGGATCAACCCCGGGGAATCAAGGTAGTTTGCAAGGGAATAATATGGCCACTAATTACGGTGAGGGTGGCTCGGGTAATGGCCTTGTAGGCTTACCCAACAGATCTTTTGCAGTAAGGCCGCAAATAGAAGATAAAGGTCAGCTTTCCGGTCGGATTGCGGTAGAAATCACAGTAGATCGGAATGGCGTAGTAACCCGTGCGAGAGCAGGTGCTAAGGGCACCACCTTGTCAGACGCTTCACTTTGGGAAAAATGTGAAGCGGCGGTCAGAAATGCACGGTTAAATGCAACCGACGGAGGACCTGAATTTCAATCGGGTATTGTAGTGTTCAACTTTAAAGTAAAGTAAGCACTCGTTTTCCATATCATGAACTATATTGAGGTAATTGATTATCTATACGGCCGTCTTCCGATGTTTACACGGGACGGCTCTTCTGCTTTTAAGAAAGATCTAACCAATATTCGCGCACTTTGTGCGGCCTTGGAAAACCCGGAAAAAGCATTCAAAGCTGTACATATAGCAGGCACTAATGGCAAAGGGAGCAGCTCACATATGCTGGCAGCGGTTTTACAAACAGCTGGATATAGAACCGGTTTATATACCTCTCCTCACCTTTTGGATTTCAGAGAGCGCATAAAAATTAACGAGGTATTGATACGGCAGGCCTATG
>Ga0079224_100011747_pt1 | contig 12086 bp, 12 predicted proteins | sample Stecom2015_FD_80414 | JGI IMG/M metagenome (GOLD analysis project Ga0079224, IMG submission 80414) | Agricultural soil microbial communities from Utah to study Nitrogen management - Steer compost 2015 | ecosystem: Environmental > Terrestrial > Soil > Agricultural land | place: USA: Utah... | reverse complement strand
CGCGCAGGAAATGCGTGTTGCGCGCATGGATCTCGACCAGGCGCTCGACCGCCGCCACGGCGTCGCGATAGGGTTGGAAAGGCGCGGGCTCAGGCCGGATGATGGGACCGGCGAGCGCTTCGTAACCAGGCATCGGGACTCCAGCCAGCTTGAGGGTTGAGGGCCGGTCCATTATAGGGACCGGCGCCCTCGGCTGGCGGGTAGCGACCGGTCGGGCGGCCCCCTCATGGCCGCCGACGACGAGGGCGACTTGATCCTGGTCGGCATCGTCAGCTGGGGCCACGGCTGTGCCGAACCCGGCAGCCCCGGCGTGTACGCCCAGGTCGACGACTTCAACGACCCGATCGACGAGGTCGTCGAAGCATGGGAGGACGAGGACTGACCCGCGCCTTCCCGCGCACGGCGCGGCCGGTCCGCCTGCGGCCTTCCGGTGACGGAGCGCCGCAGGCGGGCCGGCCCGCCGACCGCCGGGGCGGGAAGCGGCCGCGTGGCCTATCGTCTTCGGCGGGCCCGCGGGCGGCGAGCACGCTCGAACGGCCCGAAGCCGAACCAGTCCCACAGGGAGCACGATGCGCTGGCAGGTCCACTCCGAGCGAACCCTCTACCGGGACCGGTGGGTCCACCTGCGCACCGCCGAGGTCGAACTGCCCGACGGCCGCCGCCTCGACCACCGCCTCGTCGAGACCGGCCCTGGGGCCGGGACGGTCCTCCTCGCCGAGGGCAGGGCGCTGCTGCTGTGGCGGCACCGGTTCATCACCGACACCTGGGGCTGGGAGATCCCCATCGGCGGCATCGAGCCCGGCGAGACCCCCGAAGCGGCGGCGCGCCGGGAGACCGAGGAGGAGACCGGCTGGCGGCCCACCGGCGCCATGACACCCCTGATCCGGACCCGGCCCTCGCCCGGCCTCATGGCCACCGAGCACCACGTCTTCCACGCCGAGGGCGCCCGGCGGATCGGCGAGCCGAAGGACGCCTTCGAATCCGAGCGCGTCGAATGGGTCCCCCTCGCCGACGTCCGTTCACTGATCGCCAAGGGCCACATCAGCTCGGGAACGACGCTCGTGGCGCTGCTGCAGGTGATCGCGGGCCCCGCCCTCTGAACCCGCGCCGCGGCGGGCCGGGCCGCGCCCTCCGCTACTCGGCCACCATCGCCTGGGCGGCGTTCTCCTTCAACGAGGCGTTGGCCCACCGCAGCTGCCGCAGCGTCTGCGGATGGCATGCACGGGCGAGTCCGAGCAGCTCGCGGTCGTTCAGCGCCTGCGCGGTCTGGGCGAGGATCTCCCAGTCCAGGGACACGCCCGCGGCCATGCGGTGGACCCTGCGCAGATCGCGCAGCATCAGCACGGCCGGGGCGTGGTGCCTGCCGAGCAGCTCGGCCCCTTTCCGCCGCACCGCTGCCAGGATCGCGGCGTCCTCCTTCGGCACGGGATCGAGGTCCACGCCGCGGCCGCGCCCGATCTCGGCGATCCCGCGAACGTGCCGCTGGGACCAGCGGGCCAGGTCGCGGCCGAGATGGAACAGCTCATGGTCCGCCTTGTGCCGATCCGAGAGGTCGAGGAGCTCGCCGGCCAGATCGTGCTCCGCCCGGTGCAGCTCCTTGAGCGCCATGGCCACGCGCTTCATCACGCACTCCCCTCCGGACCGATCGTCTCCTCGCTCGCCATCGCCGCCTCGCCGCCGCGCGTCGGCGGCACGTCCTCGGCCACCGGCCACGACCCGGTCGTGGTGGGCGCCGCGGAGGGCGTCCCGTCGCCGACGGCCAGGCGCTCGAGGCGCGCGGCCGCGGTCTTGAACAGCGGCTGCTTCGACGCCGGGTCCCACTCGGTGACGGTCAGCTCGTTCGCCGCGCGTCCGCGCCCGCCCTCGGGGGCGTGGCCCGTGGTGTCCCAGTAGCCGTAATGGAACGGCAGGAACACCACTCCGGGCCGGATGCCGCCCACGCGCAGCCGGGCGTCGACGTGGCCGCGCGGCGTGGAGACCCGCAGCAGATCGCCTTCGCCCCAGCCCCGCTCCTTCGCGTCCTCGGCCGACATCTCCACCCACACCTGCGGGGCGGCGCGCTCCAACTGCGGGACGCGGCCGGTCTTGGTGCGCGTATGGAAGTGGTAGAGCGTGCGCCCGGTCGTCAGCGCGAACGGGAAGTCGTCGTCGGGCTGCTCGTGCGGCGGCAGGTACTCGGCCGCCTTGATGATCGCCTTGCCGTACGGGTTCATGGACTTGTACTCGTCGGGCTCCAGCGGCGCTCCGGTCACCATGTCGCGACCGTAGCTCTCGCAGTACTCGGGGGCGCTCCAGAACCGCCCGTCGGCGTACAGGCGCTCGGTGCCCTCGGGATGCTCCTCGTCGCACGGCCATTGGACGCCGCCGCCGCGCAGCTTCTCGTACGACAGACCGGTGTAATCGCACGGGCGGCCCGCCGTGCACTCCTTCCACGCCTCGAACGCCTCCTCGGGGCCGCTCCACTTCACCAGCGGCTCCCCGTCCTTGTCTCGCAGGTCCAGCCGGCGGGCGTAGTCGATGAAGATGTCCAGATCGGAACGGGCCTCGCCCGGCGGATCCACCGCCTTCTCCGAGAGGTGCACGGTGCGGTCGGTGTTGGTGAAGGTGCCGGTCTTCTCGCCCCATGTCGCGGCGGGAAGCACCACGTCCGCCAGTTGCGCGGTCTCGGTGAGGAAGAGGTCCTGCACCACCAGGAACAGCCGCTCCTGGGCGAGGATGTCGCGGATGCGCCCCAGTTCCGGCAGCGAGACCGCCGGGTTGGTGCCGCTCACGTAGAGGAACCGGATGGAACCCTCTTCGGCGTAGCGCAGCATCTTCATCGCGTGCGTGGGGGCGCTGTAGTGCGGTATCCGCATCGGGTCGATGTTCCACACCCGCGCCAGGTCCTCCACGTGCGCGTCGTTGGCCCAGTTGCGGAACGCCGTGAGATCGCCGTCGGCGCCGCACTCCCGGGTGTTCTGGGCGGTGGGCTGGCCGTTCATCTGCAGGATGCCGCTCCCGGGCGCGCCGAGTCTGCCTCGCACCAGGTGGATGTTGTTGACCTGCACGGCGGCCGCCGTCGCCTGGTGGGACTGGTAGAAGCCCTGGAGCACCGTGGACAGCAGCCGCTCGGCGCCGCCGATGAGCCGGGCCGCCTCGAACAGGTCGGCCGCGGGCACGCCGCAGACAAGCGCGGCGACCTCAGGATCGCAGTCGGCGACCTGCTTCTCGAGCTCCTCGAAGCCCACGGTGTGCGCCTCGATGTAGTCCCGGTCGATCCAGTCGTTCGCGAGGAGGTGGTGCAGCAGCGCGTTCATCAGCATCACGTTGGTGCCCGGAAGCGGCGCCAGGTGCACGTCCGCGGCGGCGGCGACCGGTGTCCGCCGCGGGTCCACGCAGACGATCCCGGGCGGGTTCGGTCCGGCGAGGCGATCCAGGATGCGGCTCCACAGCACCGTCTGCGTCTCGGCCATGTTGTGGCCGTAGAGCGCGATGACGTCGGCGTGGTCGACGTCGCCGTAGGAGCCGGGCTGGCCGTCGCACGCGAACGACTCCTTGAGCGCGGCGGCCGCCGTGGCGGTGCACAGCCTGGTGTTGCCGTCCATGTGGTTGGTGCCGATGCCGCCGTGGCCGATGAGCGCGAGCGTGTAGTACTCCTCCAGGAACAGCTGGCCGGAGGTGTAGAAGCCGATCGAGCTCGGCCCCCGCTCCCGCAGCAGTTCCGCGGTCCGCCCGGCCACCGCGTCCATGGCGGTGTCCCAGTCGGTCTCCACCAGCCGCCCGCCGCGCCGGATCAGCGGCCGGGTGAGCCGGTCGGCGTGGTGGCCGGCCTGCCAGCCGAACAGGTCTTTGGGATCCAGCCGGCCCCGGTTGACCCGGTCGGAGGCCCGGCCGCGCACGCCGACGATGCGATCGTCCTTGACGGCGATGTCGAGCCCGTCCCCGTTCGAGTGGAGGATCGTCGCCGAGGGCGCCCACCGCTCGACGTCGTCCTCTGCCAGGCCGTCCTCCAGGTACATGTCCACCCTGGCGGGCCACGGCGCCCCTTGCGCGTAGGGCGTGCGGGCCCCCCAGGGTTCGGCGATGCGGTCACGTTCGGGCATGCTCACGCCAGTACCCGGCGCGGGGGTCCGCAAACCCGCGTCCCGGCCGGTCACGCCTCTTGCAGGGCCTCGGCGGTGGCGGTGCCGGAGATGCCCGCCACCGGTCCCTCGTAGAGCACGCGGCCGCCGTGCCTGCCCGGGCCGGGCCCGAGGTCGACGACCCAGTCGGCGCGGCGGATCACCTGGGGGTCGTGTTCGATGACCACGACGGTGTGGCCGCGGTCGACCATCTGGTCGAGGACGTCGAGCAGCGTGCGGACGTCGTTCAAGTGCAGCCCGGTCGTGGGCTCGTCGAGGACGTACAGGGACGGCTCGTCGACCTCGCGCAGTTCCCCGGCGATCTTGACGCGCTGGCATTCGCCCCCCGAGAGCGTCGAGAGCGGTTGGCCGAGCCGCAGGTAGCCGAGGCCGACGTCGTCGAGGTGTCGCAGAGCCCTCCCGATCGCCGGGCCCGGGAGCCGCTCGATCGCGTCGGCGACGGTGAGGTCGTCGACGTCGGCGATCGAGAGCCCGTTCACGCGGTGGCGCAGCACCTCCTCGGTGAAGCGTCGGCCGCCGCACGCTTCGCAGACCGTCTCCTGCCCGTCCATGAAGGCCAGATCGGTGTAGACCACGCCGAGCCCCTCGCACGCGGGGCAGGCCCCCGCCGAGTTCGCGCTGAAGTGCTTGGCGGGCAGGCCGCTCCGCTCGGCGAAGCGCTTGCGGATCGCGGGTGCGACGCCGGTGTAGGTGATCGGCGTCGAACGGCGGCCCGCGCCGACCGGCTTCTGATCGATCACCACCGCGCCGTGCTGGTCGACCAGTTCCGCCGCGAGACTGGACTTGCCCGATCCCGCGACGCCGGTCAGGACGGTGAGCACGCCGGTGGGGAGGTCGACGGTGACGTTCCGGAGGTTGTTCCTGACGGCGTCCTTCACCGTGACCGCGCCGTTCGGGCGCCGCGGTTCGGCGGTGATCGCCGAGCGCCGCCCGAGCGCCGCCGCGGTCGGGGTCCCCGTGGTCCGCAGCTCCGCGAAGGGGCCCTGGAAGACCAGCCTTCCTCCCGCCGCGCCGGCGCCCGGCCCGATCTCGACGACCTGGTCGGCGATCGCCATGACGGCGGGGTCGTGCTCGACCACGAGCACGGTGTTCCCCTTGTCGCGCAACCGCCGCAGCAGCGTGGTCATGGAGGCGACGTCGTGCGGGTGGAGTCCCACCGTGGGCTCGTCGAAGAGGTACAGCATCTCGACCAGGCTGCTGCCCAGGTGCTTGACGGTCTTGACCCGTTGCGACTCGCCGCCCGAGAGAGTGGTGGTGGCGCGTCCGAGGTGGAGGTAGCCCAGCCCGATCGCGACCATGGCCCGGAGCCGTTCGGCGAGGGCGGCCGCGACGGGCGCGACCGCCGGTTCGCGCACTCGTTCCACGAGCTCCGCGAGTTCGCCGATCTCCATGCGGGCCATCTCGCCGATGGTGCGGCCCAGGACGGTGGCGCCGCGGGCGGCGGCGTTGAGGCGATCGCCCCCGCATTCGGAGCAGACCTCCGAACGGGTGAACCGGGCGATGGTCGCCTGCTTGCGCTCGGACGGCTCGTCGGCGGTGCGCAGGTGGATCCGCTCGAACCGCTCCACCACGCCCTCGTAGTCGTCCGGCGCCCGCGTGCCGAGGCGGGCGGCCTCCTCGCCGCCGTACAGCAGCGCCCGGCGCTGCTCCTCGGTCCACTCCCGCAGCGGCGTGTCGGGGTCGAAGCTGCCGATGTCGGCGTACTGGGAGTACCAGTAGCCGCCGTTGCCGAAGCCGGGCAGCAGGATCGCGCCCTGGGACAGGGAGCGGTCGAGGTCGAGGAAGCGGTCCACGGCGCTCACGACGACCTCCCCGAGTCCGGAGCAGGTCGGGCACATGCCCGCTGCGTGGTTGAACGAGAACCGGTTCGACTCGCCCACGCGGGGCGTGCCCGCACGAGAGAACAGCAGCCGCAGGTACGTCCACGCGTCCGTCGCGGTCCCCACCGTCGACCTGGCGTTCCCGCCGAGGCGGCGCTGGTCGATCACCACCACCGGCGACAGCCCTCCGATGGCCTCGACCTCGGGGCGGCTCCACTTCGGCAGCCGGTTGCGGGCGAAGGGCGGGAAGGTCTCGTTCAACTGGTATCCGGCCTCGGCGGCGATGGTGTCGAACACCAGTGAGGACTTGCCCGAGCCCGAGACGCCGACGAAGACGATCAGGCGTCCGCGCGGCAGGTCCACGTCCACGGACCGCAGGTTGTTGGTCCGTGCTCCTCTGATCCGGATCGTTCGCTCGCTCATGAGTCCGAGGCTACGAGCGGATGCGGCCGCTTCCCGGCCGCGATTCGCGAGAGACTGGAATCATGTCGGACGTCACCCAACGCACCCTCTCGCTGCTGGCGGCGCTCCAGACCGGGCGTTCGTTCACCGGCCGGGAGCTGGCCGCCAGGCTCGGTGTCAGCCCTCGCACGCTGCGGCGCGACATCGACCGGATCCGCGGCTACGGCTACCCGGTGGAGACCCGGCCCGGACCGGGCGGCCACTACCGGCTCGCGGCGGGGGCCGTGCTGCCGCCGCTCATGCTCGGCGACGACGAGGCGATCGCGACCCTGCTCGGGCTCGCCGTGCTCGCGGCCCCCGGCGGCGCTGCCGAGGGCAGCGTGGAGGAGGCCGCCACCAGGGCTTACGGAAAGATCGAGCAGTACCTGCCGAAACGGCTGCGTCCCCGGGCCGCGGGCCTGCGAGCGAGTCTGGAGACCGGCGCGGTCGCGGTGCCGAGCGCGTACGCCGCTGATCTGGGGACACTGGCGGACGCCGTTCGGAACCGGAGGATCGTCGCCTTCGAGTACGAGCGGGGGGACGGCGCGGTCGCTCTCCGCCGCGTCGAGCCGTACCGGCAGGTCCACCGCCACCTGCGCTGGTACCTGCTCGGCTGGGACCTCGACAAGGACGACTGGAGGGTCTTCCGGATCGACCGGATCACGGCGCTGCGGACCTCGACCGGGGGGTTCACGCCCCGGCCGCTGCCGGCCGAGACCGCGGTCGACTATCTCGACCAGGGCCTCAAACGGCACCGGGAGCGCGTCGTGCTCGTCGTGGACGCCCCGGCCGCGGCGGTGGCCGACGCGTTCAGGCACGAGGACGTCGAGCTCGCACCGCTCGGCGAGCGGCGGACCGAGGTCGTCCTCCGGCTCGACACGTGGGAGTGGCTGCCGGGGAGCCTCGCGTTCCTGGACGCCGATTTCACCGTCGAGGAGCCGCCGGCCTTCCGCGAGGCGTTGCGGCGCTTCGGGGATCGCCTGGCATCGGGGGCCGCCGGCGCCGAGCCGGCTCCCCGCGCGGACTCGCCGGGGCGATCGGCCTTACCGGGGCGCCGCGTGCCTCCCACCGCCGTGCGCTCGGCTCCGGCCCGCGAGCCGGAGCCGAGCGCACGGCGGTGGGGGAGAGGCCTCAGGCCCGGTGCCACTTCTGATTCTCCGTGCCGGCGCAGGTCCATATCTGGAGCTGCGTGCTGTCCGCGGAGTTCCAGTCCGTCACGTCCAGGCACTTGTCCGCCTGCGGGTTCACCAGATCGTTTTCGCCAGTGTGGACCCACTGCTGGGCTCCGGTGCCGTTGCACGTCCACAGTTGCACCTTCGCTCCGTCGACGGTCGAGCCGGAGGCGACGTCGAGGCACTTGCCGAAGGCCCGGACGGTGCCGTCGCCGTGGAAGCTCCACTGCTGCGCGGCCGTGCCGTTGCAGGTGTAGAGCTGCACGGGCGTGCCGTCGGCGGTGCCCGAGGAGCGGACGTCGACGCACTTGCCGTCCAGTCCGACGATGGCGCCGCCGGTCGATCCGCCGCCCCCGCCGGAGTAGACGCGCACGTAGTCGACCCTGAGCTGCTGCGGGAACTGGGTGGTGTGGTCGGGGTAGCCGGGCCATTCGCCGCCGACGGCGACGTTCATGATCATGAAGAACGGATGGTCGAACACCCATTCCCTGCCGCCGAGGTCGGCGGGCGTCAGTGTCCAGTAGGCGTTGCCGTCGACCGACCAGGTGATGGAGTCCGGGGTCCAGTCGACCGCGAAGGTGTGAAAGCCGTCGGCGAACCGCTGCCCGCCGGGGAGCGTGTAGCCGTCGCCGATGCCCGCGCCGCCCGAATAGCCCGGGCCGTGGACGGTGCCGTGGACCGTGCTCGGTTCGCGGCCGATGTTCTCCATGATGTCGATCTCGCCGCTCTGGGGCCATCCGACGTCGCCGAAGTCGTCGCCCAGCATCCAGAACGCCGGCCAGATGCCCTGGCCGCTCGGGATCTGCATGCGGGCCTCGAAGCGGCCGTACGCCTGCGTGAAGGTCTCGGCGGTGAGCAGCCTGGCGGAGGTGTACTCGCATGCGCCGTACCAGCACTGGTAGCCCGCCGGGTTCTCCTGGCGGGCGGTGATGACCAGGTGGCCCTCGCCGTCGTGCGCGGAGTTGGCGGTGCTGTCGGTGTAGTACTGGTGCTCGGCGTTGCCCCACCCGCCGCCGCCGAGGTCATAGCGCCACTTGGACGAGTCGGGGGGCGTCCCAGCGGGAGCGTCGAACTCGTCGTGCCAGACCAGCTGCTGCTGCGCGGTGACCTCCGGTTCGGCGCCGGCCGGGTTGAGCGAGGCCAGGCCCACGGAGGCCGCGGCGATCGCCGCGCAGCCCAGGGCCAGGAGGCGGAACGGTCTTCGGGGTGATCTCACGGTCGGTCCTCTCGTAGCAGTGACTCGAGAGCGCTCTCGCCGAACGGGTCCGGTGCACGACCCCTGGAGAGAGCGCTCTCTGTTAACCGTCTTTTCTTTTTACCATCACGCATAGATAAAAGTCAATTCGAGGTCGATCGCTCGCCTCCTCCCCACCGGGCCGCGACCGCTGCACCGGGAACCGGCCGGCCCGGCGAACCCGCTCTCGCCGACCCGATCGCGCGTCCCGAGGCGGCCGCGCAGACCGCCCCGGCCACGAGCACCGCCGCGATCGTGCCGAGCGCCCACGTCAGGCCCGCCCGCAGGTACACGCCGCCGATCACGGCCACCGCCACGGTCTGCCCCAGCAGCGGCCCGGTGCTGTTGAGCGCCGAGAACGCGGAAGCGCGACCGGGCGGCACCAGATCGGACAGCCGCGCGATCAGCGGACCGTACCCGGCCGCGTGCCCGGCCCCGCCCAGCGCGAGCGCCACGCCCAAGGCCAGCACCATGGAGTACAGGCCCACCGCCCGACGCCGAGCGGCCCCTCGGAAATGCAGTTGGATCAAGGAGAACACCTGCGGGACCAGCAGCGCCGCACCGGCCCCCTGGATCGCGCGGGCTCCCACCAGCGCCATCGGAGACCAGGCCAGGCCGCAGGCGAGCGAGGCGGCCGTGAACAGCGCCAGCCCCCACTGGAACGCGCGCCGATGCCCCACCAGATCCCCGAGCCGCGCCCCGGCGACGATGAGACTGGCGAGCATCAGCAGGTACCCCGAGACCACGAGTTGCTGCACGGCGCCCGTGGCGCCGAGGTCGCGCTGGATCGACGGCAGTGCGACGTTCGCGATGGACCCGTCCATGGAGGCCATCGTCTGGGCGGCCAGGAGCACCGCGAGGAGGAGACGCTTCGTCATACCCGCAGGCTGACACCGAAAGCGCTGCCGCTCTTGAACATCCTTGCTCGAATCGGTTCGCCTCCCCCCGTCTCGAGGCCGGATGGCGGCGCAGCGGCTAGAGTTGAACCCGTGCGTCGCTCGCAGACGGTCCTGGCCTCCCCCGATTACTCGGTGCGGCTCGTGACGTGCACCGACGACCACCGTCGCTGGTCGGCGCCCGAGCTCGCCGACACCTTCGGTCTCGTGCTGCCGCGCCGCGGGCGCTTCCGGATGAGGAGCGACGGAACCGAACACCCCGTGGACGTCGCGCAGGGATACCTCCAGGTCCCCGGCCGCGAACAGTGCTTCGCGCATCCCGCGGGCGGCGATGTCTGCACCTTCCTCTCCCTCGGCGAGACGCTGTGGCATGAGATCCTCGGCGAGCGCCGCCCGCCCGAGACGGTGCGGGTCGATGCCGCCACCGAACTGTCGCACCGGCTCCTGCTCCGGTCCGCGCACGAGGGCGCGGACCCGTCCGAGCATCTGGTGTGGACGCTGATGGCCGCTGCCCGCGCGGTGCCCTCGGACGGTGCGAACGCCGGAGCGGCCCCCGCCCGCGCCCGCCTGGGCGCCTCGGCCCGCGAGGCCGTGCTGGAAGGCGACCCCGCCTCGCGTGACCTGGTGAGCCTGGCCCGCGCCCTGCAGGTCTCTCCCGCCCACCTCAGCCGGGTCTTCAAGAGCGAGAACGGCGTCAGCCTCACCGCATTCCGCAACCGCGTCCGAGCGAGCCGGGCGCTGGCCCGGCTCGAGGCCGGGGACGGCGATCTGGCCGCGCTCGCCGCGGATGTGGGTTTCGCCGACCAGGCGCACCTGACGCGCACCATCCGATCCGCGCTCGGCACCACCCCCGCGCGGGTGCGCGAGGCCTTCCGCCGAGGACGCGACTGACCCGCCCGCGAGGCTCCCGGTTCTCGGGGTTCAATGAAGCCATGGAACCGAGACGAGACCGCGGCGACGCGGCCCCTGCCGCCGGACGCTACGCGATCGACCCCGCCGCCTCCACGATCGCCTTCGCCACCACGCACGTGTTCGGCCTGCTGCCCGTGCACGGCTCGTTCGCCGTCGGCGGCGGCACCGTCGACGTCGCCGATCCTCTCTCCGAGTCGAGGGTCCGGGCCGAGATCCCCGCGGCGAGCATCGACACCGGCAACGCGCAGCGGGACGCGCACGTCCGCTCGTCCCGCTATCTCGACACCGACCGCCACCCCACGATGACGTTCGTCTCCGAGCGCGTCGAAGGCGACCGCCTCATCGGCGAGCTCACCGCGCACGGCGTCACCAAGCCGGTCACGCTCGAGGTCGAGCCCGGGACGGTCTCGGCCGAGTCGTTCACCGCCCGCGCGAAGGTCCGCGTCGACCGCACCGACTTCGGCGTGACCGCCGCTCGCGGCATGACCGGCCGCCACCTCGATATGACGATCGACGTCACCTGCGTGCGTGAGTGACCCTCGCTCCGGGCGCGTTCCGAGGCCGCGTCTGGAAGCGGCGGCCATGCGGGCGCCTTCGCCGTCGGTGCCGTGACCGTGTGCCGACCGCCCTCCTCAGGCACCGTGCGCGACAGGCGGCGCTCCGCGCCGAGGAACGCCCGGCCCGATCCCCTCGTGGCGGTTCGCCTGCGGGCTCGGCGAGAGTCGGCTTCAGCCGGTGTCGGCCTCTTCGTCCGGCACCCAGCGGAGCACGTCGCCGGGCTGGCAACCGAGCGTGCGGCAGATCGCGTCGAGCGTGGTGAAGCGGACCGCCTTCGCCCGGCCGTTCTTCAGCACCGCGACGTTGGCGGGGGTGATGCCGACGGCCTCGGCGAACTCGCCGACCGACATGCCGCGTTCGGCCAGTCGCACGTCGAGGTCGAGGACGATGGCCATCAGACGACCTCGGCCATCTCGGTCTCCAGATCCGTGGCCTTGCGCAGCAGTCCGCGCATGACGATCATGAGCAGGGTGAACGCCACCCCCGCGCCGAGGCAGGCGACCGCGGTCGCCAGGTGGCCGAAGGCCGTCATGCTGTCGGGCTCGGGGATGTCGCCGAACAGCAGGTGCCCGGTGACGCCGAGTGCCAGCAGCGTCGCCACGACCGAGGCCCCGATGACGGTGTCGACCCACCGGAAGGCCATGGGCGTGAAGAGCGTTCCGCGGTGGACCATCCTGAGCAGCATCCACGCGGCGGCGAGCGCGACCTGGACGCAGGCGACGCCGAGGACGGCGATCGTCGCGTAGGGCACGGCCAGCGGTCCGTACGCGGGGAAGCGGTCGACCTCGTCGGCGGCCATGGTCGGGATGACGACGATCTGGCCGAAGCATCCGATCAGGACCACGAAGGCGATGCCGAGGCGGAGAGTCGCGATGAGGAGACTATGCATCTATCGATTATCGATCGAAATCTATCGAAAATCAATAGCCTCT
>Ga0079224_100011746_pt1 | contig 12087 bp, 10 predicted proteins | sample Stecom2015_FD_80414 | JGI IMG/M metagenome (GOLD analysis project Ga0079224, IMG submission 80414) | Agricultural soil microbial communities from Utah to study Nitrogen management - Steer compost 2015 | ecosystem: Environmental > Terrestrial > Soil > Agricultural land | place: USA: Utah... | reverse complement strand
TCTTGTGCAAGTTTGGATAAAACTTACGCTTGGTCTTATTATTCGCATGCGAAACATTATTTCCTACCCGAGCCCGCTTACCAGTTATGTCACAAACTTTTGCCATGATATATGATCGTATAAATTAAGACGTTTTTATAATTGAGTTTGCAAATATCGGAAGTTTTCGCGAATTACCAAAAGAGCACCAAAAAATTATCGGCTTATTTATAGTACGTTATCAGCTTTTACCCGAATAAGGACAATGACGGCAGCCGCTACCACAACAATAACCCCGCTTCAAATGGTATTGCGCTGTAAAGACCATGAGCCCCTGTTCGTTAAAGTAGTAATCGCCAGGCTGAATGGCTAAGGGCTTGATCGGCTTCTTTTTCCTATGCATGAATTTATCGCGACGGCTCTGTGTTATGTTTTTTAGCAGGCTGCGGCCTGCTGCAGTATTTTCAAGGCACAAATTTACCAATTTATGACGGAATCCCTAACCTCATCCAAACAGGCCACGCAACTGGAAGATCAATATGGGGCACATAATTATCATCCCCTGCCCGTTTCCCTAGCAAAAGGGGAAGGGGCATTTCTATGGGATGTCGAAGGCAAGCGTTACTACGATTTTCTATCGGCCTATTCGGCGGTTAACCAAGGCCATTGCCACCCCCGTATTTTGGCTGCCATGGTGGAGCAAGCCAGCACCCTGACATTGACTTCCCGGGCTTTTTACAACAATGTATTGGGCGTTTACGAAAAATACGTAACCCGCTATTTCGGCTATGACAAGATCCTCCCGATGAACACGGGGGTAGAGGCAGTCGAAACGGGAATCAAAATAGCCAGGAAATGGGCCTATGAAAAAAAGGGCATCCCCGAAAATCAGGCACAAATCATTGTGGCCGAGAACAACTTCCATGGGAGGACGACCACCGTTATTTCCTTCTCAAATGATGAAAACGCGAGAAAAAACTTCGGCCCATACACGCAGGGATTTATCTCCATCCCCTATGATGACCTCGATGCGCTCGAAACAGTGCTTTCCGAAAATAAAAACATTGGTGCTTTCCTGGTGGAACCTATTCAAGGAGAGGCTGGCGTGTTTGTTCCCAAAGACGGCTATCTGGCTGCTGCAGCCGCATTATGCGAAGCACACCACGTGCTGCTCATTGCTGACGAGATACAAACAGGTATTGCAAGAACTGGAAAGCGCTTAGCCTGTGACCATGAAAACGTCAGGCCGGATATCCTGTTGTTGGGTAAGGCACTTTCAGGAGGATTCTATCCGGTGTCAGCGGTATTGGCTGATAACGGGGTGATGGAAGTGATCCGGCCCGGACAGCACGGCTCCACTTTCGGAGGAAACCCGTTGGCTTCAAGAATCGCCATGGCTGCTTTACAAGTAGTAGAAGAGGAAAACTTAGCCGAAAATGCGGCCACACTGGGCGAAATCTTTAGAAACCGCATGTTAAAACTAGTCGGCAGAAACCCCTGGGTAAAAGCGGTGAGAGGGAAGGGGCTGCTAAATGCTATGGTAATTGACGATACGGAAGACAGTGCAACCGCTTGGAACATCTGCCTTGCATTGAGGGATAATGGCTTATTGGCCAAACCCACCCATGGAAACATCATCCGCTTCTCCCCTCCCTTGGTGATCACAGAAACCCAGTTGCAGGAATGTTGTGATATAATAGAAACTACTCTAGCAACGTTTACCCAGGACTAAAATTAGTTTATGATTGGATTTATTCCTTAGCTCAAATTGTTGCTAAGGTGTTTGAAAAAATAAAGTATGAAGAATAAAAATCAGGCAGTAATTTTTGACATGGATGGCGTCATATGCCATACCAACCCCTACCATACACAAGCCTACCAAAAGTTTTTGGCAAAAAGAGGGCTTCATCCCACTGAGGAGGACTTTGTACAACACATGTATGGAAAAAACAACCGGTACATCCTGACCCACTTTCTAGGGAGAGAGATTGGTGAAGAAGAGTTCCTTAGCTTAGAAAATGAAAAGGAGGAACTTTTCCGGGAGATCTACGCAGAAGAAATAGCTCCAATCGGCGGCTATTTGGAATTTTTGGATGACCTAAAGGCAGCCGGCTTCAGAACAGGCGTGGCTACGTCTGCCCCCGCTTCTAACCTTCACCTGATCATGGGTGCCTTGGGTTTTGAGCCCAAAATGGAATCCATGCTGGCGAGTGAAGATGTATCTAATCACAAGCCTGATCCGGAGGTCTACCTGAAGTCCGCTGCCAACCTGGGCGTGCCTGTAGAAAACTGTGTGGTGTTTGAAGATTCCTATTCAGGCGTTTCTGCAGCAATTAATGCCGGAATGAAAGTCGTGGGTGTATTATCTTCCCATTCAAGAGAAGAACTGCCTCCTTGTCAATTCTACATTACGGATTATAAGAATCTCACCGCCAAACATATTGAAGAAATTTTAAGCCAAGTGTCTGTATAAATGCAAAGAAGACCGAGAAGAAATAGAAAATCAGCCGTGATCCGTTCCATGGTGGAGGAAACACGGCTATCTGTTAAAGATTTTATATTCCCCCTGTTTTTGATCGAAGGCCAAGGACAAAAGATAGAGGTGGTATCTATGCCCGGTATCTATCGGTTTTCGATTGATCTTATGCTAAAGGAAATTGAATCCTGTATGGAGCTGGGAATAAAGGCATTTGACCTCTTTCCCGCCTACCCCGAAAGCAAAAAGGACAGGTATGCCAGCGAAGGGCATAACCCGGAAACTTTCTATCTGAAAGCCATCCGTACTATTAAACAGACCTTTCCCGAAGCCTGCATCATGACTGATGTTGCCATGGATCCCTATAGTTCTGACGGACACGACGGCTTGGTGAAGGACGGACGCATTTTAAACGATGAAACCCTGGAGATACTGGGAAAAATGGCCCTTGCCCAAGCGCAGGCCGGTGCTGACATACTAGGTCCTTCCGACATGATGGACGGGCGTGTGGGCTATCTTCGAGATATATTGGACCAAAACGACTTCAAAGATGTCTCGATAATGTCCTACACCGCAAAGTACGCAAGCGCCTTTTACAACCCTTTTAGAGACGCTTTGGATTCAGCGCCCAAATCAGGGGACAAGAAGACCTATCAAATGGATCCCGCTAACCTGCAGGAGGCCCTTATAGAAGCTGAACTCGATGTGGAAGAGGGAGCTGACTTTCTTATGGTCAAGCCCGCCCTTGCCTACCTGGATGTGATCCGGCTACTGAAAGACAATTTCCCCCTGCCCATCGCCGCCTATAATGTCAGCGGCGAATACGCTATGATCAAGGCATCCGCGGCCAGAGGCTGGCTGGACGGCGAACGCGCCATGCTGGAGTCCCTCTTGTCTATAAAAAGGGCGGGCGCCAACGTTATCCTGAGCTATTTTGCAAAAGAATTTGCCCTGCTTCAACAATAAATATTTGTTGTAAAACCAATATAAGAAGGGTGCTGTCAAGACAGCACCTTTTTTTTTGGCCCTTATTTTTTGCCCGTGCCTGCTATCTCCCAGCTAGAACAGAGACTAAAACCACCAACCCATCGGATAACGGATATATTTTAAACCTATTCTAACGCTTTAGGCAAACAATAGCTGTTCTACAGTTGAAATTCAAACCGTTTTTTAAATAAATGCAACTTTTTTCTATAAAACTTGTTAATTTTACAACTGTTTATAGTTACCTTTAAAAAGTTTACAATTAACCCCCCTTATTGATATGAAACCAGCAAAATCGCCGACTTAGCCTTTGACCTAATCCCTGACATCAAACCATTCAATCCACATTTATAAAATTCCACATGAAAACAACCAACCTACTCCTGGTTCTTATTTTTACCTTGTCCTTCCACTATGTACAGGCACAGGACGAGACCGAAACCTATCCCATTACTATCTCTGGTTCTGTTGATGCTTATTACCGAGCCAACCTCACCGCACCCAATAAAGGAGATTTTGCCCCGGCACCGGGCACTTCATTCGCCAACCTCCCGGGCTTTGCCCTAGGTATGGCCAATTTGGTAGCCTCCTATGAAGGAGAAAAGGTAGGTTTCGTAGCTGACTTGGTATTTGGTCCCAGAGGGGCGGACGCGGTATTCTTATCAACAGGGAGTGCCAACATCGTCAACCAACTCTATATGTATTGGAAACCCGGCGACAGGCTCACCTTCACGATAGGCAACTTCAATACCTATCTTGGCTATGAGGTGATCTCGCCTACCGGCAACTTCAACTATTCGACTTCGTATATGTTTTCCTCAGGTCCATTTTCTCATACCGGGCTTAAGGCGGATTTTGAACTAACGGAAAACTGGTCTCTCATGGCCGCTGTCATGAACCCCACCGACTATACTGAGTTCAATCCCTTAGGCACGTATAGCGCCGGTCTGCAGCTGGGCTATGAGAATGACAATGGCGGGACTTGGTTAAACTTTCTCTACGGGGACCAAGATGGCAAGCTGGATGAAGACCAGGGCCTCGTCAGCGGGGAAACCTCAGCCGGCACTACTTTCCAGGTTGACCTGACTACGGGCTACAATGCGACAGAAGCACTTTATCTGGGATTAAATGCTACCTACTTGACCACTTCAGCTGGAGAATTGTACAATGGAACAACAATAGTAGGTGCCAGCGGGGATGCAGCCGGATTTTATGGAATTGCAGGTTACGCACAGGCCAGCACCTCCGAGAAGTTGGCGCTAGGCGCAAGGATAGAGTACTTCAGCGTCTTCAACGAAGGAGGCAGCGCCATCACCACGGACCCCAGCAACGGGGACGGTAATGTACTTGCTTTTACGCTCTCCGGAAATATTAAGCCGGCAAAAAACCTCACCCTGATTCCGGAGCTTCGATTGGATACGGCATCTGAGGACAGCAACTTTATCAACCGCAGTCTAAACCCCTCGAAAAGCCTAAGTTCATTTTTACTGGCAGCCGTGTTCTCGTTCTAAATCTGATTTTTTTATCTAAGAAAAGCCCCGCTTCTATTTTAAAGCGGGGCTTTTTTAATTTGCTTTCTTTTTATGAAAACTAAGCAAAAAAAACACCCCTAGTTCGCTTCCCATATAGTCATTCAAGCTTTAGGCAGGTTTAAATTAAACCAATTTTATAAAAAATAAAACAACTTATCCGATATAAAATTAGTGCGTTTTATTAAAAACTTCGAAAAAAAACTGTTTTAGCGAAAACTTTTTCCGGAAATTGCGTAATACAGATAAAGAAGTTCAGTAGAAACACTAAAGATATGATGAGATTCACCTATTTGTTTGTCGCAGGGATGCTGGCATTTAACGTAACGGAAGCACAGGATCTAAAAGGCCCCAAAGCAAAAAACTACAAGCCTTGGAAAGCACAGGCCAAGACCGCCACACTGGTAGTGAAAACGGATGAACCGTCCCTGAAGGGTCCGGCTTTTAAAAATAAAAAAGCTTGGGAATCCCAAGCCAACACGGTAGAAGTCCTTCCCCAATCCCACCAAAAAGAACGCGTTACTGGCCCTAAAGCAAAAAACCGCAAGCTTTGGAAAAAGGATTAGAACATCTATACTCATACTTTTGGATAAAGAAGATCTCCGACTAGAGATCTTCTTCTCTTTCCAACATCAAAATGGCATTTTGAGGCACAATGTAATATTTTTCGCCCTCATATATTACCTCATGAGAACCACTGACGATAAAGATCGCCAGATCACCTTCTTTGGCTTGGAGCGGTATATATTTGATGTTTTCATCTTTATCCTGCCAAGGCTCATTTTCTTCCAAAGGCAGGGGGATCGGGTACCCAGGTCCAGCTTTCATAATATATCCCTGTTGCACCCTTTCCTTTTCCTGTACGCCAGGCGGTAGATAAAGACCACTGGATGTTTTCTCGTCTGGTTTCTTTAAACGAATCAATACCCTGTCTCCAACAATAATGAGTTTCTTTAACTTATTCTCGGCTGTAATTCGCATATCCATGTTTTTCATATAAAAAGAATGGCATCCCAATCCTGAAACGCCATTCTTAATCAATCAATCATCAGGAAGGACTATTTCCTCCCTTCATCATTTACTTCTTCATAGTCAACATCGGAAACGCTGTCTCCTTGATCCTGGGCAGTAGCCCCCGCTCCGGGGTCAGCTTGCGCTCCGGCGCCTTGGGTAGCATTATACATCTCCTGGGATGCTCCTTCCCAAGCTTTATTCAAGCCTTCGATTGCTGGATCGATCGCGGCTAAATCTTGTGCTTGGTGAGCAGCTTTCAGGGTTTCCAACGCTCCGCTGATCGCAGTTTTGTTTCCTTCAGAAATCTTCTCTCCAAATTCCTTCAGTTGTTTCTCGGTCTGGAAAATCAAACTGTCAGCCTGGTTCAACTTCTCGATCTTCTCCCTCTCTGCTTTATCGGCAGCCGCATTGGCTTCAGCTTCTTTTTTCATCCTGTCAATTTCATCCTGAGACAAACCCGAAGAAGCTTCAATCTTGATCTTCTGCTCCTTGCCGGTGCCTTTATCTTTGGCAGAAACATTCAGAATTCCGTTGGCATCTATATCAAAGGTCACTTCGATCTGAGGAACACCTCTTGGAGCAGGTGGTATATCCGTCAACTGGAACCTACCAATGCTCCTGTTGTCTTTGGCCATAGGGCGCTCTCCTTGCAGCACGTGAATATCAACCGCAGGCTGGTTGTCCGCAGCAGTAGAGAAGACCTCCGATTTTTTGGAAGGAATCGTGGTATTAGCCTCGATCAACTTGGTGAACACGCCACCCATGGTTTCAATACCCAGAGAAAGCGGCGTAACGTCTAGCAACAATACGTCTTTCACTTCACCGGTTAATACACCGCCCTGAATAGCTGCTCCAATGGCGACCACTTCGTCCGGGTTAACACCCTTGGAAGGTTTCTTGCCGAAAAACTTCTCTACTTCTTCCTGTATTCTTGGAATCCGCGTGGAGCCTCCGACCAAAATCACCTCATCTATGTCAGATGCGGTCAAACCTGCATCTTGCATCGCTTTTTTAACAGGATCAAGCGATCTCTTCACCAAATCCTCCGACAACTGCTCGAATTTGGCCCTGCTCAACTGCCTTACCAAGTGCTTAGGCCCGGTTTGGGTGGCAGTAATATAGGGCAAGTTGATTTCGGTAGAAGAGGAGCTTGACAACTCAATCTTCGCTTTTTCGGCCGCTTCTTTCAGTCGCTGCAAAGCCATAGGATCGTTTCTCAGATCAATAGACTCTTCAGCCTGAAACTCATCTGCCAACCAATTGATAATTACCTGATCGAAGTCATCCCCACCTAAATGAACATCACCGTTGGTCGATTTCACTTCAAAGACGCCGTCGCCAAGTTCAAGAATCGAAATATCAAAGGTACCGCCGCCTAAGTCATACACGGCAATCTTCATGTCACGGTTCTTCTTGTCCATACCATAAGCCAAAGCAGCTGCTGTCGGCTCGTTGATAATCCTCTTCACTTCTAAACCTGCAATCTGTCCAGCCTCCTTCGTTGCTTGTCGCTCCGCATCATTAAAATAGGCGGGCACGGTGATTACCGCCTCATTTACTTCTTGACCTAGGAAATCCTCCGCTGTACTCTTCATTTTTTGAAGAATCATCGCAGACAATTCTTGAGGAGTGTATGAACGATCCCCAATTCTAACCGCTACCGTATCGTTCGAACCGGGTTCTACCTGATAGGATACTTGTTTCTTCTCGTCTGCCACTTCGGAGAATTTTTTCCCCATAAATCTCTTTACAGAAGAAATGGTATTGGCTGGGTTTGTGATAGCCTGACGTTTAGCCGGATCACCTACTTTCCTCTCACCATTCCCATTATCCAAAAATGCAACAATAGAGGGTGTAGTTCTCCTACCCTCACTGTTCTGTATCACTACAGGCTCATTGCCTTCCATTACAGCTACGCAAGAGTTTGTAGTTCCCAAGTCTATACCAATAATTTTTCCCATTTCGTTTATTTTTTATTCTAAGATCTGTTTTCAATACATGTTGTCACGCGAAGACTATTATCAACACATGTGCCAAGCGGATACCCACACCTGTTTATGCCAGAATGTCAGCCGTAATTGTTAAAGTTTTCAAGCGCTTTCTGACAGTTCGTTGTTTTTTATCCGATTAGCACGCGCACAACTGACAAACCTGGTGCTATTTCTCCTCCACATGCAACCTTAAGAGAGGCAACTGCATCTTGGAATAAAAGAAGTAGAAATGAGCAGACTTATTAGAGCACGTATGAGATGGGGCACAGTGATCCTAGTCGGCTTGGCGGTCTCGCTTTTTACCGCAGATAAACAGTATTACCAATGCCAAGCCGACTCCACTGATCTGATGCAGAGGTTTTTTGGAAAGAGAGAATCATTCCCCTCACCGTTACTCCTCTTAAAGAAGAGAAAGACTACAATGGAACTCCAAGCTGAGCCTCAAAAGGCCGAACGGAAAACAACTTCCCAAAAAGAAACTTTGCGACGCTCATGAATTTGAGTTTAAATAAGTGCCTAAGCTGATCTGGCGGTTTTATACCGGAATAAGATTTTTAGCCGCCACCTGCCATGTTTCGCCATAAAACTGCGTTTTTAACCCGTCCGCCAAAAGATCATTAGACGATATTTCAGAAAACTCTGTTACGATAAGCGGACATGACCCAGTTATGAAAAATCATTTTATATCGCTATTTCACTGGAAACAACCCAAATAACCCCTCATTAAAAAATTATCCGTCGCCGGAATTTACGGTGTCACACTTCCAACACTTGCGAAGGAAGCGTCGAGCCGTAGCGGTCTTCCCGACGAGATCACTACCGGGCCTATCTTCAAAATGCCAAGCCAGATGAAGCACCCATCGGCTGGCTCACCAGAGGCAACGCTTTTCAGTGGGTAACCTTGAACCGGAAAATCCTTCCATCTAATGCCGCATGCCCATCTTCAAGTGGTCAATAACCGCATCAAGAAAATCACGCTGGCCGTCCTTCAACCGGCTCCACCCACTTCTACAGAGCTGGGTCACAGGAAATCGTCCATATCAGTGAATCGCTTTTCGGCCTCTACGAAATACGCCACCCGGGATTCCCCTCCAGCAAAGGCGTGCTGGAGGAAAAGGTGTTTAAAATGCTGGTAGTAGCCATTTCTCCAAATCAGTTGAAAGTAGGGATGCACACCGATTCCGGAAAAGTAGGGGCAGACCTATAAGCATCTTTAGTTTTCCGCATAGACCAGTAATAAAATACCGAGCGAAAAAAGCCCGGCCACAGTACGCAATCTTCTGTGGCTCGGGCTTTTCCTCTTTAAATTTTAAAGTGAATACCGCAAAAAATTTTAAAGTGAATATCGCAAAGTTATTCCCCAGGTCCTGGGATCTCCCAACACGGCAGCATAATGCCCTGCATTTCCCCCTGCAGGCAGCAACTGTTCGAAATAGTCCTTATTCAGCAAGTTGCGGCTCCAGAGGTAGAAACTCACACCGTCAGAAGCTTTGAAGCCGGTACGTCCGTTGATCAAGATATAATCGTCGATGACCAAGTACTTTGAGGGCGACGCACTGGAAGAGAATTCAGAGCGGAAATAACCGTCCGCAGCCACGAAAAACTTGCCAGAAAAACCAAACAAAGTCCCGGAAGTGGAAACCTCTCCGCCAAAAGAGGTAGCCCATTTAGAAATTCCAGGCAAAACGCTCCCGGAGATATCTTTGAAAGATGATTCGCCTCCAGTTTCTTCAAGGGGAACAGGCGCATTCACAAAGGACACGTATCTACCGTCAGTATAAGAAAGCGAACCATAAAGCGACACGGAATTATTTAGCTTGGTATTGGCGTCAATTTCAATTCCCCTTACCCTTACTTTCTCAGCATTGGCCAAATATCCGCGATTCACTCCCAGTTGGGCGGTTTGCACCTGTGTCTGATAGTCCCGGATATCGGTGTTGTACAACGTGACATTCACCGTAGAAGAGGAGCTTGGGTTGGTCTTGATTCCGACTTCCGCGTGTTGGACGGCTTCTGGTTTAATAACCGCTAACTCGAGCATGGGTGTACCATCGGCTGTCGGTAAGCCCCCCAGATTCACTCCCACCGGCTTGTAACTAGTAGCGTAAGTCACAAAGGAGTTGATGCGATCCGTGGCTTTGTAGGAGAAGGTTAGCTGTCCGGAAACGTTGATATCATCCACATCAGCTACAAAGGATTGATCGGTATAGATCACCCGCTTGAGCGCCAGCAGCTCTGGATCTTCCGTTTGCAGCCCTCCGTAGGTCCTGCGGTCAAAATCTATCTTTTTATCATCGTAGTTGACCCTTATTCCCGGCAACAGATGTAGCCGTTCTGTAATCGCCCAATCAAGTTGCCCAAACAATGCCCCGCTGAACGTATTCAGCTTGGAAGTAGTACGGATGCCATATCCATCCAACAATCCGGGCGTTTGCCACAAAGGATTAGTGGAATTTTGGGAGAAACGCCACTGAGCCGCCCCAGACTCCTCCGTATGCACAGGGTCTGTATTTAATTCCTGGCCAATGGCATACAAACCGATCACCCCACTTATACGGGGAGAAAATTCTCCTGAGTAACGGATCTCTTGGGACCAATTTTGATGCCTTGAAGTACCCTGGGACCGAGTCAGCACAGGTAAGGCTGTGAAATCCCGGTCATTAGATGGATCCCAGTTCCAGTAACGCCAAGCGGAAGTAGATGTCAATGTGCCGTTTCCGATTTCCACGTCTACATTCAGGGACACCCCCCCCAGGTCATTACCCGATCGCCAGGGTGTATCGTGGTCGATCACCCGATCAAAAGGGTTTCTACTGGGGAGCGAGTAATTGAGATCGGCGATAATCTGCTCGAATTGCCTGTATTCGGACCTCAAGGTGGGTGCTACTCCTGCAATAACTTGCGCATAGCCGACAGGCCGTTGCCGTGTGGCATCTGCCGCCAGGGTAATGGTCGTTTTATCTGATGGCACCAGCAACAGCTGCCCGCGTATACCTAGGTTATTGATATCATTAACCTTGGCACCTGTCTTTATATTATCGAGAAGGCCGTCGCGCTGTGTACCGGAAAAAGACAATCGCCCCGCGAGCACCTTGCTCAGCGGACCGGATACCGAGGCTTTAGCTTGCACATAGCCGTAATTCCCATAGTTGAGCTCAAAGTTTCCGTTCGGTGTAAAACTGGGCTTCTTGGTAGTGATGTTGAAAGCCCCCGCAGTGGTATTTTTTCCGAAAAGGGTGCCTTGAGGCCCCCTTAATACTTCTATCTGATCGATATCAATAAAATCAAGGGTAGCAGCTGCAGGCCTTGCATAATACACACCATCTACATAAAAACCCACACCAGGGTCGATACCATCGTTTGTCAATCCAAACGTAGAACCTAAGCCTCGGATGTTCAGGGTAGTGTTACGGGGGTTAGAAGAATAAAGCTGTACCGATGGGACGAGCTCCTTTACAAGATTAACGTTGAAAGCACCCCGTTCACTAATCATTTCCCCGCCTACCACGCTGATAGGAATCGGGACGGTTTGGGCCGTTTCGCTCCGCCTACGGGAAGTGACCACCACCTCCCCCAATAGACCATCTTCGGAAAGGGCCACTTCCACAGCCGCATTCAAATCGGTCACCTGGATTTCCTTTGATTTAAATCCTACAAACTTAAAGACAAGCGAGAGAGGCGGGTTTTGGAGCGCCTCTATTTCAAATTCCCCCTCCTCATCGGAGATAGCGTAGATTTGTGTTCCTTTAACTTGCACGGTGGCTCCGATAATGGGGACGTTCTCTTGGTCCTTCACCACGCCTTTGATCAGAGCCTGAGCCACCGTTTGTCCACTGCTTAGAAGCACAAATAATAGAAGGGCCACTCCCAGATAAGCGGTCTTTGGTTGAGCTGTCGCCTTGCGAATCACAGATGCCTTGACGTGGGAAGAGGATATCCCCACCTGTAAAGAAGGTTTAAAAAAGCCTGCCACCCTAGAAAAGGCATATTGGTAAAATTTTCGGTACACTTGTCATGTTGCTAAGATGGTGAGAATGATCTGTCAGGATAGTTATACGAGCTATGACAACATAACCGAAACCGCTGTAACGGTACCAGTTCATTATATAAGTAG
>Ga0079224_100011745_pt1 | contig 12087 bp, 8 predicted proteins | sample Stecom2015_FD_80414 | JGI IMG/M metagenome (GOLD analysis project Ga0079224, IMG submission 80414) | Agricultural soil microbial communities from Utah to study Nitrogen management - Steer compost 2015 | ecosystem: Environmental > Terrestrial > Soil > Agricultural land | place: USA: Utah... | reverse complement strand
TGCTCCTTTTGCGGAAGGAATAAAAAAGATGTCGGCCTGATGGTCTCAGGAATTTCAGCTCATATCTGTAATTTCTGCATAGACCAAGCGCATCAGATCCTAAGCGAAGAGGACAAGACTAAGAAAAACAAAAAGAGCCCTAAGTTCAAGCTTAAAAAGCCAAAAGAACTTACCTCTTACCTTAACCAATATGTCATCGGCCAACAGGAGGCCAAGAAGGTGCTTTCGGTTGCGGTGTACAACCACTACAAAAGGCTAGATCAAAAAACCAATGCCGAAGATGAAATTAAGATCGAAAAATCCAATATCATCATGGTGGGCGATACCGGTACGGGTAAGACTTATTTGGCTAAAACGCTGGCAAGAACATTAGAAGTGCCTTTCTGCATTGCCGATGCCACGGTGTTGACTGAGGCGGGCTATGTGGGAGAAGACGTCGAGAGCATCCTGACCCGGTTGCTGCAGGCGGCTGACTACAATGTAGAAGCGGCGGAAAGAGGAATTGTTTATATTGATGAGCTGGATAAAATCGCCAGAAAATCCGACAACCCCTCCATCACCCGTGATGTGAGCGGAGAAGGGGTACAACAGGCTTTGCTGAAACTGCTGGAAGGTACAGTGGTCAATGTTCCTCCACAAGGAGGAAGAAAACATCCCGACCAGAAGATGATCGCCTTGAATACCGAGAATATTCTGTTTATTTGTGGTGGAGCTTTCGATGGCATCGCCAGGCACATTGCCAGTCGATTAAACACGCAGCCTCTGGGCTTTAGCAAGAAAACTGAAGGTGACTTTGTCGACAGGAACAACCTGCTTCAATATGTTACTGCACAGGATCTCAAGGCTTTCGGCTTAATCCCAGAACTTATCGGTCGACTTCCAGTGCTCACCCACTTGGATCCTTTGGACAAGGCAACCTTAAAGAGCATCCTAACCGAGCCAAAAAATGCGTTGACCAAGCAGTACATCAAGCTTTTGGAAATGGAAGGCGTAGCACTTACCTTTGAGGAAGACGGTATCGATTATATTGTCGAAAAAGCCGTGGAGTTTAACCTTGGCGCAAGAGGGCTACGGGCTATTTGCGAAGCCATCATCACCGACGCCATGTATGAACTGCCCTCCGACGACAGTATCAAAGAACTGGTCATAGACCGGGAGTACGCCCAAAACCAGTTTGACAAGTCCAAATTCAAAAAACTACAGGTAGCGTAAGTTGCCTTGACAGTATATTTTTCACCTCGGGGAGGGCCAAGTTGGCTTTTTCCGGGGTGTTTTTTTTTCGGTTTGTGGGGCTGTCGAATCGTGGGATCGTACTGTCGTTGGGTCCGGGCGGCTTTTGTGGGTTTAGTAGCTTAACTGCTGTTCTCTAAGAGATTTCGACACGCACTGTTTCCGTACAACAACTACAGTTATAAAACATCCCGATTGCCGCAAACCTTGATGGATATCCAGATTTAGCGATGTGTCCCATCATACAGATCCTCCACCATGCTTTCGACCCACTTCCGATACGACCCAGGGTACTTCCGAAGTACTCCCTCCCACTTCAAAGCCGAACTGGTTCGGGTTTTTGGTGAACTGGTTCATCTTTTTTGGGAACTAGTTCGGCTCAGCGGGGAACTGGTTCGGCTTTTATACTAACCGGGTCATCTTGGAGGTGAACTGGTTGGTTTTTTTGTTGAACTGCTTCGGCTCCGAAGGAGATCCGTGTGTGGTTTGTCACCATTAGACAGACAGTGGGCTCATTCTGGCCTGAAAAAAACCCGGCGCTCCTCAGGACTGAGCGCCATCAGATAAGGGGATAATGTAGATTGGAGGTGGCCAGTGCATCCTTATGGATCGACCTATCGTCCACGGCTGACGCATCCGAGATTGGAATCTTTCACTTATATGAATACCGGTGGTTCTTTAAAGAGGTAGTTTACCATTTAAGAAAGCCTCAAGTGGGTGGGCTTTTCTTTTTAGGAGAAAACGGAACCACTTCGCTTATCCATCCAATGATCTGAATCGTGTGGTTGTCAGATACTGAAAACGGACCCAGACTTAATGCATTTCCAGAAACCTTATGGCGATCAATAATCGTCTGATCGTCTTTATGCCATGAAGCATTGATGGATATCTCTTTGCCGATTATTATACCCGAAGGGATTACCGGAAGTATGCCATCATTATCGGTTATCGATCCAGAAGAACAAAAACCGGGATCCTCTCCAGAAAAATACCAATTGCCCATTTGAAAGATAGAAGGATTCAACCAAGGTCTTCGTAAGCCAACAAGCATATATTTCATTTCAATGGACTCTATATGGGTGTCTATATTCAACTCCTTGATTTTGTGACCATCGACTATCCACTTGAATTCTTCGTCACCGGCTATCACCTCGAGTAAGGTACTTGGTTTATTGACTGTCAAGTCGATGGTTAATCTTTTGAAACGACTATCATCGGCTGAGTGCCAATCTTCAGGAACGGCATAAACTGGTCTCCAATTCCCTGGAATACCGTCCATTCCCGAAAAAACATTCACTTCATAGCTCATTTTTGATTCACTGATGACGAAATCATCAGCAGGAAAAACACTCATACCGCCCAGTATATTTCCATACATCATTTCGGTAGAAAAAATGGTCGGCTGATACAGACTTCCCAAACTGGGGATCGGATCCACCAATTGACGAAAATTAAACAGGCTCTGTAAACTTCCCTTTGGATTAGAAGAACTTTTGGCATTCCTGTACAAATCGGCATCGACTGTGATCGGGAAGCGGGTCAATTGCATAAGTTGCTTTTCTTTATGGCTCTCCTTCAGCTGCCTCAGGCCCGACATTTTGGTCAGCTGGGTGGTGACTTCTCTTTCTTCAAGTGCCTTGGCGAAAGCATTAAGTATATTCATAATTCAAGCTCTTAAAGGTGTAATCTCGAGAGAAATACAGCAGAGTCAAATCCTGCTGTATTTCTTATAAATCCACAGGACCATAGCCAATTCATTGTTCCTTAGGAGGATTCATTTTTGGAGAAGCCGGAATCACACGACTAACCCAACCTATGATTTGCATTCCGGGGACACGGATTTCACCATTTTGGTAGTCGGAATTAAAGCTATCCTCCGTCTTTCCATACCCATAGTTCCCGCCAATGGAAAAAGGGCCGTAACCAACCGACGCACTTGAACTAGTTGACTGGGTAATATGCTCCTCATCTTCGTGGCTGAAATCCGCTTTAATAATGATGTCCCTGGCCACAATAAAAGCCACGGGATACATCGGGATATAATTATCTTTGTTACTGGAATTTACTTGTCCATTAGATATTTCATCCTTGTTTTTCATATTGGTGTACCAGTCTCCCAATCTGAAAATTGATTCTGAAAACCAAGGACGCTTAATATCCACTTTAGCAATTTTGGCTCTGATTTCCAAGCTGTCTTTGTCCGTTGAGCTATTGGAATTTTTGAAATCCCCACCCGAACTGGCCTTTACCCTCCAAAGTCCAAAATTCAGATTGGTATCGACGCTAAACTTATGTTCCGTAGATTTTGACCTGATTTTGGTATTACCTCCACTTAGTTTAAATTCCGTAAAGTTTAACGCCTTTTCATCTGTCCAGTTAGCTGGGGATGGGTAGCTAAACAGCCATTTTTCATCTATTCCTAGCGAGGAACTAAATTGACGATCTTCGCCTACTGAATCTTGAGCGGTGGTAATAGCAGTACGTATCCCATCATTAACCGTTGTTCTCAAAATCTCTAGCGCTTGTTTGACATACTTGGCATTTCCCGCTGAAAGTTTCCTGAAGGTCTTTTTGATTTCATTCTCCAACATCGGAGCTTTCGTCTGCCAGGCACGATCCGCTTTAGAACTAATCTCACGGTCTACTGATTCCAAATCATCAAGATATAAATTATAGGCACTCCGATATGCCGCAATGGCAGAAACATAGTCGTCCATATTCGTTTCATAATCGATATAGTCCTGAGAATCGGTTCTGGCAGTGACTTTCTTACCCGTAAATGGGTTCTTTTCAGTTTTCTCCGGTCTTAGATAGTCGTATGCCTTCTTATACATTTCTTCCTGAGATTTGTCTGGCTTCGTAGCGGTGTTGGCACTATTTACAATTTCTGAATAGTTCTTGGAAAGTTTGTCCCCTGAATTCTCCCATTCAAGAGCTAAGGGAGACACTACGTCAACCATTCGAGAGAATTCTTCCGAGGCCTTTAAATCTCCTAATGGATTGGACGGGGTCCGTGGATTGGTAAATGCACGCACATCTACCGCTGCATTTTTGGAAAAATGGATAAACGTTTCAGCTTCAGTAAAAGGATTTACCCCTCCTGAGGGCTGATATGTGATGGCATCGAACAATCGATCGTAAATGCCCTGTAATACCTGCTTTTCTTGTTCTTGTGTCATGATCTTTTCTTATCTATTAAATTCCTACTCGTCTGGCTTTTCGGATTACGCCCATTTTCTTTTGGTGGCGCCTGACCGCCACTCGTTATCACATGGATAGTCAGTCCGTCCTTAACTCCCTTTATATTTTATTGAATTTAAAAACCTACGGCACAATACCGTAATACTCACAGGTAGCTAGGTAGTCCCGTGGATCCGGCGGAGCGGTGTATCGGGCATTTGCGTCAACAGGAATCATGATGATTCTCCACTTTTTGTCAGGCAAGAATGTATTTTTGATAAATCCCTCCCGGTTCCATTGGCCGCTTTTCAATGCAACTACCGGGTACAAATCATACCCACTGCTTGTCTTTTGGATTGAAAAACGGTAAATCAGAGCGCCTTGGACACCACGACCAGCCACTATTGAACTAACAGGCAATTGAAAGGGCGCAAGCTTGATCCCATAAGAACCCCCATTATCGACATACATCAATATGGCTCCAGTCGTATTTGCGGCCTCTATATGATAGCCTTTCGGGTAATTGACAAGCCAGTCCAGTTCACCCGATTCGGTGAAGTTTATCGTATTGGGGTTATATTGCCCTACGCTCGGGAGGTCTCTCCAGTCTCCTGACGGGATCGTCATCCACCCAGATGAAATTACATTGGCGTTTCCGGTATCCCCTTTGTCCCCCTTCTCTCCACGATCGCCCTTAACACCTGTGTCTCCCTGCTCCCCTTTTTCTCCGGGATCCCCTTTAGGACCTTTCGCTCCTAAAAGAATGAAACCATTCCCCCAGCCCGATGAAGCCTTGGGGCCATATAGCGTATGGCTGTTAATATCCCAATAATAGTCGCCTTCCTTCCCGACAGCGGAAGAAGGCTTAACACTCCCGCTTAAAATTTGGCTACCGTCTTTTCCTTTTTCCCCTTGCTGTCCCTTCAGGTTTGTAGGCGCATCCCAACCTTCATCTGACTTTGGCCCGTATATTTCAGCCGTGCTTTTATTGAGGTAATAGTCCCCGATTTTACCCAATTCTGCGACCGGCTCCCCTTCGCCACTAAAAATGATACTGCCATCTGCACCGGGAATTCCCTGCAGACCCTGTTCCCCCTTTTCACCCGGGTTTCCTTGCGGTCCCTCAGGACCGGTCTCCATACAACTAGAGACACATACAGTTAACAGAACTAATAATGTGCTGGACAATCCCAGGCTTTTGAGGAGCCCTTTAAGCGGATGCTTGGCATTCTGGGTACCCTGATCCGCACCGATCAGGAAAAGTGATTTTGTTTTCATGACAATAGTATTTTAGGAAAATGATGAATCGTTACCGCCCAATTCTCCGCTTTTTCTCGGTAGTGAAGAAACGGTGGTTAAAATTCAGCAGGTTTAAAAAAATCCACTAATACAGATGTTGCAAAAGCTTGAACTTATGTTGTAGAGAGGAATTTGGGAGGAAAAAAAGCAAAAAATGAGCTTTACCGTAACCTTTATCTTTAAAAAAGGTCACAGACTAGCGTCCACTTTGGAAGGTACAAAGGCAGAAGGCGGCTGGCCATAGTGCTTCAAAAAGCACCGGTTAAAATAGGACGGGCTGCCAAAGCCCACCATAAACGCGATTTCTGATATAGAAGCGTGCCGGCTTTTCAAAAGATCCATGGCACGCTGCAACCTAAAAGTCCGGATAAACTGGCTACAGGATTCATTGGTAAGGGCGTGGAGCTTACGATGCAGCTGCGACCTGCTCATCCCCATCTCCGTTCCCAATTGCTCCACACTGAAACCCTCATCTTCAAAATGGGCCTCCACGACTGCCAACAGCCTTTTTAGAAACATCTCATCGACGGAGTTGACAGCAATATCACTTGGCTTTAACACCACTTGCTTATTGTACCGCTCCCTTAATTGCCTTCTGGAACGGATGAGGTTATGGACACATAGTAACAGTTCTTTGGGTACAAAAGGCTTGCTTAAATACACATCCGCTTCATTTTCGTGTCCCCTGATCCGGCTGGCCACGGATCCTTTGGCCGTCAATAAGATCACCGGAATGTGCGATGTGGACTCGGCCTGCTTTAGCTGCTTGCATACTTCATAACCATCCATCTTTGGCATCATGACATCGCTAATGACCAGATCGGGGATCTTCTCGTTTGCAACAAAAACCCCTTCCTCTCCGTCTCCCGCCTCCAATACCCGATAAGCGGGTTGAAAAATAGACCTTATATAATCCCTTAACTCTTCATTATCCTCAATTAACAAAACAAGGGGTTTTCGCAGGTCCGTTTCAACGGAAGTTTCGGAAAGCAATGACGCTTCGTCTACCGGTTCCATCGATTGGTGTTTTTCTATCCCTTCATCCGTTACCATCTGTGAAGCATCCAAATGCTCCTTGCCCATCGGCAAAAGCACCGTGACCTCCGTGCCTACCTGTAGCTGGCTTTCCACCGAGACACTTCCCTTATGGAGTTCAACCAACTCTTTGGTCAACGCCAAACCTATCCCAGTTCCTCCAAAATGCGTAGCCTCGGCATGGCCGGACTGATAAAACCGGTCAAAGATATGGTGGACCTGATCCGCTGACAGTCCCCGACCCTCATCTTTAACTTTGATTTTTAAAAAGCCAGCGTGGACCCTGCTAGGCTGAACCCTCTCCACCACAACCTGGACTTTACCTCCCATTTCAGAAAACTTCATCGCATTTGAGATCAAGTTGATCAAAATCGTTTCTATCTGAGCCGAATCAAAATAAAGGGCCAAGGGCTGGGCTGGCGACTCAAAAACCAGATCAATATTTTTAGAAACGGCGAGAGATTCAAAAGAAGCTGTTACCCCTTGTAGCACCGGAACGACATCTGACTGCCGTACCCTGAGCTTTAGCTGACCGGACTCGAGTTTGGACAGCTCCAGGATCTGGTTTACCAGACGCAATATTCTCAAACCGTTTTTTTTCATCAAACCCAATTGATAACGCTCATCCGTATCCTGAGAGTTGGCTAAAAGCTGGTCGATAGGACTTAACATTAAGGTAAGGGGGGTGCGGAATTCATGGGAGATATTGGCAAAGAAGTTCGCTTTCAGCCGATCTACTTCCTTTTCCTTTTCCAATAGTGTCTTATTTCTTTTATTGCTAAAATGAAGGTGTAGGTAAAACGCTGCCAGCGTCATGACAATAATGATCCCTGCGAGGAGATAAACTCTTTTTTGGGAATCGGCCAATTCCTTTTCCTGCCGTAACGACACGATGGCCTGGTCTTTCTTCTCCGTCTCATAAGCTATCTGCAAGGCATTAATCAACTGGGCTTTTTCTATGCCGAACAAGCTGTCTTTGACCTCGTCAAACCGCTCTAGATAAATATAAGCGTTTTCGTAATCCTGGGATTGGACATAACTTCTCGAAAGATTGAGATAAGCATACCGGAGCTGATTCCCTTCTTCATAGTCCTTGGCCAGCCCTACCACTTTCTCTGCTGCTTCCTGTGCCTCTTTCCAATTCCCTAAAAGAAGCCTGGCCTCAGCTATGTCATTTAAGGTATGCAAGGTCCTTCTCTCATCGCCGTTGTCTTCCTTTAACGCCAAGGCCTTTTCGAGAAGAGACAGGCCCAGTTTCGGTTGGCCTTGTTGCATCCTTGTGCTTCCGATATTGCCAATGGCAACCGCTTCGATTTCTTTATTCCCTAACGCCACTGCGATTTTTAAGACCTTCTCATAAAAGGACAAAGCATCTTCATAATCGCCCATTTTTTGACGAATCAAGCCGATATTGAGGTAATTACCCATTTTCCCTTTCACGTTTCCTAGATGATCATTTACCTTCAATGCCCTGTCGAGATAAGCCAGCCCAGTTTCGAAGTTGCGGGTGTAGCCATGTACCTTGCCAATGGAGTTAAGGCTTTCAGCGATACCTTCTTGATCATCTAGCAGTTCATAGCCTTGGAGAGATCGAAAAAAATAATCCAACGCCTTGTCGTAGAGACTTAACTTGTCATAATTGACCCCAGAAAGATGAAGTGCCTCTGCCTGGTACTTTGCCAAATCATGTTCAATGGCCAGCTCTATGCAGGAATCAAGATAGGTTATGGATTGCCTTATATCGTTATTTTTAGAATATTCGGTTGCTTGGGCGAGGTAAGCTTCGGCTACCATCAATAAGTCCTGATAATGTACCTGATGGGGTTGGTTTGTTTCAGGAGATAATTTCACAGGCATTTTCCCCTCTGTTCTGTTTATGGCGCTTTGACTCAGCCCTGACGCTTTTAGGATTAAGAAAAAGGATAGCCACAGAAAGATTAGTACCATCCTTAATTCAAAAGAGCACAAAAAAAAGACTTGAAGACAGCGCATATAAGAAACTTCAACAAAATTACCTAATCGCCTAACCCACTAAACCAGTAAGTTACCGCAATTCTCTTTATTTATAAATAATTTCACTGCAAGTTTCCTTTCTACTACCCAATTAATCTCCTGATTAGACTATTACACCAAAGAATAGACATAATGGACGACCCTTTCTGCCTTTCCCCCCGTCGCCTGGTAAAAATCCAGGGCATGCTGGTCTTCCAGATCCGCCTGTACAAATATTTCTCGGTAGCCCCTCTCCTTGCAGTATTCGCTCAAAGAAGCTATTAAGTTCTTGCCAATCCCCTTCCTTTGATAGGTGGTCTGAACCGCCAAATCATAAATATATACTTCTGCCGATTCGAAATACACCGAAGGCAGGACATGCGCGGTCAAGCCTCCGATCACTTTTTCCTCCAGCATGGCCACAAAAAACATCAAACCCTCCCGTTGCAACAAGGTCTGGAGATAGCTGTCCCCTGGGAGTGTGAAACTTTCCATTTCAAATACTTCTTTATAAACATGGATCAATGCTTTTAAGGAAAGGACATCATCCAACTCTAATTTTCGATAAACAAGGTGCGTTTTCATCTGTCTGATTTTTCATGATTGGAAATAAAAGGAAATAAATAGAGAAACGAGAAGTAGAGATAAAAGCTTAAATTGTCAGTTAAAATTATTCTGAAAACATGGCGCAGTCGGAACAAATCAGCGTATTTGATATCCTCAAAATTGGGGTGGGTCCCTCCAGTTCCCATACCTTAGGGCCCTGGAGAGCCGCCCAACGATTTGTCACGGAGTTAGAAGAAGGGAATAACCTCGATGACGTAGTTGCCATACAAATCCATCTCTATGGCTCGTTGGCAAAAACCGGAAAAGGCCACGGCACAGATACCGCTATCTTGCTAAGCCTGCTGGGTGAAGATCCAGAAACAATGGATACGGACACCATCTTTCCAAAAATAGCCGCCATTACCGCGGACAAAAAACTTTATCTCAAGGGCAGGTATGCCTTGGATTTCGAAGTTGAAAGGGACATCCTCTTCCACAAAAAGGAAAATCTTCCCTTCCATCCCAACGGTATGACTTTGACAGCCGAGCTAAGGAACGGTGAGTTATTCAGTGAAACCTATTATTCCGTCGGAGGGGGTTTTGTGGTTAAAGAAGGCGAAGCACTTAATCCCAAGCATGTGGTTGATTTACCCTTTCCATGTGGCGAACCAAGGGACTTGCAGCGGCAATGTGAATCCACCGGCAAAAGTATTGCGGAACTGGTCTGGGACAATGAGCTGGCTTGGCGATCGGCTTTGGACGTGCGGGAGGGTGTTCTTAGGATATGGAAGGAAATGAAACAATGTGCTTTTCGCGGTTGTCACACTCCTGGGGAACTTCCGGGTGGTTTAAAAGTCAACAGGAGGGCACATCGTATGCACCAGAATTTAATCTCTTCAGGCGACTATCAGGACGCTGATGGATGGATAGCCGCTATCTTGAGCGGGTCTTATAGTTTCCAGCAAGTACTCAATTGGGTCAGCTGTCTGGCCATGGCAGTAAATGAAGAAAATGCAGCCTTTGGGAGGGTAGTTACGGCGCCTACCAATGGAGCTGCGGGGGTAATTCCAGCCGTGTTGTTGTATTACCTATGCTTTTGCGACAAAAAGATTGATGAAGAAAAAATCATCCAGTTCCTGCTGATCGCCGGCGAAATCGGCTCTTATTATAAAAAAGGAGCGACCATCTCGGCAGCTATGGGCGGTTGTCAGGCAGAAATAGGGGTCTCCTCCTCTATGGCTGCGGCAGCGCTTACCGAATGCCTAGGTGGCACGGTGGATCAAGCACTGATGGCGGCTGAAATTGCCATGGAGCATCATTTGGGAATGACCTGTGATCCCGTGGGCGGATTGGTGCAGATCCCCTGTATTGAGCGGAATTCGATGGGCGCCATGAAAGCGATCACGGCCAGTCATCTTGCACTTCAAAGTGACCCTAGTAAGGCAAAAGTCTCCTTGGACGATGTCATCAAAACGATGTGGGAGACTGCGCAAGACATGAACGAAAAATACAAGGAAACTTCTGAAGGTGGATTAGCCGTCAATATTCCTGTTAGCCTGCCGGAGTGCTAAGACTTGGGGACAAGGAAGCCACAATCAAACGGGCGGTTTCGTCTGAAGCCTTGCTTTCACCCAACCTCTCCCTTACCATTGCGTAGCCTTCTAGAATCTCCTTTTTCCTGTCGGCATATCCAAGCAGGGCATTTAGCTCAGATTTTACTTTACCCACGGTGTAATCCTCCTGGATCAGCTCCCTCACCACTTCCTTATCCGCAATCAAGTTGACCAAGGAAATAAAAGGGACACGGATCAGGCGCTTTGCGATCAGATAACTGATACTGCTGGTCTTATACACCACCACCTGCGGCACCCTGAACAAAGCGGTTTCCAACGTCGCTGTGCCTGATGTGACAATAGCAGCATTGGCATGATGAAGCAGGTCGTAGGTCTGGTCGTATATCACCTTAATGCCCGCGGTCTGCGCCTTTTGGTAAATCCCGGGATCCAAGTTACGGACACCGGCGATGATAAACTGACAGTGTTGGTACTGTGGGGCAATCTGAAGCATCACGTCCAACATCTTTTCCACTTCCTGCTTTCTGCTCCCAGGCAAGAGCGCTACGATTGGGCTGTAGCTGATTTCATTTTTTTGGTGAAAGAAATCATGGGGCTCAAACTTGGCGATTTCATCCAAGAGCGGATTGCCTACGAAGTGTATATCCCATTCGAATTTCTTGAAAAAATCTTTCTCAAAAGGCAGGATGGAATAGAGATGATCCACATTTTTCTTGAGCGTATAGGCCCTCTTCTGGTTCCACGCCCATACCTTCGGCGGAATATAATAATGAACCGTTATTCCTTTGGCTTTGGCAAACTTGGCCACCTTCATATTAAACCCCCCATAATCAACAAGGATCAAGGCATCGGGCTTAAAGTCAAGAATATCTCTTTTTATTAACGAAAAGGTCTTCAATACCTTCCTGAAACCCATCACCACCTCCACAAATCCCATGACGGCTAGCTTATCGTAATGGACAGCAGAAGACAAACCCTCCTGCTCCATATAATCGCCCCCCATACCTCTGAACGATGCCTGCGGATCCAGTTTCTTTAAAGAGTGCATGAGGTTTGCGGCATGAAGATCTCCGGATCTTTCGCCAGCGATGAGGTAGTATTTCATGGATGGTTAATAGTTTGTAGTCCCTAGATTTTCGCTGTAAACCGTCCACCATCGACGGTCCCTGGTCAACAGCAGTACGATTTGATGCTTGGGTGGCATTATTGGACACTCTTGGGTCAATTGTGG
>Ga0079224_100011743_pt1 | contig 12087 bp, 8 predicted proteins | sample Stecom2015_FD_80414 | JGI IMG/M metagenome (GOLD analysis project Ga0079224, IMG submission 80414) | Agricultural soil microbial communities from Utah to study Nitrogen management - Steer compost 2015 | ecosystem: Environmental > Terrestrial > Soil > Agricultural land | place: USA: Utah... | reverse complement strand
TCCACCGCCGCGCCCTCGGCGTCGACCAGCGAGCCGCCCTCGGCGCTGAGCTCGACCGGCCCGGCGGTCGAGCGGATCGTGTAGGGCCCGAAGCCGCCGTCCTCATAGGAGGCTTCCGCTTCGCCTTCGAGTTCGATGTAGAACTCCGAGGGGTCGCTCACGCGGCCGGCGTTCTCGGTCAGGTGCTCGTAGATCGCGGCCACGCCCTCGCTCTGCTCCTCGGTGCCGCCGATGACGGCGTCCTCGACGTCGAGCGCGAAGTCGTCGGTGAAGTGCCACACGGCGGCCTGCGTGCCGGCATAGGCGACGCGGAGGGCGTCGGTCTCGTCCCAGTCCTCGGCGGGCACGGCGCCGGCCTGTTCGAACAGGTCTTCGGCGGGGACGTTCGGGTGGCCGTTGAACAGGACCCAGCGGACCTTCTCGAGGTTCGCCACGCCCGACTCCTCCCAGTCGCCCTCGGCATAAGGGCTCTCCTGGTCGAGGGGGGTGCGGATGTCGATGCAGTAGACCTGGAGCGTCTCCTCGCTCCCGTGTGGTCGAAGGCCAAGGACGTTCGCCCAGGTGTTCCACTGATCGTCGCCGATCGAGCCGCGCAGTTCGAGGCCCTCCTCGATGAGGATGTCGCCGCTGACCGGCTCGGTCCCGCCGTCTTGCGCGTGGGCGCCGCCGGCCGGGGCGAGCGCCGCGAGGGCACCGGCCGCAAGGGCCGCCAGCGGGGCGAGTCTCGGGTGTCGTCTCATCGTTCTTCCGTCCTCCTGGAGCGGTGGGGTTGTGATCCGCTTGCTACGTAGGGAAACGAGGACGGTGCCGCGACGGGCGCGGCCGTTCATCCGAATGATTCTTTTGAACCACCGAAAGTACGATGACAAACCAGGGCATTTATATTCTCCTGTCACATATCTCACGACTCTTACTCGGATCAGCGAGCGGTCGCGGCAGCGCCCGGCACACCGCCGGGGCGCTCTATAGTCTGGGATATGCCGATCTCGAAAGCCGCGGCTCGCGGCATCACCGACGAATTCAGCCGCCGGCGCGGCCCCAAGAGCGGCCTGGTCGTGGACGCCTCCTGGGGGAACCCGGTGCTGACGGCGGCACTCGAGGCGCTCATGCCGTCCGACCGGCTCACCGTCGTCGCCGACAGCTCCTCCATCGAGGACATGCGGGCGGCGCTCGACGCCGAAGGCTCCTGGACCGCGGGGAACGTCACCGTCGTCGCCGACCTCGACGAGGCCGAACCGGCCGAGCAGGTGATGCTCGCCGAACCGGTCACCGTCGAGGCCGAGGCGTTCATCGACGGCATCGAGACCCTGCGCGCCAAGGTCGCCCCCGGAGGCGTCCTCTCCTTCGCCGCCACCCTCACCGCCCCGGCCCGCGAGGAGATCGCCGAACTGGTCGCCGAGTACGGCATCGGCACCGACCTGATCCTCCGCTCCCTGCCGCCGCTGCGCATCCACAAGCTGCGCATCGGCTCGGCCGGCGACTCGGCGGCCGAGCAGCGGGGCCTCGCGCCCGCCGAGGACCTCGCGCCCGCCTGGCGCGCCTCCTCCGTGCCGCTCACCCCCGGCATGCACCTCGACTCCAACGGCATGATCATCGGCGGCATGCTGCTCGGCGCGGCCTGGGCCCTCAAGCGCCTCCGCCCCTCCTCGAAGGCCTGGGCGGTCCCGGCTGCCGCCGCGCTGCCGGCCGCGGCGTTCTTCCGCGACCCGCAGCGCGAGGCGGACCTGCGCGGCGAGGACGACGAGCCCGAAGCGCTCCTGGCGGCCTCCGACGGGCGGATCATGGGCGTCGAGAACGTCGTCGACGAGCGCTTCGGCGCCGCCACCGGCACCGCCGGCGCCGACTGGCTGCGGATCTCGACGCACCTCTCGGCCTTCGACGTGCACATCAACCGCTCCCCCGCCGCGGGCGAGGTCGTCGACCTGTTCCTCGAGAAAGGCGGGTACGCGAAGGTCACCGCCCCCGAGGCCGAGCACAACGCCGCCTGCTACACCGTCCTGGCCACTCCGAGGGGCCGGGTCGTGGTCGCGCAGCGCACCGGCGCGGTGCTGCGGAGGATCGTCAACCGCACCAAGGTCGGCGCGGCGCTGGCGAAGGGCGAGCGGTACGGGCTCATCAGGTTCGGCTCCCGCACCGACGTCTACCTGCCGGCGGGCGCCGCCGAGGCGGTCTGCGCGCCCGGCGAGCCGGTCCGCGCCGGCGAGACCGTCATCGCCCGGTGGATTTAGGCGAGCTCAGGCGGCCCGCCTCGGCGCGGCCGCGAGCTTGGTCAGATCCACCACTTCCAGGGCGTCCTCGACGGCGGCGGAGAGCGGCAGATCGGCGAGCGCGCCCGTCTCGAACCAGCGCGACTCGGAGGTGGAGCCGCCCGCCGCCTCGACGACCTGCGCGGCCGAAGGGTCGTCGACCGTCGCCGAGTAGATCGCCCGCACCCCGTGCCAGTCGAGCGGATAGCCCTCGGGCCCGATCGCCCGGCGGTGCCGGAACGAGGTGACGTTCAACAGGGCGCCCACGCGGGCGTCCTGCCCGGTCTCCTCGTAGATCTCGCGGAAGACCGCCGCGCGGGGCGACTCGCCGAAGTCGACGCCGCCGCCGGGCAGGTGCCAGGTGCCCCCGCCGGGGTAGCCCTCGGTGATGCGGGCCAGCAGGATGCGCCCGCCCGCGTCGGCCACGACCCCGTAGGCGCCGAACCGCTGGCCGCGCCTGCGGCGGCCCTTCTTGGCCTTGGACGGCGGCGTGGGCCGCAACTGGGTGGGGGCCTTGTCCACGCGGCCCGCGAGCCGGTCGTCGGCCAGATCCAGGCACGCCGAGACGAACGGCGAATGGGCCTCCCGCGCGGCCCGGGCCGGCTCGACCCATTCGACGGCCTCGCCCGCGGGGGGAGTCGGGCCGCCCGCCACGGCGGCCCGGTAGATGATCGCGTTCGTGTGGATGCCGCGCCTGGCCACGGCCACGGCCTCGAACGGCCGGAGGTCGGCGACCTCCAGGCCCGTGTGCTCGGCCACCAGTCGCTGGACGGCGCTCGCCGGCGGCTCCCCGTGATCGATGACGCCCCCCGGCAGATGCCAGGGGGCCGCCTCGCGTCCCGCGCGACTCCGCCGGGTCAGCAGCAGCCGGCCGTTCTCGTCACGTACCTCCCCGTACGCAGCTATCCGGAATTGCATCCCTCAACTGTACGACCTGATCATGGGATGTCTATCGCCATTCATCGGAGGGCCCGGCAGGGGGCTCACTCCCACTCGATCGTGCCCGGGGGCTTGCTCGTGACGTCGAGGGTGACGCGGTTGATCTCGGGGACCTCGTTGGTGATCCGCGTGGAGATCTTCGCGAGCAGCTCGTAGGGCAGGCGCGCCCAGTCGGCGGTCATGGCGTCCTCGGAGGTCACCGGGCGCAGCACGACCGGGTGGCCGTACGTGCGGCCGTCGCCCTGCACGCCCACCGAGCGGACGTCGGCGAGCAGCACCACCGGGAACTGCCACACCGAGCGGTCGAGCCCGGCGGCGGTCAGCTCGGCGCGGGCGATCGCGTCGGCCGCGCGCAGCAGGTCCAGCCGCTCGCGCGTGACCTCGCCGACGATGCGGATGCCCAGGCCGGGACCGGGGAACGGGTGGCGCCACACCATCGCCTCGGGCAGGCCCAGTTCGATGCCGATGGCGCGGACCTCGTCCTTGAACAGGGCCCGCAGCGGTTCGACCAGCTCGAACCGGAGGTCCTCGGGAAGCCCGCCCACGTTGTGGTGGCTCTTGATGTTGGCCGTGCCGGCGCCGCCCCCGGACTCGACCACGTCGGGGTAGAGCGTGCCCTGGACGAGGAACTCGATGTCCTTCTCGGCGGCGATGTCGCGCGCGGCGGCCTCGAAGGTCCGGATGAACTCCCGGCCGATGATCTTGCGCTTCTCCTCGGGGTCCGAGACGCCCTCGAGCGCGGCGAGGAACTGCGCGGAGGCGTCCACGGCGCGCACGTCGATGCCGGTGAGCTGCGCGTAGTCCTTCTCGACCTGCTCGGCCTCGCCCTCGCGCAGCAGACCGTGGTCGACGAAGACGCACGTGAGCTGGTCGCCGACGGCGCGGTGCACGAGCGCGGCGGCCACCGAGGAGTCGACCCCGCCGGAGAGGGCGCACAGCACCTGCCTGTCGCCCACCTGGGCGCGGATCTTCTCGACCTGCTCGTCGATGATCTGCGCGTTCGTCCACGACGGCGCGATCCCGGCGATGTCGTGCAGGAAGTGCCGGATGACGGCCTGGCCGTGCGGGGTGTGGGCCACCTCGGGGTGGTACTGCACGCCCGCCAGGCGCGCCTCGAGGTTCTCGAACGCGGCGACCGGCGCCCCGGCGGTGGCGGCGACGACCGTGAAGCCCTCGGGCGCGGCGGTGACCGAGTCGCCGTGGCTCATCCACACCGACTGCCGCTCGGGCAGACCGGCCAGGAGCCTGGAATCGGCGCGGACGTTGAGCTCGGTGCCGCCGTACTCGGACGCGCCGGTCCGGGTGACCGTCCCGCCCAGGGCCTGGGCCATCGACTGGAAGCCGTAGCAGATCCCGAGGATCGGCACCCCCGAGGTGTAGAGGCGCTCGTCCACGTGCGGGGCGCCCTCGGCGTAGACGCTCGAGGGACCGCCGGAGAGGATGACCGCGGCCGGGTTCTTGGCGAGCATCTCGCTCGCGGGCATGTCGGAGGGCACGATCTCCGAGTAGACCTGGGCCTCGCGGACCCTGCGGGCGATGAGCTGCGCGTATTGGGCCCCGAAATCGACCACCAGCACCGGTTGTTGCATGAGCTCAAGCCTAACGGGTCGCAGTCGTCACACGACGAGGCGCGGCGGCGCTCCGGCGGGCCGGACCGGGCGGGCGCCTCAACCACTAGCCTTACGGTGTGGTCAATCCGGGTGTCGCCGAGTCGTTCAAGCGCATGGGCGGCGACCTGCGCTCGTGGAACCTCGGCGAGGCCGCTCCCATGATGGCGGCGCGCGCCGCCCTGGGTTTGGCCCTCGTCATCGTCGCCATGCTGGCGCTCGGCCTGCCCGGGTGGGGCGGGGCCGCGATCATCGGCGTCTGGCTCGGCGGCGTCGGCATGGTGACGCCGGACACGCGGACCAACCCCAGCATGCCGCTGCTCATCGGGCTGGTGGGCGCGGCCGGCGTCCTGCTCGGCGCGATCGAGCACCCGGTGCTGCTGGTGGCGGGTTCGGCGGCGTACGCCCTGACGCTGACCTTCCTCGGCTCGATCTCGAACGCCGCGGGCGTGACCCTGACCGTCTCGGGGCTGGTGTTCTACCTGTCCGACCACCTGACGGAGCACACGGGAGTCTGGACGGCCGCGCTCGCGGTGTTCGCGGGAGGGGCGGTGCAGGCGCTCGTCTCGCTGCTGCCGCCGCGCTACCGGTGGGCGCACGACCGCATGCTCCTGGCCGAGGCGTGGCGGGCGCTGGCCGACGAGGCCGAGGCGCTCGCCGCCGACCCCAACACGCCGTTCCAGACCGAGCCCATCGCCGAGGCGGCCTCGGAGCTGGACCGGCGCCGGGCCCTGCCCGCGGCGCTGCGCGACGCCCGCGCCCAGCTCTACGCCGTCTCGGCCGCGGTGGGACGGGTCGCGTCGGCGCGGGCCCGGGCCGACGCCCGCGAGGCCGACACGGTCGAGTTCTACTCGGCGGGGCTGCGGCTCGCCGCCGGGCTGCTGCGCCACCTCGCCGACGAGATCACCGTGCGCCGTCCCACCAAGTTGGACTGGGACGAGCTTCTCGAAGAGGTCTCGCACCACCCGGTGGCCTCGGCGACCGGGACGATCCCGGCCGAGATCGGCGGCATGCTGCGGACACTGCACGACACGGAGCGGTACGCGGCGCGGATCGTGACCGGATCGGACCGGATCATCGCCGACCCGGCGCTGTCCTACGCCACCTCGCAGGCCCGGGAAGCCGTCGAAGGACTCGTCTCGCGGCTGCGGCGAGCCGACCCGGTGGTGCACCATTCGCTGCGCCGCGCCGGAGTCATCGCGCTGGCGACGGCGATCGGACTCGCCTGGCCGCTCGGGCACGGCTACTGGATCCCGCTGACGGCGTGGGTGGTGCTCCAGGCCGATTTCGCCGGGACGCTCACCCGAGGGGTGACGCGCGCGGTCGGCACGGTCGGCGGCGTCGTCCTCGCCTCGCTGCTGGGCATGGTGGTACCGCACACGGCGCTGCCGCTCGCCGTCGCCATCCTGGCGTGGGCGCTGCTGGCGTACTGGGTGCGGCCGGTGTCCATGCTCGTGTTCGCCGCCGCGGTGGCGGGCTACACGGTGTTCCAGATCGACCTGTCCGGTGAGGACCCGTTGCAGGGGGCGCTCGCGCGGGGCGCCTCGACGGCGCTGGGGGCCTCGCTGGCGATCGGGTTCTACATCCTCGTGCCCACCTGGCAGACCAGGCGCCTGGGCGATCTGCTCGCGGAGCTGATCGACGCCTACAGCGACTACGTGCGGCTGGTGCTCGACCAGCAGGCCCACCCGAGGGACTACGACGCGAAGCTCATGCACGCGGTGATCGACGAGGTGCAGACGAAGCGGGCGGCCCTGACCACGGCCGCCGACCAGGCGAAGGCCGAACCGGTGGGCGGGAGGGGCCCGCTCTCGTCGAGCGTGATGGGCGCCGAGGAGGCCCTGTCGCGGGCGGGTCGGGCGCTGGTGGCGGTGAACGCGAGCCTGGGCAAGGGCGAGGCGAAGCCCCTGCCGGGCGTGGAGGAGTTCGCCGCGGCAGTGGACGCGGCGTACCGGCGGCTGTCGGCGCTGGCGCGGGGCGAGCCCTCGCCGGGGCCGGTGGATCTGAGCGAGGCGGCGCGGCGGCTCGACGAGCAACTGGCCGAAGGCGATTCGGAGACCCGGGCCAGGCGCAGCGTGCTGCGCTGGGAGATCGACAACCTGGTGGAGGGGTTGGAGGACGCGGGCCTGCTCATGGCCGACTGGGAGTAGCGGTGGACCGGGCCGCTCAGAAGAGCGCCGAGCGGGCCCGGGCGATCGCGTCGTGGACCCGGGCTCGCTGGGCGGGGGTGAGGCGGTCGGCCACGTCCAGGAGGTCGAGCCCGATCACCTGGAGCTGCTCGGGGAGGTGGAGATCCGCGGCCAGGCGCGGCACCTCGCGCCGGGGCTCGCCCTCGGCTTCGGCGCACACGTCGGCCAGGGTCTGGACGAGCGCGTGCATCGCCCGGGCCCTGCCCTCCGCGGACCAGCGAGCGGGCGACCAGTGGCGCGTGCCTTCGACGACGCGCCCGATCGCCCGCTCCAAGGTGGGTTCCATCGCGGTGGACTACTCCTGGAAGTAGCTCAGCAGCCGCAGCAGGTTCCAGTACAGGAAGATCAGGCCGGCGGTGAGGCCGAAGGCCCCGGCCCAGGCGTACTTCTTGGGGGCGCCGTGGGCGGCCGACTGCTCGATCATGTCGAAGTCGAGGATGAACGAGAACGCCGCCCACAGGGTGATGCCGATCGCGATGATCCACTGCAGGGTGGAGACCGACTCGCCGGGGCCGGCGAAGAGGCCGAAGTCGGCGCCGAAGAGCCCGCCGATGAAGTTCACGAGGATCAGGCCGAAGATGCCGAAGCCGGCGCCGACCATGACCTTGGTGAACATCGGGGAGTTCTTGAGGATGCGGAACTTGTAGAGGGCGAGCATGCCGCCGAAGACCAGCACGGTGGCGAGCAGCGCGTTGACCACGATGCCCGGGTACAGCTCCTCGAAGAAGGCGCTGACGCCGCCGAGGAGGAGGCCCTGGCCGACCGCGTAGACGAAGCAGACGATCGGGTTCATGATCGGCTTGAACATCGAGAACAGGATCACGCCGAGGCCGACGACCGCGCCGATCGTGCCGAGCGTCATGGCGGTGCTGACGGCGCTCGCGTCGCCGTTCTGGATGCCGCCGGCGACCATCGTCCAGGTGACCATGGCCGCGACGAAGGTCGCTCCGACCAGGGCGACGGTGCGGACGATGACGTCGTCGATCCGCATGGTCTCGACCTGTGGGGCCTGCGTCATCTGCCCGTAGTGCCCGTACGCCGCGCCCATGTGCTGCTGTTCGGCGTACTGGCTCTTCATCATGTTTCTGAGAGACGAGTTTCTGCTCTGAGGCATGTCTGCGGTCCTCCGTATATGTCAGGGCTTCCCAAGACTATCCGGTCGCCGCCCCGACACGGAGCGGCGGCGGGGGCTTCCGGCCTCCGCCGCCGCCCGCGCGGTGCTCAGAGGATCTCGACGCGGCCGAGTTCGGGAGCCTCGACCGGGGTCTCGGCCGCGGAGTGCTCGGCGAACCATGCCTCCAGGGCGACCAGGTCGACCTCGCCTGTCAGGAGGTTCCGCCCTTCGGTGAGGACGTGGAAGGAGTCGCCGCCCTCGGCCAGGAACGAGTTGACCGTGACCCGGTAGGTCCGGTCCGCTTCGATCGGCTCGCCGTGGAGCGTGAGCGAGTCGGCCACGATCTGTTCGGCGCCTTCGCGGGTGGTGTCCCACGTGTAGGTGAAGCCCTCGGAGACCTGGAGGAACAGGGTGGTCTGCCGCTCGGCGGTCGGCAGCTGCTGCCGGAGCAGCGTCAGGATCTGCTCGCCGGTGAGGTCCATGGTGACCAGGTAGTTGTTGAACGGCTGGACGCTGAACAGCTCCGCGTAGGTCACCACCCCGTCCTCGCCGTACAGCAGATCGGCCCTGATGCCGCCGGGGTTCATGAACGCGATCTCGGCGCCGCCGGTCTCGGGATCGGCGGTGCGGTCGAGTTGGACGTCGGCGAGGAGGCTGCCGAGCGTGGATTCCTCGGCGCGGCTCTGGCCGCGCGTGATGTCCTCGCCGACGTGGCCGACGACGCGTCCGGCGACCTCCTCGACCTCGTCCTGGTAGCCGGCGATGAGCTCGGTCTGGGTCGGGTCGGGCGCGACCTCGCGGTCGACGACGGTGTTGGCTCCGGTCACCGAGGAGCGGACGATGTCCTTGGTGCGCTTGTCGTAGGTGGCCTCGATCTCGGTGAAGACGCGGCCGTGGGAGGAGGCGGAGGTGACCATGCGGGGCCGGCCGTCGGGGTCGTCCACGGAGCAGACGTACTCCTGGTGGGTGTGGCCGGTGACGATGAGGTCGACCTCGGCGCTCATCTGCTCGGCGATGTCGACGATGGGCCCGGACATGCCGATGCCGGAGCCGTCGAGGGACTCGCACCGGTGCCCGGTGTCCTCGGCGACGGGCTCGCCTCCTTCGTGGAGGAGGACCACGATCGAGTTGACGCCTTCGCGTCGCAGCTCCTCGGCGTACCGGTCGGCGGTCTCGACCTCGTCGAGGAACTCGATGCCCTCGATGCCGGAGCCCGCCACGATGTCGCCGGTGCCTTCGAGGGTCATGCCGATGAAGCCGACCTTGACGCCGCCGCGGAACTTCTTGATCCAGTACGGCTCCAGGACCGGTTCGCCGGTGTCCTCGTCGACGACGTTGGCGCCCAGGTAGGGGAAGTCGACTCCGGCGTAGTCCCCGTCGCCGTCGATGTGGCGGCGGAGGTCGTCGACGCCCTTGTCGAACTCGTGGTTGCCGACCGAGGAGACCTCGACGCCCATGGCGTTGAGCGATTCGACGGCCGGCTCGTCGCCGAACGCGGCGGAGAGGAAGGGGCTGGCGCCGATGAGGTCGCCGGCGGCGACGGTGGTGCTGTAGCGCTCGCCTTCGCGGGCCTGGGCGAGGTGGGCGGCGAGGTACTCGGCGCCGCCCGCGGGCACTTCGGCGCCGTGCTCGTCGGGGTGGGTGAGGCCCTCGTCCGCTTCGAGGCTGCCGTGGAAGTCGTTGATGGCGAGCAGTTGGAGGTCGACCTGGCGCCCGTGGCCGTGGTCGTGCCCGGGGCCCGGTCCCACTTCGGCGGGCCCGGCGGTGACGGCGAGGGCGGTGGCCGTCAGCGCGGCCGCGGCGGCCGCGGCGAGGCCGCGCTTCCTTCTCATGGTGGACAATGGCGCTCCCGATTCCATAGAGGCGGCGCGGGGCTCACGGCTCCGGCCGCGGACCGATGCTGGGACGATCGCGTTCGCGAATACAACATAACGGACGGGCAGGGCCGGGAGAAGGCATCGAGCGCATTGAGAGTGTTTTTCATTATCATGCCGAGTGACGGAGCGCCTCCCGCAGTCCCGCATTCCGGGAGTAGCGGATCGTATTCAAACCTTTTGGGCGACAACAAAAAGTTACCCATCTGTGACCTCGATATGTCCATAAAACTTACCCTTGCCCCACGCAATGGCGGTTGCTACAGTCACCCCGAGAAAGTTTCAGATAACAGCTCGTCGTGTCTTTGTGGTGGGGACCGCTGACGGAGCGGTGATGGGCGAGCCCGGCGGCCAGCAAGGGGTACCTATGACCGGCTACTTCACCGACGAACGGCATGACGTATTGCGAAAAGAAGTCCAGGACTTCGCCGAACGCGAGATCCGGCCCCGCATCCCCGAGATGGAACAGACGAAAACCGTCCATCATAGATTGTCCAAGATGATCGCCGAACAAGGATGGCTCGGCGTCACCATCGGCCAGGAATACGGCGGCATGGGCCTGGGGCACTTGGCCAAGACCATCATCATCGAAGAGCTCTCCCGCGTCTCCGGCGCCATGGGAGCGATGGTGCAGGCCTCCCAGCTCGGTGTCGCCAAGATCCTCCACTTCGGCAACCAGGTGCAGAAGCGGGCCTGGCTGCCCGCCATCGCCTCCGGACGGTGCCTGCCGACCATCGCGGTCACCGAGAGCGCCTCGGGCGGCCACGTCCTCGGCATGCGGGCCACCGCCGTCAGAGACGGCAGCGACTACGTCCTCAACGGCCACAAGGTCTTCGTCGGCAACAGCCACGTAGGCGACCTGCACGGCGTGGTCGTCCGCACCGGCCCCGGCTCCAAAGGGCTCTCGGCCTTCCTCGTCGAATCCGACCGGCCCGGCTTCACCTTGGCTCCCCAGCAGTCGACGATGGGCCTGCACGGCTTCAGCTTCGGCGAACTGCTGTTCAACGACTGCCGCGTCCCCGCCACCAACATGCTCGGCACCGAAGGCGACGGACTCGCGGTCGCCTACTCCTCATCCATCCTCTACGGCAGAGCGAACCTCACGGCGGTCTCGCTCGGCATCCACCAGGCCATCCTCGACACCACCGTGCAATACGCCTCGGAACGCCGGCTCTACGGCAAGCCCATCGCCGAATTGGACAACATCAAGCAGAAGATCGGCCAGATCCAGTCACGGCTGATGACGGCCAGGATCACCGCCTACCACGCGGTGCACCTGCTCGATCAGGGCCTGCCGTGCGACGTGGAACTGATGAACGCCAAACTCGTCAACGTCGAATCCGCGCTCGACTCGGCCCGCGAGGCCATGGAGATCCACGCCGCCGCCGGGCTCTCCACCGACCGGCCCGTCGAGCGGTACCTCAGAGACGCCTTCCACATCTTCGCCCCCGCCGGAACCTCCGACATCCAGCGGCTCCGCCTCGCCGAAGAGGCGCTCGGCCGCGCCAAGGGGCAGTGGTCCGAGCGGATCGTCTGCGGGGAGCCCATCGCGATCGGATAGGCGCCTCTGGAGGGATCGGCCAGACGGTGCCCGTCAACGGCACGACATCGAGGAGGCGGCGAAAGCCGCCTCCTTTTCACCGCTCACAACTCGCCGCTGCGCTTGCGCTCCCTGATGCGGTCCATGACCTTCTCGGCCATGCCCTTGATAACCTCGAGCCCCGGGCGGCCCCACTCGTGCGTCTCGGTGTCCACCACGCACACCGTGCCCAAGGTGTTGCCGTCGTCGTCGATCAGCGGCGCCCCCAGGTAGGAGCGGATGCCGATCTTGTCCACCACCGGGTTGCCGGCGAAACGCGGGTAATCGCACACGTCGCCGAGCACGAGGGCCTTGCCGCGCACCACAACATGCGGGCAGTAGCCGTGGTCGCGGTCCATCTCCCGGCCCACGTCGGGCGGCGGCTCGACCCCCGCCAGGGCCTGCGAGGCACTGTCGGCCGTCGGCGCCGCCAGCCCCGCGAAGTACTGGCGGTCCTCGTCGATGAAGTTCACCATCGCGTAAGGCGCGCCGGTGATCTCGGTGAGCTCCTTGGCGAGGTCGTCGAACTCGGGGTCGGG